>Ga0306920_100002933_pt1 | contig 21600 bp, 14 predicted proteins | sample flu12Cox44000170_FD_204666 | JGI IMG/M metagenome (GOLD analysis project Ga0306920, IMG submission 204666) | Lab enrichment of tropical soil microbial communities from Luquillo Experimental Forest, Puerto Rico - flux4day.12C.oxic.44.000.170 (v2)... | ecosystem: Environmental > Terrestrial >...
GATGCCGGCCGCAGAGGTGCAGCAGCCGCAGATTTTGGTATTCGCGGCTGCTTCCGTGACGGACGCGATGCAGGATCTCAGTGCGGCCTATGAGAAGAGTGCGCACGTCACGGTCAAGTCATCGTTTGATTCGAGTTCGGTTCTAGCGCGCCAGATTGAAGCCGGTGCTCCGGCGGATGTGTTCTTCTCAGCTGACACGAAGTGGATGGACTATCTCCAAAGCCGCGACCTCATCAAGCCGGCGAGTCGCAGGAATCTCCTGGGCAATAGCCTAGTGCTCATTGCTCCAGCGCAAAACCAGATCCGGCTCAAGATTGCACCGCACTTTCCACTCGCGGCTGCCCTTGGCACCGGTCATCTTGCAACCGGTGACCCGGATTCAGTGCCGGCGGGACGCTACGCGCGTTCGGCGCTGACGAAGCTCGGGGTGTGGGACGGGGTGGCCCCCCGACTGGCGCGTGCGGAAAACGTCCGCGTCGCGTTGCTGTATGTCGCTCGGGGTGAGGCTCCGCTCGGCATCGTTTATACAAGCGATGCACTTGCCGATAAGAGAGTGCGCGTTGTGGACACGTTTCCAGAGGACACTCGTGAGCCGATTGTGTACCCCATCGCCTTGACGAAGTCCGCTAAAAGCCAGGCGGAGGCCTTTGTCGCTTATCTAACCGGCCCGCAGGGCCACGACATCTTCGTCAAATACGGTTTCACGGTCCACGACCACCGCGATCGTTAGCTTGGTTCTGAGTATTTCGCTGTTGTGTCGGCCTCTTTCAGGGGAGAGTTACAATGAGGTCTGTCTGGTGGGGTGCCCTGGCGCCGCTTGCTTCAGTATTAGTTTTGAGTCATGCGGCGCGCGCCCAAAATGTTCCAGCCCCCGTACCCGCTCCAGCCGCTCCACGCAGCGAGGCGGGCTGCACGAGCTTCGAGGAGTTCATCCATAGTGATTGCCCGCTGACCTGGCACGGCATCACGCTCTACGGCACGTATGACGTCGGCGTCGGCTGGGTCAGCCACGGCATGCCGGCAAGTCCCTATAACTATGAAGGCCAATCGCTGGTCAACCGGAACGGCAACCACCCACGATGGCTCATTGCGCCGAACAACCTGTCGCAGTCCGGTCTAGGCATCAGGGGCAAGATAGAGTTCATGCAGGATTGGTTCATGGTGTTCAACGCTGCGACGGGCATCAACCCGCAGTCCGGTCAGCTCGCCAACATGGCGGCCACCAACGTCGCCAACAACGGCCTCCCCAGGGAGAGTTATTCGTTCGCCGGTGACGGCGCCCGGGCGGGTCAAACCTTCAACGACGAATTCCAGGGCGGTATATCGTCCACGCAGCTCGGCACATTGACCTTCGGTCGGCAGCGCGCTCTCGGTACCGACGCGATGCTCACTTACGATCCCGCGGGCGGCGCTTATTCGTTTTCGTTCATCGGCTATAACGGCCTGATGGCCGGCGGCGGCGACACCCAGGACACCCGTTGGGACGAAGCCATAAAGTATCGCGTCGCCTATGGTCCGGTGCATTTCGGGGCGATGTATCGATTCGTCCAGGGTTCTGGCGGCTGTTTCTCCGCCTCCAAAACCTGGACCGCCGCCGACTGTACGCCGGAACAGCCGCAGAACAATGCCTATGGATTCAACCTCGGCGCAGTGATCGAGAAATTCTCCGCCGACGTCGTCTACCAACGTGTCTTCCAGGCGATCAGCGTGCTCAACCCCTTGCTGGGGCCTCAGAGTCCGACGCAGCCATATCAGTCGACCACCAACAGCATCAATCAACATCCCATCACCGGCGACAATCTGATCGCAACGACCAACACCGTATATGGCATCGTGACCGACAACACGGCCGTTATGGTCGCTGCAAAATATACCCTGGAGCGTTTCAAGTTCTTTGCCGGTTACGAACACATCACACAGAACAACCCGTCGAACCCGTTAGGCATTGGGGCGACCGCCCAGGGCGGTTATCTCCTGAGCGGCGTCGAAGACAACAATCTTGATTCTACGAAGAAGGTGCAGGTCTACTGGGGAGGTGTGAAATACACCTTTAACGACAGCAAGACCGACATCACTTTGTCCTACTATGGTTTGCAGCAGAACACCTTCCGTGTGCCGCCGACCTGCACGCCCACGAACATGCGCGCTTCCTGCGGAGGCCACTTCAACGAGGGCTCGCTCTACTTGGATCATCGCTTCACCAAGCGTTTCGACGCCTATGCCGGAATTGCGTATTCCAAAGTGAGCGGCGGTCTGGCCATCGCCATTCCTCACGCCCCCGGCGTACCCTATTTCCACGATGACAACGTTGCTCCGGTAGTGGGGTTTCGTTTCACCTTCTGATCGTTTCCAGACGGGCTCAGTCGAGGGCCCGCGTGAGTACTTGCAGGCGCGCTATCGGCGATACACGGCTCTTCGCGGCAGCGCCGAACTTTGCCCACCTCGAGTCCTACGGGCGCTTCATCGCCCGGTCGCGCGGCTCGGAGTTGCCTGCTGAGATGTCCCGAACCGTCGTCCAGCGCCAGAGTTGTTCAAGGTAACGCTGGGTTAGGCTCATATCTTTGAGGACTGAAAAATCCGCGTGTCGCTCGGTCAATCGACCTCGCTTTTTGCCATCAGCTACCGGTATTCCGCGCGCTGAGCCGTGGTCCATCGCTCTTCAGGAACTGTTCGACAAGCCTCAACGACGACATTGGGCGCGACAGGTAGAATCCCTGGCCCTCGTGACAGCCATGGTCGCGCAGCCATTCAAGCTGACTCTTTCGCTCGATTCCTTCAGCCGTCACGTTGAGTCGCAGAGACTTACCCAGGGACAGTATCGCCGCTGCAATGGCAGAGTCTGCCACGGACTGATCGACATTTTGTATGAAGCTCTTGTCGATCTTGATCTTGTCGGGTGGGAAGCGTGTGATGTACGCGAGGGATGAATAACCGGTACCGAAGTCATCGAGAGCGATAATGCAACCGAGAGCGCGCAGACGATCCAGTGCGTTGCGCACGGCCGCAGACTCGCGCATCAGGAGCGACTCCGTGATCTCAATCTCGATCAGCGACGCTGGAATGCCGACGGTTCGTGCCTCATGTTCCAGGATACGCGCGGGATCTCCATGCAATAGCTCTTTGCCGGAAACATTGATGGCGAGGGGAAGTCCGATGTCTTTATCCCGCCATGCTCGCAGCTGGTGACACGCAGCACGCATCACCCACTCTCCGAGCTCGATGATCAGGCTGCTCTCTTCGGCGACGGCAATGAACTCCGAGGGCGTCACACTCCCCAACTCATCATCGTTCCAACGTGCCAGCACCTCTGCGCCGATTAGCCGCTGATCAGCGAGCCGGAACTTCGGCTGTAACTCGAAGCTCAATGCTTCATCATGAACGGCACGCCTCAGGCGTGACTCGAGCTGGACATACTTGCGGAGTCGCGAGCTCATGGCGGGGGAGTAAACGGCGACCGCAGCTGTGCCGGCGGACTTCGCCTGATACATGGCAGTATCTGCATGCTTGAGGACGGTCTCGGCGTCTCGGCCATCACCCGGAAAAACCGCAACTCCGACGCTCGGAATCGAGAGCAATTCGAGTCGTTCGTGGCTGATGGGATTGCTCAACATCGCATGACAGGCCCTGGCGATTTCGACGCCTACGCCCTGCGAGCGCGGATGGCGAGCGAGGACCACGAATTCATCGCCGCCGAAGCGCGAGAGGATGATCGGACCTTGCGCGGTGTGAAACGCGGAGACTGCCTGCGTCAGCTTCTGCGCGACAATGCGCAACACTTCATCGCCGACGGTGTGACCGAAGGTATCGTTGATTCGCTTGAAGCCATCAAGGTCGAGATAGATGAATGAGACCGCCTCGTCGGTCGTAGCGGCAAGCGAGATCAACTCGGCGGCGGATTCCAGACACCGCTGGCGATTCGGCAGCCCGGTCAGAGGATCGTAGTAGGCCAGCCGCTCGATGCGTTCGGCCTGCGCAACCCGTCGTCGCCGCGCCCGCCAGGCAGCCGCCGCGAGTGCTAGCGCTACGGCAAGGTAAGCTGCGATCGCCGGGGGCGACGCCCAGAGCGGCGGACTCTTTCGAATGGTTATGCGAAGCGGAACGTTGCCCCAACCGGAATCGGTGCTCGCGGCCCTCACTTCCAGGACGTGTTCACCGGCGCCCAGGTTGGTGAGCGTCACGTTGTGGTCAGTTCCCATCTCGATCCAGCGATCGCTCAAGTTCGGCAGGCGATAGGAGAGCCGATTATGCGCGGGCGAAGTGAAATCCAGTGCTGCGAACTCGAGAGTCATGATGCGCGCGCCGGAATCGACACCGATACGGTCCAACAGCCAATAAGGCTTTGGGCTTGGCAGCGGGGCACCCAGCACATCGACGTGCATCAAAGCAACCGGCGGCGCTCCGCTCGAATTCTGGATCGATCCGGGCGTGAATACGTTGAAGCCGCCGGGGCCACCGAAGGCTAATCGACCGTCGCGTAGTCGCCGATACGCTCCAAAGTTGAACTCCTCACCCTGAAGTCCGTGCTGCACATGATACGTACGGAACACGCCAGCTTCCGGGTCGTAGCGCGTCAGCCCCGAGTTCCCGCTCATCCACAGGCGACCTGACGTATCGACCAGAATTCCGTAGACCGTATCTCCGGCGAGTCCGTCGGCCAGACCGAAGGTCTCAAAGCGTATGCTGTCCGGGTGAGCAGAGGAGCCCAGCACGCGGGCGAGGCCTCGGTCGGTGGCCACCCACACCTGCCCGCGTGGATCGATATTGACGCCGTAAACCGAATTGCTCGGTAGGGACGCCGCATCGTGGTCGACGTGCTGAAACACCTTGACGACATGTCCCGCGGAGTTCGCGAGATCCAGTCCGCCTCCATCGGTCGCTAACCACAGGTTTCCGGACGGCTCTTCGGCGAATGCACTGACGTTGCGTGAGCTCACCGCTCCGGGGATCGCAGACTCGAATGGCAGTTGCAGAACCCTGCCAGTCCTGGGATCGAGCACATTGGCGCCGCCGCCGTGGGTACCGACCCAAATGCGGCCATCTCGGGCGGCGTGAAGACTCATGATTCCGGGTGCGCTGAGGCCTCGATCGCTCCCGGGCGCTACCTTAACAACGTCGAGGTGATCGTCCTGGGTGAGACTGCGCAACCCCGCGGTCCTCGTTCCGATCCAGAGTGTTCCTGACTGGTCGAGCTCGAGCGACATCACATGAGAGTCGCCCAATGCATTGCGCCGACCGAGTATCCGATCGATGTCCTCATGTCGTCCCGTGAGCGGGTCAAAGCGCACGAGCGCTCCGCCCATCGAGGCCACCCAAATGCGATCCTCGCTGGCATCCGCAAACGCGGTCACCAGGCGACCCTCGAGCCAGGCCGGCCGGCGGCCGCCGAAGTTCCAGCTGCGTGGATTCCAGCGGTTCACCCCACCAGCGCGCGTGCCGACCCACAGGAGTCCATTCGCGTCCTGGTAAAGGGACATGATGTACGAATCGCTTAGTGATCCGGCATCGCCCTGCTCGTGGCGATAGTGGGTGAATTCCCCAGTGGCACGGTCGAGAACATCGAGCCCGGCCTCTGTGCCTACCCACAGATGACCCTCGGTGTCCTGCAGGATGGCTCGCACGTTGTCGTTGGCGAGCGTGCTCGGTGAGCTCGGATCGTGCCGAAAATGCGCAATGATCCTGCCATTCGCCTCACGATGGATCAGACCGCCATCGGGTGCGCCCTGCCAAATCGTACCGCCCGGGTCCGCATACAGCGCCAAAACTCCCTGTCCGGACGATGCCCGTTTATCGGAGGCGCCGGTGGGGAAATGCTGGAACGACCGAGATCCCGGGACCAGCAGATCCAAGCCCTGGTCGGTTCCCACCCAGAGGGCACCCCCCGCGGCGCGCACCAGAGTTGTGACACGATTGTCTACAAGCGAGTCCGGGCGCTGCGGATCGTGTTGCAGATGTTCAATGTGTCCCGTGAGCGGGTCAACGATGTCGATCCCGGAATCTCGGGTCCCGGCCCAGATGCGGCCCGCGTCATCGGTAAGCAGCGTGACTACAACATCGCTCGCCAGCGATCCAGACTGCGCGGGGTCGTGCCGGAACACGGTGAACCGATCGGTGTCACGGTTCCATCGGGCAAGACCGCCGTCGGCGACGGCGATCCACAGGTCGCGGTGTGCGTCCTCCACGATCGCTTGAATGAAATTGCTGGGGAGGCTGTCGACCTCCCCTCGCCGATATCCGTACCGAAAAAGCCGGTGTCCGTCGTAGCGCACCAGGCCATCTTCGGTGCCCAACCACACAAATCCCTGGCTGTCCTGCAACGTAGCGTAGACCGTGCTCTGGGGCAGACCATCCGCGGTTGTGAGATGCTCGAAAATGGCCGGGATTGCCTCGGAAGGGGTCGCCGCACACGCCTGCTCTACGGCCGCCAGGCATCCGATTACGATGCAGAACTGGATGGCGACTCTGTAACACGCCGAAGGCATGCGGTAACTTTGCGCGAGCGCGGCTTCTGGGGCGGTGACGGACTTCCAAATGACACGGTACCGCCCTCGTACCGAACATGATGCGCGTCACGGTTTGCGACGCCGCGGAGCCGGTCTCAGGGATCCGGGCGGCTCCACGGAATGACTGGTTGCCTCACTCCTGGTCCACCCACGATAAGATGGATGTCGGCGTTGCGGAGTTGGGCGTTCCCCACCTGATCGACTTGGTCCAGGTGTAGCCCTTCGACCAGGTGTATCCCTTGGACCACGTGTAGCCCTTCGACCAGGTGTAGCCCTTCGACCACGTGTAACCCTTGCTCCAGGTGTACCCACTGGACCAGGTGTAACCGTCAGCCGAATCGGGCTGTCCGCTCGGCATATCCATGATGTAGTAGCTGCCGTTTCCGGCCAGGTTGGCCGGGCCGCCGAAGTGCTGTGTTCCGTTCAGATCGGCCGCAATGTTGAGCCCGGTATTGGCACAGCCCGCCGCCTGACTGTAAACGGCGTCGTACGCATTCACCTCTCCGGCACCCTGTTGAAATATCGTGTAGGCGAGGGAGCCAGCGGCCGTGAGGGCCGGATGGGCGGAGCTCATCAGTCGACACTTCACATCATCGGGCCCGAGTGACGGATTGGCCTGCAACATGAGTGCGACCGTCCCGGAGACCACCGCCGTGGACATCGAGGTGCCCGACATATAGAAGTACGAGGAACCCAGATAGCCATTGGTGCCGAGGAACGTTGGATGCGCTTTGCCAATTGTCGAGTTCGACTGCATTACCGCGATCACGTGGCCGCCCGGCGCGACCACCTCGGGCTTTACGAATCCCTCAAAAGTCGGACCTGTGCTCGAGAATGAGGCGAGGAAATCGTCGGCCGGAACACTTGGTGTGTAATTGTCGCTCGATGCACCGACTGTGATCACGTACGGGACGTTACCCGGCACGTCGATGGTCTGGGGCGCCGGTCCCTCATTGCCTGCCGCCGCAACAACGACGATGCCGGCCTGCCAGAGTTTCATCACGGCCTGCGCCAAAGGATCGTCCCAGTAGTAGCTCTGCGGCGGCGTGCCGAAGGACATGTTCACGATGCGGATGTTGTAGCGCGCGGCGTTGTTGAGTATCCAATTCATGCCGCGAATCGCGTTGGCGTACGTACCGGCACCATTCTGATCAAACGCCCGAACGATGATGCGCGCCGCATCCGGCGCGATTCCGATAAACGTGCCGTCTTGCGCAATCGAGCTGTTGGTTGCGATGCTCAGCACGTGCGTCCCATGCCCGTAATGATCGTCCGGTGCCCCGACCCCAAGCGTATTGCCGATCGCGTCGTAGCCCTGCAGGACGACATTCTGGCCGGAGATGTTGGTCTGGGTGGCGTGCTGGCTCCACCAGCCGGTGTCGAGAAACGCAATCGTCACTCCGCGCCCGGTGATGCCCTGGGCATGCAGAAGACTGGCGTTCGTGCGCTCCACCACATAAGGCTGCACCTGTTTGGCGGTCGATGTCTGACTCACCCGCACGGTTCGATTCGCGGTGATTTTCAGGCGAGAGTCTTGTTCCAAGACTCGGAGCTGTGCAGGTGACAGATCCGCCGCTACGGAGTTGATGATGGGTAAATCGTGGGTGACGAGACCGTCGGCCCGTATTACGGCTGACACCGCTTCCGAGTAAGTCCCCGCCTGGACCAGATAACTGCTCACAGGCCGCCGAGCATCCCGGTCCGCCGTTACTGCACCGAGCAAAAGAAGTATCCCAAGACTGGCTGACCACGCTTTGAAGCGGCGACCGCCAGGGCTGCGTAAAGTCATGGTTGACCTTTGTGTTATTGCCACAGAGAGTCAATCACAGCGACGCGGGGAGAGGTCACTTTGGTGACTTATGCGCTGGACGAGGAGCGCGACGCGTGTCTCAGATCGGAGACGCGGGCGCTTCGAGACAACATATGTATACCCCCCGGCAGAGCCCAGCGCGGCACGCAAATAGCCCTCTCGTGATTGGGCCCTGAATGGGCCGGCGGTTAACCTATTGTCCGCTGTCAGAACGGCTGGGCACCGGACGATCGCACTTGTCCGGCTTGGGCGCAGACATCAATGTTGTTTCACAACGTCGGCTGCATCGACCGGGCCGGCGCGGTTGCCCCAGCTCGAGCGCACATAGGTACAAAGCGCGGCAATCTGCTCGTCATCGAGGCCGACGCTCAACTCGAAGCCGCTCATCTTGGGCCAGGACTCCGAGTTCAGCACCGCTTCGTGCGCCCCATACAGCACCACATTGATGAGGGTAGCGGGGTCGGGAGCCTGAAGTGCCGGATTGCCGGCAAGCGGGGGCGCTGTCTTCGACGGATCTGCGTTCTGGTTCCGCGGCATTCCAAGGCCGGTCGACTGATGACAGTCCCCGCAGCGGGTGGTGTACACGATCTCGCCTGCTCTGCGCCGCTCGTCGTCGGCGTTCGACGGCTCGGGCTGTGGCGCCGACGGCAGGCTCTTGAGATACACGGCCATCGCGCGAATGTCCCCGGCAGTCAGCTGGCTCGTGCTGTTGGCGATCACCACGCTCATAGGGCCAAACGCGCCGGCGCGTGAATTGTGTCCGCTCTTCAGATAGGCGGCGATGTCATCGAGCGTCCAGACCGCGAGCCCGGTCGATTCCTGGGTGAGATTTGCAGCCGACCAGAGCCGCACCGTGCGCTCGTCCATCGGTGTGACGCGATCGTTGATAACCTCGTCGGCGATCTCATCACGATAAGCGCCGCCCGTGAGTGCCTGAGAGGTGCGCTCGCCCCCGAGAAAATCCCTGGGTGTGTGACAGGCCCCGCAATGCCCGAGGCCCTGGACCAGGTACGCGCCGCGGTTCCATTCGGCGCTTTTCGCACGGTCCGGCACGTAACGCCCGGGCTGCAGGTAGAGCAGGTTCCAGCCGGCGAGCAGCCCGCGGGAGCTGAAGGGAAAATGCATCTCGTTCGGCGGCGGCGTGTACTTGACCGGCCTGAGCGAGCGCAGATAGACATACATCGCATGTACGTCCTGGTCGGTTACTTTGGTATAGGCGGTATAGGGAAAAGCGGGATAAAGGTGTCGGCCGTCTGCAGCGATGCCCTCATGAAGTGCGCGCGCGAACTGCTGCTCCGACCAGCCGCCGATACCTGTCGCAAGATCCGGGGTAATGTTCGCTGAATAGATCACGCCGAAGGGCGTGGTCAGTGGCAGCCCGCCGGCAAAGGGCACGCCCTTTGGCCGCGTGTGGCAGGAAATGCAGTCGCCCGCGGTTGCAAGATAACGGCCCTGGTCGATCAGCGATGCATCGGCGCCCACGATGGAAGCGGCGTTTGCAGTGCTGGGCTTTCCCGGGGAGCCAATCAACCACCACGCAAGACCGATCGCGAGCGACGCGCACGATCCCGCGACGAGCGTCTGCATCGCGCGCGGCGGCACTAGGGCACAACCGCGTGCCAGAAAAGTGCACCGACTCCGATGCCGGCAGCGTTGTCGCCGGCGGTAAACTTCATGTATGCGACCTCGTCACGCGCGGACAGTTGGGGTGAAGCGTGTGTTTCATGCGCCCTACCCACTGCCGGGCCAACGTCGTCGATTCGTACGAGCTCGTAGAGCTCGTTCCCTCGCGCCTCCCCCGGCACATCGCCGGAGTAGCTGTACAGAGCGAATCCCTTGTACGCCCATTGCTTCTTTCCATCGGGGCGCGTGAGGACGTCCCAATACCCCGAGGCTACCGCGTCGGCTGGTGCGCTATAGGGCGTCCAGGTCCTTGCGCAACCCGCATCGCAGGTCGAGGTGCCGTACAAACGGCCGAGCGCCGGCGGGCCGTGATCGGAGTGAAAATCATGGTTGTCTTCGCCCGGCTGCACGCGATCGCGCTCGTAGAGTGTCGCGCCGTTTCGCGTCACGAGCACATTCCCCAGCCCGGTAATTAAGCGGATGGTGGCATTCGCAGGCATGAAGTAACGACGAATCAGGGCGACATGGAAGCGGTCGTCAACACCGACGCCTTTGACTTCGCCCGGCTTGCGATCGCCATCGAAAAGATAAAGCGGCGCGCTGCGGTAGGCCCACTGCGTGATTCCGTCCTGACGCGCGATGACCGTGAAATCACCCGCAGGATTAGCAATCGCTCCCGCCTCGTACGGCCGCCAGGACTGCGCGCAGTTCGAGTTGACTCTGCAACGGAGTACGGCACGCGCCGGATTCTCGTCGAAGGCATAGAGGGTCAGGCCCTCCAAGCTCACGAGCGCCGTGCCACCGCCATCAGGCAGGTGCCAGACGGTGATCGAGTCGGGCAGCACCATCCCGACTTCGGGCATGAAAGCCGCGCTACGCCAGGCGCCACTCTCGGAGCCTTGACCCTTGATATCACCGGGTACCGCATCGCCTGTGAAGCTGTACAGCGGTGCTCCCCGATAGCACCACTGCATCGATCCATTCACTCGCCGGAGCACCGACCAGTCAGTTGCCGCTCCGGCATCATGCGCTGCGAGCGCCGGCTGCCAGACCCTCGCGCAATCGCCAACACAGGCCGAGACTGCCTGAATCCCGCCGCTGGCGACGGTATCGCTCGCGTAGGTATAAAGCGTCATGCCCTTGGCATCGGCAAAGACGATCTGCCGCGCGCGCGAGCTACCTGCATGATTGCCTCGACTCACCAGCTGCATCGTGATCCCCGGCGGTGTGGCAATGGGAGTCGTCGAGGCGGCGTTCGAAGCGCGAGCATGTGTCAGCCAGAAGCGCTGCACGGCCGCGGCGATCAGGATTGCCACACATACGGCGCCAAGCCCGAGGAGTACGCTCCACTTCATGCGGCGTCCGGCTAGACCATCACTTCCGTGATGGTCTTCGCGGTGCGATTCGACTCGCTGCCGAAAGTGCTGATCGGTACGCCGAGCGCCTGCATCACGGTGAGCGACACGCGCGTCACCGGATCCCCTTTCGGGGCCGCAAAGTGGTATCCCGTCTTCACACGGCCGCCCGCACTGCCAGCGGTGAGCATCGGCACGTTGTCCGTGGTGTGATTCTTCGCGAATCCCGAGTCGGTGTAGTTCAGGACCAGCATGCGGTCGAGGAGCGTCCGCTCGCCTTCGCGGAAAGCATCGAGCTCGCCCAGGAACACGTTGAACATGTCGAGAATCACAGGGTAGAACTTCGCCACGTTCGGCTGGTAGCCGAGCCTTTCGTCGATCGGATCCTCGTGCGTGAAGAGGTGATGCGTGTTCGCTTCTCCTGCGAAGCGCAGCTGTGAGAGGCCGTCGGTCTGCATCACGTTCACGACCCGCGTCTGGTCGCATGCGAGCGCATGCGCGAGAATCTTGGAGAAAAGGCGGTGATTCACCGTGACCTCGCCCACCTCACCGCCGACCGGCGTATCCATTGGCTTCGGTGGCAGCGAGCAGGCAGCGAGCGGTGCTGGTTTCTGCAGCTGCAGATCGAGCTGCTGCTCGAGCTCGCGAAGCGATGTGAGATATTCCTCGAGATGCGCGCGGTCGGCGGCGCCGAGCTGCCTCTCGAAGCTTCTCGTCTGCTCGCTCACCGCGGAAAGCACACTCCGGCGCACCAGGACTGCGGGATCGGGAGTGAATGTTGCCGCGTTCGGATCTTTGAAACCCGGACCGAAGACGCGCATGTAGAACGCGAGCGGTGACACTTCGGAAGGGTTGGCCGCATGGCCTTCGCGCTGGCTGTGGCTGCTCGCGGGACTCCCAGTGCACGATACTTCGAGAGAGCGAAAGCGAGTACGTGTGCCGATCACATCGGCGATCAGCGAATCGAGCGTGGGACCGGGACCGAGAGTCTGCCCGGCAATGGGGGGTGCGGCGCCTTGCACGATGACGGCCGGGGCAATGGCGTGCGCGGTGGGCGGTCGACCATCGAGCCACGCCGTCATGCGGCTGTAGACGTTGATCCTGGACCTGAAAGGTGTCAGTGGCTCCAGCTCGATTCCAAACTGGTAGTTCGTCCCGGTCGTCTTCGGCTCCCATCGGCCGGGATTGAAGCCGCAGCCGTAGAACCAGGTGCCGAAACACACCGGCAGTGCCTGCCCGTTCGCCGCCAGGGCCTCGCCGTTCTCATCGAGGAAGCAATCGAGAAAGGGCAGCGCGAGACTGACCGCCGCCCCCTCGATCATGCCGCGCAGCACGCGCCGCCGGTTGAGCCTCTCACAGGCACTCATCTGGCAGTCTCGCCGGTCGACCCCTCGCGCGCAACGAGTTGCGTTGAAGGAGATCCGACCCGGTAAAAGTTCTCACTCGTTGCGATGCGCCGCATGAGCTCGGGCACACGATAGCCGTCGGCGACGAAGCTTCTCTCGAGGTAGCGTATCCAGGGCATGTCATGCCGCGCGGGCGCGCGTCCGGTGGCGTAGGAATAGAGGCGCCGCACCAGGCAAGCGCCGGTCGCCGGATTATCGTGCATCGCTCGCCCCAGGCCCGCCGCATCGGTAAAGCGGATTCCGTCGAGCTCGCCGCTGGTATCGAGCGCCTCGCTGTTCTCGCTCACTCGATACTCGCCATCGGAATCGAAGTTCTCAAGTGCAAGTCCGATGGGATCCATCAGTTTGTGGCAGCCGGCGCAGGTGGGCTCCGTTCGGTGCACCGTCAAGCGCTCGCGCATCGTTTTGTAGTGCGGATCGTGCGTGTCCTGTGCGCCTGTGAGATTGACGTTGCCGGGCGGGGCCGGGATCGGCTCACAGAGCAAGAGCTCGCGCAGTGCCTTGCCGCGCAGCGTCGGCGAGCTCGAGCCCTCGTGCGAGTGCAGCGCGACAAAGCTCGCCTGCGCGAGGATGCCCGCACGCGCATCGCCCGCGGGAAACTCGTACGCCTGCCACGGGGCGGCGTTCTGTGGGACCGGCACGCGATAGATCGAGGCCAGCGTCGGGGTCAGAAAAGTCCTGCGGGTCGTGAAGAGATCCCGATAGTCGCCGTGGCGGGTCAGCAGCAGATCGACAATCGTGCGAAGCGTCTGCTCCTGTGCATCCTGGCCCACCTTGAATGTCCACTTGGGATAAATCTTCGCGTCCTTCGCGAGGGTGTCGAAAAGATCAAACTGCAGCATGTCCGCGAAAAAGGCGCGCACACCCGCCTCGAGGCGGGGCGAGGCGAGCATGCGATCGACTTCGTGATCGAGACCGGACTGACTCTCAAGGCGACTGCTCGCAGCTGCCGCCATCAGCTCCGCATCCGGCGCCGAGTTCCAAAGGAAGAAGCTGAGTTGCGCGCCCTTGCTGTAGGCCTGCAAACGGTAAGCGCCGGGGTGTGCGGGATCGGGCTCGGCGAGTTCGGCGCGGAACAGAAATTGAGGCGACTCCAGCATTCCCGCAAGACTCATCTCGAGCCCGTCGTCGAAGCTCTTCAGGATCGTGCTCGCCGTATGCGCAACCGCCACCGCTTGGCGCAGCTCATCGTTCGACAGCGGACGACGATAAAGGAAAGCTCCGGTCCTCGCGAAGAACTGTGCGGCGCATGCATCATCGGCCGCCGTAGCGGACACCGGCGTGCAGGGCACCAGCGTGCGGCGATGCTCCCTCCCCACGACCTGCTGAGCGATGCCGTGCGCCATGGCGTCGTATTGCTCCATACCGGTGGCCGTGACGCCGACACTCCCCGTTCCCAGAGCGAACAGACCCTGCTCGCGCAGCCCGGGCTCGAAGCGCCCCTCGACCTTGATCGTCGGCCCGAAGACATCGGCGATCACGCGCCGGTACTGATCGGATGTCAGGCGACGGGCGATCGGCGGGGCCGCGGCGGCTTGAGGCTCAGCGGGCGAGAAAACGCGCGTGAAGAGTGATTGAGGCCGCGGGCAGAGGCCGATGGCCGTGCAGAGCCATGACGCCCCACGCTGTTGCTCCGTGCCTTCTGCGGCTAGTACCGGGTGCGGAGCGGTTGCATCGTCCATGCGCGCGATGAACGCCGGCACCGCTTCGATCATATAGGCCGTGGAGATGGCCGTGTTACCGTGGGTGCGCGGGTCGGGATAGGCATCGGCGTACCTGCGCAGCGCGTAGAAAAGAGCGGGGGCATCGATGCCGAAGCCCCGCTCGTCGATGTAACCGACCTTCGCATGGCTCCAGTACACGTCGTACCACGGCTGATAGCCACCCAGCACGCCCTCGAGATTGCCGTCGGACTTTATCCGCAGCCGCATCCGCGCCTCGAGGAAGTCGTAGACCGGCTGAATATAGGAACTGCACTGCATGCTGATGTGGGCCGGCTCAGTGTAGATGACCCCGTTTCTGATCTTTCCGTGCAGCACGTTGACCGATGCCTGATGGGCCGCAACGCGGTACGTCATGTCGCTCTGGACGTGCGCATTGGCGTCCTGGACGATGACCGGATCGAGCGAAGTCTCGAAGCGCACCGTGACCTCGCCGTCCTTGCTGAGGTCATTGCCGCTCACCGAGATCAGCCAGGCACCCATCACCGCGCGTGACGCGTCCCACCGGTACTCTGCCTCGAGCGGCGGCTGCGGGGGGGGATAGCCCTTGTAAGCCTGGATGCAACCGATCGTCCGGAAGAGCTGGTTGTTGATGCCCTTCTCATGGGTCTCCGGGTCCTCGTACGAATTCGGTGAGCCCGCCCTCTTTCCATCCAGATTGAACCCGTACGCGAAGTGGCCCACCGCAGGTTTCAGATGCGCATCGGACACGGTGGTCGGGTGCAGATACACGCTGTCCCTGCCGTTCCCCCGCGTTGCTACCACCGCGACCCAGCGCGTAGTCGGTTCCCCGTTCTGGACCTTGTAATCCTTGTCGAACATTGCGTTCACTTCGGCCTGTGGAAGGCCGAGGATCTTCAGATCGCGCTTGAAGAACACATCCGGAAGCGGATTCAAGCCTTCCGGACACGTGTCCTCCCCGTAGTAGTTGGCAGGGTAAAAGTAGCTGAGAACGAAGCTTTTCGTTTGGGTCGCACGCGCGCTCATCGGCAGCGAACAGATGACCACTGCGGCAAAGAGCCACAAACGCGCCCCGCCCAAGCGCGAGCGGTCGATTACGTTACGCTGAGTGCGGGCTCCTGACACTGTCAAACCAGCGATCACTTACCCTGCGGTCGCATCTGCCAGCATTGCCATTTTATGGCGAGGTGTCGCCACTGGAAAAGGCGGTAACCTGGCGCTGGCAAAGGCTCAGCCAACGAGGCGCGCGGCTTCCGCTAGCCCTTGGCCGCGCCAAGCGTGAGGGAGCGGGGGGTCGCACTAACGCACAGAAGGCAGCGTCCTCGAGAGCTTGTGCCCTCGCGTGCGTTCAAACAAAGTGGCGCGAGGCTCCCCGTGGCGCGGCTCCGAGCGTAGGGGTAGTCCGCCCTCTCGCTGTGCAGGGAACTTCAGAATGCTCAACCAGTCACGCAGACTTCCGTGCTGCAACCCGTGGAACCATTAAAACAATCACTTAGCTCCACTTCTTCAGCCTCTACGGAGCCGTTTGTTTCCCATTTGTTTCCCCACTTCGTGACCCCCGCGATCTCCGCCATTTTGTCGGCCTAGTCGTCGTGCTTGCTGCGCATCGTGTGGGTGTAGATGGAGAGCGTTGTGCGCACGTCGGCGTGTGGGAGACCCTCGTGGCTCTGGCGGATCACTGACCCGTCTCTGACGCTGCGGCTGTTTGCCGAGCACGGCGCATTGCCACGTACCGGGCTGTCGTCTGCTGCCTCCGCGAGGTCCCATGAGTGAGGGTCGAATTCGCCAACAGCGAACTCAACCCTCGAACTCTTGCGCCGCTCGGTACCTGCGCGCGGCTGGTCAGTCGTTTACGCCAGAGGCACTTCCGCTCATGACCGTCAGGCTCTGCGGCCCAGCTCAGAGCGACCCTCAACCTCCCGCCGCCGGAGCCACGGGGAAAATTCTAGCGTCGCTGGGGTTTCCGCATGACGGGATGCTACCGTGACCTCGCCGGTAAGTTCCCGACGCCATAAGATACCGCTTATGTCGGCACCCCCAGGCAGGGCGAACCCTGCTCCCCTTTTGTGATAATCCCTACCCATGAATATTGAGCTCTCGCCAATCGAGGCACGCGTTATCGGCTGCCTCATCGAGAAAAAGATAACGACACCCGACCAGTATCCGCTGTCAATGAACGCACTGGTCAATGCTTGTAACCAGAAGAGTAACCGCGATCCGGTCATGTCGGCTGACGAGGCGGCGATCCAGATCACCCTGGATCATCTGATCAGGAAGCACCTCGTGATCGAGAAGTCAGGCTTCGGCAGTCGGGTGCCGAAGTACCAGCACCGGTTCTGCAACACCGAGTTCGGGCCACTGAAGTTCACGCCGCAGGAGCTCGCGATCGTCTGCGAGCTGCTCGTCCGCGGACCTCAGACCCCCGGAGAGCTGCGCACCCGCGCGGCCCGCATGGCGTCCTTTTCCGAGGTGGGACAGGTCGAGACGGCGCTCGAGAGCCTGAGCAGCCGCGCGGATGGGCCCTTCGTCGTGCGGCTGCCGCGCGAACCCGGTCGCCGCGATTCGCGCTACGCGCACCTCTTCAGCGGAGCCGTCACGATTCCCGCACTCACGGAGGAGTCGGTCACCGGGCCTGCAATGGCCACGGCGCCCGCGCCGTCCCGCCTCGAGCGCCTGGAAAAAGAGGTGCAGCAACTGAAGGAAGAGCTGAATGACATCAAGGCGCGGCTGCCACCGCGTTAGACAAAGCGTCGCAGTGACCGTCATCTTCGTCGTAGCAGCGAGCGCAAACCGGGAAAACCCACGCAGAATCCGGACCGCCGGGGATTACGAGCTGCTGCCGAGACGTCACGCACCGTCGCGCAGCGCGCTTAGTCAGCAAATTTCTGCGTGTCGCACGCGAAACCGCTGCAGCCCGCCGCTCGAGGGCTCGACGCAAAGGTATTCTGCGACCTCAGTTTGTTGGGAAGTTGCAAGTGCTCAACTAATTGCGCGCACTTCCGTGCGGCAACCCGGGAGCTGTTTCGTATTATTCAGATGCGTCTGGCTGTTTATTGAACAAGCGTCTAAGTCGTCTTCCGGCGCGGTACCGGAGAACTCACGCAGCAAACCGGATTGTGTGCGCGAGTGCCAACGGTGCGTGGCTCAAGCATCTGCTTGATACACGTCACCCGAGGCGACTCCCGTTGCCAACGTCCCCGTCCGGCACCGCGAGGATCACCGCTCCATCTTCGCGCGTGAAGCCGGTGACCAGCACCTCGGACTTGAACCCCGCCACGCGCTTCGGAGCGAGGCCCGTCGCGCAGATCACCTGCCGGCCAATCAGGTCGGCTTCCGAATAGAGAGCGGTGAGCTGCGCGCTCGATTGTCGGATACCGAACGAGCCGAAGTCGATCCAAAGTTTGTAAGCGGGCTTGCGTGCCTCTGGGAACGGCTCCACCTTCTGGATTGATCCAACACGTAACCCAACGCGCTCAAAATCGGTCCAGGTGGCCCGCTCGGGCGGTGCGCTCATGATTGCTCTCCTTGCAATCAGAGTACATGCCGTGTGGACGTTCGGCCAAACCAGTCAGACCCACCGGAGACCATTCACCAGGTGCCGACGAATGGACCGTCTCCCAAGCTTGCACTCCGTCTGCGTCTGACGGGGACATCTCCGGAACGGCCGCTCCGCTCAATACTTTCCCGGCTTACTACATTCTGGGCGGTGAATGCTTTGTGGCGCTGCGCGCGACGTTCTGAATTCCCGATCAACGGCTTGGGCACGATTTCTCGACTCGGGGGGCCGCACGGTCGGCGTTTCGGCTCTACGGTCCGTCGAGCCGAAGCTTCAGCGGCGTGCGACGAAGAGCGTATTGACTGGCGCAGTGCGGTTCGGCGAGGGTCCGACTTCGACTCGGGGGCAAGCTGAAAAGGCTGTCACCTGCGAGTACCGGTTGTTGAAGGGTGCACCGAAGGACCGGGCCCACCGCCCCGTCCGTGGGAGTCACGGGCAATGGGAACCATACGTGAGCCGCGGCATGAGCTGGCCGAGCTGCTCGCTAGACGTGAGATATCCGATGAGCTGAGTGCGATTGTCGAGTCGGTCCTGGCCGATGCTCGCGCTGGCTCGGGTCCACGCCGGTCCAAGACGCTGCGGGTTTTTGAATTGATGGCCGACCGCCTCCGGACGGATGCGCGCATGATGCACGAGGCCATAGACGAGATTGATGCGCTGCGGGCCGAGGTTCGCCGGCTGCGCAAGGAGATCCTCCAAGCCCGCCAGAACGGGCGCCCGCCCGAGGGGTACTGGCTGAAGGGGTAAGTCTGTAGATGGAGCGTGCTAACTCCGAACCGCTGGAACAGTGCTGCGGATGGTGCCGAACTGGCCGATGGTGCCCCCGCGAGTCGTTGGGAAGTCGGTGACGCGCGTGCCACGCCATGAGTGAGTAACCGGTTCCGACGGCAACCTCTGTCGCTTGGCCGTTGTGCCAGCTTGGGCGTCTGTTTTTGTCGGCGGCGGCGGGCACTGCAGTCGGACTAGCCGCTACTGTACTGCCCGGCGAGACGCGGATCATCCTCGGCCTCGACGTGTTCCTTATTGCCTTAGTGACGCTGGCCTACGTGATGATGTCTGTCACGACTCCGGATCAATACGTCGTTATCGCAAAACAGAAGCAACCGATACGACACTCGGAGGTGATCGCGGCAATCGTCGCGACGCTCATCGGCATCGCAGCGATTGGTGTGATGCTCCACAGCCAAAAGCACGAAGCCCGCTGGCTCAAGACCCTCCATCTGGGCGGATCACTGTTGGCACTGTTATGTGGCTGGATCGCAGCACAAATGACGTTTGCACTTCAGTACATGCGGATCTATTACCGAAACTTGGAGACGCGGAGCAGCGTGCGCACAGATCCGGGTCTGACTTTCCCGGGTCAGTCGACCCCGGGTCTTCGGGACTTCATGTACTACTCCTTTACGATCGCGATGTGCTATCAGACATCGGATGTGTCAATCAGAGACACCGAGATACGACGCCTGACGCTGATGCACGCGATCTACTCTTTCTTTTTCGTTGCCGCGATTATTGGATTCGTGGTCAATGTGCTGTCCAACCTGGCGTAGTGCGGGAACACGGTCCCCTCTCTCGAGCGTCCTATGCGGATTTGATCGAAGGCATGCGACGGGTCAGCTGACTCAGCCCTAAGTTTGAGTCAAAAAGTCCTATCGATGCGCCACGTGCGGGAGATATTTAAGATCTGCGGCACAGTTAACCGCACACCGTCACCGGGCAAGGTACCTAGAAGTTCAAAGCAGACTTCGCGGCTTTTACGACGGCGTCCTTGCAACTCGGTTGCAGCTTGTCGATGTTGCTTTGGAGGCAGGCCAGCGCCGTCGCCTCACTCAGACCTGGACAGAGTTTCGGCCTTTCCTCCTTGCAAGCGTCCGCAACCACCTTGAGCGCCGCCTCCCAGCCAGCCGGCGGTTGCGCGGGAGTTTGAGCTTGAGTTTGAGCGCATGCAGCGACAAGACCCGTGATCAGCAGCAGGTGCGGCGGTTTCATTGTTTCTACCTCCGGGATCGTGAACGTTAAGTTGCGCCGCAGACATTACAGCGTGAAACGGCCCCGTTCAAACCTCTGTGACCCCATCCTCGCCCTCTGATTTCTACCGGCCGAGCCAGAATGCCCTCAGGAGTCAGGTCCAGGCAATGTGGCGCCGTTTGCTCGCGCTCACCTCCACAGGCGCCTCGCCGAGGCGCAGCGGTTTCCAATACGTGCCGCGCAGGGGACGGTTGCCGGAGGCGCGGTCGCAGCTCCCCTGCGGAGATAGACTGATGAAGCGCTCCACCACCAGGGTGTCCTGGGGCGGCAGGCTTTCCTCCATGGAGGGGCGCGTAGCGATCCGGCCCTCGACGCTCGCCAGCAGCGCCTGACCAGGCGCCGGCCGCGCTTTCATGTACGCGGCCTGGAGTGCGCGGAAGTCGCCCTCCATCGCGACCGGCACGCGGCTGCCATCGGCGCATAACGTGATCACTGCGGCGTCCGCCATGTATATGAACAGGCCGTTGATCTTGAGGCGCGGCTCGATGAGCGCGGCCTCCCGCAGCCGCTCGAGGCGGCCGCCGAGGCCAGACGCAATCGGCTTGCCAGCCGTGTCGAGTTTCCTCAGTGAGCCGTCCGCCTCAACCAGGAACTGAACGCGCTTCGAACCTGCGACGTACAGGTCGAGCCGGGGACCGTCCGCCGCGCGCGCCCAACGGCCGATCTCATCAAAACGGTTGGGAGCGGGCTTGCCCTCATAGGTGCGCCGCAGGCGATAGCGCTGCTCGGGCAGCAGGTCGAGGTGCCAAAGAACCGTGCCGTCGGCGCCGGGGAGCTTTCCCTCCCAGGAGGCGGGCAGGTGCAGCGCGTCTGCGCCGGCTGGGTCCGCAGCGGGGGACGTGCTCACGGGCGCGGCGACGAGTAAGTGAAACGGCGGATTACCCCCCGGATCGAGCCTCGCGCGGCCGAGCACGAGGGCTGACGCGTCGGCACGCGAGACATCCTCGAGCACGGCTTCGAACACCGCATCAGGCGGCAGAGCGATGCGCTCGCGGTAGAGCGCCGTCCCCTGCAGTGTGCCGGCGAGCGCCGGAGTGCAGACGGCCCATGCCAGCAGCGCGAGCACGCGCAGGGCGTGCCGACGCCACCAGGACCGGCGGATCGCGATGCGCGGGCATCTAGGGGTCGCATGCTGCATTACATTCTCCTCTGGCTCTGCACGGCGCTCCCGGCGATACAAATCACGGCGGTGCGGACGCAAAAGTCGCAGCGAAGAAATCGCCAGGGTTCCAGCGCGGGCGCTCGTCCTGCTGCGCGATGTACAGACCACACAGAAATGCTACCCGGGTGAGCGCGGCCGCTGCCTCGAAGTCCAGCCCCGGCTGCTGCATGTCGTCCTGCGGTGAGTGATAGAAGTTGTTATCCCAGCCATCCGAAATTTCGGCGGGCTTGATGTGTGGATCGTCGGACCTGAATCCCGCCTCCAGATCGATCGACGGAATTCCCTGACGCACGAACGAGTACTGGTCGCTGCGGATGAAATTGACCTGCTCGGGAGCGGGATCGGGACCGACAGCGAGCTTCAGCCGCGCGGCGGCGCGCTTGACGACCGCGTCCAGGCTCGAATGCTCGGCGCCGAGGGCCACGACATCGCGCAATGGCCACAGCATCAGATCCTCGTCGATGTTGATATCCGCCAC
>Ga0306920_100002934_pt1 | contig 21594 bp, 17 predicted proteins | sample flu12Cox44000170_FD_204666 | JGI IMG/M metagenome (GOLD analysis project Ga0306920, IMG submission 204666) | Lab enrichment of tropical soil microbial communities from Luquillo Experimental Forest, Puerto Rico - flux4day.12C.oxic.44.000.170 (v2)... | ecosystem: Environmental > Terrestrial >...
CAGGGCCTCGGTGGCGGTCATGTCCGGGACGAGTCGCAGGTCCAGCTTGGCCACCGCCCGGGTGGGAAGCACCGTCTTCCCGCCCGGGCCGGTGTAACCCGCCACCAGTCCCTCGATGTTCACCGTTGGTCGACTGCAGAGGCGCAGCAGCGCGTGCTCCCAGTCCTCGCCACGCAGCCACTGCTTCACTCCCATCAGCTCCTTCGCCTTGGCCTCGCTCATCCGCGCCGCCGCACGGTGCACCATCTCCAGCTCGGCGGAGGAGAGCGGCCTGGCCTTGTCGGCGAATCCGTCGATCGCCGGCTCGGCACCGTCCGGAGTCACCAGGGTGGCCAGCGCCTGCACCAGGTGGAAGGAGGGGCTGTCGAGGCGGGCGCGGTTGGCGGAGTGCACGTCCTTGGAGGCGCCCTTCCCCCACTTCGCGCCGCTGGACACCAGCTCCAGCTCGATGATCCCCTTGCCGCCGAGGGTGATCGACACCTCGCCGTCCGGGTCCTGCGAGGCGCTGGGCATGAAGATCCCCATCGCCCTGGACAGCGCGGCGGCGATGTCCGCCCGCCGGGTGACCTCCCCGAAGTGCGGCGAGCCGATCTCCTCCTCACCCTCGGCCACCAGGACCATGTTCACCGGGAGCTTTCGCTTCGCGGCCTTGTAGGCCACCAGCGCGGAGAGGAACGCCGCCTCCGGGCCCTTCTGGTTCACTGCTCCGCGGCCGATCATCACCTTCCCCAGGCCGGGGCGATCGACCAGCCGGCCCTCGAACGGAGGGGAGGTCCATTCCGAGGGGTCGACCTGCTTCACGTCGTACATGAAGTACAGCCCGAGGGTCTTCTTTGCGCCCGCGTCGAGGGTGGCGAAGACGCCAGGCTTCCCCGAGGTCGGCACCTGCTCCACCTTCTGGAAGCCGGCGTCGCGGAGCATGCCCAGGAAGTACGGCAGGCCGGTCTCGTAGCCCTTGCTCTCCGCGCAGATGCACGGCTCGGCGATCCAGCCACGAAGCCGCTGGACGTTCTCCTCGTGGCGACGGGCGATCTCCGAAGCCAGGGGACCGGAGTTGAAGGACCCGGTGGGGGCGGCGAGCACCGGACGCAACCAGGACGAGGCCGCCGCGGTCCCCACCGCGGCGCCGAGCACCGTACGACGGGAGAGGTGGGTCATCCGGTCAGTCTCGATGCCCGCGCAAGCCACTGTCGAGGGAAAATCCAGCGAGTGGCGGCGGGCCCGCGTCGGGCCACCGCGATACCGGCGAGCGCACTGTTCGCCGGTCGCTCCCGGGGCTGCTGGACCTGGCGACCCTCGCCCGTACCCGGCGTGGTGGGGCCCGGGATGCGCTCGCCCGGCTCCGGTCAGTTCGCTGCGGCCGGTGCTCCCATCCGTTCCGCGACCTCGACGCAGAGGCGGGCGGTGGCCCCGGCATTGTCGATCGCCGCCACCAGCTCCACCGTGTCCTGGCTTCCGGCGAAGGCGCGGATCCGTCCCACGTGCACCGCCTCGTCGGAGGTGACCAGCATCGGCATCGGGTAGATCCGCTCCACAGGGGCATCGATGATCTTGAGCCCGGCCCCCGCCTTCAGCGCCTCGCGGACCTCCGCCGGCTCGGCGGGCTTGCCGAGACGGATTGTCAGCAGCACCAGATGGCCGTGGAAGGTGGGCACCCAGACCGCGGTGCCGTCGATCTGTGGCGAGGCCCGCCCCCACAGCAGCCCGGTCTCCGCGCGCCAGGAGAGCTCCTCCAGCGTCGCCCCACTCCCCTCGCTGAACGGGCCGACCTGGGGAACCAGGTTGAAGGCCAGCCGGTGCGGGAAGTGGCTTGCCTCCAGCTCCCGGCCGCTGAGCAGCGAGGCGGTCTGCTGCTCCAGCTCGGAGATGCCCTGCCGTCCGGCTCCCGAGGCGGAGAGCAGCGCCGAGACGGAGACCTGCTGCACGCCGAAGCGGGCCCGCAGCGGCTCGAGTGTGGTGAGCAGCACCTGGCTGACCGGCCCGGGGACGCGGGCACGCCGCGCACCGGGCAAGCGTTGGAGGCCTGCCGCCAGACCGGGGAAGCCCACCGGGGTGGTCAGATCCGAGAGGAAGGCCCGGCTGGTGTCCACTACCCGTGCCCCGGCCGACTCCGCCGCAGCGGAGAGCAGCCGCGAGGTGTCCGGGGGCGTGGCGAAGAAGACCAGGTCCAGCCCCTTGAAGACGCCGGTGCGGACCCGCTCCACCTCCAGCGTCTGATCGCCGCAGGGGAGCTCCTCGCCCGCCGAGCGTTCCGAGGCCAGGAGGAGCAGCTGGTCCGGAGGATGCCCACCGTCGGAGAGCGCGCGCACCAGCTCGGTCCCCACCACCCCGGTCGCGCCCACCACCGCCACCTTCCAGCGTCGGTCGATCACCTAGGTGTCCTCCTCACCGCGCATCCGTGGCCCGGGAGCGGGTCCCGGGAGCGGCGGAAACTTTGGATTGCGCTCGGCCTCCGAGGCGCGAACGTAGTGTGGCTCGAGGGCGAACAGCGCCTGGGCATCGAAGGACGCCGGGACGGTCGTCCGCCGGGCGATGGCCCAGGCCGAGGGAATGGCCGGCTCGGAGAGGATGCGCTCCGGCGCGAGGTCGGCATCGAGCAAACGTTCCCGGAGGCCAGGCGACGGTCCCTCATGCAGCGCCGGTCCGAGCACTCGCGCCTCGGGCTCGTCCCGAAGGTAGGCCAGCAGACTCTCCTCGCTCCAGGCTTCCTCGGGGCCGAGCGCCTCCACCCTCTCCCCGCTTCGCCGGTAGCGGCCGACGTACACCTCCCCACGCCGGGCGATGGAGATCGTCGCCAGCGGAACTCCTTCCGGCCCATCGAGCGCCAGCGCGGCGAGGGAGGAGCTGCCCACCACCGGCACCCGGCGCGCGTAGGCCAGCCCCTTCAGCGTGGAGAGACCGATCCGCAGCCCGGTGAAGCTCCCCGGTCCCAGCCCCACCGCGAAGGCGGTGACGTCGCTCAGCGAGAAGCCGTGGCGCTCCAGCAGCTGGAGCAGCACCCCGGGGAGCAGGTCGCTCTGCCGGTCCGGCGGACCGTGCCGCTCCTCGGCGATCAGCGACCGTGGCCCGGGGCGGACCAGGGCGAGCGAGAGGGTGAGCGTGGAGCTGTCGAGGGCGAGGAGCATCGGGGCGGCCTCGACACTTGCCCAGGTCCGGGCACCGGCTGCAAGGCCCAGCGCCTCAGCAACGCTGGAGGCGGACCCGGGCCACGCCGCGCGACCGCATCCCCAGCGCCTGCGCCGCGGCCTCGGAGACGTCGATCAGGCGGTCGTCGACGAAGGGACCCCGGTCGTTGACCCGCACCTGCACCGAGCGTCCGTTGTCGAGATTGGTCACCCGGAGGCACGTCCCGAACGGGAAGGTCCGGTGCGCCGCGGTCAGCTCCCCCGGGCGGAGCACCTCGCCGCTGGCGGTGCGCCGGCCGTAGAGCCCGGGGCCGTACCAGGACGCAGTGCCTTCCACGCTCTCGCTGGAGGACGAGCCGGACGGCGCGTGCGCACAGCCCACCGCGAGGCCCACCGCGAGGAATGCCGCTGCCCAGCCTCCCCGTGTTACCGGGTGAGGTCGTTCACGCAGACCAGCACCATCAGGACGATGAGCGCCAGGATGCCCACCGCGTTGGCGATCTCCCGCGCCCGCATCGGGATCGGCCGGCGGCGGATCGCCTCCCAGGCCGAGCTGAGCAGCTGGAAGCCGTCGAGGGCGGGGATGGGGATGAGGTTGATCAATCCGAGATTGACCGAGATCGCCGCCATGAGGTTCAGGAACGGCTCGAGGCCCGCCTGCGCCGCCCTGGAGGCGATGTCGTAGATCATGATCGGGCCGCCGACGCTCTTGAACGACACCTGCCCGGTGAGGAGCATCGCCAGCCCGCCAGCGGTGCCGACCACGATCTCCACCAGCTTCCGGAAGGCGATGGCCAGGGCCTCACCGGGGCCGACCCGCACCATGTCCGGCTGCTGCTTCTCGGCGCCGGAGTGCGAGCCGGGACGGAGGCCGAGGTCCAGACCGGTGGTCTCCTGACCGGTGAACTCGTCCTTGCGGGTCACCTTGTTCTGGTGCACCTCGGCCTTCCGCTCCACTCCCTGGTGGAGCCAGACCAGCTGGAAGGGCTTCTCGCGAAGCGTTTCCAGCTTCCGGACCCAGCCGTCCTGGGTGAGGAGGGTTTCCCCGTCCATCGAGACCAGCCGGTCGCCGGCGAGCACTCCCGCCTTCGCCGCGGCACTGTCGTCCACCACCCGGCCGACGTAGAGGTCCCCCGACTGGACGCCCAGCGCGGCGAGCCCCGTGCCCGGCTGGCGGGGGACGGTGAAGCGCAGGGTGCGCGGAACCTCGAGGTCGACCCCCGGCACGCCGGCGGGGTCACGGCGGAGCACCTCCAGCTGGAAGCTGGGGCCCCGGGCGGCCTCGATACGCCGGAGCAACGCGTACTGATCGCTCACCGGCTGGCCATCGAGGGACACCACCCGATCGAAGGTGCGCAGGCCGAGCTGCTCCGCCGCGCTTCCGGCGGGAATCCCCAGGGCGGGCACCCGCGCCGAGGGGGCGACGCCGATCATCCCCTTCGGGCGGCCCGGCGGGGCGGTCGGCGACCGCATCGGGGTGAGCACCAGCTTCACCGGCTGGCCATCCCGTTCCACGGTGACCGGGATGCGCTGGCCGGCGCGCGACTCGATGACCCGGCGCAGCTCGTCGAAGGTGTGCACCGGCTGACCGTCGATCTCGGTGATCACGTCGCCGAGCCTCATCCCCGACTCGGACGCCGGCAGCCCGGGCTCGAGGGTCAGCACCCGGGTGGAGGGCTGGGGAAAGCTCACCACCGCGAGGAAGAGGATTAGCAGCGGGAAGATCAGGTTGAACGCCGGCCCGGCGGCGACGATCAGCATCCGCTTCCAGGGCGACTGGGCGAGGTAGCTCCGGGCCTCGTCCTCCGGGGAGGTGTCCTCGCCCGGCACCTCGCCGGCCATCTTCACGTACCCGCCCAGGGGCAACGCGGCGATCCAGTACTCGGTGTCACCCCGGGTGAAACCGACCAGCTTGGGACCGAAGCCGATGGAGAAGCGGAGGACCTTGACCCCCACGGCCTTGGCGGCCAGGAAGTGGCCCAGCTCGTGAACGAAGACCAGCAGGCCGAGAAGGAGGACGAAACTGCCGATCTGGACCATCAATGTCACCGGACGTTAACCGCGAGGGCCCCGGCTCACAACGCAGCCTGTCCTGGGCCGGTCAGAAGACCCCGGACCACGGTCACGTACAGGTACACCGCCGGCGCATTGAAGAGCAGCGCATCCACCCGGTCGAGGAGGCCTCCGTGGCCGGGGATGATCTTCCCCGAGTCCTTCACCTGGTAGGCACGCTTCAGCTGGGATTCGGAGAGATCCCCCAGCGGGCCGAGGAGTCCCCCGGCCAGCCCCAGCACCGAGCAATCGAGCGGGGTCAGGCCGGGAAAGGCCACCGCCCGGGCGATGAACATCCCGCCCACCGAGCCCACCAGGCCACCGGCGAATCCCTCCCAGGTCTTGTTGGGGCTGATCGCCGGGGCCATCTTGTGCCGTCCCAGCAGACGGCCGGCGAAGTAGGCACAGGTGTCGTTGGCCCAGGTGATCACCAGCGCGGCGATCACCCACTGCAGTCCGTCGGGGCGGATCCGCAGCGCGGCGATTGGTGCCAGTCCCAGGCCCCCGTAGAGGCATCCGGTGACCGCATGGGCGGCCCGGGTGGGAGCGTCGCCACGAGGCGTGCCCACCAGCGCCTCCATCCAGGCGGCGAAGCACACCCCACCGAGGATCCAGAAGCCAATCCCAGCGAACGTGTCGGGCCTCCACGCCGCTGCCAGGGGAATGGCCCCCGCACCGACCACCGCCAGCAGCTGTGCCGGCCCCACCTCGTGGACGGTGATCCGCTCGTACTCCAGGGCGCACACCGCGGCGGCGAAGGCCACCAGCACCGCGCACCACCACCCTCCCAGGCCGAGGAGGAGCAGGACGACCGGGAGGAGCACCACCGCGCTGGCGATCCGCACCAGGAGGTTACGGTTCCGGTCGTTCACTTGGGGAGCTGTGCCGAGGTGAGCCCGAAGCGTCGCTCCCGGTGCTGGTACTCGAGCACCGCGGCCAGGAACTGCGGGGCGCGGAACTCGGGCCAGAGGGTGTCGACGAAGATGAACTCGGCGTAGGCCGACTGCCAGAGGAGGAAGTTGCTCACCCGGGTCTCGCCGCTGGTGCGGATCACCAGATCCACCGGAGGCAGGGGATGGGTCCACAGCGCGGCGGCGAAGGTGTCCAGGTCCAGCTCGCCGGGGGGCAGCTTCCCCTCCCGCGCCCGGCGGATGAGGGTGTCGGCAGCAGCCACCAGTTCCTCCTGTCCGCCGTAGCTGAGGGCCAGGCTGAGCACCATCTCCCGATTGGCCGCCGAGGCGTCGCGGAGCGACTCCAGCGGCGCGCGGACGAAGCGCGGCAGCCGGTCGAGGTCGCCCACCGCGTTGAGGCGGATGCCGTTGTCGAGGATCTCCCGGCGCTCGGATTCGAGGTACTCCCGGAGCAGATCCATCAGCCCGGCCACCTCGTCGGCGGGCCGGAACCAGTTCTGGGCGGAGAAGGCATAGAGGGTCAGGGCCTTCACCCCGATCCGCCGGGCGGTGCGGGTGACCTCCCGCACGCTGTTGCTCCCCTCCCGGTGGCCCTCGAGCCGGGGCAGACCGCGCTCCTCGGCCCACCGGCCGTTGCCGTCCATGATGATCCCGATGTGAGCGGGGACGGGGCGCTCCCGGATCTGAAGCTCCAGCGGGCCAGGCCCCGCGGGCTCGGTCATGACGCGGGGCACCCTACGCGAGGGTCGGCGGGAGCGTCCACGATCCGGCCCCGGAGGCGGTTCAGTCCCCCGCTCGGCGACGGTCGACGTCTCTCCAGAGGGCGATCCCGCCCAGGAGCCCGGCGACGTTGGCCACCACCGTCACCCCCGGAGGCAGCGGGATGCGGAGGTGCTTGGCGTTGCCTCCGCCGATGTAGAGGTGGCGGGGATTCCAGATGGGAAGCACCTGGGCGATCACCCGGGCTACGTGGCGGTTCCAGCGCTTCTTGCCCAGTTTCTCCAGGGCCTTCGCCCCCACGTACTCCTCGTAGGTCTTGCCCTTCCGGAGCGGGTGGTGGGCCAGCTCGAGGTTCGGGACGTAGACCCCGTCGTTGTAGAGGGCACAGCCCATCCCGGTGCCGAGGGTGAGGAGCATCTCCACCCCCTTGCCCTCCACCACCCCGTACCCTTGCACCCCGGCGTCGTTGAGCCCGCGCACCGGGCGACGGAGCAGGTCCTCGAGCGCCCTGGCGAGGTGGAAGCCCTTCCATGTGGGGTGCAGGTTGTGGGCCGTGAGGGTGACTCCCTCCACCACCACCCCGGGGAAGCCCACCGAGACCCGGTCGAACGGCCCGAGGGGCTCGACGATCTCCCACAGCGCCCGGAGGATGCGCGCCGGGGTCGCCGGCCGCGGGGTCTCCACCCGCGCCCGGTCGGTGACCGGCGAGCCCCGGGAATCGACGATGAGCGCCTTGAGCCCGGTGCCTCCCACGTCGATGCACAGGGTGCGAGGTCCGCTCGCTGCAGGAAGCTTGGTGACTTTCGACCCGGACCGCTGCGCGGCAGTGGCCATGCGGGGGAGCATGCTAAATTTTCATCCCGCTTCCCAATGCCACCCAAGGTCATCGGGCCCTACCGCGTGCTGGATACGCTGGGCAGTGGAGGTGCGGGCACCGTCTACCGCGCGCTCGACCGCCGCACCGGCGAGCCGGTGGCCCTGAAGCTCCTCTCCACCGGCCCGGCGCTGGATCCGCGCGCCGCTCGCCGGCTGGCCCGGGAGTTCGAGACCCTGGCCGACCTCTCCCACCCCAACGTGGTGAAGGTCTTCGACACCGGCGTCCACCACGGCTACCCATATCTCGCAATGGAGCTGGTCGAGGGGCTGACCCTCCGGAACTACCTGGAGCTCGACCTCAGCGACACCACCGCCGCGGTCCGCCCACCGCATCCCCGCCGCGAGGAGCCCTCGGTGCCCTGGGACGACACCGACACCGGCGACTGGGCCCCGAAGGCGTTCAGCCTCAGTCACTACGCCGAGGAGCCGCCCAGCGAGGAGGTCTCCTATTCCTCCGGTCCGGAGAGCGTGCGGGCGCTGGCCGATGCCGCCGACGAGCCGGACACCCACGACTCCAAGGACCTCAGCGCCGCCGAAGCCCGGGCCGAGGAGGTGGTGGAGATGCCGGTCGCTCCAGTGGTGGTGCGACCGCCCGACGTGGTGGCCCTCAACCGTCCCGAGCGCACCGGCCGGCTGAAGGACGCGATGACCCAGCTCGCCGCGGCGCTGAGCTACATCCACGGCCACGGGCTGGTGCACCGCGACCTCAAGCCCAGCAACGTGATGGTCGACGAGGATCGCCTGGTGCGGCTGATGGACTTCGGCCTGGCCAAGTTCCTCGCCGACGACGGAGCGGTGACCGCCGACGGGAGGCTGGTGGGCACCTTCCGCTACATGGCCCCGGAGCAGATTCTCGGGGAGGGGCTCGACGCCCGGGCCGACCTCTACTCCCTGGGGGTCATCCTCTACGAGATGCTCACCGGACGGACTCCCTTCGACGCCCGGACGCCGCACGAGCTGTGGCAGAAGGTGCTGGAGACCGAGCCGGGCACGGTGCAGTCCCTGAACCCCGGCGCGGATCCGGCGCTGGCCCGGATCGCCCACCGCCTCATCCGCAAGGAGCCCGCCGAGCGCTACCAGACCGCGGAAGAGGTGGCCGAGGCGCTTGCGGAGTGAACGCTCCGCGGCGGACGGTGGAGGTCCCCCCGGACGCCGCCGGACAGCGCCTCGACGTCTGGCTGGCCGGAGCGCTCGGCCTCTCCCGGGCCAAGGTGAAGGAGCTGCTCGAGTCGGGCGCGGTGCGCCAGGGCGGTCGCCGCATCCGCAAGGGGGATCGGACCGTCGCCGGCGCCCGCCTCGAGGTCGAGCTTCCCTCCGCCGACCTCCGACCGGTGCCCGAGCCGGACGCACCGCTCACCGTGCTTCATGCCGACGCGCTCCTGGTGGCGGTGGACAAGCCCGCGGGCTGGCCGAGCCATCCCCTGCTCCCCGACGAGCGGGGGACGGTGGTCAACGCCCTGGTGGCCCGCTACCCCGAGCTGCCCGACGCCTCCGAGGACCCGCGGGAGGGCGGGCTGGTGCACCGCCTGGACACCGAGACGTCCGGAGTTCTGCTCGCCGCCCGGACCCGACCGGCGTGGGAGGCGGTGCGTGCGGCCTTCGACCGCCGCGAGGTCGACAAGCGCTACCTGGCGGCGGTGAGCGGTCCCATCGCCGACGCCGGGGAGATCGATCTCCCCCTCCGCCACCGCGCCGACCACGTGGAGCCCGCACCCGCCGGTGGGGGACGCGAGGCCAGCAGCCGGTTTCGCGTCCTGTCCCGGAAGGGGGACCTCTCGCTGGTCGAGGTGCGCATCCTCACCGGGGTGCTCCACCAGATCCGTGCCCATCTGGCGGCCATCGGTGCTCCGGTGCTGGGCGATGCGCTCTACGGTGGGCGACCGGTGCCGGGGCTCGAGCGCTTCTTCCTTCACGCCGCCTCCCTGGGCCTCGAACATCCCGGGACCGGGCGGCCCATCACCTTCGACGCTCCCCTGCCGCCGGAGCTCGGGGCGGCACTCGGCACCCTGGGATTGTCCCCGCCTTCGCCCGCCTGAATCCGCGGGCGTCCAGTCGTGCCGCGCCCGTCGTGGTGGGGGACGGGTAGGCTCGCCGCCCGCACCATGCCGGCCATCCTCCACGTGGACATGGACGCCTTCTATGCGTCCGTCGAGCAGCGCGACCGTCCCGAGCTCCGGGGCCGTCCGGTCATCGTCGGCGGCCACCCGAAGCGGGGGGTGGTACTCGCCGCGAGCTACGAGGTCCGCCCCTTCGGCGTCCGCAGCGCCATCCCCATGGCCCGGGCGGTGAAGCTCGCCCCGACCGCGGTGGTGGTGCCGCCCCGCTTCTCCGCCTACGTCGAGGCCAGCGAGCAGGTGTTCGCCATCCTCGAGCGCTACACCCCGCTGATCGAGCCCCTCTCGCTCGACGAGGCGTTCCTCGACGTCACCGCCAGCCAGACCCTCTTCGGTCCCCCGGCGGACATCGCCCGGCAGCTCCGTGCCGAGATTGCCCGCGAGGTGCGGCTGCCCGCATCGGCCGGCATCGCGGCGAGCAAGTTCGTGGCCAAGATCGCCTCCGACCTGGCCAAGCCGGACGGCCAGCGCGAGGTGCGCGAGGCCGAGACGCGCGACTTCCTCGCCCCCCTCCCCGTCTCCCGGCTGTGGGGCGTGGGCCCCAAGCTCGAGGCCACCCTCCACTCGCTCGGCCTTCGCAAGGTCGGCGACCTCGCCGTCCGGGACCCGGGGTGGCTGGTAGAACGGCTGGGCGACGCCGGGGCTCACCTGGCCGCGCTCTCCCGCGGCGACGATCCGCGGGTGGTGGTTCCTGACCGGGGAGCAAAGAGCATCGGCGCCGAGGACACCTTCGAGGAGGACCTCTCCGACCTGGCCGTGCTCCGCCCCCGGCTGCACGCCCAGGCGCTGCGGGTGGGACGGCGGCTGCGCCGCGCCGGCCTCAAGACCCGGGTGGTCCAGCTCAAGCTCAAGGGCAACGACTTCACGCTCCACACCCGGCGGCGCACGCTGGAGCAGCCCACCGACGACGGGCAGGAGATCTACCGGGAGGTGCTGGCGCTCCTCGAGCGGGCTCCGCCGGAGCGCCCGCTGAGGCTCACCGGCGTCTCGGCGCAGGAGCTGGGGGAGCCCTCCACCGCGCAGCTCGGCCTGTTCGGCGAGGCACCGCGGCGCTCCGAGGCGCTCAACCGGACGCTCGATGCCATCACCGAGCGCTTCGGGCGCGGAGCGGTGGCCCCGGCCGACGTCCTGGCCCTGGAGGGTGACGACCCGCTCGACGAGCTGCGGTCGAAGGCCGGTGCCTCGCGGCTCGACCCGCGGGAAGACTAGCGGAGCGTTCCCAGCGGGCCACGCACCCCGAAGCGGTGGCGCAGCTCACCGAGCCAGGCGCCGGGGTGGGAATGCCGGTGGCGGGCGGTGACGCCGTTGCGGGTCTCCATCCGGTAGCGGTCGGTGAAGGTGATGCGCCCCCACGGCCGGGCCACGGTGAAGACGGTGTGGTTGGTGAACGGCGACTCCGGGCTGCTCTGGTGCCAGGCGAACATCCCGGCGAACTCGGAGAGTGCCCGCGGGCGGAGCGAGAGCCGGTACACCGGTCGCCACGCGCCTCCGCGCACCGAGGTCTGGAGCTGGAGGTCGCCCTCGTCCGGCACCAGCCGGTAGGCGCCGCTGACGTCGGAGGTGGCTCCCGCCGGCAGCCGCATCGGGGCCCGGAACGCCTCGCCGAACCCGACGTCGGCGAGGAACTCCTCGCTGCCGACACGTACTCGCAGCGCCAGATGGTCGAACTCCTGGCCCCAGGCGCGCTGGGACTTGTGCCACACCCGAGCGGAGAGGAGCGAGACGTCGAACCCGAGCTGCAGCAGCGCCCAGGCGAAGAGCGTGTTCAGCTCGTAGCAGAAGCCGCCGCGGCGCCGCTCCACCACCTTGGACCAGGCCTGCGCCACGTCGAGGTGCAGCGGGATGCCCCAGGCGATGTCCAGGTTCTCGAACGGCACCGTGCGGAGGAAGGCGCGCTGGAGCCGGATGAGAAAAGGCACCGACGGGGGCTCGGGACGGACACGGAGGAGCTTCAGCAGCCCCTCGAGATGCGCCGGACCGAGGCGGTCGACGCCATGGGCCGCCCCGAAGGGGGTGGGCCCGGCGATGCCTGGAAGGTCGAGGACGGGTGCGGTCTGCACGGTCGGGCGGCTTCAATGGGTGGGAGGCGGCTGGCTCGCAACCCGAACGTCTGACTCAGGGCGTCATTGTGAAGAAGGCTGTCCCGAGCCCTCGCCGGAGCGCGGCCCCCGCCGTCGGCGCCGACGCCGGCGACGCCCTCCACCACCCTCGACCGGTGGAGCCCCCGGTGCCGGGGCAGGAACACCACCCGCGCGCCACGCCTCGAGGGCTTCCCGGTGCTGGCCGGTCGCCTCGACCGACAGCTCGAACACGGCCAGGGCCTCGGCGAAGAGCGGATGGCGGCGGAAGCTGGCCAGGCTGCCCCGGCGCCGTCGCTGTCCGGAGAGGGTGCCCTGGGCGAGGAGGATCATCCGACACCGCTCGGCGATGCGCCGGGGCAGTCGGGCAGTGCGGACCAGCTCGCTGAGGAGGTCCTCGATGGAGGCGGGGACCGCCGGAGCGCCAGTCGCGTCGGTGCCTTCCTGCGTCCCGAGGAGCGGGAGGAGCAGGGCGGCGAGGAGCACGGCGTCCTCGGGCGGACCGCTGGCGCGAACCTTGGCGTCGAGCCGCTCGGCGTGGGCGCGGAGCAGAGCCTCGCCCTGCGGTCCCCGCTCGCGGAGCCAGCTATCCACCGGGGGAAGGAGGAACTTCAGGCCGTCCACCGCCGAGAGGAGGTGCAGCCCGCAGGCCGACACCCCGCCCCGCAGGATGCGGAAGGTGTCCTCCAGCAGCCGCGGGGGCGCAGAGCGCGGCAGGTCCTCCACCGCTCCTTCCATCGCCGCGTAGGTCCGCGACTCGATGTCGAACTCCAGCCGGCAGGCGAAGCGGACCGCGCGGAGGATACGCACCGGGTCCTCGCGCATCCGGACCTCGGGGTCGCCGATGGTGCGGACCTGCTTCTCCCGCAGGTCGCGCAGCCCGCCGACGAAGTCGATCACCCGCCCCTCGGCCACGTCGTAGAAGAGCCCGTTGATGGTGAAGTCGCGGCGGCGGGCATCCTGCTCGGCGGTGCCGAAGACGTTGTCGTCGCTGATCAGGAAGTCTTCCCGCTCCTCACCCTCCTCGGGGGGCGCCGCGGGTTCCTCCACCTCGGTAGGATTGGCGCGGAAGGTGGAGACCTCCACGATTTTTCCGCCCTTGAAGTAGACGTGCGCCAGGCGGAAGCGCCGGCCGATGAGTCGGCAGTTGCGGAAGATGCCCCGCACCTCGCTGGGAAGCGCGCTGGTGGCGACGTCGAAGTCCTTCGGCTGGCGCCCCACCAGGAGGTCCCGCACGCAGCCGCCGACGAAGTAGGCCTGGTGGCCATACTGCCGCAGCCGGTTGACCACCTTCAGCGCGTCGGGATCGAGCTCGTCGGGATCGATCTCCGGCGGATGGCCGGCGGGGACCGGAGCGGTGGGGTCGAGGTGATCGGCCTCGCTCTCCCACAGCGCGGCGGGAACGGGGTCCGGCTCCTTGGCGTCGTGCGGAGGCGGCGCCTCGGGGACCTCGGCGGGGAGAATCTCCGCGTCCTCCTCGGTGTCGTCCTCGTCACCCTCTCCCTCGAGGTCGTCGTCCTCCCCTTCCTCGGGCGAGGCGAGGGCCTCCGGGTCCTCGGGCCGGGAGTCCGACGCATCGGGGCTGGAGGGAGGGCGCTGCTTCTCGGGCGCGTTGGGGTCGTCCGTCATCCGCGAATTGACGCCCCGAACCGGGGCGGCCTTGAAGGGCAGGCGTCTATAGCAGGGTTGGCCTTCAAGCACCTGCGTTGAATCGCGGGGCAACTGATTGTCCGGTGCGGGGAGGCCGCTGTCCTCGGCTGAACCGCCTTAACCCTGCCCCCGCAACTCGGGTGGAACGCGCCTGTTGAGCCGTGTCACACCGACGCCCGCTGGGTCAGGGGCCTGGCGTCGTCAGCGCGGGCTGACGAGGGAAGGGACACATGAGATCCGGCGCTGCGCGCCTCTTCACCTCTCTGGCACTCGCCAGCGTGTGGGCCGGCTGCAGCGGGACCGGACCCGTGGCGGTGGCGGTCAGCCCGAGCACCACCACCTTGCTGACCGGGCAAACCCAGCTGCTCTCCGCGACGGTCACCGGAGCGGAGAACACCTCCGTGCTCTGGAGCGTCAGCGGCGGGACGCTCGACGGCACCAGCACCAACGCGGTCACCTACACCGCGCCCACCATGCCCGGCACCTACCAGGTGACCGCCACCAGCGTCGCCGACCCGACCCAGTCGGCCACGGTCACCATCACTGTCAGCCAGGTGGCGGTCACGGTGACTCCTCTCGCGGTCACCCTCGGGCCAGGCGGAACGCAGCAGTTCACGGCGATGGTCTCCGGGAGCCAGACCACTGCGGTAAGCTGGACCGTGTCGGGCGGGACGCTCGACGACGCCAGCGCCAACCCGGTCACCTACACCGCCTCCTCGGACGCCGGGGTCTACACCGTGACTGCCACCAGCGCCGCCGACATGTCGAGCGCGGGAACGGCGACAGTCACCGTGGCGCCCACGTTCTCGGTCGTCTCCAGCAACTCCGGTCCCACTCCCTTCATCGCCTTCGTCGCGCTCTCCGCGCCCTCCCTCGGGCCCCTGCAGAGCGTGGGCTACGTCGTGCAACCGAAGCCCGGGAGCGCCTCGAAACCGGTCAACGTCACCTACTCCATCGCGCGGCTGCAGAGCCGGGGGTACGTCAGTGGCTCGACGATCACCCTCCCGGTCTTCGGGCTCTACGCGGGGTTCACCAACAACGTGAACATCCAGCTCCAGTTCGACGGACAGTTCAGCCAGACGGTGCCCTACGCGATCACCACTGACCCTTACACCGACCCGACCGCGGTTTACGATCGCCCGAACATCCTGGTCGCCCGGACGCCGGGAAGCTCACTGGGGTTCGACTTCTTCGCGGTGAAATCGGTCCTCGAGCCTGCCCTGGTGATCGACACCGACGGTGCCATCCGCTGGGTCGGGCCGTCTGCTGCCTCCACGGGGGTCTCCAGCGCGGTCCTCTTCGACAATGGCGGGTTTCTCGTTGGAAGTGAGTTCTCGCCGCAGTTGACCCGCATGGAGCTCGACGGACTGCTGACCACCACGTCGATCCTCGATCCCGACGTGGACTTCTTCCACCACAACATCGATCCCGGGAAGCAGGGAGCGCTGGTCGAGGTCGCCACCTCCACCAGCGTCGAGGCGGTGGTGGAGGACATCGGGCCCTCCGGCTTCGTCTTCCACTCCTGGGACCTCGCGCCCTTGATCGCCGACTACATGACCAGCCAGGGCGACGATGCCGGGGCGTTCGTCCGCCCGACGGTCGACTGGTTCCACAACAACGCCGCCACCTACGACCCCTCGGATGACAGCCTGATCGTCTCCAGTCGCGAGAACTTCGTGATCAAGATCGACTACGCCACCGGAGCGCCGATCTGGATCCTCGGGGATCCCACCAAGTACTGGTACACCTTCCCTTCCCTGAGGGCGAAGGCGCTGACCCTGGCCGACGGCGGTCTCTATCCGGTCGGACAGCACGCCACCTCAATCACCTCGGACGGCCTGCTGATGCTCTTCAACGACGGGCTGGGGAGCTTTTCCCAGCCGCCCGGGGAGCCCGCTGGCATTTCCCGGACCTACAGCACCGTCTCGGCTTATTCCATCGATCCGGCGACGATGACCGCCCAGGAGGTGTGGGACTTCGACTACGGGCAGACGATCTTCTCGCCCATCTGCTCCAGCGCGTACGAGGCGTCCGGGAAGTCGATCCTCGTCGATTACGCAACCGCCAGTGACGACACCAAGGCCCGCCTCGTTGGTCTGGACGCCAACCACCAGGTGGTCTTCGACTTCGAGTACGACAGCGCCAACCCCTGTTCCACCGCCTGGAACTCGGTGCCGGTCCCCTTCGACAACCTCCAGCTCCAGTAGGCATTCGAGCCGGTCATCCTGTCCGCTATGGTGTCCTCCCCACCGTGCGGACCCTGCTGACCGGCGCCACCGGACTCATCGGAGCCAATCTCGCCCGCCGATTGCTCCGCGAGGGGGAGCGCCTGCGGACGCTGGTCCCTCCCGGGTCGGAGGCCCGCGCCCTGGCCGGGCTCGACGTGGAGCAGGTCCGCGGCGACATCCGCGACGCACACTCGCTGGCCAAGGCCATGGCCGGGATCACCACCGTGTTCCACGCCGCGGGGCGGGTCCGGTTCGACGACGCCGGGCGCCTGCTCCTTTGGACCATCAACGTCGAGGGGACGCGGCAAGTCCTCCAGGCCGCTCGCACCGCCCGGGTCCGGCGGCTGGTGCACGTCTCCTCGTCGGTCACCGTGGGCCAGGGAACGCTTGACGATCCCGCCACCGAGGAGAGCGCCCCGCCCACCGACGGCACGCCTTACGCCGAGAGCAAGCGGGCCGCAGAGGCCCTGGCCCTTCAAGACTGGGGACCCCTGGAGGTGGTGGTCTGCAACCCCACCTTCGTCGTCGGGGCCTTCGGTACCGGCACCACCAGCGCCGAGGTGGTGCGGCTGGTCGCCTCGGGGCTGCTGGTCACCTATCCGCCGGGCGGGAGCAACTTCGCCAGCGCCGACGACGTCGCCGAGGGGCTGATGCTGGCCATGCAACGGGGGCGCCCGGGTGAGCGCTACCTGCTCGGCGGGGAGAACCTCACCTACCAGGAGCTGCTCGGGCAGATCGCCGAGGAATGCGGACAGCCGCCGCCGCGCCTTCCCTTCCCCGCCTGGGCGGCTCGAGGGCTGGGCCGCAGCGGCGACCTTCTCGGCAAGCTCACCGCCGACCGTCTGGGCTGGGTCAACAGCCACTTCCTCCGCCAGCTTTACCTCCGCGCCTACGTGAGCAGCGTCAAGGCGCAGCGGATGCTGGGGTACAGGCCGCGCCCGGTGCGCCGCGGCATCCGCGAGGCGCTGCGCTGGTACCAGGAGGAGGGGCTGCTCTCGCGCGACCGACCGCTCACCCCGCGCGGCGTGGTGGAGCGTCCCGGGTGACCCCGGCCTCTAGAAGGTCACCTGCCGCCGGGTGACGTCGATGATGGTGGTGGTGCCGTCGGCGCGCCGGACATCCACCCGGACCACGCTCCCCTCCTCGCCGCGGAGCCGCTGCACGGCGTCGGTGAAGCCCAGGTCGGCCACGGCGATGCCGTCGATCCGGGTGAGGATGTCGCCGGGATGGAGTCCTGCCATCGCCGCACCGCCTCCGGGGGCGAGCGGGCCGACGACCAACCCATCCTCGCTCCGGTTCACCACCGCCCCGATGCCCACCAGGTCGGTGGCCTGCGTCTGCCCCGCCTCGACCGGTCGGAGGAGGACCTCGATCTCCGCCGGAGCACGGGCGCCGCTGACCAGCTTCCGGTGATGGCCATCCGCCTCCACCGTCACCGTGGCCGGGGTCTCGGGCAATCCATCGAGCGTGAAGCGCCCGTCCGGCCCGGTGAACACCGAGCTCTGGACCACCACCGAGTCCTCGGCCGGCGCGCCCTCCACGCTGAGCTGGGCGCCGGGGATCGGGGCTCGCGTCTGGGCGTCCTTCACCACCCCGCTCAGGCGGTGACCGGCCTTCAACCTCAGATCGCGTTCCGCCCGGGCATTCTCCGTCGGCGGTAGATCGACCCGGGCCCGTTCCGAGGGGGCCGCCCCTGGCGCAGAGGCCTGGAGCAGGTAGACCCCGGAGCCGAGGCCCCGGAGCTCCCATCGCCCCTCGGGGTCGACCACCGACAGCGTCTGTGACGGCTCTCGGGCGCGGAGCCGCAGCACCTCCAGCCCGAAGGCGGTGGCCGGTGTCCCGTCGGCGTGCAGCACCCGCCCGGAGAGCACCCCTCCCGGCCGCACGGTGATGGTGAGGTCCTGGGCGCCCGCCGGAGCAGCAACCCGATCCGAGACCTGTTCCGCCGCGCGCGCCTGGACCGAGCCCTGCTCGCCGACACCGCGAAGGGCGAAGCGCCCCTCCCCGTCGGTGGTGACCGGGGCCGGAGCCACGCCCCACTGAGAGCCGCGACGGCCCGCGGTGTAGGTGACCACCGCTCCGGGGACCGGAGCGCCGCGCGGGTCGACCACCCGTCCAGCCACGGTGCGTTCCGGCGCGTCGGCCTGGGGTGCCTGCTTCAGCTTGAGCGTCACCTCCTGGCGCGGTGCACGCCCGCCACGGAGCGCGGTCGCCGCCGGCAGGTAGCCAGCGAGCCGTGCCACCAGCAACCCATCGGGCGCAACGCTGCCCGAGAACCGGCCCTGGGCATCGGTGGTCCAGTGCCGCTCCAGCGGGGCGACGCTGGTCGTCAGGCCGGGCAGGCGAAACTCGACCGTTGCACCGGGAAGCGGGGTGCCGCCGTCCTCTGCCTCCACCCGGCCGGCGACCTCCACCTCGGGCTCCAGCGCGACCACCAGCTCCGGCGTGCCCGTCGGCGGGGGAGCCTGGAGACGGATGGGGCTCTGTCCCCACTCCGGCCCGAAGGGAACGTGGCGCTCGGCCAGCACCGCCGCCAGCTGGTAGCTCCCTGTGTGCGAGGGGACGAAGCGGAAACGGCCGTCGACACCGGTGGTCACCGAGCTCGCTCCCTCGGTCGCGGCGAAGGTGACCTCCGCCCCCGCGATGCCCGCGCCGGTCCAGGCCGAGACGACCCGTCCGACGAATGGCGCCAGCGGCTCGGAGCGAGGAGCGTGGACGGGGGACTCCAGCGGGGCCGGGGTCGGGTCGGGGCCTGGCGCCCGGGACTGCACCCCCCCGTCGCTCGCCCACGGCAGCCAGTGGATGCTGCCCGGCCGGTTGGCCGCCGGCCAGAGATGCCAGGTCAGCAGGGCGAGCAGCATCCCCAGGAGCACCCAGGGCCAGCGTCGGGGCTGCTTGCGTTCGGGGGGAGCGGGGCGTTGCGAATTCATCGATGGAGGGGCAGCCGGACCTGCCCCGCGTCCGCCAGTCTAGCGGTGGGCTGACAACGCTTCAGCGCTCCTCGGCCTTCCGGTGCTTGCTCGTCCGCGGACGGGCATCGTCGAGCACGCTGAGGTAGTCGATCTCGCGCGCCTCGGGCGGGGGCGGGGTGGTGCCCAGGGCGGCCACCCGGCGGGTGAAAGCGGCGACGATGTCGGGCAACGGGCGCAGCGCCTGGAGCACCCCCTCCCGCCCCTGGATTGCGCCCTCCAGCGCCTGGAAGAGTGGCGCGGCCACCGCCTGCACCGGGAGCCCGCGCCGCAGCAGGTCCTGGAAGGAGTTGCTCAGGGTGAGGAGGTTGTGCCCCGCGGTCTGCACCATCTCCACTGCCACCCGCGCCACCTGGCCGGGGTTGAGCTGCCCGTCGGCGAGCAGCACCAGCGCGGCCTGGAAGTAGTTGAAGATCGGCACCACCCGCGGGCCGTAGCGGCCGAAGCGCGCCGGAGGGGTGAGCCGGTCGAGGTGGATGAAGATGCGGCGAACCGGATCGCTGCGGGGGACCGCCCGCCAGGCGGTGATGATCCGCTCCCGGTCGTCGGGGTACACCTGCGCCGCGGTGAGGACCCGCCCCAGCACTGCCTCGTCCACCCGTCCGGCCACCAGGTCGGCGTAGAGGGAATAGATGAAGGCGTCGGCCTCGGCGTCGTCGCCGAAGAGCACCTCCTCCGAGTCCACCGGCGCCTTCGCCCGGGACTCGAGGAGCACCGGAAGCTTGTAGCCGACCTGACCCCGCAGGGCCCGGAACCGCCCGCGGAGCAGGTTGCGGACGTTGTCCTTGAGCACCAGCTCGTCCCACTCCACCCCGTCGAGTTTCAGCTTCTCCTCCAGCACCGCCCGCATCTGGGTCGGGCTGCCGGAGATGATGCACAGCTGGCTGTCTCCCTGGGCCCGGAGCTCGCGGATCAACGCCGCCGCGCCGGGCACGGCCTGCTTCTCGCTGGCCTTCTGCAGCGCCGTGCGCACCAGCTGGGCGAGGGTGTCGAAGTCCGTCTGGAGGTAGGTCTTGTCCAGATCCCAGCGGTAGATGCGTCGCGGCGGCCGCGGGTCGATGCGGTCCGGCAGAGCCATTCGTGCCCGCTACGCTACAGGCCTTCGCGGATGGCGTGGACGAGATCGGACGTCACCGCCTTGGCGGCGACCTTTCCCGCGTTCGCGATGGCCCGGGCCTTCGAGCGACCGTGCGCCTTGATGAACACCCGGTCGAACCCCAGGATGGGCGCCCCGCCGTACTGCTGCCAGTCGGTCACGTCCTTGAGCTGCTTCAGGCCGTTGCTGAGCATCGCCAGGCCGATCTTCCACCGGAGCGCCGAGGCATAGGCGTAGTTGGCCAGTTCCACCACCGTCTCCCCCACCCCTTCCAGCAGCTTGAGGCAGACGTTGCCCACGAAGCCGTCGCAGCAGATGACGTCGGCGGTGCCCTTGGGGATGTCCACCCCCTCCACGTTGCCGACGAAGCGAAGCCCCTGCCGCTGGGCCAGCTTGGCGTGGGCCTCCACCACCCGGGGCGGACCCTTCTGCGCCTCGGTGCCGTTGGAGAGCAGGGCCACCGAGGGGTGCGGGTTCCGGGAGATGATGCGGGCGTAGGCCGAGCCCATCACTGCGAAGGCGACCAGGTCGTCGGCGGTGGCATCGACCGTCGCTCCCACGTCGAGGATGAGGCTGAACGGGTCCTGCTTCGTCCCGTGCCAGGTGCGGGTGGGGTACACCGTGGCCAGCGCCGCGCGGCGGATGCCGGGAATGAGCTGGAAGGTGCGGGCGCAGGCCAGCACTCCCGCTCCGGTGTTCCCGGCGGAGACCACCGCGTCGGCCTCGCCGCTGGCCACCAGGCGCGCCGCCACCAGCACCGAGGCATCCTTCTTCAGCCCCAGCGCCTCCGACGGCTTCTCGTGCATGGCCACGAACTCCGGGGCGTTCTGGACGCTGATCCGCTCTGCGTTGTGGCGGGTCTCAGCCAGCGCGGCGTCGATCTGCTGGGCGTCGCCCACCAGCAGGGCGTGAACACCGGGGGACTCGAAGGAGAGCTGGGCCGCGCCGCGGACGATCTCTGCTGGACCGTGGTCGCTGCCCATCACGTCGAAGGCGATGGTGGTGGCTCGCTCGGGCATGCGCGGCCGCCGACTGTAGCGTGCGGCGACTGCTCCGTCGCCAGCGCCGTTGCTCCTGCCGCACTCAGACCCGACCGGCGGGAACCGGCGGCTCCGTCCTCCGCGTCCAGAGGAGGTAGACCGGCACCCCGGCCAGCACCACGCCCAGGCCGATGAGCGTGTTCAGCGGATAGGCCCAGGCGGTGGCGAGCACCACCAGCACCGAGACCAGCACGAATCCCCCGGTGGTCCAGGGATGCCCTGGCACGGGGAAGTGGATCGCCGACCCATCGCCGCCGATTCCGCGACGGCGCAGCACGAACAGCGCCGCGGCGGAGAGCCCGAAGAACACCCAGTCGGCGCAGACCACGTAGGCGAGGATCTGGTCGTACCGCCCGGACACGGTGACGGCGATGCTCATCACCGCCTGGACGACGATCGCCGCCACCGGAGCGTGGGTCCGCGCCCAGATCCGGGCCACCCCGCGGAAGAACACGCCGTCGGCGGCCATGGCGAAGTAGACCCGCGGCAAGGTGAGCATCGACTGGCCGAGGAAGCCCAGGGTGGAGATGGCGATGCCCAGGGCGATGAAGGTGGCGCCTCGCTCCCCGAGAGTGTGCCGCATCAGGGTCGACGCCGGGGTGTCGGTGGCCGCCAGCCCGTGCGGGCCGAGCCCGAGCAGACACACCCCGCTGACTCCCACGTAGAGCAGCACCACCACGATCACCCCCGCCACCAGGGCGCGGGGCATGTTGCGCCGTGGGTCGCGCACCTCGG
>Ga0306920_100002935_pt1 | contig 21593 bp, 17 predicted proteins | sample flu12Cox44000170_FD_204666 | JGI IMG/M metagenome (GOLD analysis project Ga0306920, IMG submission 204666) | Lab enrichment of tropical soil microbial communities from Luquillo Experimental Forest, Puerto Rico - flux4day.12C.oxic.44.000.170 (v2)... | ecosystem: Environmental > Terrestrial >...
ATCGGGATCGCGCAGATGACCGATGAAGCGGACCAGTGCGTTCGCCATGGTCTCGCGATTGAGCCGCTGCTTGGCGTGCGCCACCTTTTGCAGTGGCGTCATATCGACCAAGGGCTGTTCAGAAGCTGGCCGCAACATCTGTTCAACGGCGCTGGTCCACTGCTCGACGATTTCCTCGAAATTGGCTTCGATTAGGTCAGCCGCCACGGCGCGTGCCTCGCGGCTTACTCGCCCTCCGTCGTAAGCGGGGCCGAACAACCGCGCCAGCATTCGTTTGATGGAGCTCAGCTGGGTTCGGATCGGCTTGAGGTCTTCGGGTGTTGCTTCAATCGCATAATCGGTTGGCTGATGGCACGGCGTCTTGGCTGAGTCTGACGGACGATCCTTATGGCGCCTTGCGCCACGCTTCTCGCCAAGACGCACTCTTATGGCAGAGGCCATTGAGACTCGCTCCTCGCGCTGGAAAAACGAGCGCGACGATTTTTTAGGTTCCTCACACTGAACCCTTTTATATCAAATCGCGCATTTTGCCAAAGATGCAACAGCAAATCTATTTGCACTTTGCGAAACACCGAGACGGCCTGCGTCTGCTGGCGTTAGCACAGCAGTTCAACGACTACCGCCGACTTCAAGCTTCTTCGCCGGCAATGCGATTGCCTAAAGGGGACCTTCACGCAAGTTGCCCGCCTTGGGTGACACTGTCGCCCGGTTTAAATGTGCGATGCGCCCGGGCTGCAACTCGGCTATCGGCTCCACGCGCGAACCGCCCTTTAACTCGGCGAGCGGCGACTTTCCTCAAAACGTAAAATGTCATCCCAATTGGTCGGCGTACCGAGCGCGGGACCCGTTACGCACCAAGCAAATCGCGCCTAATTCAAGGCCTGGCTCGTGGCACATGTTTAGCTCTACGGGGCGTGATTGTTATACCCGACAGAATTCCACCGATCGTGCCCAGCGGTAAATTTTTCAGCCGCGGCGGGAACAAGTTCTTTCTAAAGGCAATTCGATTGGCAGCGCGAGGCAGCTCGCTCGCGTTCGAGGAAAAAGTTGCCCTGCACAGACGCCTGGGAGATCTGCGCGCGGCACACACCACAGCCGTGGTTGTCCCCGAGGGTGAGGCCGAGCCGCTGCTGGATCTCGCCGCACAGCCAGGCTTGTATGCCTTGCTCGAGATCAAAGTGTTGCCGAAAGACCTTTTCTCACGCAACGCCTTTCGCGCGGCGGTCGTGGGCCTCCGCAAAAGGATTACGGGCCTGCGCGGCTATTCAAGTCTCATTGGCTACCTGCTTGATTGCCCGGTCGACCCGGATGCGCTGCGCGCGCGTGGATTCGAAATGGTGCGAGCCCGCCTCGCTCGCGTGATCGCCGCAATCCGTGATATCGACGCGCACAAGATGGTGGGACTGAAACATCGGGCAAGCACGCTCGGGCTTGCGTTGCCTGATGAGGACTTCATCTATGCCGTAACGCCGCCGCTTGCGCCGGGCGAACTCCGCTCCTCCGTGATTCAACTTCATAACCTGGCCGAAGCCCGGCCCCTGGTGCTCGAATTTGTCGCGGCACCGCCTGACCGGGACGAATTCATCGAGTACGCCTTCGGGCTCGGCGCCGCCGGTGTCGTAGCACAAGCGTCTCCGGGCGACTCTCGCACGTCAAAGCCGTTCGCGCATGGCTCCCTCTCGCTCCAGAGCGTCGGCGCACGCGAGCTTCTACCTTTCCTTGCGCTCAACGGTTCTTGTCCGCCCAAGCCGGCCTGGACTCCGAGAGTCTCCATAGTGATTTGTGCTTATAACGCGGAACGTACCATCCGCGCGTGTCTTGAGTCGCTTCGCCGGCTTGATTACCCGGACTTCGAGGTGATTATCGTCGATGATGGCTCACAAGACGCAACTGCACAGATTGCCGCGGATTTCCCTGAGTTCCGTCTGATTCGCCAGCCCAACAAGGGGCTGAGCGTCGCACGTAACGTTGGGCTGCATGCGGCGTTGGGTGAACTCGTAGCTTATACGGATTCTGACTGTGTGGCTGACCCGCACTGGCTCGCTTTTATGGTTCGTGCGATGGCTGAGGGTGGGCTTGACGGTTGCGGGGGGCCGAATTACGCGCCGCATGAAGACGGATGGGTCGAAGGTTGTGTCGCCGCTTCGCCGGGCGCGCCAAGCCACGTGCTTATAAGCGACGATCGCGCCGAGCATTTGGCCGGCTGTAACATGCTCTTTCGCAAGGCGGCCCTAGCGGATGTGGGCGGTTTCGATGCCCAGTTCACCGCAGCCGGTGACGACGTCGATATCTGCTGGCGGTTGATTGATGGGGGCTACGTTCTGGGCTATTGTCCGTCAGCTTTCGTGTGGCACTTTCGGCGCAATACGGTTAAAGCGTATTACCGCCAGCAGCGCGGCTACGGCAAGGCGGAAGCGATGCTCTACTTCAAGTACCCGGAGCGTTTCAACGTGCTCGGCCAGATCAAATGGAATGGCACGATTCCCGGTTTAGCACGGACGGTCCCGGGTGGAGGACGCCGGCGCGTCCGATGGATACGCAGCGCGCGACAGTTCCAGCGCGTTGATGAAATGCCGTTAAGTGTACTAAGGGTGGCGCCAATGACAGCTGAATGGAACCTGGTGGCTGCCGCACTGATAGTGCTCTCGTTGTTATTCGGTGTAACCACAGCACCGACCTTGACTGCATTAGCGGCCGGTCCATTGTGGGCGGCCTATTATGCTCTACGGGCACCACTCGAAAAATGCCACAGGAGCCCGGCCTCGCGGTTACTGATAGGATGGCTCGCGTACAGCGGCTCGATCTTGCGCACAGTTGCGCGCTATCGCTGGCGCATCGACTCTCGAAAAAATGCTTTGTTGGACAATGGCGTGCGGCAAATTCCCACAATTGACTGGAAACGGCGCAGCATACGGCTGAGTTACTGGAACGGCTCGTATACGGCGCGCGACGCCATGCTTGACCGTCTGAAGAGATTCTTCGCATCGCTCCACCGCCCAGCTATCGCTGATACCGGATGGAACGATTTTGATCTGTTGGTCGAAGCGAACCCGTGGACCCGTATCCACTTCAGAACCGCCGACGAGGAATTGGGTGGGCTCGAACTCAAGACCAATGTTGCGGCACGACTGCGGCTGACTACCGGTGCGCGCGTGGGACTGGGCGCTTGCACGATCGCGGCGGCAACCGCATTACTCTGGGGCTCCCCGCTCGCTGCGGGCGCGCTGTGCATTGTCGCCGCGGGCGTAACGATTGGTGCGATAAGCGCTTTAGCCAAAAGCGCGAACCTCGCGCTCCATGCGGTTGAGCAATGCGCCAGCGAACTCAATCTGGTTCCACTCGGTAAGCCATCGACATTTGCCGCCGACTTCGCAGTTTCTGCGGCGAGGGATTCCGAGCGGGCTGCCGAGCTAGTACAGGCCAGCGGGCCGCTAAAGCCTTGACGTTCAGCCGCTCGCAAGGCTTCGAGGCGACGGTTCGCAACACTGCTTCTACGGTGCGGTCCTCTCCTCTGTGACCTCTTCGAACGTTAGTTTGCGGGTCAGAGCGTGACCAAGCCGGTCGAGCAAGACGAACTCCACCGAATCGCCACGGCGCTTTTTGTCCAACCGCAGCGCGCGAACGAACTCGCCGCTCAGCCATCCTGCGGGCAAATCGATAGGCAACCCAGCCGCCTCCAGCAAGTGCTCCAGCCGCTTTGCCTCTTCGGCCTTCAATCCACTGTGGCGCATCGAGAGACGCGCCGCCGCGGCCATCCCGATCGCTACCGCCTCACCATGAAGATAATTGCCATAGGCGGTCGAGGCTTCCAGCGCGTGGCCCAGCGTGTGGCCGAAGTTAAGAATTTTTCGCTGCCCACCCTCGCGTTCATCGCTCGAAACCACGGCCGCCTTATGGCGCAATGACCGCCCTACCATCTCACCCAGGCGATCGGATTCCCGCCTGAGAATCATCTGCATCTCCTGTTCGAGCCATCCAACGAACGGGGCATCCAGGATCGCGCCGTATTTGATCACTTCAGCCAGACCTTCGCGAAATTCGCGCACGGGCAAGCTGGCAAGCGCTGCAATGTCGGCAACGACGAGCCGCGGCTGGTAAAAGGCGCCGATCAAGTTTTTTGCGTTGCGGAGGTTTACCGCAGTCTTACCGCCAAGCGCTGAATCAACCTGCGCGACCATCGATGTTGGCACCTGAACCAATGGCAATCCGCGCAAATAAGTGGCGGCGGCAAACCCTGCCACATCGCCTACCACACCGCCGCCCAGCGCAAACACCGCCCCGTCTCGATCAAGTTCCGCCTCGGCGAGCCGATGATAAACCTGCTTGAGCGTGTCCAATGACTTGCTGGTCTCGCCTGGTGCAATCTCAATCAACTGGGGATGGAAGCCGGAACGTTCCAGGCCGTTCAGTACCGTTGCCGAGTAGAGCCGGCCGACGTTGGTGTCAGTGATTAGTGCACAACGGCCAGCTGCCAGGCCGGCGGCCAGGGCGAGTTCACCAATACGCGGCAGAATGCCATCGCCGACATGAACCGGATATGAATTGGGACCAAGTTCGACGACGAATTCCATTCGCAGTAAATTCGACACAATTAAAGTGATGCTTTAATTAGTTTAAGCGACCGCGCGGGCGTGTGTTGGCGTGCTTGGGGACTGCGCCTCGCGCTGGAGCATCTGCATCTCGACGCGATCGGTCCAAGCCCTGTTGTACGTCCGGTCTTGAAATGACCGTTTTCAACGCGCCACATTCTTTTTTCAGTATTCAGCAAACTTCGTCAGTAAGACCCAGGCGGGCCTCAGCCATCGCCAGAAACACCCAGTCGAAAGGAGTTCCCGGCTGATTCAGCCTCATCGCAGCCTTCAACTCTTTGATGCATTCGCGGTTCTGGCCGTCGCGATAGAGGACAGCTCCTAAAGTGTTTGCGTACGTGTATTCTTTTGGGGCCGCACCGCTTTTGCGGGCGTCGCGTGCCATTCGCACCGCCGGACCAAGATCAAAGGATGGTTTCGGAGGAAGCGCGCTGAGAAAGGCTGCCTCGTTCTCATCTTGAGGCTTTTTCGTCCGTTCAGCCTCATGCACCACGTAGACACGGTCGCGGTCAAACATTTCCCGGTCGCCCATTCGAATGCTGGCCAATGCTCTTTCAATCCGAAGCGAAACGTTGTCGGGATCCTCGTTTAACGCACTTGTGAAATCGGCCCGGGCTTCGTCCCAACGCCCAATGTTCGCGAACGCCTCGGCTAGCTATATTAACATCTGTGCATCGCGCGGCTTCAACTGAAGCGCTTGCTTCAAAGCCACAATCGCACTCTCCCAGTGCCGTTTTGTCTCAAGGTAGGCACCACGAGCCGCGTAAAAGGCAGCGTTGTGCGGTTTTTGGCACGATTTCTGACGGCAGCACCGCACCATCCCAGAACTCCAAACGCTTAAAGCCCGCCGTTGTCAGCCGAGCGCCGTCAGGACTGAAAGCAACCGCTTCCAGCAAGTGTTTCCCGTCGCTGGATTCCAGAACCATGAGTTCGTCTCTTCGGTCGATGTCCCACATGCGTACGGTTCCATCAAGCGCTCCCGAAACCATCCAGCCCCATCTTTAGAGAAGACCGCATCTTCAACTAGCGAGGTGTGCCCCATTAGCCCGCCTTTCTTGGAGCCGCTCCGAACGTCCCAGAGACTTATTCTTAAGTCCCTCCCTGAGGTTATCAATAACTTGCTATCGGTGCTGAAACCAAAAATATAATCCAGCGGTCGAATGGATGTTTTGAACTAGACGGTCCCTAACGGCCGGTGCTAGCCAGACTTTGCACCGTGCACTGGAGCAACAGTGCATTCGTACGAAGGCCAAAGTAATATCCGCTACCCCTGAGGCTGCTGAGACTCGAATAGGTCGTTTCTTCAACGCCCTACCAGCTGATTATCCGATTGGATTGGGCGCTGCTGATAAGAGCGTTGGATGAACTATCGCCGGATAGGCATCGGCAAGCGTATCGAGGATCTCGTCGACCACGTGCTCCACAGTGCGTTCGGATGTATCAATGGTGAACCTTGCACGGGCGTAATCCTCACGTCGTTTTTCCCTCAACTCGGCGATGTCTTGTTTAAGCGGCCTGCCGCCGCGTCCCAACATCGGGCGCGTCTTTGCGCCGGTGCCGATTCGTCGCGCAATCACGTCAGGGCGTGCATCGAGGCAGATAATGACGCCGCAATCGCGAAGCGCCGCGTAATTCTGCGGGTCAACGATTGCGCCGCCGCCGGTGGCAATGACCGCGGGTTGCCGATCGCCACAGTGCGCGCAACGCCTGGGGTCCGATGTGATTTCCGCAATCACACTCCGTTCAATCGCGCGGAAATGCGCCTCACCATGATCGCGGAAGATCTGATGAATCGGCTTACCGGCTCGCGCGCTGATCTCAGCATCACAGTCGATCAAGCGCCATCGCAGCCGCTTGGCCAGGAGCCTGGCGACCGCGCTTTTGCCAGTCCCCATAAAGCCGGTCAGGATCAGCTTCGGCGCCATTTCTTTTCACCGACCCGGCAGGCGCCGCGCGCTCCGCTATCGCGCTCTGTTTCGTACACTCGCACTACCATCTAAAGCTCGGGCTTGAGCAAACTCGCACACCTCACAGGTTATTCATAGTCAGCATTCGGCTCTTTGCCGGCCGCTGATTGCTGACCGCTGACAGCTTCTTTCTCAGTAATCACGTACCTGTTGCAGGTAGCCATCGTAATTGCGCGCGATTTCGGTGAACGAATCGCCGCCGAACTTCTCCAGGAAGGTATTGGCGATTTCGAAAGCGACCACTGACTCGGCAATCACCGCGGCTGCTGGAATCGCACATACATCCGAGCGCTCGATGGTTGCGACTGCCTCGGCTTTGGTCCTGATATCGGCCGAGCGCAGCGGCCGCATCAGGGTTGACAGCGGCTTGAACGCGATGCGGACCCGGAGCGGCTCGCCGGTACTGATGCCGCCTTCGGTGCCGCCAGAATTATTCGAATGACGCGTGAAACGCCGCGCTGCCGCGTCGTACCCGATCTCGTCATGCAATTGCGAACCGCGCACGCGCGCCGCGCCGAAGCCTTTGCCAAATTCAACGCCCTTGACCGCCTGCAGACTCATCAACGCATGAGCGATTCTCCCGTCGAGCTTGCGGTCCCATTGCACATGGCTGCCCAGGCCGACGGGTAACCCCATCGCAACCACCTCCACCACGCCGCCCAGCGTGTCGCCCTCTTTTTTGCACTCGTCGATTTCGGCAATTATTGCGCGCTCTGCGACCGCATCAGCTACCCGAACCGGCGATTCCTCGCTGAGACGTGTTAGCTCTTCGAGACTGATATCGGAGGGCATCTTCGCCTCGACCCTGCCGATGCTCGCCACATAGCCTAGCACCGAAATTCCAAACGGCGTGATCAACTGCCTGGCAAATGAGCCGAGCGCGACTCGCGCAGCGGTCTCGCGGGCGGATGCCCGTTCGAGCACGTCGCGGATGTCCGGCAGGTTGTACTTCAGCACGCCGGCGAGATCGGCATGGCCAGGGCGCGGCCGCGTCACCAGTTTGGCTTCCCCACGATCGCGTGGATCGACCGACATGCGCTTCTCCCAATTCTTAAAGTCGCGATTTTCGACGATAAGCGTGACGGGACTGCCCAGCGTGCGGCCGAAACGAATCCCTGAAACGATGCGTACCTCGTCGCGTTCGATCGCCATCCGCCCACCGCGTCCATAGCCCTTCTGGCGGCGCGCGAGATCGTGGTTGACGGCTTCGAGATCGATATCGTAACCGGCGGGGGCGCCTTCAATGATCAGGACGAGTTCTGGGCCATGCGATTCGCCGGCCGTGAGAAAACGAAGCATACAGTTATTCCCGCATCACGAGTGCAATCCGGCACCCGCAGGCTAGAAATCTTCTCAGAGTTGAAAGGTTTACGAAAGCGGGGCCGCTTGGACTACGCTCAGCGGGAGACGGAAGTGCGGGTGACCGATGGGAAAGGGGGGCGGCCCGATTCTGGCACTTTATTTTGCGCGAGCGTCGCGCCTTGAAAGGGTCCCGGCTCTCACACGTCCAGATTCAACGGAGTAGAAGCCGAGCCTTCGCCGTGTCGCAGCCGTTCCAGCCCGTTTTCGCCGACATCGCAATAGAGCTCGAAACCATTCCCGTCAGGATCGACAAAATAGATGCTCTTGGTAATCAGGTGGTCGATCGTCCGGGTGATGGTTACGTTGTGCTCCTTCAATGTGCGATAGCTTTCCTGAAGCTCGGCCAAGCTACCTACCTGCAGGGCGATGTGATGAAGTCCCACCTGACCGATCTTCGGGGCTTCGGCCTCGTCAGGTACCTCTAAAACTGCCAGGTCATGATGCTGCTCTCCGAGGGTAAAAAAGACCCCGCGCGGATTCTTGAGGCGAGTCACCACTTCGAAGCCAAGCACCTCGGTAAAGAAGTGCTCTGACCGCTGCAAGTCTCGAACTTTGAGTACCACATGACCAACTTTTTTCGGGCGAATCATACTGGTCCCTCTCCCGTTTCCCATTACCATTTGGCTCCGAGGCCGTCCAGTTTTGTTGCCGAGGATGCCACCGTAGCAATGGCGGCTGATTGCCAAATTGATTATGATCGCGCAGGCTAACACCTATGCGCCGCGATATCGAATTCAACGCCGAGGGAGTTGTCTTGCGCGGATGGCTTTATACACCGGAAGGTGCGCCGAGTCGGGTGCCGGGAGTGGTGATGGCGCATGGTTTTTCGGCGGTCAAAGAGATGTATCTGGACCGCTACGCGGAGATATTCAGTGCGGCGGGACTCGCCGCGCTGGTGTTCGATAATCGCAACTTCGGTGCGAGCGATGGCGAACCACGCGATGAAATCGACCCCTGGCAGCAGGTGCGCGACTATCGCCATGCGATAACCTGGCTTGGCCGCCAACCCCGCATCGACCGAGAGCGGATCGGGGTGTGGGGTTCCAGTTACAGCGGCGGGCACGTTCTGGTGCTCGGCGCTATCGATCGGCGGATCAAATGCGTGGTGTCGCAGGTTCCGCTGGTTAGCGGTTCGCGCAACCTGGCGCGGCTCGTGCGGGCTGATATCGCAGCGCCTTTACGCGCCCAATTCGACGCCGATCGCGAGGCACGATTCGCGGGTGGGGCGCCAGCGATGGTTCCGGTGGTCACCTCCGAGGCCGGCGGGGCCGCCGCATTGCCAACCGCGGATTCCTGGGAATGGTTTACCCAAACCGCCAGTACGCGAGCGCCGGCCTGGCGGAATCAGGTAACCCTGCGAACCGTCGAAATGCTCGGTGAATATGAGCCTGGCTCATACATCGAGCGCATCAGTCCCACGCCGCTACTGATGGTGGTTGCCGTCGGCGACCATCTTGCGGTAGCCGATGAGGCCTTTGCCGCATATAATCGCGCGCTTGAACCCAAACGCCTGGTGATTTTGAATGGTGGTCATTTTGACGCCTATGTGAAGGCGTTCGAGCATTCGAGCAGCGCCGCACGGGATTGGTTCGTCGAGCACCTCCGCCAATAAGTAGGCGACACCCACCATAATAATCGATCCTCATGAAACTGCAGCGCCGCATCTTCGCGCATTTTGCGGCCGCATTTGTATTGGCGGCATTTTTTGCTGGAGTGGCAAGCAGCCGAGCCGCTCCGAAACCAGATGGACGAATCTTTCTAGTAATGGTGTGGGATGGGCTGCGGCCGGACCTCGTCAACCAGCGCGACACCCCGAACCTGTTGGCACTCGAACGCGAAGGGGTGATGTTCGCTTATCAGCATGCGGTTTTTCCGACAATCACGATGGTGGACGCGGCGGTGCTGGCGACGGGCGGCGAACCTGATCAGACCGGAATCTTCGGTGACTCGATGTACCTTCTGCCTGAACTTGGCGCTGACGCACCCAAAGCCATGCCAACGCTGGGTGCACTGCTCGACTCGCCGTTGGACCTCGAGAATTCGAATTATTTGGCGGCGCTGAATGACGGCGGCTTCAACGGCTATCTGCTGGGGGTTGAAAGCGTTGCGCAACAAATTCTGCGCGATGGCGGGTATGTGGCGATTGTTGGCAAGCAAGGGCCAACCTTCCTGTTCGATGACGAAGCGGACCGCCGCATCGCGGATCCTTCCAACTATTTGTTTACGGCTGACGACCTGGCGCGGCCGGAGTTGTCTGCCGCAGCTCTCGCGCACAGGCCATCGATGCGGCTCGGCGATTTGAATTCCATCGCGGACCGCGACCAATGGTTCTCGGGGCTGGTGGTTTCTCAGGCGCTACCCGCGGCCCGCGCGGCGGCGGTAAAGGGACGCCCGGCACTGATCGTTCTTTGGCAGCATAATCCTGACCTCGTGCAACACCTCGCCGGGCTCGGCACTCAACCGGCTCTAAACGCGTTGCGCCAATGTGACGCGAATCTCGCTAGCATCCGAGGCGCAATCGCGAGGCTCGGCGTTACCCATCGAACCGACCTGATGGTGGTTTCAGATCACGGTTTTGCGACAATTCGGATGTCGGTTTCGCTCTCCGATCTGCTGGTCAGCGCGGGGATAAAAAAATCGTCGAACAGTGCTGATATTGTAGTGGCGCGCAATGGAGGTGAAGATCTCTTGTATCTCTCACCTGTGGCATATGGGTCCGAGGAAGCCCGGCGGGCAACGCTGGCCCGGATCGTCGATTTTGCCGAGGCGCAGGAATGGTGCGGTGCAATTTTCTCGAAAAAGACGGCCCCAGAACGCACGGCCACAAATCGCCAGAATCGTCTCGGCTGGATTCCCGGCACCTTCGCGCAGGAGATGTTCGGTCTTTACAATTCGCGCCGTTCACCCGACCTAATTATCTCCTTTCGCGAACTTCCGGATCTGGATAATCGCGGGTTAACCGGGCCCTCCAATCCTGCCTTTATCGTGGGCGCTGATGGCCAAGCCACACGCAGGAATGGTTCGTTTCCCCTAATCCAGCCGATTGAGGGCGTGGTCTATTCGGATAGTCACTCGTTGTCGACCGGGCAGGGCATGCATGGGGCGGCGGGTACGCGCGAGGTGCATAATTTCTGCGCGGTAAGTGGTCCCGATTTCCGACGTCATTTCATCGATTCGGCGCCATCGGGCAACGCCGATGTGGCCCCGACCATTCGCAAAATCTTCAACCTCAGCGCTCCGGCAGGAACCTCCGGACGCGTCTTGGAAGAGTCTCTCAACCGTGCTGAGGGCAGGGCCGGTTCACCCGAGCAACTGGTTTTGACGTCTTATCTGGTGCTACAGGGACAGGAAGTCGTCACCCGACTGCACCTTACGCACTTCGAAGGGCACGACTATCTCGACGATTCGACGGTCACGCGCACGCCACTTAACGGCTCGCCATAATCCAATAATTCTGTACTATTAGGCTGCACTCTTACTGAGGCACTTCCGGCAGGCATCAGACGCTGCGATTGCGCGACCCCAGGTCTCCGGTAATAACCACCATGCCTGCGTCAATCACGGAGAGTATCGCGATCGCGAGTGCGATGCCCGCACTGATGCGTCTGCTGAGAAACGTTATCAACAGCATCACGGCTGATGCTTCAGTAAGAGTTCGCCGCTAGCTCACACCCATCAGTTGTGGTTGGCTATCATTCAGATGTCATGGGGCACATTCAGATGTCATGGGGCACATTCAAGCTGATAATGAAAGGGCCGCGATGTAAAGCTGGCCGATAGACGTCTGCTGCCCAAACGAGCAATCACTCAGTCAAATTGCACGAAGTAACGGAGATGCTCTGATGCTGAAGCGACTCTTTCGACGGTTGGTCAGGCTGGTGGTCTCTGCTGTGGTAATACTCGTGATTTTGGGGGTGGCGCGCTTCTTCGCCCATCGCTACCGGCCCGGCTCCGTAATCGTGCTTCAACTTGACGGACCGCTATTGGAACGGGGCAGCTATTCGCTGGTTGGCCTGACGAAAACCCATCAGACCGCGCTGAATGTGGTCCGGCGAACACTCAGAGGGGCCGAGAACGATCCACGCATTACCGGCCTAGCGGTCAAGGTTCTCGATCCTGACATGGAACTCGCCCAGGCACAGGAGTTGAGCAGTCTGATCACCGAATTCAGCGAGCATGGTAAATGGACCACAGCCTACCTGGAAACTGCCGGCGAATCTGGTTACGGCAACCTGCCCTACCTAGTGGCAAGCGCGGCAAAGGAAGTCTCGATGATGCCGCAAGGTGAGATGAACCTGCTCGGTGTTAGTATCCGCGAGCTATTCGCGCGAGGTCTGCTCGACTGGATGAAAATCAAACCGGAACTCGACGCAATCGGAAAATACAAGGATGCGGGCAATATTTTTACACAAAAGAACTATACCCCTTCACAATACGAGCAGGATGACGCCCTGGCAGGCGCGATGTTCGACCAAATTGTCAATGAGACAGCCCAGCACCGGCATCTGGCGCCCGACGATCTCCGCGCGGTCATCGATCGCGCGCCGATTAGCGCCAGCGAAGCTTTGCGCGTGCGGTTGCTTGATCGTCTCGAGTACGAAGATCAATTCAATGAGCGCGTGAAGGACTACCGCGGAGAACATCACGACCTAATCGATTACGATTCTTATGCAGCGCCGAATCAGTCATGGCTCGCTTCGCATCCCAAAATCGCAATTGTTTATGGTGTCGGCGCAATCGAACGTGGAGAGAGCAGCTATGATCCGGTGCTGTCACCCGGCTCGACTTCGATGGGCTCTGATGACATGACCGAAGCGTTCAAGAAGGCACGCGAGGATTCGTCGATTCGTGCCGTCGTTTTCCGCATCAATTCCCCGGGCGGCTCGGTCATCGCATCGGAGCTGATTCGGCATCAGGTTGAATTGTGCGCCGACAAAAAACCGGTAGTGATCAGCATGTCCGAGTATGCCGCTTCGGGCGGGTATTGGATCGCTATTCCGGGCGCACAAATCTTCGCCAACCCCGGCACGCTTACCGGCTCGATCGGCGTACTAGGCGGAAAATTCGATTTTTCAGGCACAGCGCAAGCTATAGGCCTCAACAGCGCTGCGGTGACGCGGGGTAAGAACGCCGGGATGTTCGACCCGTTCACCGGCTTTACTACATCGCAAGCCGAACTTTTTCATCAACAGATTCTGGGTGACACGTACCAATATTTCCTCAAGCTTGTAGCCAACCGGCGCCACCTGACTGTCACCCAGGTGAACGACATCGCGCAAGGGCGGGTGTGGACCGGCGAGCAGGCGGCGCAAAATAAACTGGTGGATAAATTGGGCGGGTTTGACGCGGCACTGAATCAGGCCAAAATCCTAGCCAAGATCGGTCCCGAAGAGCAGGTGCAATTAGTCGAGTTGCCGGGCCAGCCGGGGCTTCTTTCGCGGCTACTGACTGGCCGCATCTACGGCGAAGCACGGCTCTCGCCGGCCCTGCCGCACGCTTTGATGCCGTTGTTGTGGCTTGCACGCGCAGCCCTCGTCCGCGGCAGTGTCATCGGCCAGGCTTATTGCCCCTTGGTGCCGATTCTCTGATCGAAACCGCGGAATTTGGGGGGCAAAGTGATGAAGCTTCGCCCTCAGCGTGGCCTCGCAGCAGGACAGAGACGACGTTGAAGATCACTTTTAGCCGGTCAAGGTAGTAAGATTTTATCGGGATCTGATCGTCATCCTGAGCACACCACACCAGGCAGAACGAGGCGGAGCATGGCTGCGCTTGCGATGATGGTTGGAAAAAGACGCCCGGAAGGTTATGCCATGGATACGCAACTAGAAAGTTTTCTAAACATGATGGGTGAAGCTGAACGCGCTGGCGGCCGTGTGCTCTACGAATTAACCGGCCAGGCTCAGTCGTTAGAACTGAGGGAATTGCTCAAGAAAGTCGCGCATGATGAAGGCTATTATGCTGGAGAACTCGCCGCACATGTCCGGCGGTTGGGCGGCGCGGCGTCGAATAAGACGGGAGATTTCGTCGAGAAAGTGCGGGCGGTCGGCGATTTTAGAGGGAAGCTCGAACTGCTCAATCGTGGCCAGCGATGGGTGATTCGCAAAATCGATGAGAGCCTGCCGTCGATCAATGACCTCCATCTGCAAGCGTTTTTGCACGTAATGGCCAGAGGGCATCATGTTAACATCGGTGCGCTTGAAGACGCGCTCAAGGCGGGATTGCTCTGAGTCGCATTTCACTGCTTTTCCGGGGAGTGCTGCGGTCGTCACCTCAATCGGGGTTCACTACTCGATGCTTAATAGCGTAGCGTACCAAGGCCGCGGTGGTGCGCAAGTTGAGCTTTTGTTTGAGATTGTCGCGATGCACCTGGGCAGTTTTGGGGCTAATCCCGAGGCAATTCGCGACTTCCTTACTGGTCGCCCCCTGGCCAATGAGGCGGAGTACCTCTCGCTCGCGCCGAGTCAACAGGTCGAGGATGGGACGCTTGGGATCAGGTGATTGGAGCCGCCCCAGCAGAATCGGGGCAACCGAAGGGCTCAGATAGCGCTTGCCCGCATTGATCGCTCGCACTGCATTTACCAGTTCGCCGGCGCCGTCACTTTTGAGCAAATAACCGGCCGCGCCTGCCCGGGTCAGGGCTTCGATCACGTAGTCCTCGTCATCGTAAGCGGACAAGATTAAGACCTGGGGCGCCGGCGACAGTTTAACGATTCGATGGGTGATGGCGAGACCGCCGACCCCAGGCATTTCGAGGTCCATCACCAGCACCTGGGGACGTACTCTGGCCGCGACCCCGAGCGCCTCTTCACCGGTCGAAGCTTCCCCAACAACCTCGCAACCGTTTTGTTCCAGCAATACTTTTAGCGAATCCCGCAGCACCCGATGGTCGTCGGCGAGCATCACGCGAATGGGGCTGCTGGCGGCCGGAATGCTCATCGGTGCTCTGCCGCTGCAGCAGTCATAGTGCACTCTGAGTTAGAGTCGGCGCCTGCCTCAATGATTCGCTCCCGGCTGGCTCAATGCGGTGCCCAATTTCTGCATCTCGGCGCCGAACTGAGTCCAATCGCCCGCGCGCAATGCCTGCAGAGCGCGTGCATAATGGTCGGAGGCTGAAGTCAGTGCCGCCGTGGTTTTGCCCGCGTGGTTGGCCGCGGTTTCCGCGGCCTGCGCTGCGGCGAGTTGGTTCTCCGGGCCTCCGCCCGCACCGGTCTTTGCGATCGCCGGGGGTGATACGCCTTCCTGGCCCTTGAACAAAGCTGCCAGCGTCAATTCAAGATTTTCGCCCATTACCGTCCGATCACTGTAAGAGGCGAGCACTCGCGCCAATTCCGGCAGTTGTCCGTTTTGCGCGCGAATATACAAAGGTTCGACGTAGAGCAGGGAGTCCCCGACCGGGATCACCAGAAGATTGCCGAGGATTACCTTCGAACCCATTTGATTCCACAATGACAACTGCTGTGAAATTTCGGGATTTTGATTGATCCGCGCCTGAATCTGGTAGGGGCCGTAAAAGAGGCCAGCCTTGGAGAAGGCGAACTCGAACAGGTGACCGTAATCCTCGCCGTCGCATCGTGCGGCCAACCAGGCAATCATGTTGTCGCGTCCCTGCGGCACCATCGGCAGCATCAGAATATATTCGGCGTTATGCTCGCCAGGCAGGCGCATAATCACATAGTACGGCTGCATCAGCGTGGTCTCGTCCGCGTAATTCTCTTTGGGAAAAGCCCACAGGTCTTCGCGGTTATAGAATACCGCGGGGTCGGTCATATGGTAGGTAGCATAGGTCTCCGCCTGAATCAGGAAAAAATCCTCCGGGTAGCGAATATGTAGCCGCAGGTCAGCGGGCATCTCACTCAACGGCTTGAACATCTCGGGATAGATTCGCTGCCAGGTTCGAATCACGGGATCTTCGGGATCGGCCACGTAGAGATCGGTCTCGCCGGTGTATGCGTTCACAACCACCTTGACCGAATTCCGGATGTAGTTGATACCCAGTGTATTACGCTGTGAATAAGGATAATGGTCACTCACAGTGTAGGTGTCCATCATCCAATAGAGTTCCCCGTTATGCACGACCAGGTAGGGATCATGATCCTGGCTGAGGAACGGAGCCAGCCGCGCGACGCGGTCGGCGATATTGCGCCGGAACATTATCCGGCTGCCGGGCACAATATTTTCCGTGACGAGCAGATTTACATCGCGGTAGTAATAGGAAAATAGCAACCGCCGCCATAACCCGCTGACCGGCACACCACCGTCGCTCTTGTAAAAGTCAAACACGTTGTTGTTGCCCTGCGGATAATCGAATTCCGGAGTCTGAGCTTTGACGATCACGTAGTTGTCGGGCAGCGTGCCATAATAAATGCCCGGTCGAGTGACCTCGATACCAACTCTCGACTGCGGCGGGATATTCTTGATGTATAAGACCGGCAGGCCTTCCTGGTCCTTGGTATTCACCGGGTTCATTACCAGGCCATAACCATGGGTGAATTTGAGATGCCGGTTGACCCAGGTCTGGGCGTTCTGCGGCAGCAGATCAACGTTCAATTCACGCGCCGCCAGCATTACCTCGGTCTCATTGTTATCAATCCAGTAGCGGTCAATATCGACGTCCTGAAAGGTGTAGTAAAGACGAATTTCCTGCAACTGCTGGTAGGTCGCGATCAACGGACGGGGGTCCCACAGGCGGATGTTTCTGATGGTCGCAGAATCCTGCTCCAGAGTGGCGGGTGTGAGTCGCCCGTTACCCATAAACGGCTTCACGTCGACACTATCGATTTGGTAGGCGCGGCGGGTCAATTCGATGTTACGCCTGAGGTAAGGCTCTTCGATTCTGAGTTCATCAGGCTTTACCCACAGCCGCTCAATCACCGGTTGCAGCAGACTCATGATGATCGACGGGGCAAACACCACGACCGCCGCCGCGACCGGCAGCCGCAACCCGCGCTCCCGTACATTGGCTGCGCTGATAGCTGCGGCCACAAGGGCGAGTGCGACCAACACCCACAGCCCAGGCTTCCACAGGACCTGATCGACATAGCGCAGTCCAAACACCACCCCGTTTGAGTGCAGCGTCAGTTCGAAGCGGGCGAGCCAGTAGCTGAATGAGCGTTGAACAAAGAACAAGCCGAGCAGGAGCGAACCGTGGGCGGCGCAGGCGCGGCTTATGTCTGGCGGCGATTCTCGAAAATCTATCGCCCCGCGCGCCCAGTAGATTGCAGCGGTAACGGCCGCGGTCAGCATCAGGATCATCAGGAACAGGTCGCGTAATTCCTGCCAGAACGGCAACTGGAAAATGAAAAAACCGATGTCCCGCCCAAAGGCCGGCTCCTTCAAACCGAACGGAACACCATTGAACGCTTTGAGATAAACGTCCCAGCTTGCTGCTTCACCCTGCGCCGCGAACAGCGCCAAAAGCGCCGCGAGCCCTACCACGATAAGCTGCCATGGTACCCGGTCGCCAAGGGAACGAATCAGCTCGGGCAGGTTCACCTCCGTCACCTGCTCGGAACGCCGCACAACATGAAGCCGCTCGCGGTCGTGACTGAGCCTTAAGGCCATCAACCCGTTGACCGCAATCGTCGCGAAAGCCACCAGCCACACGCTCAGGAAAATCGCGACTTGAGCGAATAGCGTAATTGTAAAAACTCGCCGGAAACCGAGCGAAGAGAACCACAACAGATCGACGAGCAGCCCGTCGGCCACGGTCAACCCTATCAGCACCACGACGATAACCGCCACGGCGCCTATCAGCAGTAATCGTGTGCGCATCAACCCCCTCTGTCACGCCCGGTGCGCGACCCGTGCTACGTGTTCGCGCACCACCTCGGACGGACACAGCCAAAGAAAGACTTTGAGCGTAATAAAGATCACCAGCAACCAATCCAGCTCACCGACGAGCGGAACAAAATCGAGTTCAAGCGCCGGCGGCGTGAACAAGAGCAGCAATCCGAGCGGCGGCACCAGCTTGGCGAGCGGGGAAACCCGCGGGTCATTCATGAGCCGATAAAAGACCCGTACAAAGCTGGGCAGATGCGTGACGAATCCGCCCACTCGCCTCGGGCTCAGCAATTGCATCCTCAAAAATGAGCGAAACACGCTTGTTAGTTTATCACAACCGGAGGGTTGCGCTTATATCGCTGGCAACGGACTCGGTACCGTTTTTCAGCTACAATAAGTTTCAGCGGTAGGAGGCAGACGATGAAGCGGCGCATGACGCTGGGTGATTTCCTGGTAGCTTACCTTCGCAGGATTGGCGTCCGCCATGTATTTGGGATTCCCGGCGACCTCGCGCTCAAACTTTTCTTCGCCTTCGGGCGCAAACAGGACCTGCAAATCCATACTTTTTCACACGAGCCGGGGGTTGGTTTTGCGGCCGACGGCTATGCTCGCGCTACCGGTAAAATCGGCGTGGTCTGCGTCACTTATGGTGCGGGCGGCCACAATATGGTCAATCCGGTCGCCGGGTCGTTCTCGGAACGCGTGCCGCTGCTGGTTTTTTCGGGCGGTCCGGGTGAAGAAGAACGCAAACTCGGCACCCTGATTCATCATCAAGCCCGCGAGATTGAGTCACAACACCGCATTTATCAGGAAGTAACCTGTGCGTCGCGCGTTATCACTGACCCGCGCGACGCTGCCCAGCAATTGCACGAGGTGGCCTGCGCGGTGTGGGCCGAGCAAAGGCCCGGCTACGTCGAGATTCATCGTGACATGGTGGACCGTGAAATCGACGTGGCGGAGGAGCTGCTCGAAGAAGGCCATCTGCGGTTCTATGAATCCGACATGCGCCGGGTGGAAGAAGCCGCTCGTGAAGCCGCTGCGATGTTCAACGCCAGCCGCCGTCCGGTGCTAATCGCGGGGATTGAAATCCATCGTTACAAAGCGACCCATGAGCTAATCGAACTGGCAGAAAAAATGGGGGCGCCGGTGCTGACCACCGTGCTCGGCAAGGGCGCCTTCCCCATGGACCATCCGCTGCACATGGGCGTTCACATCGGCCCAATCAGCCCCCCGCCAATCGTTGCGCGAATGGATGAAGCGGATTTCGTCTTGAATCTCGGGTGTCTACGCACCGATATGAATTTCGGTAATCGCCCGCCGCAGATAATTCAGGAAAAATCGGTTTGGGCAGTCGATCGCAAGGTCGACGTTAAATACCACACCTACGTCAACGTGGCAGTGCGCGACTTCGTGCGCGCGATCTTGAAGCAGGAATTGCGGAAGCATCGGGAGATCGTGACATACGAGAGCAATCTGACCAATGGGGTGACGCATTCCAATGGCGTCGGCACACCGGTCAAGGTCGCCGAGATTCTGCGCGCGGTCAACGACTTCGTCGCCGAAAACCGCCACTACATGGTCGTTGCCGAATCAGGCGATATGATGTTCGGCGGCCTCGATCTCAAAGTGCCGCGCGAAGGTTTGTATCTCGCGCAGGGCTTTTACGCGTCGATGGGATTTGCAGTGCCGGCCGCGCTCGGCGCTCAAATCGGCTGCGGGTTGCGGCCGCTGGTGCTCTGCGGCGATGGCGGTTTTCAAATGACCGGTCCCGAGATCTCTCATGCCCCCAGGCTCGGCGCCAATCCAATCGTACTGGTTGTTAACAACGGTGGTTGGGGAATCTTCCGCCCGATTGCGTCCGAGCGGCGCGATTTGCTCGAAATTCCACCCTGGCCGTATGCGCGACTGGCCCAGGATTGGGGCGGCGTCGGATTCGAAGCGTACAACGGCGCCGAATTGCGCAGCGCCTTGCGCGCAGCCCATCAGAGCGAGAGCTTCGCTGTCATCGATGTTCATGTCGGCCGCGATGATCTGTCGCCCGTCACCGTCAAATACATCAAGGCCGCAGCCAAGCGCTCTCAACCACCGGCAACCGAACGCAAATCGACTTCGCCGCGCTAAACCGATGGGCAAATATGAAGACTTGCGCGCTGGCTTCCGCTGGAATACGCCGGCGGAATTTAATTTTGGTGCGGTTGTCGACGGATTCGCCGCCGACCCGCTCCGCGTCGCTTTGTTATGGGAAGACCAGGACGGGAACCGTGCCCGGCTGACCTTCCGTGATGTTTCCCAACAGTCGAACCGCATCGCCAATGTATTGACCGGGCTCGGCATCAGGCGAGGCGACGCCGTGATGGTAGTACTGCCGCGAATCCCCCTGTGGCAGTCAGCCTATCTCGGCGCGTTGAAAGCCGGGGCAATGGTGATTCCGTGTGTATGGATGTTGCGCGAGAAGGACCTGGTCTATCGCGCGAACCATTCCGGGGCGACCGCGATTATAGCCGCCGCCGAGACTGCCGAAATGATCGGGGATTTGCGCAAAGACTGCCCTTCACTGCGGCGATTTTTGCTGGTAGGAAGCGCTCGTTCAGGATGGACCTGCATCCAAGAAGCGATGAGCCACGCCTCGGCCAAATTCACCCCGATCGGCACCCAGGCGCGCGAACCCGCAATTTGCTATTACACCTCCGGCACCACCAAAGAGCCGAAGGCCGTTCTGCATGGCCACGCCTACACCTTTGCTCATCAATTCACCGGTTCGATTTGGCTCGACCTGAAACCTACTGACGTGCACTGGACGACTTCGGACACGGGTTGGGCCAAAGCTGCCTACGGCGTGCTGTTCGGCCCATGGATGAACGGCACCACGGTCTTCATGTACAACGGGCGCTTCGAACCGAAGAAGGAACTTGAGCTGCTCCAGCGGTACAAGGTCACCACGTTTTGCGCGCCCCCGACGGAATTTCGCATGCTGGTGAAGGAGGACCTCGCCAAATTCAGGCTCTCGGCGCTGCGTCACTGCGCTGCCGCGGGCGAGCCTCTAAACCCAGAAGTTATTGAGATTTGGCGTCAGCACTTCGGGATCACGATTCACGACGGCTACGGCCAAACCGAAACTACTCTGGTCGCTGCGAACATTCCTGGCGTCGAGATTCGCCCCGGCTCGATGGGGCGGCCGTTTTTGGGATTGGATGTCCGTATCCTCGATGAAAACCTCGACGAATGCGCCATCAACGAGGTCGGCCAGATCGCGGTGCGGGTCAAGCCGGAGCGGCCACCGTCGATTATGCTCGAATACTGGAAGAATCCAGAGGAGAATGCAGCGGTCGAGCGCGGGGACTTTTATCTCACCGGCGACCAGGCGTATCGCGATGGCGACGGCTACCTATGGTTTGTCGGGCGGGCCGACGATGTGATCACATCGGCGGGCTATCGAATCGGCCCATTTGAAGTCGAGAGTGCGTTGCTGGAGCATCCTTCGGTGATGGAGTCGGCGGTGGTCGCCAGCCCTGACCCCGATCGCGGCGCGATCGTCAAGGCGTTCGTGCGATGCAAGCCCGGGATTGCCACGGGCGACGCACTGGCACATGAACTTCAGGAGCACGTCAAGCGCATTACAGCGCCCTACAAGTACCCGCGCGAGATCGAGTTCGTCGAGGACCTGCCGAAAACCGTCAGCGGCAAAATCCGCCGAGTTGAATTGCGCAAACTCGAGGAACGGCGCAGAGGCAGCCGCAACTGACATATGGAGGTTGCCGTCATCGGCCGGCACGCTCGAGCAAGTTGATCTTGCCGGCGAAATCCTCAAGTTCGACCTCGGTGGTTTCCAGGACTCGCGCGACCATCCCCCAAAAGCCAATCGCCATTATCAACTCGACGATTTCGCCCGGCCCTA
>Ga0306920_100002936_pt1 | contig 21591 bp, 22 predicted proteins | sample flu12Cox44000170_FD_204666 | JGI IMG/M metagenome (GOLD analysis project Ga0306920, IMG submission 204666) | Lab enrichment of tropical soil microbial communities from Luquillo Experimental Forest, Puerto Rico - flux4day.12C.oxic.44.000.170 (v2)... | ecosystem: Environmental > Terrestrial >...
TGCGATTCCCCCGGCACCGCCGCCCTGCTCGTCGGGCACGCAAACTGATGGCGGCGGGGGCGCGATTTACGTTCGGGACGGCATCCTGCACGTCTGGAACACGACCTTCAAAAACAATGAGGGCGCGATGCTCGGACCCGATGTCGCCGGCGGGGCGATCTACACCCTGGGATCACTCGGCACTACGATCGTCGGCAGCACCTTCCAATCCAACCGCGCTTCAAATGGGGGTGCCGTCGGTGCCCTGTGGGGCAATCTCAGCATCTATAACAGCCAGTTTTCTTCCAACCAGGCGACCGGCAACGGGGCCAACTCGATCAGCACGGCCTGCAAGGTCAACCGCGGACAGGTCGGCGACGGCGGCAACGGCGGAGCGGTTGTCATGGACGGGGCTGAGGCGTACGCCGTGAACATCTGCGGCTCGAGCTTCACGAACAATGCCGGCGGCGCACACGCGTTCGGCGGCGCGATTTTCCGCACGCCCGATGGAGCCATGCAGAAGACGACGATTGACCGGACCACGCTCGCCGGGAACACCGCCGCCAGCGGCGGCGCCATGTATTTCCATAACTCGAATCTGGTCATCACCGCCTCGACCGTTTCGGGCAATACCGCCTCTTCCTCCGGCGGTGGTGTTTTCGCTGATGGCTCGAACCTGGCGTTCACCAACGACACGTTCGTCGCCAACATTGCCGAGCACGGTCTGGGCGGCGCGATCGTACTTTTCGGCAACGGCGGATCGCTGCAAAACCTGACCTTCGAAGGCAACCAGGCCTCCGGTGGATCGGGTTATTTCGGAGCCGCGATCGCGGGCAACACTGCGCTCAACATCAACAACACGCTGTTCTCGGCGGACACCACCCGGGATTGTTACTCACCGATGGCGTGCGCGGCCGGCGCGAGTACCGGATCCCACAATCTTCAATGGCCCGCCACGCATGCGATCTGCGCAAATCCGGATCGGGCTTGTACTTCCGGCACGGTATTCAGCAACCCGCTGCTCGGCGGGCTCGAGAACAACGGTGGGCCCACCCAAACCGAAGCACCCCTGCCGGGAAGCCCGGCGCTCGGAATTGGGCGCAACTGTCCGGCCACTGATCAGCGGGGTAAGGCGCGGCCGCTCAATGGATGTAGCGCCGGCGCCGTCGAATGAGCGCGCGGGCGACGCAGCCTCAGCCCGATGGCGCCGCAGGCGCTGCCCGCAGTCGCGTGATGCGCGTGAGCGGCGGGGGATGCGAGTAGTAGAACGCCGCGTACACCGGATCCGGGGTGAGCGTGCTGGCATTGTCGCGGTGGAGCTTCACGAGCGCCGTCGCGAGTTCCCCGGCGCTCGCATGACTCGAGGCGAAGGCATCCGCCTCGAACTCGTGACGGCGCGACCAGAGCGCGCCGAGCGGCGTCACGAAGAAGGTGAAGACCGGCACCACCAGCACGAAGAGCAGGAGTGCCGCGTGCGTCGAAGGTACTGGCACGCCGAGCGCCGTGTAGAAGCCGGGTTGCCCGGTGAGCCAGCCGAGCACGGCGAGCCCGACGAACATCGCCGCGACTGAGAGCAGCAGCCGCTTGCGCACGTGCTTCAGGCGGAAGTGCCCGAGCTCGTGCGCCAGCACCGCCTCCACCTCGGGGTGCGCCAGGTGCTCGAGCAGCGTATCGAAGAAGACGATGCGTTTGTGGCGGCCGATGCCGGTGAAGTAGGCGTTGCCGTGGCTCGAGCGCCGCGAGTTGTCGACGACGAACACGCCCTTCGACGCAAAGCCACAGCGCTCAAGCAGCGCCTCGATGCGCGCCTTGAGGGTCGCGTCCTCGAGCGGTGTGAAGCGGTTGAAGAGCGGCGCGATGAATGCAGGCCAGGCCCACGCCATCAGGAACATCACCCCGAGCCAGAGTCCGAACGCCCACAGCCACCACCAACGGCCGGCGCGCTCCATGAGGAGCAGCGTTGCCACGAGGAGCGGCCCGCCGAGCGCTACGGCGAGCGCGAGGCTCTTCGCCAGATCCGTGAAGAAGAGGGTGGGGGTGGTGCGGTTGAAGCCAAAGCGCGCCTCGAGCCGGAACGTGCGCCAGAGCGAGAAGGGAAGGCCGAGGAGCTGCGCGATGAGCGCGATGCTGGCAATGACCGCGACACCGAGCCAGGGCTCTGCGAGTCCCGTACGCCGCCACAGGCCGTCCACGAGCGCGATGCCGCCGCCGACCGTGAGCGCGAGAAGCACGGCCGCATCCACGACCGTGCCGATACGCCCGAAGCGCAACTTGGCGATGGTGTAATCGGCCGCCTTGCGGTGGTCATCCGGGGAGATGCTGCCGGCGAACGGCGCCGGCACCTCGCCACGGTGCTCCGCGACCGCCGCCGCCTGGCGCTGCGCGAGCCACATCTCGAGGGCGACGCCCGCGAACACCGCGAGAATGAAGACGCTCGTGAGCCAGTGCATGTCGTGAGGAGTGTAGCGCGCCTCAGGCGGGAAGCGGGTGGCGCGCTCCCCACTGAGCCAGTGCACCCTTGTCGATCCTTCCCGCTCGGTTCAGGCTTGATACTCCTGAGCCCTTCGTGGGGGTGCACCATGCCAAATTCGACCAGTGAGCCGAAGGTCGTCGTGTCGAAGAACGGGTGCTACCTCGTCACGGGCGGCATCCCGCTCAGCCGGCAGACCATCGTCACCGATTCGGAGGGCGAGCCGGAGAAATGGAGCGAGGGTGAGACCTTCCCGACCAAGGAGAGCTATGCGCTCTGCCGCTGCGGCCATTCCTCGACCAAGCCCTTCTGCGACGGCACCCACAAGAAAATTGGGTTCGATGGCACCGAGACAGCGAGTCGGGAGCCCTACCGCAGCCAGGCGAAGGTGCTCGAGGGCCCCACACATAACCTGACCGACGCGAAGGTGTTCTGTTCGTGGGCGGACTTCTGCATACCGAATGGCCAGGTTTGGCAACAGGTCGCCAAGACCGATGACCCGGCGATACGTGCCAACTTCCTTCGGCAGGTGGGTAACTGTCCTTCAGGAAGGCTCGTCGCCTGGGAGCGCGCGAGCGGCGCACCGGTCGAGCCGTCACTGCCGCGTTCGATCGGAGTGACCGAACAGCGGTCCGAGAACGTGAGCGGTCCGCTGTGGCTGCGTGGCGGAATTCCGGTGATCTCCGCCGACGGCTTCGCCTACGAGGTGCGTAACCGCATGACGCTGTGCCGTTGTGGCGCCTCCGCCAACAAACCCTTCTGCGACGGCTCGCACTTCAAGGTCGGCTTCCGCGACTGGGAATAGGCGAGTGACATCAGGCGCGGCCGCAATGAGCATCTACGACCAGGATCTCGACAAGAACCCCGCCAACTACGCGCCGCTCTCGCCGGTGAGCTTCATCGAGCGCACCGCGGAGGTGTACGGCGACCTGCCGGCCGTCGTGCACGGCGCCCGCCGTTATCTCTGGCACGAGACGCGCGAGCGGACTGCGCGGCTCGCGGCCGCGCTCCGCGCACTCGGGGTCGCGCGTGGCACGACGGTGAGCGTGATGCTCACCAACACCCCGGAGATGGTGGAGGCCCACTACGCGGTACCGGCTCTCAATGCCGTGCTCAACACGCTCAACACGCGGCTCGACGCAAGGCTCGTGGCCTGGCAGATGCAGCACTGCGAGACCGCGGTCCTGATCAGCGATCGCGAGTTTGGCCCCGTGATGCAACAGGCGCTGCGCATCCTGCGCGAGAGCCACGGCCGCACGCCGAGCCTCATCGAGGTGTGCGACAGCGAGTACGCCGGCGGCGGGGCTGAACTCGGCGGCGAGGAATACGAAGCGCTCCTCGCACGCCATGCTCCGCTGCCGTGTCTCGATGGACCGCAGGACGAATGGGACGCGATCGCGGTCTCCTACACCTCCGGCACCACCGGTAACCCGAAGGGTGTCGTGACGCATCACCGCGGCGCCTATCTCAACGCCGTCAGCAACGCGGTCGACTGGTCGATGCCACACTTCCCGAGGTACCTGTGGACGCTGCCGATGTTCCACTGCAACGGCTGGTGCTTCCCGTGGACGGTGGCGCTGCTCGCCGGCACGCACGTGTGCCTGCGCCGCGTGGAGAGCGGTGCGATTCTCGATGCCATGCGCCGGCACGGCGTCGACCACTACTGCGGCGCGCCGATCGTGCACAACATGCTGATCAACGCCGACGCGGCAGCGCGTCAAGGCATCCGGCAGCGCGTGCGCGGCATGGTGGCCGCGGCGGCGCCGCCCGCGGCGATGATCGATGGCATGGCGAAGATCGGCTTCGACCTCACCCACGTCTACGGGCTCACCGAGACCTACGGTCCCGCGGCGGTCGCGGCGAAGCGCGAGCACTGGGCCGAGGAGAGTCTCGACGAGCAGACCCGCCTCAATGGCCGCCAGGGCGTGCGCTACACGCTGGAGGAGGGCATGACGGTGCTCGATCCCGAGACCATGCAGGAGGTGCCGGCGAACGGCGAGGTGCTGGGTGAGATCATGTTCCGCGGCAACATCGTCATGAAGGGCTACCTCAAGAACGCGGCCGCGACCCGCGCCGCGTTTGCCGGTGGCTGGTTCCACTCGGGCGATCTCGCCGTCCTCGAGCGCGATCGCTACGCCAAGATCAAGGACCGGAGCAAGGACGTGATCATCTCCGGTGGCGAGAACGTGAGCTCGCTCGAGGTCGAGGATGCGCTCTACCGGCACCCCTGCGTGGCAGCCTGTGCCGTGGTCGCGCGTCCCGACCCCAAGTGGGGCGAGACGCCACTCGCCTACGTTGAGCTCAAGCCCGGCTCCCACGCGACCGCCGAAGAGCTGATTGCGCATTGCCGGACTCTGCTTGCCGGCTACAAGATCCCGCGCGAGGTGCGGTTCGAGGACATTCCGAAGACCGCCACCGGCAAGATCCAGAAGTACCTGCTGCGCGAGCGTGCCCGCTCGGCCAGCGCCATCGAATAGCGCCATCGGAACGAGGTGACCCGCATGAGCAGTCCCATTGAACGCAACGATCGTACCGAGCGCGCCAGGCGTCCCGAGCCTACCGAGCGAACCGCCGGTGCCGCGCCGGAGTCGGAGCCTCTCGTCAGGCGCGCGCGCGATGCTCGCGGTGTCATCACCCTGACGCTCAACCGCCCCCAGGCCTTCAACGCGCTCTCCGAGGCACTGCTCGGGGCGCTGCAAGGCGAGCTCGATGCGCTCGAGACGGACGGCAGCGCCCGGGTGCTCGTCATAGCAGGCGCCGGCAAGGCCTTCTGCGCCGGGCACGATCTGCGCGAGATGCGCGCGCAGCCCTCGCTCGCGTACTACCAGCGGCTCTTCACGCAGTGCTCGCGCATGATGCTCACGCTGCGGCGGCTCCCGATCCCGGTGATCGCCCGTGTGCACGGCATCGCGACCGCGGCCGGTTGCCAGCTGGTCGCGCAATGCGATCTCGCGCTGGCCGCGCGCGATGCGCGCTTTGCCGTGAGCGGGGTGAATCTCGGACTTTTCTGCTCGACGCCGGCCGTGCCGCTGTCGCGCAACGTACCGCTCAAGCAGGCCTTCGAGATGCTGGTGACGGGAGACTTCATCGACGCTGCGGAAGCCCGCGAGCGTGGGCTCGTGAATCGCGTCGTGGAGCCGGACGCCCTCGATCCCGAGATCGAGGCGCTGGTGTCCGGGATCCTGCGCAAGCCGCGCGTCGCGATCGCGCTCGGCAAGGAGCTCTTCTACCGACAGTCCGAGACCGGCATCGCGGCGGCCTACGAGGCGGCGAGCCGCACCATTGCGTGCAACATGATGGACGCGGCAGCGCTCGAAGGCGTACAGGCTTTCATCGAGAAGCGCGCGCCGCGCTGGGAATGAGCCTGGGGCACGGCCGAAGCGGGGCACTGATCGCGGGCGCCCGGCGCAGCCTGAGGTTGAAACTCTCCGCGGTCGTAGCGCTCCTCGCCGGCCTTACGCTGTGTCTGCACCCGGCGCTCGCTGCCGAGGCTCAGCCGGACGCCACCGCCGGCAATGTGGCGCTCCAAAGCGATGTCATGGTGCCGATGCGCGATGGCATAGAGCTCGCCACGGACATCTATCTCCCGGCGCAGGGGGGCAAGGCCCGCGGCGAGCGCTTCCCGGCGCTCCTCATGCGAACCCCGTACAACAAGGAGGTGCGCGCTACGCCCTTCGCCCGCTATTTCGCCGCGCGCGGCTACGTTGTGGTCGTCCAGGACGTCCGTGCGCGCTACAAGTCGCAGGGTCACTGGCGGCCGTGGTACGACGACGGGCGTGACGGTCACGACACCGCCGCGTGGATCGGTCGACAGACCTGGTCCGATGGCGGCATCGGCACCCTCGGCACCTCCTACGAGGGCGGCACGCAGCAGACGCTCGCCATCGCCGATGCACCGCACGTGAAGGCGATGATCCCGCTCTTCTCCGTGTCCAACGTGGCCCGCTACGGCGTCCGCCATAACGGCGCCTTCGAGCTGCGCTGGTTCAACTGGGTGTTCTCCATGGGAGACCCGGGCGGTGAACCCAACCTCATCGCCGCCGCGCGCGCCGCGAGCGACCCCGCTGTAGCCCCCGCACTCTCACAGCTCGTGCGCGAGGTGCCCGAGTACGTGCGGGCACTCCCGCTGCGCCCGGGTACGACGCCGCTGAAGTTCGCGCCCGACTACGAGTCGTGGCTCATCGGTGCGATGAGCCACGGCGGCGGCGATGCCTTCTACCGCGACATGGGCGTGGAAGTCGTCGATCACCTGAATGACTACAAGGACATCCCCGTTTACCACGTGACAGGCTGGTACGACTCGTGGTCGCTGCAGGTCGCGAACCTCAACTATCCGGCGCTCCGCGCGCACAAGAAGAGCCTGCAGCGACTCATCGTCGGCCCGTGGACCCACAGCCGCCCGAATCTCAGCTACGCGGGTGACGCGCAGTTCACGCCCGACGCCGCCATCGATCTCAACGCCTTCGAGCTGCGCTGGTTCGATCGCTGGCTCAAGGGAATCGACAACGGCGTCGATCGCGAGCCGCCGGTGCGGATCTACGTGATGGGCGGAGGGGACGCGCACAAGACTGCGGAGGGGCGCGTGTTCGTCGGCGGCCACTGGCGCGATGAGAAGGAGTGGCCGCTCGCGCGGGCGAAGTTGACGCCATACTTCCTGCACTCGGGCGGGGCGCTCGGGACCGACTCACCGGCCGCGGCGGCGCCGCCCATCACTTACCGCTTCGACCCCAAGCACCCCGTGCCGACACTCGGCGGGAACCTCTCCTCGCAGGGCGTGCTCGCAAGTGCCGGGGCGACCGATCAGCGCTGCCGCCCGGATCTATGGACATGCACGGATGCAGCGCCGCTCTCGACGCGCCACGACATTCTCGTCTTTTCCACGGCTCCGCTGGCGCAGGACCTCGAGGTCACCGGTCCCCTGGTGGTGAAGCTCTGGGCGTCCTCCGATTCTCCGGATACCGATTTCACCGCCAAGTTGATCGATGTCTATCCGCCGAGCGCCGACTTCCCCGCCGGCATCGATCTCAACATCGGCGATAGCATCGTGCGCGCGCGCTATCGCAACGGGCCGACGGCCGAGGCGGAGATGCTGGAGCGCGGCAAGCCCTACGAGTTCACCATCGAGATATATCCGACCTCCATCCTCTTCCGCCGCGGCCACCGCATCCGTCTCGACATCTCGAGCAGCAACTTCCCGCGGTTCGATGCGAACCCCAACACCGGCGAGCCGCTGAATGACAACCGCAGCTCCCGCATCGCCGAGAACACGGTGTACCTCGATCCCGCACACCCTTCCCGCATCCTGCTGCCGGTGATCCCCGCGGCAAGCCGCTAGGGCCGGCCTGGGGCATTTCAGACTGCGATTAGACTGCGATTACAGTGCGCGACCTGTCGCCTGAGCATTTGCGGCGTGAGCTCACGCACCGCAATCATTCTGCAATCTCATGTCGCTAACTCGCAACAGTCGCGGATCGCCGAACCGCCGGAACTTCCCGCGCCTCGCTCAGTCAGTCATCAGTCAGTCAGAGGAATCGCCGGACACGATCCAGGGACAACCCAAGAACATATCCTTCGTGTGGAGTCTTCGATGATCGCTACGCCGCGGGAGCTGCTCGACACTTCGATTGCACAGCTTCAAACGCTGACCGCCTTTCTCGGCGATCACCTTCGCGAGTGCGCGGACCCAACAGAATCCTCCGTCACTCCTGAAATGCTCGCGTGCAGGGAAATCCATGTCTCGCTCGGCGCACTGATTCTGAAGGTTCAAGCCACGCATCGAGTGAGGTACCGGGATCTCAGGAGCGAGCACTTTTAAGCTCCACGACGCCCCCTTGCCAGGGGGCACTCGGATCGAGGCTCGGCTCCGGGTGAGCTTCGCGCGCTCGACGCACCGCGACGACCCGAGCATCGCGTGCGACCGGTGGAAGCGCAGGCCGCCGCCGACGGGCTCTACCATGGGCACTTGCGGCGGAGGTCCGCGTGATCGGCTGCGGCATCGGCTGCTGCGACGCCTGCACCGTGCACGTCGATGGCATAGCGCGGCGCATCCGACCTCCATCCTCTTCCGCCGCGGCCACAACATTCGTCTCGACATATCGAGCAGCAACTTCCCGCGGTTCGATGTGAACCCCAACACGGGCGAGCCGCTGCATTCCCTCGTATTCGTCTTAAGAGCACCCTACGGAATCGAAGCAGAGACATCATGGTTCAACTCAGGAGATCCCTATAAGCGGGTGCACTTCTCGGGCAAGCACCGTCCTGTCACCGATGGGCCCTTTACTGAAACCAAGGAGCTCGTTGCAGGCTTCTGGCTCTGGGAGGTTCACTCGATCGAGGAAGCCGTCGAGTGGGTGAAGCGCTGCCCGAATCCGATGCTGACGGATTCCGACATCGAGATCCGCCCGGTGTTCGAAGCGGAGGATTTTGGTGAAAACCTGACCCCTGAAGTCAAAGCTCAGGAACAGCAGCTGCGAAGTCGGCCGCCGACCCGGAAATGAAGCGCAGCCCTCGCCGCCGAGCCCAGGCTGCAGATCCCTGGCGGTGCACCCGAGGTGTCCGACCGGTGCGGGTTCGAACGTCTTAGGTGCTCGGATACGTACCAAGATGCTTCGATATCTACAGTAATCAACGAAGGAGTAAGGTCCATGACCGAATTTGTATTCCTGTACCGTGGCGGTGATCGTCCGGAATCACCGGAGGAAGGCCAGCAGATCATGCAGAAGTGGATGGGATGGCTGAAAAGCCTTGCCGACCGCGGAAACATCATCGATCGCGGTCAGCCGCTCGAGCGCACCGGTAAGATCGTCGCGGCAAATAAAACCGTCACCGACGGACCGTTCGCTGAGGCGAAGGACGTGGTCGGCGGATATACCCTCATCAGGGCGCGCGATGTCAGCGAGGCCGCTGAGCTCGCCAAGGGCTGTCCGGCCCTGGAGCGGGGTGGTCGCGTCGAAGTCCGCCCCGTGATGAAGCTGGACATGTGAACGACCGATTCGATCATCTTTTCCGGCGGGAGTCGGGCCGGATCACGGCGACGATCACTCGGATCTTCGGTCCACATCGCCTTGCCCTGGCCGAGGACGTGGTCCAGGAGGCATTCTGTCGGGCGCTCGAGGTGTGGCCCTTCCGAGGCGTGCCGGACAATCCCCCGGCCTGGCTCATGACGACGGCCAGGAACTGCGCGCTGGACGCTCTCCGCCGGGAGCGGACGGCGCAGAGCTCGGCTTGGCAGCTCGACAACTCTCTGCAGAGCGAATGGACGCTCGGGCCAGCCCTCGACGAGCTCTTCGCACCCCAGGCCGTGCAGGATGATCTCCTGCGGCTCATGTTCTCGTGCTGTCACCCTCGGCTGTCCGAGAGTGCCCAGGTGGCCCTCATTCTTCACATCCTGTGCGGGTTCAGCGTGGCCGAAATCGCCGACGCCTTCCTGAGCAGTCACGCTGCCATCGAGAAGCGGATTACCCGCGCAAAGTCGCTCTTGTCCGCCACACATGCTGTCTTCGATGTGTCGGCGGCGGAGGATTTTGCAGGACGCTTGCCGAGCGTACTGCGTGCTCTCTACCTGCTCTTCAACGAGGGCTATCACGGAGCATCCCCGGCCGCCATTCGCTGCGAGCTGTGTGACGAAGCGATCCGTCTCACGGCTCTACTCCTTGCACATCCGTTTGGAATCATTCCGGCGACCCATGCACTCGCGGCTCTGATGGCGCTCATCTCCGCCCGTCTGCCGGCCCGTACCGACGCGAGCGGCGAGCTCGTGGCACTTGCCGACCAGGATCGTACGAAATGGGACCGAGCGCGCATTGCCGAAGGTCTGCGGTTCCTTGATCTCGCCGCTCAAGGCGTGGAGGTCTCGCCCTACCACGTTGAAGCCGCAATTGCTGCAGTGCACGCCCGCGCGGCACGTGCACAGGATACCGATTGGAGACTCATCGTCTCGTTCTACGACCTCTTGATGCGGATCCGCCCCTCTCCGGTCGTCGCGCTGAATCGCGCAATCGCCATCTCGCAGGCGGAGGGACCCCGGCGCGGACTCGAGGAGCTGCGCGCGCACGTAGACGCTAAGTCCCTGCCGCGATACCTCTTCTATTCCGCTGCGCTCGGTGAAATGGAGCTGAGCCTCGGGAAACGTGAGGACGCACGAGTCCACTTCCAATCAGCTCGCGATCTCGCCCGCAACGACCTCGAGCGATCATTCATCGACCGACGACTGCGCGCCTGCGAAACCGGTGGCACCGGCGAGTCACTGTAACCGTCTCTGCAGTACCCGAACGTGCGCCGGTAATTTGTCCCGCAGGAAGACGCGAGCGCCGATGCGCTCGATGCGCCAGCACGGAATGGGGTCGAATGCCGGCGGGCACAACACTGCCCCGGACTGCGTTCTCGCTAGACCGCGCACAGCATGCGCCCAAAAGGGATCCCCCTGCATTTGACGTTTCCCGGTACCTTGCGCCGCGACGAGCCGAGTGCCGTCCGCGACGGGCGGAGGGGCGAAGGCGCAGCGTCGAGCCCTACCATCGAACGCTGCCGCGGAGGTCCCACGTGGCTATCTACCTCACCGTCAATGGGAAGCCGGCCAGCTTCGCCGGCGATCCGTCCATGCCGCTCCTGTGGTATTTGCGCGATCACGCGCGCCTCACCGGCACGAAATTCGGCTGCGGCATCGGCTACTGCGGCGCCTGCACCGTGCACGTCGATGGCATGGCGCGGCGCGCCTGTGTCACGCCGATGTCCACGGTTGCCGGTCACGCGGTCACCACCATCGAGGGGCTGGCGCGCGCCGGCACGCTCCACCCGGTGCAGCAGGCGTGGCTCGATGAGGACGTGCCGCAGTGCGGCTATTGCCAGGCGGGCCAGATCATGACCGCGGTCGATCTGCTGCGGCGCAAGCCCGAGCCGACCGACCAGGACATCGCCGAGCTCACCAATCTCTGCCGCTGCGGCACCTATCCGCGCATGCGCAAGGCGATCCGCCGCGCGGCGCTCGCACTGCGCGGAGAGCACGCATGAGGCGCCGCGACTTCCTGCGCGTGTCGCTGAGCGCGGCGGGCGGAGTCGCGGTGTCGCTCGCTTGGCCGCCACTCGCAAAGGCCGAGGAGGCGATGGAACCGAAGCTCCCGCCCGCCGTGAGTCAGCCACTCGGAGCCTTCGTCCGCATCGAGCCCGATGGCCGCATCGTGATCGGCGCGCGCGGCTGTGAGATCGGTCAGGGGGTGCGGACCTCGCTCCCGATGCTGATCGCCGAGGAGCTCGATGTCCCCTGGTCTGCCGTCACCGTCGAGCAGCTCGATTACGGCCTCGAAGAAAGCGGTACACCGGCCAAGCTCGTGTCGCGCTACGGCCCGCAGGGTGCCGGCGGCAGCACGAGCGTCCGTGACGGCTTCACCGAGCTGCGCCTTGTGGGAGCACGGGCCCGCTGGCTCCTCATCCAGGCGGCGGCCGAAGAGTGGCGGGTACCGGCCGAGCAGCTGCGCACGGAGGATGCGCAGGTGGTCCATCCCGATGGCCGCACCCTCCGCTATGCGCAGCTCGCACGGCGCGCCGCAAGCCTCGCACCGCCCGCGGGCAAGGTGCTACTGAAGGACAAGGGTGCCTACCGCATCATCGGCCAGCGGGTGCGCGTCGTCGATGGCCGGGACATCGTCACGGGTACCGCTCGCTATGGCATCGATTCCGCCGTGCCCGGAGCGCTGACGGCCGTCATCGCCCGCTGCCCGTACTTCGATGGCGCCATCGCAAGAGTCGATGACTCGGAAGCGCGGCGAATCCCGGGCGTGCGGCAGGTGGTGACCATCGATGGCCCGCGCCGGGGAGTCCCGATCGACCGCAATCTCGCCGCCGGTGTCGCCGTGCTGGCCGAGGACTTCTGGTCCGCGCAGCGTGGGCGACAGGCGCTGAACATCACGTGGACGGCAGGGCCCGGGGCGCAGGACTCATCGAGCGCGCTCGAGCAACGCGCGCTTGCGGCTTTCGACCAGCCGGGCAAGCTCGCGCGTCAGGACGGGGATTTCAATGCGGCTCGCCGAGCCGCCGCGCGCGTCATCGAGTACACCTACATCGAGCCCTTCCTCGCGCACGCCACCATGGAGCCCCCGAACGCACTCATCGATCTGCGCGGCAAGCGGGCGCTGCTCATCGCCTCGCTCCAGAGCCCCGGCGGCGCGTCCAGCATGGTGAGCGCCATGACCGGCATCGCGCGCTCCGACATCGAGATCAGGCTCCCGCGCTCGGGAGGTGGCTTCGGGCGGCGGCTCGAGAACGACTTCGTCGCGGAAGCGGTGCTCATCGCGCAGAAGGCCCGCGTGCCGGTGAAGCTCGTCTGGACGCGCGAGGACGACCTGCAGAATGATTTCTACCGGCCCTTCGGTGTCCACCGCCTGACCGCGACGCTTGATCCTTCCGGGAAAGTGAACGGCTGGGCTCACCGCGTGGCGGCGACCGCGCGCAAGTACCGTGCCGCCGACATGGACGATGACCCCGACTGGATCGGCTGCGTCGATCCCGATGGTTTTCCTGCGGGCTGCGTCGACAACTATCTCGCGGAGTTCCTGCCGGTCGAGTTCTCCCTCCCGCGCGGCTGGTGGCACTCACCGCTCCCGACCTTCTCGGCGTTTCCCGTGGAAAGCTTCCTCGATGAGGTGGCGGTCGCCGCCGGCCAGGATCCGCTCGCCCTGCGCTTTGCGCTCCTGGGCGCCCCGCGCGAGCTCGACTACCGCGACCATGGAGGACCCAAGGTGCACACCGGCCGGATCGCCGGTGTCCTGCGCGAGGCGGCACGCCGCATCGGTTACGGACGCAAGCTCACGCCGCGGCACGGGATCGGTCTCGCGAGCCACTTCACCCACGGCGGCTACGCGGCCCACGCCATCGAGGTGGTGGTGCCTGAGCGGGGAGAGTTGAGCGTCGTACGCTGCGTGTGCGCGGCGGACATCGGCGAGGTCGTGAATCCGCTCGGCGCCGAGGCACAGTTCATGGGCGGGACGATCTGCGGGCTCTCCGCCGCGCTGAACCTCCAGATCACCGTCAAGGAGGGGCGCATCGAGCAGTCGAACTTTCCCGACTATCCGCTGCTCCGCATGGCGGGCGCGCCCGATGTGGAAGTCTTCCTGCTCGACTCGCCATTCACGCCCGTGGGGGCAGGCGAGATGGGCATTCCACCCGTCGCTCCGGCCCTCGCCAACGCGATCTTCGCCGCGACGGGCAAGCGGCTGCGTCGCCTGCCGCTCGGCGCACAGCTCAAAACTTGAACGTCATGGCTGCGCGCGGCTTCCTGAATTTCAACACCACCTGATCGGTGCGCCCGCGGATGGCCGGATCGAACACGGCGAGCTCGTGGTTGTCGGCGGCGTTGCGCAGCACGTCGCTCTCTGCCTCGAGCACGAAGCCCGCCGCGGTGACGGTGCGGATGATGGCCTCGGGGTCGATGCGATGCAGGCTCTCGGTGTCGCGCACCTCGGAGCCGGGCTGCGCGACGTGATCGACGACCACCAGAACACCACCGGGTTTGAGTGCCTCGTAGAGCGAGGTCACGACCTGCGGCACGTTCGCCGGTCCCATGAAGGAGTCGTAGAGATCGTGGAAGTTGAGGGAGGTCCAGATGAGATCGAGCGGCTCAGGCGCAGTGAAGCGCGCCACGGGCGCGCTCAATACCCTGACGTTGCCGTAGTGCGCATCGCCCACGATGGTGCGTGTGCCGGCGGTCTCGGCCGGGGCGCAGTGCTGCAACTGCTCCTCGGGGAGAAAGGCGTAAACGCGGCCGTTCTCGCCAACGATACGGCTCAAGAGCCGCGTGAAGTAGGCTCCTCCGGACATGAAGTCGGCGACACGGTCGCCGCGCCGCACGCCCGCAAACGCCAGCACCTCGCCCGGGCGGCGCGCCGCGTCGCTCGCGACGTGCTCGGCCGGGCGCACCGGGTCGGCGATGGCAGCGGCCACCGCGGCGGGAACGGCGGCGGGAGCGGCGGCCGCGGAAGCGATACACGACTCGACCGTGGTGCACACTGCGAAGAGCGCGAGGAACACCTTTGCACAGAATTTGATGGACGACATGACGCTGGGACCTCCCACGAGTCCTGACGTCATGCCACTCTACGAGTTGAAGTGCGCTCGAAGTCAAGCATTGCGCGAAGGCGGGTGTTGTGATGCGTGAGCTTTCGATTGGCAAGGTCGCGCAGGCCGCCGGCATGTCGGCCTCGGCGCTGCGCTACTATGAGAAGGCGGGCCTGCTGCCGGCACCGCCGCGCAGATCACGACAACGACGCTACGATGAGAGCGTCTTCGGGCGCATCGAGCTCATCCGCGTGGCGCTCGATGCGGGATTCACGATCCGCGAGACGCGCACTTTCCTCTCCGGATTCCCCGCGGACACACCGCCCGCCGCCCGCTGGCGGGCGCTCGCCGCACGCAAGCTCCCGGAGCTGGAACAGGCGATCGAGCGCGCACAGCGCATGAAATTGTTGCTCGAGTCGAGCTTCCGATGCCGCTGCCCGGAGCTCGCGGACTGCGAGAGATTCCTCAGCGTGGCGCGGCGCGGGCGCCTGCGAACGGCCTCCCCACGTCCATGCGCTAAGTGACCGGGGCAGGCCGCGCGGTTCGTGTTGGCGCGGCGGCCCGCTCGTTTGTGGTACAAGGGGGCGATGGTGCAGGCGCCGACAGACAGCTCGCGAGCAGAGTTGGTCCGCGCCATCGGCCGCTGGAGCATGGTAGCGCTGGTGGTCAACAGCATGATCGGCAGCGGCATCTTCGGCTTGCCGGCGCCGGTTGCGGGGTTTGTCGGCCGCGCGAGTCCGCTCGCTGCGCTCATCGCTGGGGCCGGAATGGGCGTGATCATCGCCTGCTACGGCGAGGTGGCATCCCAGTTCACCGAGACCGGCGGCACTTATCTCTATCTGCGCCGTGCCTTCGGGCGGCTGGTAGGGCTCCAGGTCGGGTGGCTGACGCTTCTCAGCCGTCTCACCGCGGTCGCCGCTGCGGTCAATCTGCTGGTCACCTACCTCGCGGAGTTCTGGCCGCCGGCTACGCAGCCCGTGCCGCGACTCGCGATCATCACCGCGTTCATCGGCGTGCTGGCAGGCGTGAACTACCGTGGTGTCGGCGCCGGAACAATAATGAGCAACGCTTCGGTGGTGGCGAAGCTGACGGCGCTCGGTGTGATGTGCGCAGCAGGCGTCGCCTGGCTCGTGGTTCATCCGGCGGTGGCGGCGCAGCCGCTGACGCCGAGCGCAGACGGTTGGCTGCAGGCCATGTTGTTGTTGCTCTTTGTCTACGCCGGCTACGAGGCGGCACTCAATCCGATGGGCGAGGCGCGCGACCCGCGGGGCGATGTGGCGTTTGCACTGTTCGCGGGGCTCGTCATCGTCACCGTGCTCTATAGTGTGTTGCAGTGGGTCGTCGTGGGCGTGTTGTCAGATCCCGCCCACAGCCAGCGTCCGCTCGCGGATGCCGCGCGCGTCATGTTGGGTCAGCCGGGCGCCGCGTTCATCGCCGTCGGCGCGCTCATCTCGGTCTACGGCTATGTCAGCGCCAACATGCTGACCACGCCCCGCGGCATCTTCGCGCTCGCCCAGGGCGGAGACTTCCCGGCGGTGCTCGGCGCGATTCACCCGCGCTGGCGCACGCCTCATGTTTCGATCGCCGTGTTCGCGGTGGCCGTGTGGGCGTTCTCCCAGTTCGCGAGCTTCTCGTGGAACGTGACGCTCTCCGCCGTGGCGCGTGTGATGTTCTACGCGGGCATCTGCGCCGCTGTACCCGTGCTGCGCCGCAAGCAACCAGGTGCGGCCGCCTTCCGCGTGCCGGGCGGCCTGACCCTGCCGGTCCTGGGCGTCGCGATCTGCGCGCTGCTCCTGACACGCGTCGACTTCGGTAAGTCCGTCATCCTCCTCGCGACGATCGCCGGAGCGCTGCTGAATTGGGCGCTGGTGCGGGATCGGGGACTGCGCGCCGCCCGCGCTTAGCGCCGCAGCGCCGCAGAGCGCGCTTCCTGACACGCTCACGCTGTTGGTCTAACACCAAAGACGCATTTCCGCGCCACCCGGGGCGGCGTAATATCGCCCGCGCATGCAAGGCCGCGAACAGGCACTCTGGCGTCGGCGTCTGCGCCGCGAGCTGGCCGGGCTCATTGCCCTGAAGCTCGTGGCGTTAGCGCTCCTCTGGTGGCTGTTCTTCTCTCCCGCGCATCGCACCGTGGTCGATGCGGATGCCGCCGGGCGCCGACTCGGGGTGCCGCAGGCTGCGGCGCGGACCGAGGCGGCACCGGCCGGGCCCGCCGCACCCGCCGCACCGGGCGTCACGCCGTGATTGACTTTGCCGTCGTCACGCTCTCGCGCGCGCAGTTTGCGCTGACCGCGCTCTATCACTTCCTGTTCGTGCCACTCACGCTCGGGCTCTCCATGAACCTCGTCATCATGGAGTCGGTGTACGTCATGACCGGTCGCGAGATCTGGAAGGCCATGACGCGCTTCTGGGGGGTGCTGTTCGGCATCAACTTCGCGATGGGCGTCGCGACCGGCATCACCATGGAGTTCCAGTTCGGCACCAACTGGGCGTTCTACTCGCACTACGTCGGCGACATCTTCGGGGCGCCGCTCGCGCTCGAGGGAGCGATGGCGTTCTTCCTCGAATCGACCATGGTGGGGCTCTTCTTCTTCGGCTGGAACCGGCTCTCGCGCGTCGCGCACCTCATCGTGACCGCCTGCGTCGCGCTCGGCTCGAGTCTCTCCGCGCTCTGGATCCTGATCGCCAACGCCTGGATGCAGTTCCCGGTCGGGGCGGGCTTCAACGACCTCACCATGCGCATGGAGCTGCTGTCGTTCAAGACCGTGTTCTTCAATCCAGTGGCGCAGGCGAAGTTCGTTCACACGGTCGCGGCCGGCTACGTCGTGGGCTCGGTGTTCGTGCTCGCGGTCAGCGCCTGGTACCTGCTGCAGCGGCGCAACGTGGAGATCGCCCGGCGCTCCATGGCGGTCGCCGCGAGCTTCGGACTCGCCTGTGCGCTCTCGGTGGTGGTGCTCGGGGATGAGTCCGGCTACGTCGCCGGCGAGAACCAAAAGATGAAGGTCGCGGCGATCGAGGCGGAATGGCACACACAGAAGCCGCCGGCGAAGTTCACCCTGTTTGGCATTCCAGACCTCAAGGCGCACGTGACGCACGATGAGATCGATATCCCCTGGGTGCTCGGGCTCATCGCGACGCGCTCGACCGATAAGCCCGTGCTCGGCATCTACGATCTCGTGGCGGGGAACCGCCTCCGTATCGAGAGCGGCATCGAGGCGTACGCGGCGCTCAGGGAGCTGCGCGCCAACCCGAGCGATCCTGCGCTGCGCGCGCGGTTCGCGGCGCACCAGCGGGATCTCGGCTATGGTTACCTGCTGCTGCGTTACATAGCCGATCCCGCGGCGGCGACGCCCCGGGAGATCGATGCGGCGGCGTGGTCGACGGTGCCCAACGTGCTGGTGCTCTTCTGGAGCTTCCGCGTGATGGTGGCCATCGGATTCTTCCTCATTGCGCTCTTCGCCACCGCATTTTATCTCGCGAGCCGGCACGTCCTGGCGCAGAAGCGTTGGTTCCTGCGCGTCGCGTTCTGGAGTCTGCCCCTGCCGTGGATCGCCGCCGAGCTTGGCTGGATCGTCGCCGAGTACGGTCGGCAGCCGTGGGCGATCGATGGAGTGTTGCCGACCTTCCTCGGCGCATCGCCGGTGCCGGCGACCGAGGTCTGGCTGTCGCTTACCGGCTTCGTGCTGTTCTACTCGGCGCTCGCCGTGGTCGATGTGTTTCTGCTCACGCGCACGATCCGTCGCGGCCCGGACGGCCTCGGCTACTGGCCGCCGCAGCCCGAGACGCCGCGCGAGCCCGCAGCGGCTGCCGCGGACGCCGTCCGCTGAAGAGGTCCACGTGCCCGACTACGAAACATTGCGACTGATCTGGTGGCTCCTCCTCGGAGTGCTCCTCATCGGCTTCGCGGTGATGGACGGCTTCGATCTCGGAGTGGGTGCGACCTTCCGCTTCGTCGGACGCACCGACGACGAGCGCCGCGCGCTTTTGGAATCGATCGAGCCGGTGTGGGAAGGCAACCAGGTGTGGTTCATCCTGGGGGGCGGCGCGGTGTTTGCGGCCTGGCCGCTCCTGTACGCGGCCTCCTTCTCCGGGCTCTACCTCGCGATGTTCCTCGTGCTCGTCGCGCTCATCCTGCGCCCGGTCGGCTTCGCCTACCGCGGCAAGCTCACAGAGCCCCGCTGGCGTAACGGCTGGGATTGGGCGCTCACGGTCGGCGGCGCGGTGCCGGCGCTGCTCTTCGGTGTGGCTTTCGGCAATCTCTTTCTCGGCCTGCCGTTTCATTACGATGAGCTGCAGCGGCCGGTGTTCACCGGGAGCTTCTTCACGCTGCTCCATCCCTTTGCACTGCTCGCGGGCGTCGTGAGCCTCGCCATGCTCATCATGCACGGTAACGCGTACGCGGCGCTCAAGGTCGGTGAGCCGATGTCACAGCGTGCCGCCGCCGTCGGCCGTGCGGCCGTGGTGGTGTTCGTCGTGGCTTTCATCATCGGCGGTATCTGGGTTGCCCGCCTCGAGGGCGCGCGCATCGTCGCGGGAGCCGATCCCTTCGGACCCTCGAATCCTCTCAACAAGCAAGTGCTGCTCGTGCCCGGGGCGTGGCTCGCGAATTACCGCGACCATGCGCTGCTGTGGCTCCTGCCGCTGCTCGGCATCGCGGGTGCGGTCGCGAACTGGTTCTGGCTCGGCGCGCAGCGCGCAGGTAGCGCGTTCCTCGCGAGCTGCGTGAGTGTCGCGGCCACGATCCTGACAGCGGGCGTCGCGCTCTTTCCCTTCCTCATGCCCTCATCGACCCACCCGGCGCACGGCCTCACGATCTGGGACGCCTCGAGCAGCGCGTACACGCTCGGGGTCATGTTGGCCGCTGTCGCGATCCTGCTGCCTGCGGTCATCGCGTATACGGCGTGGGTGTTTCATGTGATGCGCGGCAGGATCACGCTCGAGGAGATCCGTCGGCATACGGGTTTTTATTGACCGGGAGCCTCGCGAGAAGAGTTCGATGTGGTACTTCAGCTGGATACTCGGAACGGGATTCGCGCTCGCCTTCGGCGTGCTGAACGCGATCTGGTACGAAATCACGGATCCCGCGGGCGGAGAGCCGGATTCGCGTCCCCCGCGGGCGGAGCAGCCGCTTGCTGCGCCCAAACGCAACCCGTGAGGATCGGGTCCAGGCTATCTGGGACGGTTGGGTTCGAGCGTCAAGTTGCTGGTCACGACGCGGCTGACACCAGGTACGTTGCTGGCGATCGTGCGGGCGCGGTAGATCGAGCTTGAGCTGTGGACGAAGCCACTGAGCGTCGCGACACCGTTGTCGACCCTCACGGTGACGTGACGGAAGAAATGGTGAGGATCGGCGTTCAGCGCCGAATAAATCGCCTTCGTTAACGCCTCGTCGCTGGTACCCGCGACATCCTGCGCCGGCTGGCCGGTGGACGGCGTCGCTCCCTGTGGCGCCGCTCCCTGCGCCGGAGCTCCCTGCGGGGAAGCGGACGAGCAGAACACCGAGAGTGCGATAGCGGGGACGAGAGCCGATGGCCGCGGCATATTCGATTTAGATCGTATCGGCGCGGGTGACGCCGGCTACCTGGTGGGCCCGCTGCCGCCGCTGCGACCGTTGCGCTCGAGCTCCAACTGATTCGTCCTCACGGCCGTGACGCCCGGTACCTTGCCGGCGATCCTGCGGGCTGCGTAGATCGCATCCGTGCTCCAGACGTAGCCGCTCAAGTGCGCCACGCCGTTGTCGACCCTGACATCAACGTGACGGAAGTAGTACGTGGGGTTGGCATTGAGCTCCGAATAGACTGTGTTCGCCAGGATCTCGTCGGTGGCACCGAGCTCCGATCGCACGGATTCGGCGGCAGAGGGGGCCGACGGTCTCGGGGGAGCCGAGGAGCAGGACACCGTCAGCGTGGCCACGGCGATGAGTGTGAGTGGCCACCGGGTTGCCGATGTGCGCACAGCATCAATTCGATCCTGTGCCATCACCGCCTCCTCGGTTGCCCTGGCGCTCCAGCTCCATGGTGTCCTGTACGCCGGTCACGCCGGGAACCCTGCGTGCGATGCCCTGGGCAGCGTACAGCGCATCGGTTGTCCAGACGTAACCACTGAGCCGCGCCACGCCGTAATCGACGCTGACTTCGACATCACGGAAATAGTAGATCGGATTGGCTTCGAGCGCCGAATAGATGCGCTCGGTGGTGGCCGCATCGGCCCGTTCCTGCTCGAGTGACTTCGGTGGTCCACTCACGCAGCCTACGAGCGCCGCGGCGCATGCCACAAGGACGGTGTGCGCGCCGCCTTTCCGCTCGAGTCTCACACCCACCTCCATGGGCCGCCGGACCGCCTGACCTATAAGACCAGGCTCAGGCTCGTCCGTTCAGAGTCGAGGCGTGCGAGAGGGGCCCGTTGGCCTGCGCCACAGGATCATTCATCACATTCGGCAGGATTTTGTCACACCCGGAGCCGGGCGGTGTCGCCATTTCCCGGGCCGCTCAGGGATGGAACCTAAGCTCTAGCGCGCAATGGGCCCGTTGTCGTTGCCGTTGCGATTCAATTCCAGGTCGTTCACGACCTTGGTGACGCCCGGAACATTCGAGGCGATGTAGGTGGCCTCCTCGAAGTCCGTCGCCTCCCAGACATAGCCGGTCAGGCGCACGACGCCGTTATTGGCATGAGCCGTGATGTGCTTGGCGAAGAGCGACCGGTCCGCATTCAACGCAGCCTCCACGCGCTCAGCCATGACCTTGTCGGCCTGCTCCTGTGCATCGGTCTTCGGGGGCCCGGATGCACACGCGGCCACAGCGCACAACACTCCCACCGCGACGCCAGCGTACGACACGCGCTTGATCACTCGCGACACCTTGGTTGCCTCCTCGTTTCTGATCGATCCGCTGTATACCACACCCTTGACTGCCGGGCGCGGGGCCGGACCGCCGGAGCGGCCCGGCCCTGCCATCCACGCACGCCCGCGGGGGATCGGGCGTTGACGCTTTAGAACTTGAAGTTCAACCCCGTCGAGAAGCCCTGCGGACGGCAGCCGCCCCACGTCGTCGGACCGGCGCTGCTGTAGTCGATGAACGACGCATGCGTGGCAT
>Ga0306920_100002937_pt1 | contig 21582 bp, 13 predicted proteins | sample flu12Cox44000170_FD_204666 | JGI IMG/M metagenome (GOLD analysis project Ga0306920, IMG submission 204666) | Lab enrichment of tropical soil microbial communities from Luquillo Experimental Forest, Puerto Rico - flux4day.12C.oxic.44.000.170 (v2)... | ecosystem: Environmental > Terrestrial >...
GGGATCGCCTCGATCAACCCGCGGCTTCAAAACGCGGACGACATGATGGATTGCTTCGATCCGGCGCAGCAGCCGCTGCCCGCGCCCGCCTTCGCCCGATCCCGCCGTGCGCGTCAGGTTGCCGCCCGTCGCAAACGCCGGCTCCTGCCAACCTGACCGCCACCCCGACAGAATGGCCGGAGGCCGCCCGCCCTGGCGGGCGGCGACGGCCCGGCGCGCCCGTGTTAGTCTCGGTCACGAGACTTGGAGTCGTGCGGCTCCTCCATGGCGTGCAAGTTGCATTAGTTACGGCGACCCTCCCCCGCAGGGAGGTTTGAAAGGAGCGTCCCCATGAATGCAGCGAATGCGGCTGTGATGACGCCGCCGCGGGCCGGTAACGCGAAGGACTACGTCACCGCGTTGATGACCCTGGTCAAGACCAAGAACCCGGGCGAGGCCGAGTTCCATCAGGCGGTCCAGGAGGTCCTGGAGTCGTTGACGCCGGTGCTCGACCGCCATCCCGAATACCGGGCGGCGCGCCTGCTCGAGCGCATCGTCGAGCCCGAGCGGGTCCTCATGTTCCGGGTGCCGTGGCAGGACGACCGCGGCGAGATCCAGGTGAACCGCGGCTTCCGGATCGAGATGAACAGCGCGATCGGCCCCTACAAGGGCGGGCTGCGCTTCCACCCCTCGGTGAACCTCGGCATCCTCAAGTTCCTCGCCTTCGAGCAGGTGTTCAAGAACTCCCTGACCACGCTGCCGATGGGCGGCGGCAAGGGCGGCTCGGATTTCGACCCCAAGGGGAGGAGCGACAACGAGGTGATGCGCTTCTGCCAGAGCTTCATGACCGAGCTGTGCCGTCACATCGGTCCCGACACCGACGTGCCGGCCGGCGACATCGGCGTGGGAGGGCGCGAGATCGGCTTCCTGTTCGGCCAGTACAAGCGGCTGCGCAACGAATTTTCCGGCGTGCTGACCGGCAAGGGGATGAACTGGGGCGGCTCGCTGATCCGGCCCGAGGCCACCGGGTACGGCTGCGTCTACTTCGCCTCCGAGATGCTCAAGAGCCGTGGCCAGACGCTGCAGGGCAAGATCTGCCTGGTGTCGGGCAGCGGCAACGTGTCGCAGTACACGGTCGAGAAGCTCATCGACCTCGGCGCCCGGCCGGTGACGCTCTCGGACTCGAACGGGATCATCCACGATCCCGAGGGGATCAACCGCGACAAGCTCGCCTGGGTCATGGACCTCAAGAACAACCGGCGCGGGCGCATCAAGGAGTACGCCGACAAGTTCAAGGGCGCGAAGTACCATGCCGCGGATCCGATGCAGGACTCGAATCCGCTGTGGGACATCAAGGCCGACTGCGCGTTCCCGAGCGCGACCCAGAACGAGATCAACGCCAAGGACGCCGGTCGGCTGATCAAGAACGGCGTGACGGTGGTCTCTGAGGGCGCGAACATGCCGAGCACCCTCGAGGCGACGCGCGCGTTCCTGAGCGCCGGCATCCTGTACGGGCCGGCGAAGGCGGCGAACGCGGGCGGCGTGGCCACCTCGGGCCTCGAGATGTCGCAGAACAGCATGCGGCTCACCTGGACGCGCGAAGAAGTGGACGAGCGGCTGCACCGGATCATGGTCGCGATCCACAAGGCGGCGTTCGAGACCGCCGAGAAGTACGGCACGCCGGGAAATCTGGTGAACGGCGCGAACATCGCCGGCTTCCTCAAGGTCGCGGACGCGATGATGGACCAGGGGCTGGTGTAATCGAGCCCGCCCGGCCGGCGCCGCGGATCGGCCCCGGCTGGAACGCGCGGCGCGGGGCGGATATCCTCCGCCCCGCGCTTTCGCATTCCGGCGCACGATGATGACCGAAACGCTCCCGCCCACGCCGCCCGACGCCAGCAGCCCGTTCCAGGCGTTCCAGAGCCTGATGCCCTTCCGGGTTCAGGACATCCTGCTGGTATCGAGCCTCTACGACTCGTTCACCCTCCAGGAGGACGGGCGCCTGAACGAGCTGATCGTGGGCGAGTTCCTGGAGCTGTCGCTCCACCAGACGCCGGGCCTCACCCACGTGTCGAGCGCCACCGAGGCGCTGGCGCTGGCCCGCGCCGAGCCGCGCTTCAACCTGATCCTCACCGCGCTCGATCCCGGCGATCTCGACGCCGGGCAGCTGGCGCGCGAGGTGAAGCGCGCCGGGCTCAACGTCCCGGTGGTGGGGATGGCCTACGACAACGACGAGCGCAAGGCCTTCGCTGCCACCCACGACCTCTCGGACCTCGAGGCGCTGTTCCTGTGGCAGGGCAACGCCCGCATCCTGGTGGCGATCGTCAAACTGGTCGAGGATCGCCGCAACGTCGCCCACGACACGGTCGCGGTGGGGGTGCCGGTGATCCTCGTGGTCGAGGACAACGTCCGCTACTACTCGTCCTTCCTGCCCACGATCTACGCCGAGCTGATCCGGCAGTCGGAGCGGCTGATCGGCGAGGGGGTCAACCTCTCGCACAAGCTGGTGCGCATGCGCGCCCGCCCCAAGATCCTGCTCGCCACTAGCTTCGAGGAGGCCTGGGCGCTGTTCGACCTCTACCGGCCGTGGATGCTGGGGCTGATCTCCGACGTCGAGTTCCCGCGCGACGGCCAGCTCACGCGGGAGGCCGGCTTCGAGCTGGCGCGCATCGTCCGCGACGCCGCCCCGGACCTGCCGATCCTGCTGCAGTCGAGCCGCGCCGAGTTCGCCGCCGGCGCGCACGCGATCGGGGCCTCGTTCCTGCGCAAGTACTCGGACACGCTGCTCCACGACCTCCGGGACTTCATGGTCGAGAACTTCGCGTTCGGCGACTTCGTGTTCCGCCTGCCCGACGGGCGCGAGGTCGGCCGTGCCGCCGACCTCAAGGCGCTCGAGGAGCGGCTGCGCGAGGTGCCGGCGGCCAGCATCGCCTACCACGGCGAGCGCAACCATTTCTCCAACTGGTTCACCGCCCGCACCGAGTTCTTCCTGGCGCGCAAGCTCAAGCCGCGCAAGGTGTCGGATTTCGCCACGCTCGAGGATCTGCGCCACGACCTGATCGAGTCGATCGCCGAGTACCGTCGCGACCAGAGCGAGATCCTGGTGGCGGACTTCGACCGCCACACCTTCGATCCCGGCGCCTCGTTCTTCGCCCGCATCGGCGGCGGCTCGCTGGGCGGCAAGGCGCGGGGACTGGCCTTCGTGCGCTACCTGATCGTCTACCACGGCCTGCAGCGGCGCTTCCCCGGCATCCAGCTCGGCGTGCCGCAGGCGGTGGTGCTGGCCACCGACTGCTTCGACCGCTTCCTGAGCGAGAATGGGCTGCTCGACTTCGCGCTCGGCAGCCAGGACGACGAAGCGCTGCTTCGCCGCTTCCTGGCCGCACCGCTGCCCGACGACGTGGTCGAGGACCTGGTGACGTTCGTGGACGCGGTGCGCTGGCCGCTGGCGGTGCGCTCGTCGAGCCTGCTCGAGGACTCCCAGTACCAGCCGTTCACCGGCGTGTACGAGACCTTCATGCTGGCCAACAACCACGCCGATCCGCGCGAGCGGCTGGAGCAGCTGACGGCGGCGATCAAGCGCGTCTACGCCTCGACCTTCACGCGGCGGGCCAAGACGCACCTCCACGCCACGCCGTTCCGGCTCGAGGAGGAGAAGATGGCGGTGATCCTCCAGCGCGTGGTGGGGGCCGCGCACGGCCCGCGCTACTACCCGGATTTCTCCGGTGTGGCCCGCTCCTTCAACTTCTATCCCAGCCCACCGCTGACCGCGGAGGACGGCGTCGCGGCGGTGGCCCTCGGCCTCGGGCGCACCGTGGTCGAGGGCGGGCAATGCCTGGCGTTCTCACCCCGCGACCCGCAGCACCTGATCCATTTCTCGGCGGTGGACGACATCCTGAGCCAGTCGCAGCGCGAGTTCTGGGCCCTGGAGCTGGGGACGCACGGCGCCGGCGAGGACGCGATGCGCGAGACCAGCTTCGGGCTCGAGGTCGCCGAGGCCGACGGCACGCTCTACGCGCTCGGCTCCACCTATTCGCCCGAGAGCCACGCCATCTACGACGGCCTGTCGCGCCCCGGGGTGCGGCTCGTCACCTTCGCCCCGGTGCTCAAGCACGGCGTGTTCCCGCTCGCCGAGATCCTGTCCCTGCTGCTGGACGTCGGCCGCCGCGGCATGAATCGCCCGGCGGAGATCGAGTTCGCGGTGCGGCTGGAGCACAGCACCTCCCGGCCCCACGAGTTCGCGCTGCTCCAGATGCGTCCGCTGGTGCTGTCGCAGGAGACCGAGGACCTGGAGTTCGATGACGAGGGGCGGGAGCGCCTGCTGTGCAGCAGCCCGATGGTGCTCGGCCATGGCACCGTCGACGGGCTGCTCGACGTGGTGGCGGTCGACTACCAGCGCTTCGATCGCTCACGCAGCCGCGAGGCCGCGCAGGAGGTGGCGCGCTTCAACGCCGAGCTCACCGCCGCGCGGCGGCCCTACCTCCTGATCGGTGTGGGGCGCTGGGGCTCGGCCGACCCGTGGCTCGGGATCCCGGTGACCTGGGAGCAGATCGCCGGCGCGCGCGTGATCGTCGAGGCCGGGTTCCGCGACTTCCGCGTCACCCCTTCGCAGGGCAGCCACTTCTTCCAGAACCTGACCTCGTTCCAGGTCGGCTACTTCACCGTGAACGCTGACGCGGGGGAGGGGTTCGTGGACTGGGAGTGGCTCGCCGCGCAGCCCGCGGCGCGCGCGCGCGGCGGCGTGCGCCACCTGCGGTTCCGGAAGCCGATCGTCGCGAGGATGAACGGCCGGCGGCACGCGGGAATCGTCTACAAGCCGGACGCCGCGCCCCGCTGAGTCACGCCCGCCATGCCCGCCAGCGGTCCGAGATTCCTGAGGGTGTTGACGTCGATGTCCGAGGGCTCGGCGAAGATGTCTCGATGGTCTTCGGCCATGTGGATCCTCCAGGCGACTGGCGGATCGTGACCGCCGGTTCACGGCACCAGCAGCAGCTTGCCGCTGGTGGCGCGCGACTCGAGGTCGCGGTGAGCATCGGCGGCCATGGCGAGCGGGTACTCGCGCCACACGCTCAGTTTGAGGCGACCGTCGCTCGCCCAGGCCAGCACTTCATTGGCGCGCTCGAGCAGCTCATGGCGCGTGGCGATGTAGTGCCCGAGCGTGGGGCGGGTGAGGAACAGCGACCCGAGGCGGTTGAGCATCTGGGGATCGACCGGCGGCACCGGCCCGCTGGACTGCCCGAACAGGGCCAGCAGGCCGCGCGGGGCGAGGCACGCGAGGCTGCCGTCGAACGTCTTGACGCCCACGGAGTCATACACGACCTGGACACCCGCACCGCCGGTCAGGCGCTTGACCTCGGCCACGAAGTCCTGCTCGGTGTAGAGGATCACCTCGTCGGCGCCGGCCGCGCGTGCCCGCTCCGCCTTGTCGCGGGTCGAGGCGGTGCCGATCACGCGCGCTCCGCGCAGCACGGCGACCTGGACCAGCAGCAGCCCGGCCCCGCCGGCCGCGGCGTGGACGAGACACGTGTCGCCGCGATGAAGTGGTCGCGTCGAGCATGCGAGGTAATGGGCCGTCATGCCCTGCAGCATCACCGCCGCCCCGTCGCGGGTGCTCAGCACGTCGGGCAGCTTGACCGCGCGCTCGGCGGCCACCAGCGCCTGCTCGGCGTAGGCCCCGAGCGCGTTGACCGTGGCGATGCGGTCCCCGGGCCGGAGGCCGCTGACCCCGGGGCCGACCGCGGTCACGACCCCGGCGGCCTCGCTACCGGGGATCGTGGGCAGCGATAGCTTGTACAGGCCGGTGCGCTGGTAGATCTCGATGAAGTTGACGCCCGCGGCCTCGACCCGGAAGAGGACCTGGCCCGGGCCCGGGGTCGGAGCCGGCAGCTCCTCGAGGCGCATCACCTCGGGACCGCCCGTGGCGTGCATGCGGATCGCGTTCATGAGTCGCCCTGCACGCTATCACACGCTTCGCGGCAGGCGGGGATCGCCTGCAAGCCGGGCGCCGCGCCACAGTCGCGGTTGCGGCGCGCAGCGCGGCTCGCGCGCCGGCGCGCGGCGTCAGCGCAGGATCACGATGCGCGTGCGCGCGCGCACGGCCCCGGCGTCGAGCCGCGCGAGGTAGCCGCGCGCGCCCCGCGTCTAGCGGATGCGCACCAGCGGCCGGCTCATCCCGCCCGCGCTGCTCCAGGCGCGTACGCGGTAGACGCCCGGGGCGGTCGCCCGGCCCGCGGCGTCGGCGCCATCCCACGTCCAGCGCCGGGCGCCGGCCGGGCCCGCGGGCAGCTCGGCCATCCGCACCACACGACCGGCGGCATCGAGGATCTGGAGGTGGACCGCGCCGCCGTCCGGGCTGGTCAGGGACAGGGCGACGGGGCCGCGCGACGGATTGGGCGACGGTGGCGCCAGCACCACGGCCCGCGCCGTGACCGGTCCCGAGCCGTAGGCCACCGCGGCCGGCGCATTCCACAACACCAGGTGGTCGATGCCGAAGTCGCCGGCGCTGAAATCCGGCGTCTGGATGAACGGGGCGCGGTCGTGGCGCAGATGGACCTTCTGCACGTTCTCGAGCGCGCCGCTGAAGGGGCCCGTGCCGATGATCTCGGTCCAATTGCCGACGTCGGTGAGGTCGGCGTCGAACTCCTTCCACTGGTTGGAGGGCGGGATGAAGCCGACGTTGTATTGCCAGAAACTGGCGCCATTCCCAAGGGAGAAGTGAATCTCGAGATTGTCGAACGTGCCGACGTCGTTGAGCCACACGAGAACGTGTGTGATTCCGGCCGCGACCCAGTCACCGATGTACTCCGCGCCGGCCGACTCGGTGCCCAGGTGCCCGGACGTCGCGAGGGAGACCAGCAGGTAACCGTCCCCGGCACCCAGGAGCCCTCCGGTTCCCGGGTTGGTGACGACGTCGTGGCCATCCCAGCCCGCGGTCGAGACACCGGGCCATTCCTCGATGAACCCCAGCGCCGGCGCCGCTCCAGCCGCCGCCGCGCAAACGATCGCGACGATGACCGCGGCGCACATTCCTGCGCCCGCGCGCCGCGCATTCTGTGCAATACCGAACTCCTCCGCTGCGATCGAACGCCTGGCCAGGTTCATGGGGGATCTCCTGGAGGTGAAGGGCGAGAAAACCGGGCCGTCCACAAGAGGGTTGGACGGCGGCACCGGCGGGAGTATACGCCGCGATTGCGGTTGAGTCGGGCCTGCCGGCTCCCGTGCGGCTCCTTAATGGTGGAGCTTTGAGTCGCGTTTCATACTTGGCACGGGCCTTAGGGTACAGGCGGTATGCCAAAGGCCAGAGGCGGCGTGTTGACCAGATCCACTTCCCGATGGGCTACCACGCCGTGGTCATCGGCGAGTACGCCGAGCGCCAGGCCGCCTCGAGGCGGCTCATGACCTACGCCATCGCCGCAGCGATCGGGGTGTTCCTAATCCTGGGACGGCGATGCCGAAGACGGCTGCGCGGCGCGCTCGAGCGTTCTCGCCCATCCTGATGACCGCGCTGGCGACCGGGCTGGCGCTGGTCCCGCTGGTGGCCGCGGGCGCCATCCCCGGACACGAGATCGAGCATCCGATGGCGATCGTGATCCTCGGCGGCCTGATCACCTCCACGATGCTGAATCTGTTCGTGGTGCCGTCGATCTACCTGCGCTTCGGTTCGCGCCGGCGCGTCGAGCAGCCCGCGATCGGCTCGTAGCCGCTCGTCCGCGCGGCGCGACGCGCGCTTGCAAGCCCGCGCGCCGCCCCGGTAGGCTCAGCCGCGACCTGCGGCGGCACATCTGCCCCCCGCCGCTTTCACCATCGGTTGCGGAGAGATGTCCGAGCGGCTGAAGGAGCACGATTGGAAATCGTGTAGGCGCTAATACCGCCTCGTGGGTTCGAATCCCACTCTCTCCGCCATTTGCGGCCGCCGGCTGCGGCCGGCGGCCCCCGACGCATCGCGCCGAGATGCTGCCGGCCACGAGCAGGCCACGGGTCCGCCCCGCGAATCAGGGCAGCACTACGATCTTCGTTTCCGCCGCCTGGCGCCCCGTCTCGGCGCGCAGCAGGTACACCCCCGGTGCGACGATCAATCCTCCGTCGCTCCTACCATCCCACGTGAATCGCGGTCCGCCCTGGCCGAGGTTGCCGCCATCGAGCCTGCGCACCCTTCGCCCGGCGAGGTCGTAGATGCTCAGCACCGCCTGGGCCTGCGGCTGGTCGTTCACGAAGGAGACATCCAGCGCACCGCCGCGATACGGAATGGGCGACGCCGAGAGCGACGCGGGCAAGTGCGGGCCGGAGTCGCGAGCGAGCCGATCCCCGAGGGGGCGATCGCCAGGCTCGGTCGCGCCAGGCGAGAGCGCCGCCAGGCTGCTGCTCAACGGGTAGTCGAGCAGAATCGGCAGCGGGAGATGGATCGGAGTCTCGAAGATCGGGCCGTCGAGATCCGGATCGGTGATCTGACTTCCGTCGAACGGATCGAGGATGTGACCCGGACCGTCCAGGGCGAAGAAGGACGCGATCTGCCCCTGCGCCTGGAGCGCGATGGCAACCAGAGCCGGGTCTTCGTTCGGGAAGATAGTCAGGAACACATGCGGATACTGGTTTGGGTTGGATAACGGGGTCGGGTTTACAGCGAAGGCAAGATCATTGCGGAAGAACGTGGTGCGGTCGGCCAGATCTGCGGCGCGGATGAAGGCTGTCGTCGAAGGATTGGGAACCATCCGATCCCCGTATGCAATCTGGACGATCACAGGTTTCGGTGGCACTCCCACCAGCGGATGACGGCGAAGGTAAGGCGCATAGGCGATCGAATTGCCGGGCTGCTGCGCCCACTCGGCCCACTCCATCGCCTGCTGGATCGCGAGCGCACCGGAAACGGTGTTGACGGTCGGCGGTCGGACCGTTTGAGTCGATCCATCCTCAAGGGTGACCCGGAACGGTGCCCCCTGCCGGAGTGGCAGGTTCTCATTGAAGTACGGCGCGGGCACGGTGATCCCATCAACTGCGGTGACGCCGGGAGCATTGATGAGTGGCGGGACCCTGGATTGAAGGCTCGGACCGTAGTTGCCGCGGGGTGCTGACAAGCGCTCCTCGACCGAGCTGGCAGGTACATTGAGGACGCCGGCGCGAACGTCCGGCTCCACCGCCACGAAAATCGCTCCCCGACGGCCACCGCCCGATGGTCCGACATAGTAGATACGCGAGGGATCCAAGTCGGGCGTGCCATCACCATCCACGTCCATGCCAACTTGGATCGTCCGAACGAGCTGCATGTGGTCGACGGCAAGCTGTTGCAGTCCGTCTCCGCGGCCGGATCCCAGCATTGCCCTGGGGGGAGCGGGGTTGCCCCCCTCGCCATCGGTGATTCGGCCATCACCGTTCTGATCGATGCTCCGACCGCCCGCGAGCAGCGTCGTGGAGGTCCCGTCGGTGAATGTCAACGTGTAAGCGCTTCGAGGACCGAATCCGACGCCGGGCTGATCGATGGCGATAGTCGCGAGCCCGCTCTCGGCGAGCTTGGCCGCGACAGTCGCGCTGGCTAACTTGTTGGTACCGCCGCCGTGCCCGTAGATGACGACGGGATAGCCGCCTGCCGGCTCGGAGGTGGAGGGAAGAAAGAGCACGAACGTGATGTCTGCGCTGCCCTGAGCCGCCGGGATCCCCGTCAACGTCCCCACCTGTGGGATGTACTCCCCGGGGTGCACGCGATAATCGGGGGAGGTGTAGCGGCCGAACGCGACTCGTCCCGCGGCTCCCGGGACCGCGTTGAGTGCGGCCCCGACGGAGAGGGGGATGCTGCTCAATGGGGCGGTTGGATCGGCGCTCACCTGCCGGCGGAATAGAATCCCGCTCAACAAGGAACGGGGAAACACAGTCCGCGTCCCTCCCGTGCCGAGCAGGAAGTTGGCCGGGGCGGGTGTGCCCGCCTTGACCTGATCCCGCATCTTCTCGAGGTTGGCGGAGGCGCTCAGCGTGGTGAACACGCTCGCGGCCACGATCTGGCCCCGGCTGACGATCCCGCGCGCATCGAGGTCGCCGAGCGCGCCCCTCAACGATGACCGATAGGCATCGAGAAGAGGATCGCCGGTCGATGTGGTCACGGAGTCGTTCACGAAGTCGAGAAAGCTCTTCGAGGCCTTGACCTCCTTGCCCGATGGATCGTGGACATCCTTGGTGACCACCAGGGCGTAGCGGGCGTGCTGATCCAGCAGCTCGTCCGATTCCACATCGAGCGTGGTTACGCCCGGATCCCACACCACCTGATCGATGCCGACCACGTGCCCCGACGGTCCGCCGCCGGGGAGGGTGCTGCCGAGGCTCACCAGGAAGATGGTGGCGCTGATCGCCGTCGTCAGGTCGATCGATCCATCGAAGGGGATCTCGAGCCTGGGGAGCAGGTTGAACCCATCCAGCTCGTTCAGGACGTCGATGTCGGCGCAGTCCGACGGCCGCGCGACGCAGTCCGGCTTGGGCAGGGCGACGCGGAGCCCTGTGTTCTGCGCCGGGTCGGGCACGGTGAAGCGGTCGCTCGGGAACGGGCTGCTCTGCGTGGCGCTCAAATCGAAGAGCGGATGGACGCTCGCGCCCCAGGCACGCGAGGCGCACGAAACGATCACAAGAGAGACGACCAGCAAGATGGCTGAGATTCGAAGCAGCGCGGCACGGCCGCACTTCGTCGCGACGGTCGGTTGGATACCCATGCGACACCTCCGGATTCGGCGATGCAGAGCGTCGCATCCTTGCGATCGGGGGACGGGCAACAGCGCGCCAGGGAACACGGCGAGGCCCGACAGGCGTGCGCGGTGGCACCGTGTGAGCGGGAGGGGCGAGCCGAGCAGCTTGCGCGCTGCGGGCCCGCCGTGGTGCGGGGAGCGAGCCGGAGAGTTCGGCGTCTCGAAGTCGCGGCCATCTGGAGGAACCACCGCGCGGCCTGCGTCTTCGGATCTCCCAATCCGAATCGTTTCGAGAACGCAGCGATTGTCCGACCATTGCCGGAGTGATCGCAACGGTTTTTGGCAGGCGTGGCAAGACGGCGGCCGACGGCTGTGCCTTAGGGCCGAGGGTGCCCACGACCGCGAAACGTGCGGGCCCTGGGTCCGAATCGCATTCTCCCCCCCCGTCTATGGCCGCCTTGACCCCGCTCCGGCCGCTGCTAGAATGCGCCCCACGCCGGTCGCTCGCGCGGCAGCCAGAACGGCGCGCAGCCAACCCTAAGTGCATGTGGGGATGTAGCTCAGCTGGGAGAGCACCTCGTTCGCAACGAGGGGGTCGGCGGTTCGAATCCGCTCATCTCCACCAATCTTTCTGGGCCAGGCCCAGCGCAGCCCGAACTTGTGAACCCCGTCAGGACCGGAAGGTAGCAGCGGTAAGCAATCCTTCGGGCGTGCCGCTGCAAGCCTGGCCCTAACCTTCGGGAGCGCCATGGGCCATCGTGCCCTGACCCTCAAATATCGACCCCAGGTCTTCGCCGACATGATCGGCCAGGACCACGTGAGCGCGGTGCTCACCCGCGCGATCGCGGGCGGCCGCGTGGCCCAGGCCTACCTGTTCACCGGCGCGCGCGGGGTGGGCAAGACCACCTGTGCGCGCATCCTCGCCAAGGCGCTCAACTGCGAGACCCGGGCCGCGAACCCGAGGGCCGGCGCCGATCCCTGCAACCGGTGCTCGTCGTGCACCGAGATCACGGCCGGCGTGTCGCTGGACGTGATCGAGATCGACGGGGCGTCCAATCGTGGCATTGCGGACGTCCAGGCGCTGCGCGAGAAGGTGCGCTTCGCCCCGACCGGCGGGCGTCACCGCGTGGTCATCATCGACGAGGTCCACCAGCTCTCGAACGACGCGTTCGCGGCGCTGCTCAAGACCCTGGAGGAGCCGCCGCCCCACCTGGTGTTCATCTTCGCCACCACCGACCCGCAGAAGCTGCCCGACACCATCCGTTCGCGCTGCCAGCGCTTCGACTTCGCCCGCGTGCCGCTGCGCAAGGTCGCCGACCGGCTGCTCGAGATCCAGAAGCGCGAGGCCGCGGATCCCGAGGGCGTCCAGTTCACCATTGACGATGGCGCGGCGCTGCTGATCGCGCACAAGTCGGAGGGCTCGATGCGCGACGCGGTGAGCGCGCTCGACCAGGTGGTGTCGGCGGGCGAAACCGCGCTCACCGACGAAGTGGTGCGCCGGGTGCTGGGGATCGCCGACCGCGAGGTGTTCTTCGGGCTCGGCGACGCGATCTTCGCGCGTGATCCGAAGGCGGCGCTTCAGGCGCTCCACGAAGGCTTCGACAAGGGGCTCGATGCGCGCGACCTGGCCGAGGGCCTGAGCGAGCACATCCGCCACGTCTTGATCCTCAAGGTCGATCCCGAGGCCGCCGACCTGGTGGCGCTGAGCGGCGAGGACGTGGCGCGGCTCAAGGCCCAGGGCGGCGCGTGGTCGCAGGACGATCTGCTGCGGCTGCTCAAGCTCGCCTCCGAGGCGCCGTTCCCGATGCGGGACAGCCCGCAGCCGCTGATCCATATCGAGGCCGCGGTGGTGCAGATGGCGACGCTCGAGCCGGGCGATACGCTCGCCGAGCTGCTCCAGCGCCTCGAGTCGCTCGAGCGCCGGCTGGCCGGCGGCCAGCCCGAGGCGCCCGCCGCATCGCCGACGCGCCCGGGAGCGCCGGTCGCCGGCGGCGCCGCGCCGCGAAACGCCGCACCCGCGCCCGCGGCGGCGGCCGCCGCGCCGCGGGTCGAGCCCGCGCCCGGGATCCCGCCGCGCAGCGCCGCGACCGCCACGCTCGAGCGCGACGAGAGGGTCGAGGCGTGCTGGCGCGAGGCGATCGCCGCCACCAACCTCAAGAAGCGCATGCTGGGCGCCTTCCTCGAGGAGAGCCGGCTGGTGGGACTTGGGAACGGCGAGCTGGTGGTGGCGATGGACGATCTCCACCGCACCGTGGTCGAAGAGAAGGAGAACCGCGCGCTGGTGGTCGAGGCGATCGCCCGCGCCTTCAACCGCCCGCTCGGGCTCAAGGTCGCGCCGCTCGCCGCGGCGGGTCTCACCCCGCCCGCGCCGGTCGACTATCGGCCGCTCGTCGACCAGGCGATCGCGTGGTTCCAGGGCGACCCGATCGAACGTCCGGGCCCGCCGTCCCCCGCCGACCCGCGGCGCGAAAGGAACGCTCGATGAAGAGTTTCGGCGACATGGTGAAGCAGGCTCAGAAGCTCCAGAAGCAGATGGCCGAGGCGCAGGCCAAGCTCGCCGAGCAGCGCTTCGAGGCCAGTGCCGGCGGCGGCATGGTCAAGGCGGTGGTCGACGGCCGGCAGATGCTGCGCGAGCTCAAGATCGAGCCGGCGGCGATGAAGGAAGGCGACGCGACGCTGATCGAGGACCTGGTGCTGGCCGCGGTGGGCGAGGCGCAGGCCGCCTCCGAGAAGCAGATGAACGACACCCTGGGCAAGCTGACCGGCGGCTTCCCGCTGCCCTTCTAGCCGGACCACAAGCTCCCCACATGTACAGCTCGAAGTACCTGGAACAGCTCATCGCCGAGCTCACCAAGCTCCCGAGCGTGGGCCAGAAGAGCGCGCAACGGCTCGCCCTCCACCTGCTGCGCGCTTCACGCGAGGAGGCGCTCCAGCTCGCCGAGGCGATCCGCGCGGTCAAGGAGCACGTCGGCTTCTGCGGCCTGTGCGGCAACTTCAGCGAACAGGATCCCTGCCTGATCTGCCGCGACGAGCAGCGCGACGGCTCGCTGGTGTGCGTGGTCGAGCAGCCGGTCGACGTGCTGGCGTTCGAGCGCACCGGCCAGTTCAAGGGCCGCTACCACGTGCTGGGTGGCGCGCTGTCGCCGCTCGACGGCACCCACCCCGAGGACCTGCGCATCCGCCAGCTGCTCGAGCGCCTGCAGCGCGAGCCGATCAAGGAAGTCATCCTGGCCACCAATCCCAACGTCGCCGGCGAGGCCACCGCCCTCTACCTGTCGCGTCTGCTCGCCCCGCTGGGCGTGCGCGTGACCCGCATCGCGCGCGGCGTGCCGATGGGCTCCGACCTCGAGTACTCCGACCTGGTCACACTGGCCCGCGCCCTCGAAGGCCGGCGCGAAGTGGACTGAAGCCGGGCGGGTCCTGGCCGCGGCCGCTCCGCACTTCATGAACGCCCTCCACGTCGTCGGTCTTTCCTCGATCCTGTTGCTGGTGCTGCTCAACGGCTTCTTCGTCGCCGCCGAGTACGCGCTGGTGACGCTGCGTCGCACCCGCATCGAGGAGCTGGTCGGGGCGCGCCGCCTGGGGGCGCTGGCGGTGCGCCAGGCCAAGGAGCACATCGACGACGCGATCGCCGCCTCGCAGCTCGGCGTCACCTTCGCGAGTCTGGGGCTGGGCTGGCTCGGCGAGCCCTCGATCGCCCATCTGCTCGAGCCGGCGTTCCGCCATCTGCCCGGGCCGTGGAGCACCGTCGCCCGCCACGGCATCGCGGCCGGGGTGGCGTTCCTGCTGATCTCGTTCCTGCTGGTGGTGCTGGGTGAGCTGGCGCCCAAGGCGATCGCGCTCCAGCGCGCCGAGGACGTCGCGTTGTGGGTGGCCGGACCGCTCAACGCCTTCGGCCAGCTGTTCCGCCCGCTCACCGCGGCGATGAAGCGCTCCAGCCGCTGGGTGGTGCGAATGCTGCGGCTGCCGCCGCTTCCCGAATCGCGCATCGTCCACTCGGTCAAGGAGCTCCACATGTTGGTCGAGGAGACCGAGGAGGCGGGGGTGATGCCCGCCGACCAGGCCAGTTACCTGCGCAACGTGTTCCGGCTCTCGGACAAGCGGGTGGTCGACATCATGGTGCCTCGCGAGCGGGTGGTGATGCTGTCGCTCAACGCCTCCGAGGCGGAAGTGCTCGAGACCGCGCGCGAGACCGCCCACACCCGCATGCCGGTGTGGGAGGGGGAGCCCGATCGCATCGTCGGCATCGTCAATACCAAGGACCTGTTCCACCTCTTCAGCCTGCGCGGGATCGTGATCCTGATGGACGCCATGTACCCGGCGATCTTCGTCGATCCCGAGACCCCGGTCGCCCGCCTGCTCGGCACGTTCCGGCGCGAGAAGCGCCCGATGGCGGTGGTGCGCAACACGGCCGGACAGTTCCTCGGCATCGTGACGCTGGAGGACATCCTCGAGGAGATCGTGGGCGAGATCGAGGACGAGCACGACTGAGCCGCCCTCAGCACCGGCGCCCCCCGGCGGCCGCGAGGGGGGAGCCCGGCCGGCGCCGGATCACAGGCCCCCCCCCGAGCGGCAGGAGGTGCAGATTTGACGCGGGTCGGAGCGCCCCATCGCGGTCGCCTCTTGACAGGGGCGTAACCTCCATGTAACCGTTTCCATAAGGGCTTTTGCGCGGATCGAGATGCGGGCGCGACGCGGGCGGCCGCCGTCCCCCAGGAGGCTGCCCGCCGGCGCGCTGACGTTCCCCGCTCCCGGCTGCACCCGCCCGAGGCCGTAGTCGTAGGATCGAGTGCGTCTTCGATGCGAGGAGGTCCCGCTATGACAGCCCGAGCGACCCTGGCGATGCTCACGATGGGCGCGGCACTCGCGACCGCGCTTCCGGCGTCCGCCGTCCCGCAGCGTCCCGATGCGATCTGGGCGCGCTCCACCGCCGGAAGCCACATCACCCTCGATGGTGTGCTGAACGAACCGGCGTGGGCGCTGGCCGAATCGGTCACCGTCGCCTACCGGCAGGAGAACGGAATCCCGGGCAGCGGCTGGAAGGAGGAGGGCGGCCACCTGGCGACCGATCAGACCCACGCGACGATCAAGTTCCTGGTCGACGGCAACAAGCTCTACATGGCCGCGATCATCCCCGACAGCTCGATCGGCGGCTCGGTGGACTTCAACCGCTTCGACGGGCTGCTGATGTCGCTCAAGGATCACAGCGCGGGCACCTTCCCGGCGCCGCCGGCCGAGTACTTCTACTCGTGGTGGTATCCCGACGACACCACCCTCGCCAGCACGCCGGGGCTCGGGCCCTGCTTCCGGGGGGTCTCGCCGCCGGGGCCGGACCGCGCGACGATCCCGTGCAGCGCGGGGCGCACCGCCACCGAGATCGCCAACTGGGACGCCGCGACCTCCGTCATCGGGCTCACCAACTCGGACGCGGTCATCGACAAGAGCTACACGGTCGAGATGATGTTCAACCTGACCCCGCTGGGCTACGACGTGACCCAGCCGAACGGTGACATCGTGGAGTGGAACCTCTCGATCTACGACACCGACTGGAACTGGCCGCTCAACCTCTCGAAGTTCAGCGTCAACCGGTCCTGGATCGAGAGCCCATGGGGGAACGCCGCCTGGTACGACGAGGTGCACATCTACGCCAGGCCCAGCGTCACCATCAACTCGGGCCCGCTGCCGTCGTTCGATCCCGACGCGGTGGTTCCGGACGCCGGCTCGATGCTGTCACCGACGATCGACGGGTCGCTAAGCGACCACATCTGGCAGTACGTGCCGGGATTCCAGATCCAGTGGGGCAACAACCCGCTGCGCGCCAGCTATCCGGGGGTCGGCAAGTGGCGCAGCGGCCAGTTCCAGCCGACGGTCAACGCCAGAACGGCGAGCGTGCTCGATCCGAATCTCGCGACGGTCAAGATGTTCACCAAGGATGACACGCTCTTCATCGGCTTCGACGTGCCCGACCAGGTGGTGCAGTACGTGTCGTCGTTCGATCGCTGGGACGGGTTCATCGTGACGCTCACCGACCGGGTCAAGCGCTGGAGCGACCACAACCTGTTCGACTGGCGCACCTCGTTCCAGGTCGGACCCACCGGCAAGATGCTGCCCCAGGACGACATGCCCTACCTGATGGACACGCTGCTCGCGGTCCGCGGCGCCCTGCAGCTCAAGCCGGGCACCACGGTCGACACCATGGGCACGTCGCCCGACCAGGGCTACACCGCCGAGCTGGCGTTCGATCTCACCAAGTTCGGCTATCCCCACGGTCTCGGGGATCGCGAGCTGTTCGTCGGGGTCGACCTGCTGGACGGGGACTCGTTCACGCCCTTTACGCTGAGCTACGGGACCCGCACCTGGTGGTACCGTCAGTACAACAACGAGTGCTGTCCGGCGTTCGCGTTCATGGACAACACCGATCTTGTGACCGGCGTGGGTCCGCCGGACGGCGTGGCGACGGATTTCGCCCTGCTGGGCGTCACGCCCAATCCGTTCCGCAGCTCGGCGCGGGTCCGCTACACCCTGCCGGTGTCGGGCGACGTCGAGCTCGAGGTCTACGACGTGTTGGGCCGGCGGGTGTTGAAGAGCGGGCTGGGGGTCCAGCCCCCCGGGGTTCACGATGCGATCCTGGGCCGCCAGGGGCTCAGCACCGGGGTCTACGTGGTGCGGCTGCGGATCCGGGATCCGGGCAGCGGCGCCTCGCGGGCCAACCTGACCGGAAAGGTCATGTTCCTGAAATAGACGCCGGCCGGAGCGGCGCCGGAGCCGGAGCACAGCCACGCGACAGGGACGGCGCGGGTCGACTCGATCCGCGCCGTTCGAGTTCGGCCCGGGCGGCCGGAGTGAAGTGCGGGGGTTCATGGTTTCGCGGCTGCGACGAGGGGTGCTGAGGTCGGCGTGGGACGCGGCGCTGCTGGCCGCGCTGCTACCGGCCGGCGCCATCGCCGGCACCACCGGCAAGATCGAGGGGCGCGTGCTGGACGCCGCGAAGAAGCAGCCGCTCGCCGGCGTCAACGTCGCCATCCCGGCGGCGCGCACCGGCGCCATCACCGACGAGCAGGGGCGCTACGTCATCCTCAACGTCCCGGCGGGAACCTACGAGGCGAAGCTCCAGCTGCTCGGCTACCGCGCGGTGACGATCCAGAACATCGTGGTCACGGTGGACAACACCACCCGCCTCGCCGACCAGGCGATGGAAGAGACCGCGCTCGCGATGCCCGAAGTGGTGGTGAGCGCCAAGCGACCGGTGGTCGACATCGGGCTCACCAGCAACCTCCAGACCGTGGGCCGCCGCGAGATCGAGAAGCTGCCGGTCCAGGATCTGCAGGACGTGGTCAACCTCCAGGCCGGAGTGGTGGACGGTCACATCCGCGGCGGACGCATCGGCGAGGTCCAGTACCAGGTCGACGGTGTCACCATGAACGACCCGGTCACCAACCAGGCCGGCTTGAAGCTCGACCGCTCGCTGCTCGAGGAGGTCCAGGTCGTCAGCGGCACCTTCGACGCCGAGTACGGGCAGGCGATGAGCGGGGTGGTCAACGCGGTGCTGCGCCGCGGCACCTCGCGCTTCGACTGGAACGCCGAGGCCTACCTGGGTTCGTTCGTGTATCCGGGCAACGCCGATGCCCGCGGCACCCCCTACGAGTTCCATCCCACCGGGATCCAGAGCTACCAGATGAGCGTGAGCGGCCCGCTGGCGTCGTGGAACACCACCTACCTGCTGAACGCCCACGCCGGCGCGTTCGACGATTATGTCGACGCCACGCGGCGTTTCACGCCCTGGCAGGCGAAGACGCCGCTCGACAAGATCGCCACCGCGAACGACAGCACCCCGGAGGTCTCGCCCCTGGGCCGGACCCGGGCCGCCACCGGCGTGGTGCGGCTCACCAACCACTCGATCCCGGGCGTGGAGCTCAACTACCAGGCGATCGTCGAGGGAGCCGAGGGGCGCAAGACCAACTATCTGTTCCGTCTCAATCCCGATGGATTGACGGATCAGCACACGCTCTCGCTGGTGCAGGGCATCGACTGGACCCACACCCTGAACACCAAGACGTTCTACACCCTGAGCCTGCGGCAGAACCTGTTCGACTACCGCGATCTCAAGTACGACGACCTGTTCGACCCGCGCTACGTGCAGGCCGGAGCGCCACGGAACTACCCCGGGTACGAGGCCGACGCCTGGGTCATGGGGGTCGATCTCGGCCGCTACAAGCAATGGACCAATACCCCGATCATCAAGGGCTCGTTCGTGAACCAGCGCTCGCACGATCAGCAGATCAAGTTCGGGGGCGAATACCAGTGGCCGCACGTCGAGTACGGCTCGCCCGGCTACCTGGTCGATCTCGGCACCTCGATCGCGCGCATCGTCGACCAGCCGCCGAACTTTCCAGCCATCCCGCGCTGGCGGCCCGACATTGCGGCCGCCTTCGCCCAGGACGAGCTGGAGTGGAACGACCTCCACCTGCGCGCCGGGCTGCGCTTCGACTACTTCAGCGCCCGCGCCAGCGTGCCCAGCGACCTCGCCAACCCGGCCAACTCGATCGCCGGGGCGCCGGCCTCGGTGCCGGTCGCGACCACGCCCAAGACCGCGTTGTCGCCGCGCATCGGCGTGTCCTATCCGGTGACGCGGAACGCGGCCCTGTTCTTCGCCTACGGGCACTTCTACCAGTTCCCGGAGCTGGGGCAGATCTTCACCCAGGCGGACTACTCGATCCTCGCCGACCTGCAGGCGGGGGGGATCAGCTACGGCGTCATGGGGAATCCGGACATCAAGCCGGAGCGCACGGTTCAGTACCAGTTCGGCTACAAGCAGTCGATCACCGACGACTTCGGCATCGACGCCACCATCTTCTACAAGGACATCCGCGACCTGCTCGGCACCGAGTTCGTGACCACCTACAACGGCGCCGAGTACGCGCGGCTCACCAACGTGGACTTCGGCACGGTGACCGGGATCACGCTCTCGGTCACGCGGCGCGCGGGACGCGTCTTCAGCACCACGCTCGACTACACCTGGCAGAACGCGCAGGGCAACTCCAGCGATCCGCACGAGACCGCGACACGGGCCTCGAACGGCGAGGATCCGCGGCCCCGCAGCGTGCCGTTCAACTGGGATCAGCGCCACACCCTGGTGCTGACCGTGACCGCCGCGCAGCCCGAGTCCTACAACGCCAGCATGATCCTGCACGCCGCGACCGGCCAGCCGTTCACGCCCGCGACCTCGACCGGGTTCGGCAACGGGCTCGAGGACAACTCGGGACGCAAGCCGGCGGTGCTGGTCATCGACCTGCGCGCCGAGAAGAACGTGAACGCGCTGCACCTCCCGGTCAGTGCGTTCATGCGCGTCTTCAACCTCACCGATGCGCGCTTCAACAACGGCTTCGTCTTCAACACCTCGGGCAGCCCCTACTACTCGCGCTTCCCGGCCAAGGACTACGTCACGCTCGCCGATCCCACGCGCTACTACGCGCCGCGGCGCATCGAGGTGGGGGTGACGCTGCGGGGGCGGCCGTGACCATGCGCCTGAACCCGCTCGCGCTGGCGGCGCTCTCGCTGGCGCTGGCGGCGCCCGCGGCCGCGCAGCTCCAGCCGCTGGTGCCGAAGGCGCTGCGCGGGCGGGTCGACGCCGAGCGCTCGGGCCAGCACGACGCCGCCAACATCCGCACCGTGTTCTGGAACTACGGCATGGTGGGCGACTACCCGGTCGAGCCCCTCAACGTCGACCTGAGCGTGTTCCATTCCGTCGAGGTGCCGAAGGGCAGCGGCATGGACTACAGCGACGGCATCACCCCTTTCGTGCTCGACAAGATCACCCAGACCAGCGGTATCGACGCCTACATCATGGAAACCGGCTACCGCGAGCGTCAGGGCTTCCGGCCCTCTAACGCCACCCAGATGATGCGCTTCGAGCCCCGCCCCGGCTGGTTCGAGCCCGATCCCACCATCAACAAGGGGCGCTCGCCGGCGATCAGCAACGATCCGCGCACCTGGCCCAGCAAGTGGCCGGACAAGCTCGACGACCCCGCCGATCCGGGGTGGCACGGCTCGTGGGACGGCTACTTCGGCAAGCGTGCCGCCGCCGACCAGGAGAGCTTCACGGTCATGGACGACGACTTCTACGAAGCGTGGGACTACTACCCCGACAGCCGCTCGTGCTGCACCGATTCCAGCCGCCACGGGTTCGGTCTGCGCGTCGAGGTGCGCGGCTTCCAGTGGTCGAACCCCCAGGCCGCCAACGTGATCTTCTGGCACTACGACGTGGTCAACGAGAGCACCACCGACTACGACCAGATCATCTTCGGGCTCTACATGGACTCGGGGGTGGGCGGCTCGGCGATTTCGTGCGACGGGATCGCCGAGTCCGACGACGACAACGCGTACTGGGACAAGTCGTACGCTGGCTTGAACCTGGTCTACACCTGGGACCTCTACGGGCACGGGGTCGACCTGACCAGCAACTGCGGGGTGACCGGCTACCTGGGCTATGCCTACCTCGAGACCCCGGGGAATCCCTACGACGGAATCGACAACGACAACGACGGGATCACCGACGAGCGGCGGGACAGCGGGCCCGGCGTCAAGATCGTCGGCCAGGACAGCATCCTGGCCTACGTCCAGGCCCACTACGACGTGGCCAAGTTCGAGGCCTACTACGGGCCGATCACGCAGCGTCCGGCCTACAAGGCGGGGGTGTGGTGGACCGGCGACGAGGACATGGACTGGACCGCCGAGTTCGACGACGTGGGCGCGGACGGCATCCCCGGCACGCACGACGCCGGCGAGGGCGACGGGATACCCACCGACGGCGAGCCCGACTTCGACCGCACCGACAAGGACGAGTCGGACCAGATCGGACTCACCGGCTTCAAGATGAACCGCATCAAGGCCGGGCTCAACAACAACGGTCCCGTGGACGGCATCGTCTTCTTCACCGATCAGA
>Ga0306920_100002938_pt1 | contig 21581 bp, 19 predicted proteins | sample flu12Cox44000170_FD_204666 | JGI IMG/M metagenome (GOLD analysis project Ga0306920, IMG submission 204666) | Lab enrichment of tropical soil microbial communities from Luquillo Experimental Forest, Puerto Rico - flux4day.12C.oxic.44.000.170 (v2)... | ecosystem: Environmental > Terrestrial >...
CGCCTTGCGTGTCTGCCACGCCACGCCGCCAAGCCGGTCGAGTTGCACCGTTCCCTCGCCCGAGCCGTAGCGCGACAGGAGCTCGATGTTCTCCACGGGCAGATAAAGCTTGGCACCCTCGGCGTAGGCGATCTCCAGGCAGTCGTGGGGGGCGCCCAGCGCCGTGATGGCGGTGAGGCCGTCGAAGCGGCCGATGCCGTGGTCGGCGTGCACCACAAAATCGCCGACGCCCAGGCTGGTCGCCTCAGTGATGACGTCGGAGGCGCGCCGCGTCTTGCGCTGGGGCCGCACCAGCCGGTCGCCCAGGATGTCTTGCTCACCGATGAGGGCGAGATCCGGCGTTTCAAAGCCCTGCTCCAGGCCGAGCACGGCAAACGCCGGCGTATCGGCGGGCAGCGTGTCCGCCTCCGCGAAGCTCTCGACCTTGCGCGCACCGACGAGCTGGTGCTCTGCCAGCAGCCCCATCAGGCGCTCGCGAGCGCCTGGCGAAAACGCGGCCACCAGAACGCGCTTGCCCTGGGCCTGCAGCGCGTGCACGTGCCTCGCCGCCGCATCGAATACGTTGTCGCCGTCGCCTGAGCGCTCGAGCGCGAAATTGCGCCCTACCCGGCCGCCGAAGGACCGCAGCTTGCCCTGCGCCGCGCCGCCGGCGACCTCCTCAAACGGCGTCATATGGCGCACGATGCGCTCGGTCTGGCGCGCGTTCCACTCCTCCTGCGTCAAGAACATGGCGGACGCGGGCACGGGCTTATAGGGGGGCGCGCCGAAGGTGAGGGCCTCGAGCCCCTTCACGCGGGCCTCGTAGTGATCGGCAATTAGCGCAAGCCGCTCGCGCACTGCCTGGTCGGCCAGATGGTCAAAGCTCACGGGGGCCTCGCCCACGTAATCAAACAGCGTCTCCAGGCGCTCGTGGAACAGCGCCAGCCAGTGCTCCATACCCGGATAGCGCTGGCCGGCGCTGACGGCCTCGTAGAGCGCGTCTTCCGATGTGGCGGGCCCGAACGCCTCAACGTAGCCGGCGCGGAAGCGCTTTTCGGCCGCCTCGCCGAACGCCACCTCGCTCACCGGCATCAGGGTGAGCCGCTGCACGATTTTGCCGGTACGCTGCGTCTGCGCATCGAAGGCCTTAATGTGCTCCAGCGTGTCGCCGAAGAAGTCGAGGCGCACGGGCGCGGAGCGGCCGGGCGGGAACAGATCGAGGATGCCCCCGCGGACCGCGTATTCCCCAGGCTCCATTACCGTACCGGTGCGCTGAAAGCCGGCGAGGCTCAGACGCTGTGTCAGCCGGTTCATGTCGATGCGTTGGCCGGGCGCGATGGTCTTGAGCGAGCGCCGGATGAACTCGCGCGACGGCAGACGCTGTAGGATGGAGTTGACGGTGGTGAGAACCACGGTGGACCCCTTGCGCGGCGCCGCCGACAGCCGGGCCATGGCCGCCACGCGCGTTGCCACGATCTCGGCGTTGGGTCCAATGCGGTCGTAGGGCACCGTGTCCCAGGCCGGCACCCGGATCAGGCGCATCTGGGGGGCGAAGAAGCGCAGCCCGTCCGCCAGCGCCTCCAGCCGGCGATCGTCGCGGGCAACGTGCAGCAGGAGCGGCGGCGAGCCTGCGTCCTCCTCCTCCGCGAGCCGCGCCAGGACCAGCGCTGCCAGCCCATCCGGCACGCCTGCCAGCGTCTCCCTCATGGCGCCATCCTCGGCAGGCGGGCGCTCGCCCACCCCTCAAGCAATTCGAGCCGCGGGCCTGGGCCACTAGCGCGTGGTCCCACCCGCTCTGCCCAGGGCTTCCCCCCTGCGGTTTGGTCCTGGTCGTTTGTAGCGCGCGAGATCATGGCTGCTTGGCGACATCGAGCCCATGGAAAACGCGGACCTCGGCCACCAGCTCTGCGAATTCCCCGGCCGGCTTGAGCTCCGGGTGCAGAATCATGTCCTGCAGATCCGGGTCGGGTAGGGTCAGCAGGCGCTCGAACATGCCAAGTCGGTCCGTTGAAAACTTGTCGATCGCCTGCTCGGCGAAACGCCCCAGGATCCAGTCCATTTCCTTGGTGCCGCGATGATGAGCGCGATAAAGAACGCGCCGGCGGCGCGTTGCAACGTCGTCGGTCATGTGGATCGGCTTTGATAACCCGGCATCGGTTCTTGACGGCACGGACTGGCGCCGCCACCTTGCCGGCTCGAGCGTCTGATATAGGCCCGCAAGCGCGCAGAGAAAAGGAGAAGCGGGGGATGGATGCCCTCGCGACGGGCCTTGTGCCAGAGCAGCAACGATGAGGCGAGGGGTCCCTCCCCTTCACGCAGCGTGCGCCCACAGCAGCTTACACCCCTCTTCGCCGCCACAAGAAGCCTCGCCGGCATCGGTCCGCGCATCGAGATCCTGCTCAAGAAAGCGCTGCGCTTGTCCCCCGGCAGCAGTGAGCCGCGCGTCATCGACCTCCTTTGGCACACGCCCACCGGCGTCATCGACCGCCGTGCCACGCCCACGGTCGCAGCGGCCGAACCGGGCACCATCGCCACGCTCAACGTGCACGTCCGCAAGCACAAGCCCGCTCCGCGCGGCAACGCCCGGGCGCCCTATAAGGTGATTTGCGCAGACGATAGCGGCTGCATCGACCTCGTTTTCTTTCATGCCGAGCGCAGGTTCATCGAGCGCCAGCTGCCGCCGGGGAGCGTGCGCACCGTGAGCGGTCGCATTGAAAGCTACAACGATCGCAAGCAGATGACGCACCCCGACTACATCGTGGCCCCCGAGGCGCGCGCCGATCTGCCCCTGCTCGAGCCGGTCTACCCACTGACCGCCGGGCTTTCCGGCAAGGTGCTGCTGAAAGCCGTGCGGCAGGCGCTCGAGCGCGTGCCGGCTTTGCCGGAATGGCAGGATCGGGCCTGGCTCGCCCAGCGCGGCTGGCCCGATGCGAAATCAGCGCTCCGGGCCCTTCACCGGCCCCACGAAGCCCCGGACGTCTCGCCGGCCTCGCCGCCCTGGCAGCGCCTCGCCTACGACGAGCTGCTGGCAGGACAGCTGGCGCTCGCACTGGTGCGCCAGAACCTCAAGTCCCAGCCCGGCCGACAGGTCGAAGGCAACGGTGGTGTCCGCGCCCGCATCGCCGACGCCCTTCCCTTCGGCCTGACCGCCTCCCAGCGCCAGGCGCTGAAGGAGATTTCCGCGGACATGGCGTCCCCGCACCGCATGCTGCGCCTGCTGCAGGGGGACGTTGGCTCCGGCAAGACTGTGGTCGCCCTGATGGCCATGGCCGTCGCGGTCGAGGCAGGCGCACAGGCCGCGCTCATGGCGCCAACCGAGGTGCTGGCGCGGCAACACGCCGAGACGATCGCTCCGCTCGCGGAGGCCGCCGGCCTGCGGCTGGCCCTGCTCACGGGCCGGGAAAAGGGCCGCGCACGCGCCCAGCTGCTTGAGCGGCTCGCGGCCGGGGAGATCGACATTCTCGTCGGCACACACGCCTTGTTCCAGGCGGACGTCCACTTCCGGGACTTGGCGTTTGCCGTGATCGACGAGCAGCACCGCTTCGGGGTGCACCAACGCCTCGCCCTGCAGTCCAAGGGTGGCCCCGGTACCGGGGGTCGTGGGGCCGGCGTGCTGGTGATGACCGCCACGCCGATCCCGCGCACGCTGCTCATGACGCACTACGGCGACCTCGACGTCTCAAAGCTCACCGAAAAACCGGCGGGCCGCAAAGCCATCGTCACGAAGTCGATCCCCGTCGAGGCCCTCGAGCGACTGATCGAACGCCTGCGCGTCCAGCTCGCCGAAGGCGCGCAGGTCTACTGGGTGTGTCCACTGATCGAGAGCTCCGAGAGATCCGAGCTCGCGGCCGCGGAAGCGCGCCACGCGCATCTAGCGCAAATCTTCGGTGCCAATGCGGTCGGGCTCCTGCACGGCGCCGTGCCGGACAAGGTCAAGGACGCCACCATGGCGGCATTCGCCGCCGGCATGCTTAAGATCCTGGTGGCGACGACGGTGATCGAGGTCGGTGTCGACGTGCCCAATGCCAGCATCATGGTGATCGAGCACGCCGAGCGCTTTGGGCTCGCCCAGCTGCACCAGCTGCGCGGCCGAGTCGGCCGCGGCAGCCGCGAGAGCTTCTGCATGCTGCTCTACAAGGCCCCGCTCGGCGAGGCCGCGCGCCAGCGGCTGGAAATGATGGAGGCTACCGAGGACGGTTTCAAAATCGCCGAGAAGGACCTGGAGCTGCGGGGTGGCGGCGAGATGCTTGGCGCCCGCCAGAGCGGGATGCCCGAGTTCCGCATCGCCGCCGTGCCCAACTTCCCGGAGCTCTTGGCTGCTGCCCGCGACGACGCCCGCCTGGTGCTGGCCCAGGATCCCAACCTAACCTCCCCGCGCGGCGCGGCGCTCCGCCTCCTCCTCTACCTCTTCGAATGCGATGAAGCGGTTCGCCTTTTCCGGGCGGCGTAATGTCCCCATCACCGGCGCCGGCCGCGCCCCGCATCCGCATTTGGCAGTGCCAAGTTGCATGGGCCTCTGCCGGCGAGGAGGCGCGCCTGGCGAGCCCCGCTGCGGGCCGCCGGGCGGCGGGGTTTGCCGGTGTTGCCCGGCGGCTGCGCGCCGTCAGCGCCGGTCGAGGTCGAGGCAGGAAAGCCTCGTTTGGGTGCCCACCCGAGGCGCAACTGATGTAACCTATGCTTACAGTTTTTGATGCTAAACCTCTGGCCGGGAGGGCATAATGGCAGCTCCAACCGACAGGGTCAGGGCGGCCGCCGGCACGGGTTTGCCGGGGGCGCCCGAGCGTCCGCACGAAGGGGGAGCCATGGCGCGCCGCTATTTCGGCACCGACGGCATCCGCGGGCTTGCCAACTGCCTGCCGATGACGTCCGAGATCGCGCTCAGGGTCGGCATGGCCGCCGGCAAGCTGTTCTCCAACGGCCAGCGTCGTCACCGTGTCGTTATCGGCAAGGACACGCGCCTTTCCGGCTACATGATCGAATCGGCGCTCATGTCAGGCTTCACGGCTGTCGGCATGGACGTGTTCCTGCTGGGGCCGATGCCGACGCCGGCCGTGGCCATGCTCACGCGCTCGCTCCGCGCCGACCTCGGCGTGATGATCTCGGCCTCCCACAACCCCTATGAGGACAACGGCATCAAGCTGTTCGACCCCGACGGCTACAAGCTCTCCGATGAGGCCGAGGGCCAGATCGAGGCCCTGATGGTGGCGCCAACTGACCAGCTGCTGGCGCCTGCCGACCGCATCGGCCGCGCCAAGCGCATCGAGAGCGCACAGGAGCGCTACATCGAGTACGCCAAGCGCACGCTGCCGCGCAACATCCGCTTGAACGATTTGCGCGTGGTGGTCGACTGCGCCAACGGTGCGGGCTATCAGGTGGCTCCCGATGCGTTGTGGGAGCTCGGTGCGGAGGTCATCAAGATCGGCGTCGAGCCCAACGGCCACAACATCAACCTCAAGTGCGGCTCCACCTCACCGGCGACCGTGTGCGAGAAGGTGCGCGAGATGCGCGCCGACATCGGCGTGGCGCTCGATGGCGACGCCGACCGGGTCGTCATCGTCGACGAGAAGGGCCGCATCGTCGACGGCGACCAGATCATGGCTGTCATCGCTGAGAGCTGGCACCGGCGCGGCCGATTGTCCGCTGGCGGCGTTGTGGCGACCGTGATGTCCAATCTGGGGCTCGAGCGCTACCTCAAGGAGATCGGCCTGGCGCTGGTGCGCACCCCCGTCGGCGACCGCTACGTCATGGAGCACATGCGCAAGCACGGTTACAACGTGGGCGGCGAGCAATCGGGCCATATCGTGCTCTCCGACTTCACCACCACGGGCGATGGGCTCGTGACCGCGTTGCAGGTGCTGTCGGTGGTGGTCGGCACGGGCAAGCCGGTGAGCGAAGTTTGCAAACGTTTTCAGCCATTGCCGCAGATTCTGCAAAACGTGCCCTATGGGAACGGCGCGCCGCTCGAGCAGGATCTCGTCAAGCAGGCCATCGATCGGGGCAAGGCGCAGCTCGGCGGCAACGGCCGGCTCGTCATCCGCCCTTCGGGCACCGAGCCCGTCATCCGCGTGATGGCCGAGGGCGACGACGAGCGCCTGGTGCATCAGATCGTGGGCGAGATCGCCGAGGCCGTCCGTAAGGCCGTCGCCCAGGCCGCATAGGCATCCCACCCACGCAATGGGCGACGTCCCCCGCACGGCAACCAGCGACAAGGGGATGCGGCCTGGCCAACCCCGTGATCGGCGGCACCTCGGGGCGATTGGGCAACGGATGGCACCGCGGCCAGCGTCTTTCCCTTATCTTGCCCCTCTCCCGGCAAGCAGGGAGGGCGAGGCCGGCATCCTCCCGTCCAGCGAACCCTCCCATACCGCCAGCGCCTGGCGCGTCGCTGCGACATCGTGCACACGCAGAAGCTGCACGCCCTGCCCAGCGCCCAGCAGTGCGGCAGCGATCGAGCCCGGCAGACGCGCGCACGCGTCCGCGCCGGTGAGGTGACCGATGAAGCTTTTGCGCGAGGCTCCCAGGAGCATGCCGCAGCCCAGGCCGTGGAAGATGCTGAGCGCACCCAGCAGCTCCAGATTGTGCGTCAGGGTCTTGCCGAAGCCGATGCCGGGGTCGACGATGAGCCGCGCCCGCGGAACGCCGGCCCGCTCGCAGGTGGCGATGCGCCCCTCCAGCATGTCGTAAACGTCGAGCACCACGTCGTCATAACTGGGGTCGTCCTGCATGGTGCGCGGATCCCCCTGGGCGTGCATCAAGATCGCGGACACGCCGAGCCGGGCAACGGTATCGAGGCTCTGAGGATCGTGCCTCAGGGCCGAGACGTCGTTGATAATGTGCGCGCCCTCCAGCACCGCGCGCCGCATCACCTCGGCTTTGCGCGTGTCGATGGAGAGACGCGCGCGGCTCTTGCTGGCAAGCGCCGAGATCACAGGGAGGACGCGGCGGCATTCTTCCTCGACGTCGACGCCCTCAGAGCCGGGGCGGGTCGATTCCCCGCCAATGTCGAGGATGTCGGCGCCCTCGCTCTCCAGCCGCAGCGCGTGTGCGATCGCGGCTTCTTTGGTGTTGTAGCAGCCGCCATCCGCAAAGCTGTCGGGCGTAACATTGACGATCCCCATCAGGCGCGGCCGGTCGAGCCTGATCCCGGCGAGGTCCGCCCGCGGTTGGCAGACGCGCTGCAACAGCGCTTGCTCGTCTGCATTCGCTGCGTTGATGAGCTCGGCGGCGCCGAGCACGCGCCGACGCACATCCCTCCCGTGGCGCTCGATGACTTCCGCCGCGGCGAAACGAAGGGGATGCCCGCCCCCAACGGCGAGTGTGGGCAGCCCCACGCCTGCGGCAGTGACCACCAGGCGTGCCAAGGGGCGGATGTAAATGTTTCTAGCCGGCACCTTCATCCGCATGTGCACCGCATGGCGCAAGCTACCATCGCCTAGCCAGCAAAACCAGCACTGCACCCAAGACTGCACAGGGGGTCTGGGGCAGCACGTGCAAGCGCGGCGGTGACCGTCGGCATGATCCATGTTAAGAGGGCACCAGGAGGAAATTACCTGGCGGAGCAAGGCATCGATGTTCACCAAGAAAACCGAGCGAGAAGGTCCATCTCAAAATGCCGGCAGGCCAGGACCGGCATCTCCGAGGATGGCTCCGACGGCGCCGCCTGCCACAACACGGGCTGGGCCGGCTGCACGGGGGAATGCCTCGGCGTCAGTGATCGGCGCGGATCTCTCCATCACGGGCAACCTTGAGTCCAAGGGCGAGGTGCAGATCGAGGGCGAGATTCAGGGCGACGTCCACGCCCAGCGAATCGTCATCGGCGAGCGGGCGCGGATCACGGGCGCCCTCATCGCCGAAGAAGTCGTGGTGCGCGGCAGCGTGCAGGGCTCGATCCGCGGCAACGTCGTGACGTTCCAATCCTCAAGCCGGATCGAGGGGGACGTGTTTCATAAGTCGCTGGCCATCGAGCAGGGCGCCTACTTCGAGGGCAAGTCGCGCCGTTCAGACGACCCCATGTCGGTCCAGCGCACTCCCAACCTGCCGCCGCCGGCGGCGTGAGGGGGGCAAGCCTTTCTCCGCCGCGCTCGACGTTGGCATCCGCGCAAGCAAGCGCGTCGGACCGCTATCCGCTCGGATTGACCACGGGTCAGCGCGTTCCCGCGCCGATATGCGCGATCGCCTCAATCTCGACCTTGAGGTCGGGCGAAGCCAGTGCCGCCACCTCGACCAGCGTGCTCACCGGGAAGTCGCCGGTGAAGACCTCCCGCCGTGCCCGCCAGACCTGCTCACGGTTCTTGATGTCGGTGACGAAGATGACGACCTTGACGACGTCGGACATGGTTCCGCCCGCCGCTTCGATGAGGCCGCGCATCTTGACGAAGATCGCCTTGGCCTGATCGTACTCGTCGCCCTCGACGACCTTGCCGTCCTTGCCGCGCGCCACCAGCCCCGCCACGTAGGCAATCCCATTCACAGTCAGGCAATTCGACCACGTGCCAGGCGGCGGCTCCGGCGCGGTCGGACTTTTGACGCGCGTGATGCGCGATTTGCTCTGTGCTGCTGGCATGCGTCGGTTCCTCCACGCTAGTGCATGTTTACCGCGCCAATGCGTGCGCACCGGCGCAACCGGTTTGGGTCGGTCGCCCGTCACAGTCTCACAATCGTAGCCGATCCCTGCGGATCTCGTAGAGCACGAGCGCCGTCGCCACGGCGAGGTTGAGGCTGTCGAGGCAACCCGCCATGGGGATTTTGACAAGGCGGGAGCAGGCAGCCGCCACTGCCGGCGACAGTCCGGGCCCCTCGCTGCCCATCACCAGCAGCGTGGGTTCGCGATAGGCCACGGCGCGGAAGTCCTCCTGCGCCGAAAGATAGGTGCCGATGATGTCGCCCTTCCATGCGCCAGCCCAGGCAAGAAAGCGCTCAAGGCGCATGCGCAGCAGGGCCACGTTGAAGATGGAGCCCATGCTGGCGCGCACGGCCTCGCGCGAATAGGGATCGCAGCTCGAGCCGATGAGGATTACGCCGTTGGCGCCCACGGCATCAGCCGTGCGGATGATCGTGCCGAGATTGCCCGGATCGCGGATGGCTTCGAGCGCCACCAACAGCCCAGCCGCGGTCAGGCATCCAGGGGGAGGCTCATCGGCCCACCGCTGTGCGAATACGCCCAATAGGGTCTGCGGATTGTCCTTGGCCGCAAGCTTGGCGAGGACGGCCGGCGAGACCTCCAGGCACTCGGCGCCGGCCCCCTTGGCCCAGGCCAACAGCTCGCGCGCTACGCCCTGTTGCGCGCTCCCGGTGAGGAAGACCAGCATGCGCGGAGACCATTGCGCCTCGCGCGCCGTCGCCAGGACCGAGACACCCTCGGCCACGAACAGACTTGTATCGCGTCGCGCCTTGCGCATTTCCAGCGAGCGGATGAGCTTCACGCGCTCGTTCTGCAGGCTGGTGATCGCGCGCACGCCCCCGCGTGGCGCTTCAGAGCGGGGCATCGCGCGACGTCCAGCGGGTGAACAGCGAAGTCGGCAGCAACCGCCCCCCGGCCTCCTCCACGACGGCCAGCTCCCCACTCTCCGCTTGCCCCTGTCGATCGGCCAGACACTCGCGCACCAGGGCGTCCATGGCGAGCGCGGAGGCGCGGATGGCATAGGTTGTCAGCACGAGCGCTGCTTGGCTCGTCGCCAGCAGTAGGGCGCAATCGCGCAACAGCGGCGCCAGGTGCGTGAACACGTCCCACACCTCGCCTTGGGGCCCACGTCCGAACTTGGGCGGATCGACGAGGATGACATGGTAGCGCTTGCCGCGCCGCACCTCGCGCGTCACGAACTTGCGCGCATCCTCCAGGATCCAGCGGATCGGCGCCTCTCCGAGCTTGGACACTGCCTGGTTCTGCTTGGCCCAGGCGATGGCCCGCTTGGAGCCGTCCACGTGCGTCACCTCGGCACCCGCCTGGGCCGCGATCAGCGAGGCGGCACCGGTGTAGGCGAAAAGGTTGAGCACGCGCGGGATCTCGCCGCGCACCGCACCGAGCCGTTCAAGCACCCACTGCCAATGGGGCAGCTGCTCGGGAAAAAGGCCCAAGTGACGGAAATTCGTGAGCCGGCCGAGCACCGTGACACCCAGGACCTTGAGCGGCCAGGTCTCGGGAAGCGGTTTGTTCCTCAACCAGCGCCCGCCCTCTCCATCCTCCGCCCCGCTGCCGGCTTTGAAAACCGCGTCGGACCGCAGCCAACGGCCGGGCTCGAGCATGGGCTGCCACATGGCCTGCGGCTCGGGGCGATCGACCAGGAACCGGCCGAAGCGCTCAAGTTTGCGTCCATGACCGCTATCGATGAGCGCGTAGTCGGCAAAGCCAACGGTGGAGATCACACGCAGGCAGGCCCCGTCAGACCCTGCAGATTTGCCGCCGCGCTCAATCTCCATGTGCTGGGTCGCTCATCTCGGCATCCGGCCGTCATAATGCTTGGCCCGCAGAGTGAGACACCTCCGTGACGGCGTCAAACAGCCGGCCCATGATAATGAGGTCGTGGAAAACCCCATCGACCAGAACCGCGTGTCGCTTGCGTCCCTCGATCTCGAACCCCACCTTGCGATAGAGCGCCAGCGCGCGGGCATTGTCGTGCCTGACCGACGACTCCACGCGGCCGAAGCCGAACGCGCGCCGCCTCGAGGGCCGTGCGCATCAGTTTCTCGCCCCGACCGCGTCCCCGGTGGCCGGGGAGCAGTCGGGGAGCAGGCCGATGCCCTACACGCCGCTATGGCGCAGGGTGGGCCGCTGGAGCGGGCTTTGATCGCATCAGCCCACCACGCGGTTGGCGTGCATGGCGACCAGCTGCGGAGCGTCTTTGGCCATATTGCCACGCACGAACGCACGTGTCTCCTCGATCGGGGGCGCGCCTTCAGGAAGACAAAATACATGCGCTCGCGGCACACCTGGTCGAGCGCAGCGTGGAAGCTGTCGATGAGGTCCTCGCGGATCGGAACGATGTCGACGGTCATGGCCAGGTCGGCGTCAAGCTCGATTCGCTCGGCCCTTCGAAGCGCAACGGCGGAGCCTGGTCAAGGCCGCGGCAGGAACAGCACGTTGCGGTTGCGGATTGCAGATCCCCAGGTCGTGTTGCTGCCGAGCAAGCTCATTACGGGAAGCGCCTCGACCCGAGTTCGGTCCGCCCTGACGAGCCAGGCAGAGTAGCCGTAGGTGGCGCAGATCGTCTGGGTCAGCGCGACGGGATCGGCATGAGCGCCCGTCAGCAGCTCCACGATCAAGGCCGGTCGGTCGCGCAGGATGACCTCGCGCGCACCCTCGAGCACGTCCATCTCACTGCCTTCGACGTCCACCTTGATGACGCGCACGTCCGTGAAGCCGTAGCTGTCGAGCGTGCGCACGTCGACCTCGAAACGCATGGTCTTGGCATAAGCGGCGGCGCCGCTCGCCAACGCGCCACCCAAATGCAAGACCGTGCCCTCATCCGACACCGGCACCACGAACTCCTGTCGTCCGGCGCGGTTCGACAACGCCACGGCATGCACGCGCGCCCGGCTTCCAAGCATCCGCCTGGCGAAGGCGGCGTAGTCGGGGTTCGGCTCGAAGGCCTCGACCCGATCGGCGATCCGGGAAAAGGCGAACGCGAAGAACCCCTGGTTGGCGCCGACGTCCACCGCGGTACCGCCTGGCGCAACGATTGCGCTCAGCACGCTGAGCTCGTGTTCGCCCCACTCGGCTTCATCGGCAATGCGCCGGCGGTAGTAGAGGGCTGCGGGTATCAGATGCATGGTGAGGCACTCTTTCAGAGGCAGGGTCATGGGGCCTCGATGCATCCTAGCTGCAAGCGCCATCAACCGACGCGCGACCTATAAATAGCGCAAGGGCAAGACCCGCGCATGCTGGCGACCGACAACGCGTGGGGAGTGACGCCTCGGGGTCACTGTGTCGTCCCAAACCGGAGCTCGGGTGGGGGAGCCGTAGCCCGAGGGCAGGCCGCCCCCACTTGATCGGCTCCGCGAAGCTGGAGGAGGCAAACGCCGTCGCTAGCTCAGAGGCTGGCGCTCTGGGCTGCGCGGTTCGCAGATCCAGCTTTGCGCGGTTGGGGTCACCTGCATCTCACCATGCATCCCCCCTGCGCTTCAGACAGCGGAGCCGGCGCGGGGCAGCGTTGCGACCATCGGTTTCGCCGTTGGAGCGGCGGCAGCGCGCACGGCGGCGCGCGCCGCCGCCTCCTGCCGCTTCTTGGCGACCGCGCCTTGGCCACCGCGCGTCTCGGTGAAAAGCGAGAGCGCCTCGAACTCGCCCTCCTGCCCGGCGAGCGCAAGGTCCGTATACTGCTTGCGCGCTTGGTCCGCCTTGATGCGCCAACGCACATGGTTCATGCGCACGATCCAGTAGGCCATCCAGAAGTGGCTGCGCACCGTCTCCCAGGCGTAGCGCGGGTAAAAGATGAGCGGGCTCTCGCGCGGCATCGTCGGCCGCCGGTCGCGACGGAATTTGAGACGGAAATAACCGCTCTCCAGTGGGTGCACGCGGTCGTAGCGGATGGAGAAGAAGAACCACAGCATCATAAACATGACCTTGCCGATGCTGAGCCCGCAGGCGGCCGCGCGGCGCATGATCGTCTCCATGTGCTCGGGCGAATAGAACCACTCCCAGGCCGACCAGTAACTCTCCTCCCACTCCTGGTCGGACATCACCGCATGGTGCGTGACGCGGTGGTTAAGGTCGTACTTGTTGACGTCAGGGTCCATCCAGGTGCCCTTGTTGTAGGCCACCTTGTGATCCTCCGAGCCCGGCAGAGGCGTGAGGAAGAAGAATTCGAGAATGTCGATCGGCAACTCGCGCTTGATGATCTCGATGTCGCGCTTGATCGTCGCCTTGCGGTCGTTGGGGAAGCCCAGAATATAGCCGGCATAGGTGATGATGCCGCGTTTCTTCCAGGCCTGCAGCATGGCGCGGTAGTCGGTGATGCGGTTCTGGCGCTTCTTGGCGCCGATGAGACTGTCGGGGTTGATATTTTCCAAGCCGATGAACACGCGCGCCACGCCGGCCCGCGCGGCCTTGTCGATGAAGTTCGGGATCTGGTGGCAGAGCGTGTCCACCTGGATCGTGAACTTGATGTCGAAACCCTCCTCCTCGCGCAGCTCGATCAGTCGGTCGAAGAATGCCTCCCAGTTGCGGTTGCGCGCGAAGTTGTCGTCAGTGATGAAGAAGCGCCTGATGTTCTGGGCGATGTTGTCGCGGATCACAGCCTCAAGGTCGTCAGCCGACCGAAAGCGGCTCTTGCGGCCCTGCACATTGATGATGGTGCAGAACGAGCATTGATAGGGGCAGCCGCGCCCGAGATCGACGCTTGACATTGTGCCGGCCGTCCGCCGCACGTGCTGTTCGGGCAGGATCGGCATCGGTTGGTTTTGCATGTCCGGCAGATCGGACATGAAGTTGTAGAGGGGATGCAGGGTGCCCGCGTAAGCATCCCTGAGCACGGTGTCGAGCCGACCGTCCTCGGCTTCGCCGGCGAACAGCGAGATGCCGATGCGCTGCGCTTGCTTCATGTTCTCCGGCATCTCGGGCAGCATGGCGATGCAGCCCGACACGTGGAAGCCGCCGATGCACACCTGCAACCCGGCCGCCCGGAAGCGGCGGCCGAGGTCGAGTGCGCGGGGGAACTGGTTCGACTGCACGCCCACCAATGCGATCAGCGACCGGCCGCCCTGCCGGCGCAGCGACCGGATGATGCGCTCGGGGTAAACGCGTCGGTTGGTCTCATCGTAAGTGGAAATGTCGATGTCGACGCCGTCTCCGAGCACGCTTCGCTTGCGGCAATCCTCGGCGAGGCCGTTGAGGCAAGCCAGCGTGTTGGAGGGAATGGCCGAGCGGAGCCATTGAATGGGATAGCCCGCATCGTCGTAATGCGTCGGCTTGATCAGCACCAGATGCAGGGTGCGCTCGGCCGCCAACATTCCCGCCCCCCGCCAAGCTCGGTCCCGATCGACAGGCTCGATCCGCTCCATCGCACCCCCTGACCCCCGCATGCCAGCCACGATCTCATAGCCAAGTCAAGGCTTTGGGCGTGCGGGGGGATGGGAGCTGTCGAACCCGACCAAAGTGGTGCACAAGGGCCACATTGTCGGGATTGCTGCGGCAACGACAGCGAGATCTGCGGGCTGTGACGCTTGACCAAGCTCAGAGGTAGTCTTTTTGTGGCCGTCGAGCCGCTGTTTGAGCCATGCCACTGGCATATCGACGTCGGCTTGCGCCACCTCGACAGCCCAGTGCAGCGCCGCACCGATACCCGAGGCCGTGCAGGAGAAGTCGAGGAACCGCCGCACGCCGTCGGTTTGTTGACCCCGGGGTGTGGGCGTAACGATCTTCGATCTTTGCGGGGCTCGGGCCCTCGCGGATGAGCCTGCTAGTCGATGTCGGCCACCTTGGCCGGCCCACCGCCCGATACCTTCTGCGCCAGAGCGCTCTCGATGAAGGCGTCGATGTCGCCGTCGAGCACCTTCTGGGGGGCGCTGCTCTGTGTGCCGGTGCGTAAATCCTTGACCAGCTGATAGGGCTGCAGCACGTAGGAGCGGATCTGGTGGCCCCAACCGATCTCGGTCTTTGTGGCAGCCGCGGCGTTGGCCTTCTCCTCGCGCTTTTTCAATTCGAGTTCGTAGAGGCGCGACTTCAGCATGGCCCAGGCAATGCCGCGGTTTTTGATCTGCGAGCGCTCCTGCTGGCTCGCCACCACGATGCCGGTGGGAATGTGGGTGATGCGCACGGCCGAATCTGTGGTGTTCACGTGCTGTCCACCCGCACCGGACGCGCGATAGGTGTCGACCCGGCAGTCGCTCTCCTTGACGTCGATTTCGATGTTCTCATCGACGACGGGATAGACCCACACGCTGGCAAAGGAGGTGTGCCGACGCGCGTTTGAGTCATAGGGAGAGATGCGCACGAGCCGGTGCACGCCGGATTCCGTCTTGAGCCAGCCGTAGGCGTTCTCGCCCTTGATGAGCAGTGTCGCCGACTTGAGGCCCGCCTCTTCTCCCGCGCTCTGCTCGACCAGAGACACCTTGTAGTCGTGGTCCTCGGCCCAGCGCGCGTACATGCGCGAGAGCATCTCGGCCCAGTCCTGGCTCTCCGTCCCGCCGGCGCCGGCGTGCACCTCCAGATAGGTGTCGTTGCCGTCAGCCTCGCCCGAGAGCAACGCCTCCACCTCCTGTCGCCGCGCTTCCTCGGCGAGCATTTTCAGGGCCGCTTCGCCTTCCTCGATCGACGCCTGATCGTCCTCAGACTCGCCGAGCTCGACCAGCGTTATCGCGTCATCCAGCTCGCGCTCGAGCTTCTGGTAGCCTGCGATCGACCGCTCCAACGCCTGGCGCTGACGCATGATCTTCTGCGCCTGGGTTGGATTGCTCCAGAGGTTGGGATCCTCGGCGCGCTTGTTCAACTCGGCGAGGCGGGCGGGCGCGCTATCCCAGTCAAAGATGCCTCCGCAGCAAGACTAGCGACTGGCTGATCGACTCGACGAGCTTCTCGGCTTCGGCGCGCACGGCACGTTCCTTTTGCAAATTGGCGGCGCCTCGCGGCGCGATTTGGCCGCTTGATATACGAATCCGGCCTTGAAGTGTAGGTGTCAGCGACAGGGAGCCAACCGAGCCATGCGCTGGTCGAACCGGGCACGCCGCGCGCCGCGCGGGGGCGGGCGAGCGCATCCGTGGCCCAGGCAATATCATGGCCAAGCAATGTCAGGGGCCAAGCAATGTCAGGGGCCAAGCAATGTCAGGGGCCACGCAATGTCAGGGGCCAAGCGACGTAAAGTCCCGCTAGGCGCCCTTTTCCTCCAGCTCGTCGATGCTAGGCCTCGGCCGGCGCGGTGACTTGTTGGGCGGCATCACCATGAGCAAGAGCAACATGGGCGGAAACAAGAAGCTCCATGCGGCCCAATAAGAACGGTCGCGCCGCTTGATGCCGGCAACGATGCCGGCGATGAACGCGGCCGCGATGGCGATGCCGCCCCAGATGGCTATGACCTTCGCAAGCATGCCGAGTTCGACCCCGATGCGATCGCACCCACACGTGCAATTAGGGCGGCAACTGTGGCGGTATCAAGCGTCGGTGCGAGATTTGATCACGCGAACCATCCGCACACGGGTGGCCGTGCTGCGCGGGGTTCAACCACGGCCAGCCTTGACCCGCACGCCTGGCGCCAACCGCTCGAGCAGCACGTCGCGGCGGAAGCGATAGAGCCGAGCCGGCCGTCCGCCGGTGCGCAGGCGTTGCTCGGCCGTGGGTTCGACCAGCCCGCCACTCTCCACAAGGCGCCGGAAGTTCTGCTTGTGCAGATGTGGGCCAAGGATCGCCTCCACTGTCTTTTGCAGCTCAAACAGGGTGAAGAGGTCGGGCATCAGCTCGAAGATGATGGGTTCACATTTGAGACAGCGGCGCAGCTCACCGATGGCGCTCGCAAGCACGCGCGCATGGTCGCCCAGCACAGGATGGGCGAGCCTCGGCACCAGCCGCCCGACCGACCAGGCATCTTGGGCGGCCTCCCTGCCCTCGCCCACCAGGCCCGCCTCGCACAGCAGCTCGTAGCGCTCGAGCACCTTCTCCTCGTCCCAAGCCACCCCCTCGCGGCCAAACGCAATGCGCAGCCGCCGGCTTTTCTCGAGGGCATCGCTCCCCGCGCGGCCTTCACAGCCGGTGGGCCAAGCGGCGGCCCAGGCCTCGAGGCGGGGCTCGATCACCTCGCTCAAGCATTGGGGTTTGCCGCGACGCCAGTCCTCCCAGGGGAAATACGCATACCAGCTCTGCCAGGTCGCACCGCCCGCCTCGCTGCATTGCTCCGGACGGACCGGAGCCAGGTAGCAGACGGATACGACGGGGGGATCTTGCGCCCCAAGCTCTTGGTGCGGGGCCTCGCAGTCGCCAAACGTGCAGATCTGTCGCGCGACAGCCAGTTCGATTCCCGTCTGCTGCCGCACCCAAAAGCGCAACCCAGCCTCCAGCGTCTTGTGCCGGCGCGGCGAGAACGGACCGCACGGCAGCGCGGCGTCGCGCTCGCGTGCACCGCGGTTTGCCACCACCGCAACCAGCGGCTCGTCGCCGCGCACGGAAACGATCGCCGCACTTAGGCCGACGCTGATCGGCTCATCCAGCGCGGCCGGCAGAGACGCCCTTGCGGGTAGCACGTTGTCGATCTGGCGCACCGTTGGTGCCATGAAACCCTCGATCAAAATCAAGGCATTGGCCTAGTCGCCGATCGTGGCAATTTTCCGGTGGGCCCAACCGCCAGTGCGCATCCCTGCCCAGCCGGTGAAGCAGTCGTTGCTCTTGCCACCCTGCGCCGCGCAGAGATAGGTTTTCCAAAGCGGTGATCCGCGGGGGGACATTTCTCTCCTTGGGCTGAGTTGCCGGGGGCTGAGCTGCCGGGGGCTGAGCTGCCGGGGGCTGAGCTGCCGGCGCCCGGCGCGCGCAACTTTTTTCTCGATTTCTGGAGACCGCGCTATCCCATTTCCCCCGCAGCAACAAGTCGTAGTCCACCTAACCGCGCCAAGGGCGCACAAACAATGAAACAGGAGGAAACGCCCATGCATCTGCTGCCTACAAAGCGCAGGCTTCCCCTTCCAATTGTGTCAGCCCTTGCCACCTGCCTGCTGGCGGCAACAGTGGCATTCGCGCAGGAAAAGAAGGAGGAAGAGCCCTTTTGGGCCGTCGGCCGGCCCAAGGGCGAGGTGACCGCCAAGATGGCCCCCGTCGCCGCCCTCCCGGTGCCTACGCCCGAAGCCCAGCTGCCGAAGCTCACCGCGCCGCCGGGTTTCAAGGTGGAGGTCTATCAAAGCGGCATCCTCGATGCGCGCGGCCTGCGCCGTGGCGACAAGGGCACCGTATTCGTGAGCTCGCTGTTCGTCGCGGGCAAGATCTATGCGATCACCGGCGAGCAGGGCAAGCGCGTCACCAAAACGATCCTGAGCGGGCTCGAGCTGCCGAACGGCATCGAGTTCAACAAGGGCTCGCTGTACGTGGCCACCCCGAAGCAGATCACGCGCTACGACAACATCGAGGACAATCTGGACAAGCCGCCGGCGCCGGTCACCGTCTACGACAAGCTTCCCGGCGACATCCCCCACGGCTGGAAGTTCATCAAGTTCGGTCCAGATGGCAAGCTCTATGTTCCGGTCGGCGCGCCCTGCAACATCTGCGAGCCTGACCCCACCAGGTACGCGCAAATCTTCCGGATCAACGCCGACGGCAGCGACATGGAAATTGTGGCGCGCGGCGTGCGCAACACGGTGGGCTTCGACTTCCATCCGCGCACCAAGGAGCTGTGGTTCACCGACAACCAGCGCGACTGGCTGTCGGAGGACATGCCGCTCGACGAGCTCAATCGCCTCGCCAACCCCGGCAAGGACCATTTTGGCTTTCCCTATTGCCATTCCGGCATGATGACGGACCCCGAGTTCGGCTGGGGCAAGAGCTGCAACGACTACGTCAAACCTGCCGCGCTGCTGGGCCCCCACTCCGCACCTCTGGGCATGCGCTTTTACACGGGCAGCATGTTCCCCGCGAAGTACCGCAACGCCATCTTCATCGCCCGCCACGGTCCGTGGAACCGCACGCAGAAGTACGCGGACGTTTCGGTCGCCTACGTCGATGCCGCCAACAAAGTGACGAGCGTGGAGCCCTTCCTGACCGGCTGGATGAAGGACAATACCTACCTCGGCCGTCCCGTCGACGTGCTGGTGATGGGGGACGGATCGCTGTTGGTGTCGGACGACCACGCCGGCGCGATCTACCGCGTCTCGTATGGCAAGTAGCCTGCGCTCGATGGCGCGGAGGTGGCTCGCCGCCTCCGCACCAGTCGCTCTGCTCATCGCCGCCGGGTCTTGCCCGAGCGACACGGCAGCCCAGACGCTGCAGAACAAGATCGCCGCCTGCGCCGCCTGTCACGGCGAGACCGGCCAATCGCCCGATCCCAACGTGCCTTCGATCGGCGGGCAGCCCAGACTGTTTGTCATGTACCAGCTGTTCTTCTATCGCGAAGGCCGGCGCGCCAACCCCGAGATGAACACCGTCACCAAAGACATGAGCGACGCCGAGCTCACCGCCATTTCCGATTACGTAGCCGGACTGCCACCACCGCCCGCTTCCAACGAACCCGTCGACGAGGCCCGCTACCGCGTCGGCGCCGAGTTGGCGGGCAAACGCATCTGCGGTGTCTGCCACAATGCCGACTTCTCAGGCCGCGAGCAGATGCCGCGGCTCGCGGGTCAGCGCGAGGCCTATCTCATCAGGTCGTTCAGCGACTATCAGGCGGGCGCCCGCGTCGGCACGCAGGCTGCCATGGCAGAAGCGGTTCGCGGCCTCAGCGCCTCCGAGCTTGCCGACCTCGCCTATTACCTCGCCCGCTTCCGCCGCTAGCGGCTTAGCGCATCGAACCGACAGTTTCGGCGCGGGGGGCTAGCGTCCTCCAGGACCTAAGTAAGGCCGCGCGATCGCGGTGATGCCGAGGTGCGCCCCGATCGCGGCATTGGCGCTCATCGATCAGGTGTCGTCGAGCAGCGGCTGGAAGGGGCGCGGGTGCGTCGCTGCACGCTGCGACCCCGCAGACAGGCGCCCCTCTGCGAGGTCGCAACGATCGCATGGTCGCTCAGGCCATGGTGGCTCAGGCCAATGTTGCGGCCGGCCGCTTGAGCCCCGCGTACTGCAGCTCACCCAGCAGCGCGACCACGACCGCTTGCGCGATGACGAAGGCGTAGCCAAGTGAGGTCGGCACCACGAGCCCGCTCACCAGCAGGCCGACACTGGCGACGGCCCAGATGGCGTTGGTGGCGATGATCGCCCAAACAGCGCTCCGCGCGATCGTCTCCCGTATGGCCACCCAGGCCACAAACGCCACGTAAGGGATGAGGATTAGACCCGCCGCGCGCATGAGCGCTAGCGGTAGTCCAAGGAGGTCCTCGAGCAGCCCGGCGCCAACGATCAGCAGAAGGCCCGTGGCGCCGCTGGCAATCGCATCGAGCGCCAGTACGTTGCGCAGAAAGGGGTTTGGATGAACGTTCGGCATGGCTTGGCTCCCGTATCGGAATGTCGGTCTTAGTTTGATGCGGGCATCTGATCGATGAAGCCCGTGATTTGGCGCAGCTGATCGCCGGAAACGACGCCGAAATCGACCCCCTTGACGATCGCCGCGCCGCGCTCCGGCGCAAGCGCCCATGAGAAGCGAATGCGCTCGTGGTGAGCGTCGACGTCGCTTGTGCGCACAAACCGGTGGTTGGGGAACCGCGCCTGGACACCCTCGACCATGGCGGCGATACCGCCGTGCCCGTCACCCCGCATCAGGGGATCGACGTAGCTTGCGTCCTGCGTCCAGATGCCGGCGATGAGGTCGCGCCGACGCCCGGCGTCCCTCTCGTTCCACATTGCAATGTAGCGATCCACCAGACTTGTCAGCTTGTCCATTTGGCTCTCCTTTGTGCTTCAGCGGCAGAAGAGTTTGCCGTGCGCACACATTTGCGCTGACCGCGGACCGCAGTCGATTACGCGGCGGGTAATGCGCGTGCCATTGCGCAGCTCGCGCCAGCCAAGACGCGCAGTGTCGGGGCTTTGCGCACTGCGCCGCCCCTGAGCTTGTTGCCGAGGGACTGGCAGCTCTGGCTTCTCGCGCGGTTCGCCCAGCTCAGCGAGCGGCGCAAACGGCCTTGGAATTTAACGCGCAGCGTCCCTCGAGCGGCATGCGCGTCGACCCTATCGCGCCCGCAGCGGCGCGGACCCCAGATGCGAGCCGGCATCGACGAGCAGCGTCTCGCCGGTAATGCGGCGCGATGCGTCAGAGATCAGGAACAGGGCTGCATCGGCAATGTCCTCGGCGGTGGAGACCACCTGCAGGGGGGTCGTGTTGCGCACGTTCTCGCGCAGGCGCTCGGCGGTCTCCTTGTCGTAGGCGTCCCTGAACCAGCGCGTGTCGATGAAGCCCGGGCAGATGGCGTTGACGCGGATCGTCGGCGCCAGCGCGCGAGCGAGCGACAAGGTCATCGTATTGAGCGCACCCTTCGACGCGGCGTACGCCACCGAGGATCCTCCGCCCATCACGCCGGCGATGGAGGAGGTCATCAGCACGCTGCCCAGGCCCGACGCCTCAAGCAGAGCGCGGCAGGCCCGGACCATCTGAAACGGCGCCACGGTGTTGGTAGCAAAGATGCGCAAGAAGTCCTCCTTGGAGAGGCCGTCCAGATCGGCATGCTTGGGCACGTGCTTGGTGGTGCCGGCATTGTTCGCCAACGCGTCGAGCTTGCCGTAGGCCGCGGCGGCGGCAGCAATTTTGCGGCAATCGGCATCCTCGCTTACGTCGCCCTGCACAAGTTTTGCCTCGGCGCCGGCAGCCTCGACGGCCTTGGCAGTCGCCTCCGCCTCCCTGCGGCTCTTCGAATAGTTGAGGATGAGGGCCTTGGCACCGCGCTTGGCCGCGCCGATGGCGATGGCGGCGCCGAGACCCGTCCCGCCGCCCGTCACCAGGATCACCTTGCCGTCGAATTCGCCCATCCACCCTCTCCCAAAAAAGGTCACAGACCGCCTTTGACGTCGCAACGCTACGCTCGCGCCACGTCGGTGCCAAGCCGTGCTTGAAGAA
>Ga0306920_100002941_pt1 | contig 21564 bp, 17 predicted proteins | sample flu12Cox44000170_FD_204666 | JGI IMG/M metagenome (GOLD analysis project Ga0306920, IMG submission 204666) | Lab enrichment of tropical soil microbial communities from Luquillo Experimental Forest, Puerto Rico - flux4day.12C.oxic.44.000.170 (v2)... | ecosystem: Environmental > Terrestrial >...
GCCGGAGGGGGACGGAGGCAGACGCTTTTTGCAATGCTCCTTCTGCTCGCAGGAGTGGACGTTCCGGCGAATTTTTTGTGCACACTGTGGGGAGGAAGAGGAGAACAAGCTTCCGGTGTACGTTGCAGAAGAGTTCCCGCACATCCGTGTAGAGACCTGCGAAACCTGTCGGCACTTTCTGCGCACGGTCGATTTGACGAAGGACGGGAATGCAATTCCCATGGTCGATGACCTGGCGGCTATTCCACTGAGCTTGTGGGCCCGGCAAAACGGGTATAAAAGAATTCAAGAAAATTTGTTCGGAACCTAACACTGGGAGCGTGACATGCGGAAGTTGACCTTGCTTCTGGCAATTCTGTGGTGGTCTGTCAGCACGGTTCGCGGGCAGGGCCCGGCTGCAGGAAACGGACCTCTGACGGTGATTCGAGCTGGCTCGTTGATTGACGGACAGGGCGACACGGAGAAGAAGAATCAGGTTATCTTTGTGCGCGGTAATCGTATCGAGAAAATTATGGGAAGCGATGCGACGATTCCGGCTGACGCGACGGTAATCGATCTCGGGGGTGCGACGGTTCTCCCGGGATTGGTCGATGCGCACACGCACATTTTCTTGTGGGGCGAGGAACCCGCGAAAGGTGGCTACGATGCGAATATTCTGAAGGCGGGCATTGCGCTGCGTGCCGCGCGGGCAACGTATGCATGTCGACGTGCGCTCGAGCAGGGCTTTACAACACTGCGGGATGTGGAGACCGAAGGAGCGGGGTACGGCGATGTGGAGATTCGTGAAGCGATCGAAGAAGGAACGATTCCGGGCCCTCGGCTGTTTTGTTCCACCCGCGGCATCTCTACCACGGCTGGATACAACCTCGAAGGTTACGCGCCGGAACTCGCGATGCCCAAGGGGGTGCAGATCATCGATGGGCCGGTAGAAGCGCGGAGGGCGACACGGGAGCAACTCGACCATGGCGCGGATTGGATCAAGGTGTACATGACCCACCGGTCGTGGCTGGATCGCGAGGGGCATCTGGTGTCACAGCCCACCCTGACCGTCGAGGAACTGAAGGCCATCGTGGATGAAGCGCATGGCTGGGGAAAGAAGGTGGCGTGTCACGCATATAACGGGACCGGTTTGCAGCGCGCCCTGGATGGCGGGTGCGATTCGATCGAGCACGGATTGGAGATGACCGATGCACAGATCGAACAGATGGCGCGCCAAGGGACCTGGTACTGCCCGACGATTTCGGTGTACTACACGGATTGGGCACCGGAGGATACCCCGGCGGGAAAACGCGACCGAGCGCGTGCCGCGGTGCACGAAACCACGTTCCGAAAAGCCGTGAAGGGGCACCTGAAAATCGTGTACGGCACGGATATCGGCGGAATTCCCTGGCAGGAATCGGAGGCGCAGGATTTTCCGCGGATGGTAGAGCTGGGCATGTCGAACACAGAGGCGATCCGCTCGGCAACGTCGCGAGCGGCGGAAATGCTGGACAGCCAGGGCTTGATCGGTGTGATTGCGCCGGGAGCGTTCGCGGACATTATTGCGGTCAGCGGAGATCCGGTGAAGGATATCAACGAACTGGCCAAAGTGAGATTCGTAATGAAGGACGGCGCGGTCTACAAGAATCAGCTGGCGAAGTAACTCGCATGCGTTTGGATGCGTAGTCTGGTTCGGGAGTAGGGCACTTCAGCCTTTGTGGGACAACGCGGCCCAAGCCTTCTGCAGTAGTCCGCCGAGAGTTTCCTGATCGGAAGAGGTTTTTCTCAGTGTGGAGCTGATGCTGCCAGAAGCCCACACAAGTGACGGAACCGCCCCGGCATTCATCGAATGCCCCGCATGCAGATCATCATTCGTGCCATACATAATTCGCGCGAGACTTACATTGATCATCGTGCTCTCCTCGCTTCCCCAAAAGGAAGCGTTTTGCGGATTCGTTCATTGTGCGCTTCGGGGTGGCGAGCAGTAGCGTGACGTGAGAAAGAGCAGCGAGAAGGTAACTGGCCAAAGGAGCAGGTGCAGCGGGTCGAAAGTAGATTTATGGAGAAGGATCCATGACCGAACAGAATTTCGCGAACCACACGAAACTGGTACCGACGTTTCATTTCTTCGTGTTGCCGGTTTTGGCTTTGAACGTCGTGCAGTCGGTCTACCACTTCGTGCATCTTGGCCTCAAATGGGATGGCTTCGTGGGTGTGTTGACAGCGCTGGCGCTGCTGCTCGTGTCGTTTCACGCGCGGCTGTTTGCGTTGCGGGTGCAGGATCGCGTGATTCGTCTCGAAGAAAGACAGAGGCTGGGCCGACTGTTGCCGGAAGACTTGCAGTTGCGGGTTGCGGAATTCACGACGGGTCAGTTGGTGGCATTGCGGTTCGCGAGCGACGAGGAACTGCCAGCGCTGGCACGCAAGGTTTTGAACGACCGGGTGACGGATTTGAAGAGCATCAAACGGTCGGTGAAGCAATGGCGCGCGGACTCCTTGCGGGCGTAGGTGCTAGCCTCAAAAAAAGGATTTCCCGCTGCCCTGACGGATTCGGTGTATTTGTGAAGTTCCCTTCAGAAAACGCTGCGCACGACGCCGCCTTCGGCACGCACCGCGCTGCCGTTCATCAACGTTGAAGCGGTGCTGGCAACAAAAGCCACGACCGCGGCGACTTCTTCGGGTGTGGCAAAGCGCCGCAATAACGAAGACGGCCGAGCAGAGTTGAAGAATTCTTTTTCGATTTCGGCGGGACGCTTGCCCTGTCGCTTGGCCATGTCCTGTAAGAAACCTCCGACGCCTTCGGAAGCGGTAGGGCCTGCGAGAACGGAATTGGCGGTGACCCCAGTGCCGGCGACGGTTTCAGCGATGCCACGGGCAATGGCAACCTGGGCGGTTTTGGTCATTCCGTAGTGAACCATCTCGGCGGGAATATGCTGCGCAGACTCGCTAGAGATAAAAATGATGCGACCCCAGTTTTTCTTCAGCATACCGGGAAGATAGGCACGGCTGAGGCGGACGCCGCTCATTACGTTGATCTCGAAGAAGCGAGACCAGTCGGCGTCGGCGATTTCAAGGAACGGTTTCACTGCGAAGACGCCCAGGTTGTTGACGAGGATGTCAGCGTTGGGTGCTTCTTTGAGAAGCGCTTCGATGCCAACGGGTGTGCCGAGATCGGCGGCCACACCGACAAACTCCGCTCCGCGGTTACGCTGGCCCAGTGTCAGCAGTGCTCGTTCGACGCGTGCTTGCGTGCGACCATTAATGATGACGCGGGCACCTTCGTCGGAAAGCGCAGCGGCGATGGCGTACCCGATTCCGGCGGTTGAACCGGTGACTACCGCAAGTTTCCCTTGCAGACCGAGATTCATGGGGACCTCTTTTGTCGTCCAAAGGTCGTAGCAACGACCTCGTCATTATGCAAGAAACCCGCGCCCAAGGAATCACCCGTTGTGACATTTTGGATGTAGAGAGATTCCTCCCTACACGGCGCTTCTTGCAGCAGCCTCCCCGTGGCAAGCAGGGCTTGCCGCGGCAGGCAGGCTCGGAATAACGACTCGAAATTTCTTCGCAAATCGTTAAAACGCGGCCTTGGCGGCCGCGACTCCGTTCGAGAACGCTTCGATTTCGCGGATCTCCTGAGCGCTCAGACGGAAATCACCGGAGCGGAAAACGGTTTCAGCCTGCTTGGCGCTACGGGCGCCGACGATCGCGCCAGTCACGACCGAATTGCGCAGGGTCCAGGCAATGGCGACTTCACCGCTTGTGCGATCGTGACGAGCACCGATCTGCTTTAGATGCTCGACCAGTTCGAGATTCTTCGAAAGCCGCGGTTCCCTGAATTCCGGATTGCGCCCACGGTGATCGTCGGCTGACAACGAAGCGGCTCGCTCGCGTGTCATGCCTCCGGTCAACATCCCTGAAAACATCGGCGAATATACAATCACACCGATGTTGCGCTGTTCACAGTAGGGGAGAGTTTGCTCTTCGATTTGCCGACGGAGAATCGAATACGGGGGCTGCAAGGAAGTGACCGGCGCAATTGCCTCGGCGCGTTTCAGTTGGGCGGCATTGAAGTTCGAAACACTGATCCACCGAACCTTGCCCTCTTTTTGCAGAGCGACCAGGGTCTGCCACGATTCTTCGAGGCCGGGACCGTTATCCGTCGGAGGCCAATGAATCTGGTATAGATCGATGGCTTGCATTTGCAAACGGCGAAGGCTGGCTTCGCATTCCTTGCGAATGGCAGCAGCGGAATGATTGGGACGGATTTTTCCGGTTTCGTCCCAAGCGAGAATGCACTTGGTGAAAACATAGGGACGTACTCCGCGCCGTTCGCTCAAGGCGCGCGCGACCACTTCTTCTGAGTGGCCGAGTCCGTAGACGGCGGCGGTATCAATCCAATTGACGCCCAGTTCGAGCGCTTTGTGGATGGCGGCAATCGAGTCCGCGTCATCTTGCGGGCCCCAAGCATATTCCCACCCGCCACCGCCAATGGCCCAGGCGCCGAAGCCAACGGGCGTAATCTGTAAATCGGAATTTCCGAGTTTGCGAGTTTTCATGACGGTCTCAGGACTTAACTGTAGTCGCCCGCAATTGTGAAAGAGCGCGGGTGCACCTATTCGATGAAGAAAAACTGGAAAGAGTTAATTCGAAGAATGCGGAGTTACTGGGCAAGAAACGCAGTTTCGAGTGAAACGAATTCGCCATCGGGAGCGCTAAGAGCGAGTTGTTGCGGACCTATGGCGGTGGAGGAAGTTCTGAGGGTCAGAGTGTTCGTGTCTTTCAGGACGACGATTTGACACCGGACGTGGCGGTGATGCCGTTCTGACAACCACTTGCCTATACAAAACGTCGCCGTCGGCATCGAGCATGACCGGTGCTTCGGCAAGGTACACCCAATTGGCTGTTGTGGGCGTCGCGAATGCCGATGCCTCCGGAAATTCCGGTAGCAGGGGAGCCCGGGGGAGAGGTATCGCATGCAGAGCGATCCCTGGCGTAATAACGCGGTTTGGAACGCTTCCCATTTCAGGGGACGGGGCGCCGAAAGTCGCTGAGGACCTGGACCTTGGAACTACGAGGCTCCTAGGAGGACCTTAGCACAACAGAATGAAAACATATCCAAGATGGACTTAGAATTCCAAACGCGGGGAAAAAGTCCGAGGATATGTGGCTATGACAGACTGGTTCGCGCGCCCTGTCCTACATGTGAGGGATGTTGAGGTCTCGCTCCGCTTTTACGTTAACCGGCTCGGCTTCACGAGTCCCTGGCGGTACGAGCAGGATGGCAGAGCACGCGTCGCACAGGTCGACAGGCAGGGCTGCACGCTTATCCTGGCCGACACGTGGCCGGAGAAGGTTGGGAAGGGGCTGATTTTCATTTCCGTGAACGTCGAGCAGGAGACGCGCGAGGCCGCGATCGCCGCGCTGGACGCGCTGCGGGCAGAACTTGAGGCCAAGGGAGTTCCCGTCAAGGAGGGCTCGTGGGGGTACCGGCTGCTGGTGGTCGATGATCCCGACGGCAATCAGCTCTTCTTCAACTACCCGAACGAGACTACATCCGCCCAGATTGGCAGAGATGAGACGTAATCCCCCAATTCCAGACCAATGGCGGTTCCGCTGGCGCAAGCCGCAGCACAGAACTTCCGGAAAACGGGAAAAGCGGCCGGAGTAGGCACGGACCGGAAGTTTTGCGCCGACCGGGCACTCTGACTCCTCGGTCGGACGAGTAACAAGCTTCGTGTTAGAGTTCACCGCTATGACCCTAAATCTGGAGATTCATACCGAAGTACAGGGAAAGTTTACAGTACCTGCGCAGTTATGGATTTTCTCAAAGGGGGCCTGGCTGTAATGAAGACGGTAATTCTCCTTGGAACAGCGCACCGAGTTCAAGGGGCTGAGCGAGGCGTTTGCAATATCGAAGACTCCGATTACGAAACACTCGTTGACCAACTTTGCTTGAAGTATTCAGTCGACTTCGTTTTCGAGGAAGCCAGTGGACTCGGCCCCACATTCGCGGAGAAATTCGCTTTGGCGACCATTGGGCCACATCGCTATAAAGACATCGACCCGAGTGCAGCAGATCGCAAGAAGCTAGGGATTCCCGGGGAGACGGGCAAGGATTACCGGATCGGCGAGCTTAATTTCGATACTAATCATTGGGGTTTTGGCAGAGAGGAGCTGATAGAGGCGCACGAAAAGCGGGAGCACTTTTGGCTCCCGTTTATTCGTGAGCAGAAGTTCATCAGAGCTTTGGTAATCTGCGGTCAGGCGCACCTATTGAGCTTTGCCTTTCGCCTGAGGAACGACGGGTTCAACGTCAAAGCTTACTCGTATATGCCGTACGCGCTGCTCGCTCGTCCGGCATAAAAAGCTGTCATCGGCATCGGACCGCTGCAAGAGCAACTCCCATCGGTGCGGTCCTGACGTCAGGATACCGGTGGCCAGAAGTTTTTTCATGGGTGTTGGCCGCGGCGATACCCACGCGTGGGCAGCTTTCGGAAGAAGCATGCTTCGGTTTGTTGGCGTTGGTGCGGTTGAGGGTAACCGAGAGAAACAAAAGCGGCGCCTCGAGGGAGTCGAGGCGCCGCCAGGAGCACAGACTACTATGCGCAAACAAACTTAAATGGTCTTGGGGCCCACACCTGCGGTGGCCGTGGAGGAGCTAGAGCGGGAGAAGGAGCCGCCGGATTCCTTTTCACCGGTCTTGTCGATCTCGATGGAGCCCTTGAAGTAGGCGCCGTCTTCGATCATGATGCGCGCGGTGGTGAGGTCGCCATTGACGGAACCGTCTTTCTTGATTTCAATGCGGTCCTTGGCGCGAAGGTTGCCCTTGACGGCGCCGTAGACAACCACTTCGCGAGCGATAATGTCGGCGGTGACCTTGGCAGTGGCGCCCACGGTCAGCTTGCGCTCGTCGAGTTGCACCAATCCTTCCACGGACCCGTCGATGACCAAATCTTCGTTACCGGAAATTTCGCCCTTAACATGCAGGCTGGGTCCCAAGCGGGCCGTAGAACGGTCAGCGGTGGCTCCCATCGGACGCATAGCATCTGTACTCATTGCGGTAGTTCCCTCCCAAGTAGCCGCTGCAGGTTTAGGCGGCGGATTATTCACTGGAAAATTTTTGATTTCCGGCTGCGCTGGTTGCGGCGTATCCGGTTTTTTATTCCCCCACATCGGTCCTCCCAAGGGACAACACACCCCACGCAGATTTCCGGCCCGGGGTAAGCAAACGATAGTCCGTGGGAGGACGCGCCGCAAACAGAATATCGAAAGCTCTTGCGTGAAAGTAACTAGACGCAAGGGCAACGCCAAAACTGTACTTGGGGGAGGAGAACCCGAAGCGAAACCGCGGCATTGGCGTTTTGCCCAAAATAGGTACCGGCGGGCTGGTACTCATGGGCCATTTTGAGCGGCCTTACAAGTCCTTTACTCTGCGCGGACTGTGCTGCCGCGAAGCAGTTGGACTCCGGAAGTGTCAGGGCGCACTCCGTTGGGGGTGCTGCGTCCGGAGAATCTGCGTCTACGAACCAAATTGCTTCTTTCGTTCGTCCTGCTCACCGTGGGGCTGACGTGGACTACGCTGCTGGTGGTGCGGCGCAGCGCGCGAGCCAAAGAAGAACAGCGAATCGAGCAGGACGTCAACAAGGCCATTCTGACGTTTCAGGTGCTGCAGCGTCAGCAACAGCAGGTGTTGAGCCGCAAGGCGGATTTGCTGGCATCGGTGGCATTCATGAGGAACGGGGACGCCACGGCGATTAATGATGCGAGTGAAGATCCGTGGCAGTCAAATGAATGCAACCTGTTCGTGCTAGCGGATAAGAATGGGACGATTTTGGCGCTGCATTCGCGGGGATGGTCGTTGCCGCAGAACGAAGCCCAAGAGATGGTGCTGCGCTCGGTGAGCGGACACGCGACGACAGGATGGTGGTTCGCGGGGGGCAGTCTGTATCAAGTGGTGCTACAGCCGTACTACGACGATCCAGCGACGAAACGGAATCTACAAGGGTACGTGATTGTCGGAAAGTCGATCGACCGAAGCGCAGCGACGGACCTTTCGCGCATTTCGTCGAGCGACGTGGTCTTTCGCTACGGAGATCAGGCGGCGATCAGCACGTTGCCCCCGCTGAAAGATCTGCAATTCACAAGGCAGAGCCGGAATCATACGTTATCGACGCGGATGCATCTGGACGGGGAAGAATATTATCTGAGCATCTTCGAATTGACGCCGAACCTGGCCACCGGGGCAAACCTGGTGATTGTGAAATCGTATAAAGAGGTGGAAGCGTACCTCGAATGGCTGAACCGTCTGCTACTCGGGTTGGGACTGGCGGCAATCGTCGCAGGAGGCGGGCTGATATTCCTGATCTCAGATAATGTCACGAGGCCGCTCAAGGCGTTGATGCGCGGCGTACAAGCTCTGGAACACGGCGACTTTAACTATCCGCTCGAGGCGCGAGGCGAGAACGAACTGGCACGGCTGACAGCAGCGTTCAACAACATGCGGGATACATTGCGCGCGGACGAGTTGCAACGGGAAAAGCTGGAAACGCAGCTGCGGCAGGCGCAGAAGATGGAAGCGCTGGGACGGTTGGCCGGGGGCGTGGCGCACGATTTTAACAATTTGCTGACGGTGATCCGAGGCCACAGCGAATTGCTGCTCGACCGCATGCACGCGAGCGACGCGCTGTACAACCACACGCAACAGATCCGCAAGACCTCCGACCGAGCAGCGGCGTTGACGCGTCAGTTGCTGGCGTTCAGCCGGACGCAGGTGTTGCAGCCGAAAGTGCTGGATATTAATGAACTGATCGCGGAAATGGGCAAGCTGATCCGGCGTCTGATTCGGGAGGATATTGAGTTTAGCCTGCGCTTAGGCGACTCGCTGGGTCGCGTGAAGGCCGACCCGGGACAGATGGAGCAGGTGCTATTGAACCTCGCGGTGAACGCGAGCGACGCGATGCTGGGCGGCGGGAAGCTGACGATCGAAACGCGAAACCAAGTCGTCGACGAAGAATATGCGGCCACACGGCCGTCGCTCGAACCGGGCCGCTACGTCCTGGTGAGCGTCACCGATAGCGGTCACGGAATGGATGCGGCGACCAAAGCGCGCATCTTCGAGCCGTTTTTCACGACGAAAGAGCGCGGCAAGGGGACGGGGCTTGGTCTTGCGACGGTGTATGGGGTGGTGAAACAAACCGGCGGATTCATCTGGGTGGATTCGGAACTGGGAGTGGGAACGCGGTTTGAACTGTATTTGCCGATTACCGAGGAACGTGTCGAGAAGGATCCGAACCATACCGTGGATCTGATCCCGGCGACCAAGGTCCGGCGGAAAACGGTATTGATCGCGGAGGATGAGAAGGAAGTGCGCGAGTTGGCGCGAGAGTTTCTCACGGCAGCAGGGTATAGCGTGTTGACCGCGGAGGACGGGTGGGAAGCGCTGCAGATCACCGAGCGGCTGGGACGCTCGATTGAAGTGGTGCTGACGGATATGGTGATGCCGAAAATGGGCGGCACGGAATTGGGAATTCGGCTTCGCAGCTTGCAACCGCATTTGAAGGTCGTCTACATGACCGGTTATTTGGAGCAGAGCGACAGCAATCGAGGCTTGATGGAAGGCGCATGCTTCCTGCAAAAGCCGTTCTCGCGGGAAACGTTGGTGGCCAAGCTGGCCCAGGCGTTTCAGGACGAACGGGTGGCGTGGCCACAGGCGCAAACGCTGGCGTCTTAGACGGATACCACGGACTCATTGCCCTAAGTTACCCCTCACCCGATCAAACCCTCTTACAAGCTTTTTGCCCCAGCATTACAAGTTTTTACCGCAGCAGCCGAGTGAGGGAGCGTCTAATGGAGCCGTGTGTTCGCCCGCGCGGGTCGCTGATTCGAACAAAATGAATCGGCGGCAAAGGGAGAGGCACAATGACCGAGCCTCCGAAGCAAAGAATGTTTGTGGCGACCGCGAAGAAAGACCGCGCACGATTTTCGTCCGCAGTGGTAGTGGACGCATTCTTTGAAATGCTGGCACTGCTCGAAGACTACGCACCCGTTTGGTATACGGAGGACCGGCGCAGTCGAGCCTTGGCCGCCGCAAAGTTGCTGGAGAAATCGGCAAAGTCGAGGGCCAGGGGCCGCAGAGGAATCGCAGGCGTTCAAGCAGCGGGCTTGCCGGGAAGGGGTTCGCGGGCGAGAAAACCGGCGGCAAAGCGGTGCGCGTAGACGAGTTGCTGGTAAAACGTGCGTAGCTCGTCAGCGGATTGATATTGGTCCATGGGCAGCGCCGCTCGCACAGTCAAAACTCCTGTGGGTCAAATCCGGATTGCGCCGCGGTGAGTTGGTGGAAACTCCTCAACAGCAGGCCAGCGCCCGACGAGCAGCACAAAGGAAAGCGTGATCTCCGTCAGGACCCGCTGGGCGCGCCGCACACGGTCAGGCTGTGGGTTTGTCGGGGACGGGTTCGCGGGCCAGGAAGTCGGTGGCGAACCGCTGCGCGTAGGAAGAGAGTAGCTGCTCAATGCGCAGCGGCGAATCGGACTTTAGAACAAAGCCCGCGTGGTGGAATTTCTTAATGCGTTCGACAATTTCTGGATCGTGATAGGCGGAGGTGTCGGGCTCCTGCTGACGTGCGAGCGAAACGATGACGCCGGCGAAATCCTGGCGTGGCTGTGGAAGTTCGTAGGGCATTTTGCCCGCGGTGACTTCCAATTTTGCCCACTCGCGCCATAAGTTGACACCGGTGGCGGTTTCCACCATGTTGGAAATATACGCGCCGCCGACGCGGGCAGCGACTTCGAGGAAATAGATTCGACCATCGGCGTGGGCTTTGAGGAATTCGCCGTGGGTGACACCGCGAAGCAGCCCAAGGCACTCGATCAGTTTGCCGTGCAACTCTTTCAACGCCATCGCGTCCGCTGTGTCACGGGGCAACGTACGTGTCGTGAAGACGCCGCCGTGGTGCGAGACATCAAGAGGGGATGCACCATAGCCGTGCACTTCGGCAAAGACGACGGAGCGCTCACTAACGACACCATCGACGTGGAAAACGCTGCCGGGAATGAACTGCTCGAGCAAATACTCGGACTGGCGATCGCCGAGCTGATCGAGCCAGGGCCAGAGTTCCTCGGGCGTTTGGATTTTTTTCATGCCGATGCCGGAAGCCTGCGCACGAGGCTTCAGGAGCCAGGGGCCGGGCACACGGGCCATGAATTCGCGCAGATCCTGGTAATTCAGGATGTGGATGAATTCAGGGACAAGGATGTCGCCTTCCTCGGCGCGAGCGCGCATGGCGAGTTTGTCGCGAAAATAGCGAATGGTGGTGAGGCCTATGCCGGGAAGACGCAGATGCTCGCGGAGGGCGGCGACATTTTCCATGTCGAATTCGTCGAGAGCGACGATCCGGTCGATGTGGCGGGTGCGGGCGGCGTAACTGACGGCGTGAATGAGGTCGGTAAGCGGAAGTTCGTCGGGCATGAAGAACATTTCGTCGATGAAATCGCGAGGCCAGTTGGCGTTGCGAAGTTTCTCGGTGGTGAGTAGATACACGGTGCAGCCGCTGTTTTTGCAGGTGCGGAGAAACTCCTGACCCTTTTCGTAGGAGCTGACACAAAGGATAGTGATGGGGCGGCTCGCCGTCATGGAGCTGTGATGCGCGGATTATATACGGCTTTCGCTCGCGGGAAAGAGGAATTGGAGGAAGGGACCGACGCGCTGGGCCCAGGCGGCTTCGTTGTGTTCGGCACCTTCGATGCGCTCGTAGTGTAAATCCCGGTCGGACCGCCAACCCTTGTTGAGGAGCACCTCGTGGAAGCGTTCGACGTCATCGACGGTGCGGGGCCCTTCGCGGGTACCGATGTCCAGCCAGATGCGCGGATGCGGCTCGACGCGAGCGGCCGAGGCGAAACGGAGAATGACGCGTTCGTTCCACCACACGGAAGGGGAAAGGGCGGCAATTTTGCCGAAAATTTTGGGCTCGCGCAGACCCAGGTAAAGCGATACCAAGCCCCCGAGGGAGGAGCCGCCGATACCGGTGTTGGCGATGCCTTCACGCACTCGATAATTCCCTTTCACGAACGGACGAACTTCATCGAGGAGGAATTTGGCGTAGCGGTTGGCGCGGCCGCCGCCGAGTTTCGGGGCGCGTGTGGGAGTGTACTCGCCGAGGCGCTGTTTTCCGGCGTTGTAAATGCCAACAATAATAAGCGGCTCGACACGCCCCTCCTGAATGCACTGATCGGCCGTCTGGCCCACGTGCCAGTCCATGCCGGGGATGAACGAGGTAGCGCCGTCGAACAGATTCTGGCCGTCATGCAAATAGAGTACGGGATATTGCCGGCCGGGCTCGGTGTCATAGCCCGGAGGGAGATACGTGATCAGGTCGCGCCGGTTACGCAGGACGCGCGAGGAAAAGCCCTCGTGTTTAATGAGGTGTGGCGAACTCACGGAGCGATGACGACCAGAAGATCTTTGGCTTCGACGTGTTGCCCGGGATTGACCAGCAGCTTATCGATTTTGCCGCTGATCGGCGCGTAGATGTTGGACTGCATTTTCATAGCTTCCAGTGTGAGCAGTTTAGCACCACGCTCGACGGGATGATGGAGTTGCACAGCGATGCTGCTGATGAGCCCGGCCGTGGGCGCACCGACATGGCCCGTGGCCTCGGGATCGGCTTTGGGATGGGCGCGCTCCTGCACGCGCAGAGAGCGGTCACGGACGTTGACTTCCCGTGGTTGGCCGTTCAATTCGAAAAACAGCGTGCGCGTGCCATCGGGATGGGCCTCGCTGAAAGTCAGGAATTTCACGATCATGGTTTTCCCGGGTTCGATGTCGACGGTGATTTCTTCGCCGGGCTTGAGGCCGTAGAAGAATGCCGCGGTCGGGAGCACACCGACGTCCGAGTACGCCTGGCGGAAGGCGTTGAACTTGAGATACACCTCGGGGTAGAGAAGATAGCTGAGCAGCGCGTCGTGTTCGACCGGATGATTCACCTTCTTCTCGAGCTGTGCTTGCTCTTCCTCGAAATCGACGGGCTTCAGGCTCGCGCCGGGTCGACCTTTCATAGGCGGCTGCCCGCGGAGAATAATGCGCTGCAGTTTCTTAGGCCAGCCGCCAAGCGGCACGCCGAGGGTTCCGGAAAACATTTCGACGACCGAATTCGGCAGCGAAACATCGTGGTGCTCTTCGAGCCCCAACAGGTCCGAGACTTTCATTTCGTTGACAAGCAAAAACAGCGCCATGTCCCCGACAACCTTACTTGAGGGCGTAACCTTCACAATGTCGCCGAAGGCTTGATTCACTTCGGCGTACGTCTTTTCGACTTCGCGCCAGCGGTGGCCGAGGCCCATGGCGGCGGCTTGCTCGCGAAGATTGGTGAACTGGCCACCGGGAATTTCGTGCTGATAGAGACGGGCGGAGCCGGACCGCAGGCCGGAATCAAAGGGCCGATAGTAAGTGCGCACGGTCTCCCAGAAATCCGAGCACTCATTGAGCGTTTCGATGTCGAGTTGCGTGTCGCGCGGTGTGTTGCGCAGGGCTTCGACGATGGAATTTAAGTTCGGCTGGCTGGTGCTGCCGCTCATTGCAGCGACGGCGGCATCGGCAACATCAACGCCAGCGTCGGCGGCCTTCAGAACCGATGCGGCATTGACACCGCTGGAATCGTGGGTGTGAAAGTGAACGGGGATGCCAATTTCTTCGCGTAGTGCTTTGACCAGGGCAAAGGCCGCATAGGGCTTGCAGAGTCCGGCCATGTCCTTGATGCAGAGGAAATGGGCGCCGAGTTTCTCAAGCTGCTTGGCGAGTTTGACGTAGTACTGCAGCGAATATTTGGGGCGATGGGTATCGAGCAGGTCGCCGGTGTAGCAGATGGCAGCTTCGCAGACGGCTCCGGCTTCGAGCGTGGCATCAATGGAAACGCGCATGTTGTCAATCGAGTTAAGCGAATCGAAAATACGGAAGATGTCGATGCCCTGGCGGTGCGCTTCGCGGACGAATTCGGCGACCACATTGTCGGGATAGGAGGTGTAGCCGACGGCGTTGGGGCCACGCGTAAGCATTTGGAAGCAAATGTTAGGGATGCGTTCGCGCAATTCGCGGAGACGCTGCCAAGGGTCTTCGTGGAGGAAGCGCATCGACGTGTCGAAGGTGGCGCCGCCCCACATTTCGATACTGAAGAGATTCGGCAGCCGCTGCGCCACGGCACTGGCAGTGGTGAGCAAGTCGTAGGTGCGGACACGCGTGGCCATGAGCGATTGGTGCGCGTCGCGGAAGGTTGTGTCCGTGAGCAGGAGGCGCTTCTCTTTGCGAGCCCACACGGCAAATTTCTTGGGGCCGAGTTTTTGCAGCAGTTGACGCGTCCCGGGGGACGGCGCCACGCCTGGGATCGCGGGGGGCTGGGCTTTCTCGATCACGGCGGGGACGGGTTTGCCTTTCACCTCGGGGTTGCCGTTCAAGATGACGTCGCCGAGATACGAAAGGAGTTTGGTGGCGCGGTCGGCGCGACCGGCAAAGCGAAAGAGTTCCGGCGAATCATCGAGAAACGATGTGGTGACTTCGCTGCCGCGGAAACGCGGGTGATTCACCACGTTTTCGAGAAATGGAATATTCGTTTTTACGCCGCGGATGCGGAATTCGCGGAGCGCGCGGTCCATGCGCTGGCAGGCTTCGTGGAGCGTGACGCCCCAGGCAGTGACTTTCACCAGCAGGGAATCGTAGTACGCAGCGAGCAGAGCACCGGCGTAAGCGGTGCCGCCATCAAGGCGAATGCCGAAGCCGGCGGGCGAACGATAGGTGGAGATACGGCCGTAGTCCGGCGCGAAATTCTTTGCTGCATCTTCGGTAGTGACGCGGCACTGGAGCGCGGCGCCGTAGAGTCGAATTTTGTCTTGGCCGGGCAAGGACAGTGGTTCTTCGTGGAGTTTGTGCCCCTGGGCGATAAGGATTTGCGCTCGCACGATGTCGATGCCGGTGACCATTTCGGTGACGGTATGTTCGACCTGAATGCGCGGGTTGACTTCGATGAAATACCACTTCTCGGAATCGACATCGTAGAGGAACTCGACGGTACCGGCATTGCGGTAATCGGCTTTTTGCGCAATCTGCACTGCGGCGTCGCAGATTTCAGTTCGCACGCGGTCGGGAAGATTCAACGCGGGAGCCACTTCGACGACTTTCTGATGGCGGCGCTGCACGGAACAATCGCGCTCGTAGAGATGCAGAAGGTTGCCGTGCTGGTCGGCGAGGATCTGAACCTCGATGTGACGGGCACGAGGCAGATATTTTTCGAGGAAGACGGAGGCATCCCCGAATGCGGATTTTGCCTCGCCCTGAGCCTCTTCGAGACGCGACGCAAGCTGTTCGGGGTTGTGCACGACACGCATGCCACGGCCGCCGCCGCCCATGGCGGCTTTGACGATGACGGGAAAGCCAATTTCGTCGGCGATTTTCTGGGCTTCTTCAGGAGACGAGACCGGCTTTTCTGTGCCCCGCAGAACGGGCACACCCGCGGAGAGCGCCAAGCGGCGTGCCGCGGTTTTGTCGCCGAGAAGTTCGAGCAATTCTGGGCTGGGACCAACGAACGCCAAGCCGGCTTTTGCGCAGGCGCGAGCTAGAGCGGGATTCTCGGAAAGGAAGCCGTAGCCCGGGTGAATCGCGTCGACGTCGTGGGTTTTAGCAATGGCGATGATTCCGGCAATATCGAGGTAGGCTTCGACCGGGCCCTTGCCCACGCCGACCTGGTAGGCTTCGTCGGCCTTGAAGCGATGCAGGGCGAGGCGATCTTCCTGCGAATAAATCGCGACGGTGCGCAGTCCGAGCTCGTTGGCGGCACGGAAGATGCGGATAGCGATTTCACTGCGGTTGGCAGCGAGTAGTTTTCGAATCGGTCGGTGTTCTTTCATGTGACTGTGTCAGTCGGCTCCGTCAAGGCAATCCGAAATTCTACATTGTTTCACGCGGGAAACCAGCGGAGACCGCGATAATTCAGATGCGAGCGAACAGGAAAATTGATGAGGTCTGACCTCTATGGCTGGATGAAGCAAGGCAGTTGCGATCGGAGTCTTTGATGTACATCTCGCGGGTACCCCAAGTCTGGTCGACGGGTGCGGTATCGATAGGGACGCCCTTGGCAACGAACTCCGCGTGCAGGTCATCGACGGCTTCAACGATGAGATTGGCCACGCCGCCGGAGACCCCATCACCGGGAAACGAGGAGAGGTGCAGCCACACACCGTCGCGGGAAATACCCAGGTAGCAGGGATCGCCTTCCACGCCGTTGGGCCGGTGGACAAACTCGCGCTGAAAGCCAAGCTGGTCGCAATAGAACCGTTCGGCGGAGGAGGCCTTCGAAACGTGGAGGAGAGGAATCGCAATCTTAATCATGTTCTGCCTCACTTGGCCGCTAGCTAATGTTTGAGGAGAGGAGTTGCAAATCGGATGGGCACACCAAAATTGGAGCCCCCGAAGCCGCGAACGATGGCGAAGGTCACTCCGATCACACCGCCCTGGCCATTCAGGAGCGGACCGCCCGAGCCGCCCGAGGTCGTCTGCGCGTCGTAAACAATTTTGTCAGGCAAGACATCGCCAACGTGGCCCTGCGTGACCAAGGGACGGATCAGTTTGCGTCTGGCGAGCTCGGAGAGGACGAGTTTCGGATCGCCGCCGGTGACTTTAACGATTTGTTCGACGGCATCGTCTCCGGCGCGGGCGAGGATCGCGTCCAGGCCGGTGGCGTAACCCAGGCTGATCAGCGCTTCGCCGCTGACCGCAGCTTCCTTTCGGCTATCCAGTTTGAGGATCGGCCGCTTGAGCTCGGAGAGGTCGCCGTGAACGAGTGCGAGGTCCGCATCCTGAGAAATTTGGGAAATCCCTAGAGGAATGCCCATGGGATCGCCGGGAAAATAGCCGGTCATTTCGGCGAGGACGGGTTCAAGGCCCTGCTTGGTGATGCCGCCGAGTTCGTCGCTTTCCCACCAGGGCTGGACGACGTGGTGATTGGTGAGAACCTTCCCATCCCCAGCGATAAAGCCGGTACCAAAGAAATCGGCGCGGACTTCCGGGGCGCGGCCCTGCGTGGTGTAAACGGTGTTGCCGTCGCTGTCCTTCAACGGGGAGCCGTCGCTGTTGATGCCGCCGTAGCGGACGCGCTGCGCGGTGTCCTTGTCGTTGAAGGCGACAGCGACGTGAATGAGGCAAACGCTCGGAACATAATCGCGAATGATGCTTGCGGCGGCCTGATTGCTGCCTTCGAGCTTGCTGAGGCGGCTGGTGGTTTCCTCCAACTCCTTGCGAAGCTCGTTGACGTCGCTGCCATTCGGCGCGGCCAACTTTTGCTTGAGTGTCTCGGACTGTTGCTTGAGAATCTCGCGTTGCTGCACCATGTCAGTGTTTGCGGGATCCTGACTGAGGCGGTGAGCGGAAGCCAAAAGTTGTTCCTGGCTCTGGATGCTGTGTTCGAGCTGCGCGATTACGGAGTAGGCGCGGCGGGTTTCCTTTTCGGTCTTGTGAGAATAGAGAAAGAAAAGGCCCGCAATAACAGCGGCCAAACCCAGCAGCGAGCCGACACCGATGCGCAGCACGCGGCCCAGGGAAAAAGCGTCGCGGGTCATTTTCTCGGTGACCGCCAGCGCCTGAAACGCGGTTTGGGCGACCTGGTAGGCTTCTTCGGAGTTGCGCACCTTGCGGTCCAATTCGTTGACGGTGCGTTTCAAACGCATCTGGGAACGCAGGCGCGCGAGCAGTTCGTCGGGTTCGAAGGGCACGGGTACCACTTCATCGATTCCCTGATCCAGCCACAAGCCGCGCTGCGCAGCATCCCCCGCGCATAACAGTACGACGCGAGGACGCATTGCTATCGGCAGGTTCTCGATAGAGGTGAGAACGGCCTGCACCGTGGTGTTTGGGAGACTGTCGTCCAACAGCACGAGATCTGCTTCGCCGGCGCGCAGCGTCGCAGCGGCAGCCTCGAGCGCCTCGGCGGCCATCACTTCGTATCCCGCTCCCCGAAGGAGCAAGCGCAGGGACTCACGATGCCCGGCATCCGCACTGAGAACGACAGCTTTATCTGTAGTGGGAACCAATCAGCCCCTCGCCGCTTAGCGCCAATGGCGGCACCCAGAGCAAGCGGAGCGTGCAGTTTAACTCAAAAATGCGAATAACGGGGCGCAGAAACGGATGCGGCGCGCAGGAATCGCGCGAAGTCAGTATTTGCGCAACACGCCGATGACACGGCCCTGGATTTTCACGTCATTGGCGGGGACATATAGGGGAGCCATTTCGGAATTCGCGGGCTGCAGACGGATCTTGCCGGCCCCCTCGCGATAAAAGCGCTTCAGGGTCGCCTCCTCTCCTCCGACCAGAGCGACGACGATATCACCGGCGTTCGCCACCTGCGTCTGCTCACACACCACAAAGTCGCCATCCATGATGTGGTCTTCGATCATGGAGTTTCCCTTTACCTGCAGGACGAAAGAATTTCCGCCGCGCGCAAAATCCCCGAGAGAAAGCGTCTCGCGCTCTTCGACGGCTTCGAGGGGACGACCCGCCGCGATGCGGCCGACCAGCGGCAGTTCATGGACACGCCGCTCGAGGACCTGCTCTTTCGGGGGTTTGGGCAGCTGCACGATCTCGATGGAACGGCTCTGGTTGTAGCCGCGCCGGATGAATCCCTTTTTCTCCAAGGTACTGACGTGTTTGTGAACCGTGGCGAGGGAGGTCAGTTTCATCCCCTTACCGATCTCTTCGAAACTGGGAGCGTAGCCGTGGCGCGTTTCGAACGATACGAGGTAATCGAGAACTTCCTTTTGCCGCTTGGTAAGGGCCATGCAAGCCTCCGATTTTGAGGTGGCGCGAGATGCCGCGCCTCGGTAAAGGAAAAAGACGCGGCGCTCGGACGTGCTAGACATCGCCGGCACCCCCACTCTAGGCGAAAAGAAAGCGAACGTCAAGGGTCGTTTTTCGGAACAGTTCCATGCGATTCGTACTATTTTCTTTTCAGCGGGGTTCCTGCATCTTGGGTTTATGCCTGCTCTCCGTCCCCGTTCTGCTGGTGTGACTGCCGCGGCTACGTACGCGATTCTTTGTTGCGTAACGGCGCTCGGCGCCTGGGGTTTCTTTATTCTGTTACTGCTGAATAACCGCGACGAACACGGACGAGGATTCCTGGATTATTTCCCACTTCTCTTTCTGGTGATTGCGGTGGTGCCGCCTGCTGTGATTGGGCTGGGAATCCGTACCGCGATCGGACTGCTGAAGCTGCGGGCGTGGGCACGGAAAGCTTCGCTCTTCTGGGCCGCAACGGTGTTGGCCCTGTGCTTGGCGATTATTGCGATGCGGCCGTTTGAGACCTTCGTGATTCCGCAGCACTTTGTGAGCCAGGCGGTTCTGACGCGGCAATTGGTGGTCATATCGTTTATATTTATGCTGATGCCGGTGAGCGTGTGGTGGCTATTCTACTTCCGCACGAAAAATGTGAAGCTACAGTTCGCAGCGGGAGATACGCAAAACGAAGAAGGCCAAATCGGCCACGAGCGTGTGGCGGCCGTCACGTGATCCTCTGACGTCGCTCTCACCGCTCACCGCTCCCCCCTCCCTCCGTCTACTCTTTCTCCCTGTGTTATTCTTGGTTTGCCGGCTCCATGGCGGTCCGGCGCGTACTCCCGACAGGAAAACCGTGCCGCCTAGCCGCGAGGGCGAATCGCTGTGCTCCGCGCAAAGGAGCCGCCGGACGACGGGGGTTCACGCTTTACCATGTCGACAATCACAGAAGTTCCCGCAGGAAAAACTAAACGCGAGATTATTGAGCAGGCAGTCATCCGTTTTGCTGGCGACTCCGGCGATGGAATGCAGGTGACGGGCAGCCAGTTCACGAATACGGTAGCCCTGTACGGGAATGATATCGCGACGTTTCCCGATTACCCGGCGGAAATCCGCGCCCCTGCGGGCACGGAACCGGGGGTCAGCGGATTCCAGCTGAATTTTTCGTCGGGCGAGGTGCACACGCCAGGCGACGCCGTCGACGTTCTGGTCGCCATGAATCCCGCCGCGCTCAAGGTGAATATCGCAGACCTGAAGTCGAACGGAATTCTGATCGTCAATTCGGATGCGTTCAAAGAGACGGACTTGCGCAAGGCGCATCTGACCACCAACCCCTTGGAAGATCATTCGCTGGATCGGTTCCGTGTGTTCCCGGTCGAACTGCAGCGATTGACGCGTGCCTCGCTGGAGCATCTCGGACTGGACGCGAAGTCGATGGATCGGTGCAAGAACTTCTTTGCGTTGGGCATGTGCTACTGGCTGTACAACCGGTCGATGGATCCGACGTTCCGTTGGATCGAGGATAAGTTCAAGAAAAAGGCGATTTATGTGGAAGCGAATAAGCTGGCACTGAAAGCCGGCTATTCGTACTGCGAAGCGACGGAAGCATTTCAAACCAGCTATGAAATCCCGCCGGCGCAATTGAGCCCTGGTTTGTATCGCAACCTGAGCGGGAACCAGGCTTTGGCTCTCGGCTTTGTAACCGCTGCTCAGAAATCGGGGCTAAGGCTCTTCCTGGGAAGCTACCCGATCACCCCGGCGTCGGACATCCTGCACGAACTTTCGCAGTACAAGGATTTCGGGGTGCTGACGTTCCAGGCGGAAGACGAAATCGCGGCCATCACTTCGGCGATCGGCGCATCCTATTCCGGAGCACTGGCAATCACGACCACGTCTGGCCCCGGCATGGCATTGAAAACCGAGGCATTGGGTCTTGCCGCCATGACCGAGCTTCCACTGGTGATATGCGACATCCAGCGCGGCGGACCGTCCACCGGCTTGCCGACAAAAACAGAGCAAGCAGACCTGTTGCAGGCGCTGTTTGGCCGCAATTCCGAGGCGCCGATACCGGTGCTCGCGGCGGCGACACCCGCGGATTGTTTCTGGGTCGCGGTGGAAGCGAGCCGCATCGCACTGAAGTACATGGTGCCGGTTATCGTGCTTTCAGACGGCTACCTGGCCAACGGCGCGGAGCCGTGGCGCATACCGAATCTGGATGAAATTCCAAACGTTCCGGTGCATTTCGAAACGAAGGTGGAAGGGTTCCATCCGTACAAACGGAACCCCGACACGCTGGCGCGGCCCTGGGCGATCCCGGGCACGCCGGGATTGGAACATCGCATCGGGGGACTGGAAAAGCAGGACGTTACCGGCAACGTGAATTACGAGCCCCTGAATCACGAAAAAATGGTGCGCATCCGAGCGGCCAAGGTCGAAGCGATTTTGCAGGACATTCCGCAAGTTTTGCCCGAGGGGGATCACGAAGGTGATCTGCTTATTGTGTCGTGGGGTTCGACGTGCGGAGCGATCATGCAATCTGTGAAGACCCAGCGGGCTCTGGGACGAAGGATCGGTCACTTGCACCTGCGCTATCTGAATCCACTGCCCGCCAATGTCGGTGACATTCTGAAGCGCTACAAGAAGGTTCTCGTTCCTGAATTGAATATGGGCCAGCTCCTCTGGATTTTGCGCGCCAAATATTTGGTCAATGCGGTCGGCCTCAACAAGATTCAGGGCCGCCCCTTCAAACAGTCCGAACTTGAACAGAAGATCGAAGAA
>Ga0306920_100002944_pt1 | contig 21555 bp, 21 predicted proteins | sample flu12Cox44000170_FD_204666 | JGI IMG/M metagenome (GOLD analysis project Ga0306920, IMG submission 204666) | Lab enrichment of tropical soil microbial communities from Luquillo Experimental Forest, Puerto Rico - flux4day.12C.oxic.44.000.170 (v2)... | ecosystem: Environmental > Terrestrial >...
CCATCACGCCGTCCGCTGCCAGCCGGTCGAGCGCCATGCTCGGCGCGGCGGCGACGACGGCAATGAAGCGTGCGAGCGATCGGATGGCGGGCTCGATCGCCGGCAGCGTTCGGGGGATCGCGGCAAACCGTTCGAGTTCCGCCGTCAGATCCATTTCGGTGAACGGCGGCAAGAGATGAAACGGCGCTTTCAGCGTCGCGTGAAATCCGTATTTGCGCGGCTCGTGGGTGAGCTGCGCCCATTCGGACGCGCTGAGCGCGATGTCTTGCGGATGGCGCAGCCTTTCGCCGGTGTAGCAATCATAGCCGAGGACGCCGGCGCCGAAGCGATAGAGCGCGCAATCGGCTGGCGGCACGAAATAGATCGCGTATCTCGGCTCGTCCATGGCGCTTCACGCCGTTCGCGGGACCGGCCACGCGCTCACCGCGCGGTGACGATGATGTCCGCTTGCGCCAGATGCACGAGGCGGCCGGCCACGATGGTGGCGACGACACGCGGCTGCCCGACGGCCGATGCATCGACGATGATCAAGTCCGCGCGCCGGCCGGGCGCGATCTGCCCGCGATCGTTGAGCTCAACGGCGTTAGCGGGCGTCTGCGACACCAACGCCCAGGCTTGCCCGAATGGGAGGACGCCGCGCTGCGCGAGCGCAAAGGCCGCGAGCAGCGGCGCCGGATAGTAGTAATCCGAGGCCAGCACCGAGCAGAGTCCCCGCCCGATCATCTCGGTGGCGTCGATCCATCCGGTGTGGCTTCCACCGCGAACGACGTTGGGGGCGCCGAGCACGATATCGTCGCCATGGGAGGCGGCGTCCTCGGCGGTCGCGATCGTGGTCGGGAATTCCGCCAGACGGCACCCGAGCGCGCGAAACCACCGGCGCTGTTCGGGACTGGCGTCGTCGTGCGACAGCAACGGAACTCCACTTGCATTGGCGGCGGCGGCGAGCCGCTCGATCGAGGCGGGAACTTCGTCGGCCCTGCGTTTGGTGCGCTCTACCACCGCCAGGAACCGCTCGTGCGTGACCCCGGCGCGCGCGACCATTTGCGCGAGCTGTTGCGCGCGGCTCGATGCGTCCACCGTGCCCGACATGTGATCATTGAAGGCGATCGCGTCGATCCGGCGGCCGGCCAGCCACGTCAGAATCTCGGGCTCGGCATCGAGATTGTAGGTCTCGTGACGCAGGTGGTAGCGGGTGTCGGCGCCAAGCCGCGGCCGCAAGCGCTCGATGCCGTCGAGAATCGCGCGCGCATTCTCGGCCCCGCGCAGGCCGCCTTCCCACGACCAGGTCACGCCATGAAAGACGGTCGTGATGCCGTTGGCGACGGCTTGCCGATCGCTTTCGAGCAGCGCCACATCGATCGGAAATCCGACTCCCGGCCGCGGCATCATTTGCCGCTCGAAGGCATCGCCGTGGACGTCGACGATCCCGGGCAGGACCACAAAGCCGCGGGCGTCGATCACGCGCTCGGCGCTCGCTTGCGCGCCGACGCCGGTGACGACCCCGCCCTCGCAATCGAGATCGACGCTGGTCTCCTCGAGACTGCCCCCGACGAGCGCGCGACCTCCCTCGATGCGCATGCGCATGATCGACCCGCCTTACGAACGAGCGGTCTGTTCGGGCCGATACCTCGACTGACGCGTCTTCGACCGCGGCGCCTGCGACGGGTATCGCTTCGGTTTCTCGACCGACATCGGCTGGTATTTTTCAAGGAAGGCCTCGATCGACAGCTGCCGGAAATCGGGCAGGGCGGCCCGCAGTCGATCGTGATCCCAGTCCCACCACGCGAGCCGCTGCAGCCGTTGCGCGACGGCAGCCGGAAAGCGCTGCCGGATGACACGCGCCGGGTTGCCGGCGACGATCGCATAGGGATCGACGTCCTTGGTCACCACGGCGCCGGCCCCGACCACCGCGCCGGTGCCGACGGTACGGCCCGGAAGGATGATGGCGGCGTGCCCGATCCACACGTCGTGGCCGATGACGACCAGAGAGGCGCGGCGCCACGCGAAAAATTCCTCCTCGTCCCGCTCGCCGGGAAAATAGGCGCTTGCGCGATAGGTCATATGCGACTGCGTCGCCCGCGCCATCGGATGGTTGCCGGGATTGATGCGCGCCATGGCCGCGATCGAGCAGAACTTGCCGAACCTGGTGTAAGCGACCTCGCTGTCGTTGACGATGTACGAGTAATCGCCCAACGCGACCTCGAGCAGGCGGGTTCGCGCACCGACCTCGGTATAGGCACCGAGCCTGCAGTCGCGCACCTCGGCCGTCGGATGGATCAGGGGTATGGTCGAGAGCGTCTTGATGGGCATGGAGCGCCAAAGGCCGACGAGGCTCTCACCTTTCCCGCCGGGGCATGACAGTTCGATGACACTGTCGGTTCCGGCTGTGAGCGGCCGATCAGGTCTCGATCACCAGCTCGATACGATCGGCGGCGAGGCGGGCTCGCGTCGTCAGGATCGGCCGCCCGTCCGCCGTGACGTCCGTGCTGTCCACGACGATCAGCGGCCGACCGGGCGTCAGGCGCAGCCGCGCGGCGTCCGCGGCGTCGGCGATGGCCGCTGAAATCCGCGTGCTCTGGCGGCGATAGTCGTCGATCCCGAGTTGCGCCAGCGTGCGCGTGAGCGAGCGGGTGTCCCGATAGATGCGGCCGACATCCGGCGCGCGCTCGGCCGGTAGCCACGTGGTTGCGGCGGAGACGGGCACGCGATCGACGCTGCGCAGGATGTCGAGGCGGATCACCTTTGCCCGCGGCGCGACGGCGAGCCGTCGGGCGACGTCGGGTTCGGCCTCCTCGCTCACGCTGGCGAGGAGCCGGCCTCCTGGCTCGCGTCCGGCGGCGCCGACGATCTCGGAGAAGCGGGTGCGGGAGCTGATCGGGTAGCGCAGCCGGCGGGTTTCCACGTAGGTCCCGCTGCCGCGCTCGGCCCGCACGAAGCCGCGATCGGCGAGCGCCGCGAGCGCGCGGCGCACCGTGTGCCGATTCACGCCGAGCCGTTGCGCGATCTCGATCTCGCCGGGCAGTCGCGTCTCGACCGGATAGCTGCCGTCCGCGATCGCGCGCTCGAGCTGATCGGCGACCCGCCGCCACAGCGCGATCCCGGCGGTCTCCGCGCTCGCCATCGCGCGATCGGCACGTTTCATCACGCCATGTTTCATGGGTGTCGTCACGTCGGCGTCATCAAAGCTTCACGCGCCGACGCTACCAAGTTGTCTATTAACATAGACATCTTGGCCATGGCAACGTCGCCGTCCGCGAACCCGCCGGAAGTCCCGGCTTCAGACGCGTCCTCGCCAACGACGGCGGCGCGCCGCGGCGCCATGGCGGTTCTGGCGCAAGCCCGCGCCGACGAAATCGAGCAAGGGCTGCGCGCGGTGCTCGATCCCGTCGACTATGTGGAACTGCGGGCGCCTGAAACCGGACTGGTCATGCTGCGGGGGCGAATTGGCGGCGACGGCGCCGCCTTCAATCTCGGCGAAGCGACGGTGACGCGGGCGGCGATCCAAATCGCCTCGGGTGAGGTGGGCATCGCCTACATCCTCGGGCGCGATCCGCAAAAGGCGCGCTTGTCCGCCGTCTGCGACGCGCTCTGGCAAAGCAAAAGGTACCGCGATGCCGTGGAGCGGCGCGTGCTCGCGCCCATACGCACGCGCGTCGATGCCGAGCGCGGCCGCCGGCGTGGGGAAACCGCGGCCACGCGCGTCGATTTCTTCACCTTGGTGCGCGGCGAGGATTGAGCGTCATGCCGGCAACCGCTTTCCCCGCGCCGGTGCTCGCGAGCCAGGCCGCCTTCCGCGCGCTGATGGACGCGTTTGCGCGGCCGGGGACCGTCAAGCCGCTGACCCCCGCCGCCGCAGCTCCCTCGCCGCTGAGCACGACCGCCGCCGCCGTGGCGCTGGCGATGCTCGACTATGAAACGCCGGTATGGCTCGACGCTGCGCTCGCGCAACCTCCGCAGATCGCCGATTGGATCCGCTTGCACGCCGGCGCCCGCGTAACCTCCGATCCCCGGCAGGCCGCGTTCGCATTCATCGCCGACCCCATCCACGCGCCGGTCTTCGACGACTTTTCGCTCGGAACGCCGCAATACCCGGATCGCTCGGCCACGCTCGTGCTCCAGGTGGAGCGCTTCGGCACCGGGCAACGCTTGCTGCTCTCGGGGCCCGGCATCGCGGATGTCCAAAGCTTTTCGGCGCAGCCATTGCCGCCGGATTTCCAAGCCCGCATCGCCGCCAATCGGGCGCTTTTCCCGCGCGGCGTCGACATGATTCTCGTTTCCCCGGACGCCGTCGCGGCGCTGCCGCGCTCGGTCGCATCGACGCGAGGTTGACGATGTATGTCGCGGTTAAAGGCGGCGCGCGCGCGATCGAGAACGCCCATGCGTTGCTCGCGGACGTGCGGCGCGGCGATCGCTGCGTTGCCGAGATTTCGCTCGAGCAGATATCGCAGCAGCTCGCGCTCGCGGTCGACCGCGTGATGGCCGAGGGCTCGCTGTACGACCGCGAGCTGGCGGCGCTCGCCATCAAGCAGGCGCGCGGAGACTTGATCGAAGCGATCTTTCTCCTGCGCGCGTTTCGCACCACGTGCCCGCGCTTGGGCGCGTCCGCGCCGTTCGATACCGCGCGCATGGACGTTCGACGGCGCATCTCCGCCATTTTCAAGGATCTGCCCGGCGGTCAGGTGCTCGGGCCGACGTTCGATTATACCCACCGGCTGCTCGACCCGGGGCTTGCCGGCGAGGCCGATGTCGCCGCGCCGCCGATCGCCGCCCACGACGGAACGCCGATGCGACCGGTGGCCGATCTGCTCACCGCCGACGGCCTCATCGAACGGTCTGCGGCGAGCCCTGCCGATGCAGCGGTCGGCGATTTGACGCGCGAGCCGCTGTCGTTTCCCGCCGAACGCGACGTCCGCCTGCAGAACCTCGCGCGCGGCGACGAGGGCTTTTTGCTCGCGCTGGGCTACTCGACCCAGCGCGGCTTCGGCCGCACCCATCCCTTCGCCGGCGAGATCCGTTTCGGCGAAGTCGAGGTCGAATTCTTCGCCGAGGAGGTCGGCTTCGCGGTCCCGCTCGGCACGGTCGCGGTGACCGAGTGTCAGATGGTCAACCAGTTCAAGGGCTCGGCCGCCGAGGCGCCGCGCTTCACGCGCGGTTACGGTCTCGCGTTCGGGCAGAGCGAGCGCAAAGCGATGTCCATGGCGCTCGTCGACCGGGCCTTGCGTGCGCGCGAGCTTGGCGAGGAGGTCAGCGCACCGGCGCAAGACCAGGAGTTCGTCCTCTCGCACTCGGACAACGTCCAGGCGACCGGATTCGTCGAGCATTTAAAGTTGCCGCACTACGTGGATTTCCAGGCCGAGCTCGGCTTGGTGCGGCGGATGCGCGAGGAGTTCGCGCTCCGCGACGGCGCCGACGCGCTGCGGGATGCGGCTGAATGAGCGCGCCGGTCTACAACTTCGCCTATCTCGACGAGCAGACCAAGCGAATGATTCGTCGCGCGATCCTCAAGGCGATTGCGATCCCCGGCTACCAAGTCCCGTTTGCCAGCCGCGAGATGCCCATGCCTTACGGCTGGGGCACCGGCGGGGTTCAGGTCACGGCGGCGATCCTGGGCCCCGACGACGTGCTCAAAGTGATCGACCAAGGCTCCGACGACACCACCAACGCGGTGTCGATCCGCAAATTCTTTGCCAAGACGGCGGACGTTCGCACAACCTCGCGCACCAGCGAGGCAACGGTCATCCAGACCCGGCACCGGATTCCCGAAACGCCGCTCGGTGAGCATCAAGTCCTGGTCTACCAGGTTCCGATTCCGGAGCCGCTGCGGTTCCTTGAGCCGCGCGAGACCGAAACGCGGCAAATGCACGCATTGGCCGATTACGGCGTGATGCACGTCAAACTATACGAGGACATCGCCCGCCACGGCCACATCGCGACGACCTACGCCTATCCGGTCAAGGTGAACGGCAGATACGTGACCGACCCATCGCCGACGCCGAAATTCGACAATCCGAAGATGAACAACTCGCCGGCGCTGCAGCTGTTCGGCGCCGGCCGCGAAAAGCGCATTTATGCCATCCCGCCTTATACGGCGGTCGTGTCGCTCGATTTCGAAGATCACCCGTTCGAGCGGTATCGCCATGACGGCAGCTGCGCGCTGTGCGGTTCAACGGAGAGTTTCCTCGATGAAGTGGTGACCGACGATCACGGCGGACGGATGTTCGTGTGTTCCGACACCGACTATTGCGAAGGCCGTCGCGGCGCGGGTGAAGAGGGCGCGCCATGAGCGAGCGCGACCTCGAGCAACCGCTTCTTCGCGCTGAAGGCCTGAGCAAATGGTACGGCAAGCAGCTCGGCTGCCGCGACGTCTCATTTTCCCTTTACCCTGGCGAGGTGATCGCCGTGGTGGGGGAATCCGGCTCCGGCAAAACGACGTTGTTGCAGCTTCTCTCCACGCAGCTCGCGCCGTCCCGCGGCCGCGTGCGCTATTGCATGCGCGATGGCGCGATGCGCGATCTTGCGTCGCTCGGTGAGGCGGAGCGCCGTTTCCTCTTTCGTACCGATTGGGGCTACGTGCATCAAGATCCGGCCTTGGGTCTACGCATGAGCGTGTCCGCGGGTGCCAATGTCGGCGAGCGGCTGATGGCGATCGGCTGGCGTCACTACGGCCAAATCCGTCACACCGCGGGCGATTGGCTCGCGCGCGTCGAGATCGATGGCGGACGGATCGACGATGCGCCGTACACCTATTCGGGCGGAATGCGTCAGCGGCTTCAGATCGCGCGCAATCTCGTCACCCGGCCGCGCCTCGTGTTCATGGACGAGCCGACCGGCGGCCTCGACGTTTCGGTTCAAGCGCGCCTGCTCGATCTTTTGCGCGGCCTGGTCGCCGAGCTCGCGCTTGCCGCGGTGATCGTGACCCACGACCTTGCCGTCGCACGGCTGTTATCTCATCGCGTCATAGTGATGAAGGATGGCGAGATCGTCGAGACCGGCCTCACCGACCAGGTGCTCGACGATCCCCACCAGCCCTACACGCAGTTGCTGGTGTCCTCGGTCCTGCCGCCGTGAGGATGTCATGTCGACCGTGCTCGAACTGACGGCCGTAGCGAAGACGTTCACCATGCATTTGCAGGGAGGTGTTCGCCTCCCCGTGGTGACCGGCGTTGCATTCGCGGTGCGCGCGGGCGAATGCGCCGTGCTCGCCGGGCGCTCGGGCGCGGGCAAGAGCTCGATCCTCAAGATGATCTTCGGCACCTACCGCTGCGACGCCGGCAGCATCCTCCTGCACGCCGATGGCCGCACGGTCGACGTCGCGCACGCGGAGCCGCGCCAGATTCTCCTGCTGCGCGCGCGGGCGCTCGGCTATGTCAGCCAGTTTCTGCGCGCCGTTCCGCGCGTGCCGACGGTCGACGTCGTGGCCGAGCCGCTGGTGATTGCGGGAGTAGAGCGGGACGATGCCCGCCGGCGCGCGGCCGATCTCCTTCGTCGGCTCAACATTCCGGAGCGGCTGTGGCCGCTGCCGCCGGCGGCGTTCTCGGGCGGCGAACAGCAGCGCGTCAACATCGCCCGCGGCTTCATTTCGGATCTGCCGCTGCTTCTGCTCGACGAACCGACCGCCTCGCTCGACGCCGGCAACCGCGCGGTCGTCGTCGACTTGGTGGCCGAAAAGAAGCGGCGCGGAACGGCGGTGGTCGCGATCGTGCACGACGACGACGTGCGCGCGGCGATCGCCGACGCCGTCATCGACGTCAACCGTTTCACGGCGGCGGCCTGAGGATATCCATGACGCACCGCGGTCTGCTCCTGGCCAATGCTCGCGTGGTCCTTGCGGAGCGCGTGATCGAGGCCGGATGGGTCGCGGCCGCGAACGGCCTCATCGTCGAGATCGGCGAAGGGCGCGCGCCGGGCCATGCCGAGGACCTCGCCGGCGACCTCCTGCTTCCGGGCCTGGTCGAGCTGCATACCGATCATCTCGAGGCACATTACGTGCCGCGGCCCAAGGTGCACTGGGATCCGGTCGCGGCCGTGGTTTCCTACGACGGCCAGCTCGCGACCTGCGGCATCACGACCGTGCTCGATTCACTGCGAGTTTGGCGCGAGGAGTCGGTGGAAGACGTCGACGGGCAGGCGGAGATCCTCGCCGAGGCCATAGCGGCCGCGCGCGACGCGGAGCTTCTTCGCCTCGAGCACTTCCTTCATCTTCGCTGCGAGGTGCCGATGCCGAGCGTCGTGGCGGAAGCGAAGGCGTTGATCGAGCGTGCGGATGTCCGACTCGTGTCGCTGATGGACCACACGCCCGGACAACGGCAGTTCCGCGACGAAGGGAAGCTGCGAGACTATTACCGCGGCAAGAGCGGCGGCCTGACCGACGCCGAGCTCGACGTGCTGTTTGCCAAGCGCATTGCCTACCAGGCCGCGCACGCCGAGACCAACCATCGCCAACTCGTCGACCTCGCGCGCGCGCGCAACGTCCCTTTGGCGAGCCACGACGACACCACGCCCGATCACGTCGCCGAAGCGCTCCGCGACGGCGTGTCGCTCGCCGAGTTTCCGACCACGATCGAAGCGGCGCAGGCGCTGCACGCGGCCGGCATCCGCGTCTTGATGGGCGCCCCCAATCTCGCGCGCGGCGGCTCGCATGCCGGCAACATCGCGACGCAGGAGCTGGCGCGCGCCGGCGCGCTCGACGTGCTCTCGTCGGACTACGTCCCTGCGAGCCTGCTGATGGCGGCGTTGCGCCTGCCCGAGGCCGTTGCGGACATCGGGCTGGTGGCGGCGGTGCGCATGGTCAGCAAGACCCCCGCCGAGGCGGTCGGGTTGAGCGACCGCGGCGAAATTGCGGTCGGAAAACGCGCCGATCTCATCCGCGTGCACGTCGCGCACGACGTGCCGGCGGTTCGCAGCGTGTGGCGCGGCGGTCGGCGGGTGGCATGAGCTGGATCGCGAGAGTTCTCCGATTGTTGACGGCCCGACCGAAATTGATCGGCCCGGGACGTCTGGTGCTGGTCGTCGGCCCGAGCGGCGCCGGCAAGGACACGTTGATCGCGCGCGCTCGCGCGGCTTGCCGGGGCGACGCGACCGTGGTTTTTCCCGCGCGCGTGGTCACGCGGCCGCCGTCGATCTTCGAAGACAATGAATTCATGCCGCCATCCGCCTTCGAGCAAGCGGCGGCCAACGGCGCCTTCGCGATCTGGTGGAGCGCGCACGGCCACATGTACGGAATTCCCCTCGCCGTCGATTTCGATATCGAAGCCGGCCGCACCGTGGTCTGCAACGTGTCGCGCAGCGTCGTCGACGCCGTGCGCGAGCGCTACGCCAATGTGGTGACGGTGCTGGTCACCGCGCCGCGCGAGGTGCTCGAGCCCCGCCTTGCGGCGCGCGCGCGAGGAAGCGACGGCGGCATCGCCCACCGAATGAGCCGCGTCGAGCTCGCGGACGGCAAGTTGCGGCCGGATGTGATCATCGACAATGTCGGCGAGCCCGAGACCGGCGCGCGCAAGCTTGTCGACACCCTTTATGCCACCGGCGTCCTCGCGGGTTGAAGAACGCTCCCACAGCCGTCAATGTTTGGTTGGCGCAACCCGCATGCTCGGTCCCCGCCGCTTACCGTTATTGTAAAGATACGGCTTGATGCACTTGTCGCGCGCAGATTGCCTAGCTGCCTTGAGCGCGACCGGACCCACATTCGCGAGGAACACCTTTTCGTGAGCGCGCGTGAGGATCTCTATGGCTTGTTTCAACGGCAGCCATTTGACGGCCTTGATATCGTCCATCGGCTCGCGCATGGGCCCGCCGATGACTCGCATATGCCAGAACTGTACGATTTTGATCCGGCCATCGACCGAGTACAACATCGACCCGAGAAAACCGTGGACGGAAACCTGGTGTCCGGTTTCTTCCAACACCTCTCGTCTGGCGGCAGCGCGCGCATGCTCACCTGGATTGAGCTTGCCCTTTGGCAGCACCCAGGACTTGTCCCTTCGCAATCGCACGACTGCGATGCGCGGTCTGGCGCCTTTCTCTAAGACAATTCCGCCCGCGGCCAGAATCGCCGGTGGATCGTTCGCATCGGGTAGAAGATTCATGGCGCTCCCCTCGATCGTGAGCGCCGCACATGCTGGCCCGGCATACTTAACGCGGGGTTAACATGCCGGAGACCGTGGGTCCGGTGGTGATCTCGGTGGAACGAGGGTCGCCACCGTCTCGACACGGCGGCAGCAAGCTCGCCCTCGAAGTCACGGCCAAAATGGCTTCGCCTCAGCGAAGGCGCGGTAGGCACGCTCCGCATCCTTGAGCACGGACGCGACGCGCGCCTCCTCACGGCCGGAAAGACGTCCCGCGGCGAATGCCTTCTTGGCGCGGCCTTCGCGCTGTTTGCCGCTGGCGTCGTGCACGTCAACGATTTGCTCGCTCAGTCCCTCATGCACCGCGATGTCGTTGAGGTCACCGAGAGCGTCCTGCAGCTTCTCCAATCCGGCCACGAAACCGTTCCGTCGCCGCATAGCCTTCTTGCCAGGAAACGCGCCGGCAAAGAATTCCGAAGCGTACCGAAGTTTCTTGGCTTGAATGCGCATCTTATGTCGACGCTGCGGGTCGAGCTCCTCGAGCTGTGCACCCGCTTTCAAAATCTTCTTCCAGCGTCGCCTCAGCTCGTCGGCGGCGGCACCGACAATCGGCTGCTCTCGCAGTAAGCGGCTGAAATCCTCGGGGTTGCGCGTCCAGTCGCCGGCTTCGATCCAGCACGCAGTGTCGAGAACGAGATTGCGAAAGCGTGTGGATTCGACGGCCGCGCAGGCGCGGGCAAACGCCTCCTCACGTCTTCGCTGGAGGTCCTTGGCGAGAACCGCCACTCCCGGTCCATTCGGCTTGCCATCTGTGACCGGCCTCACAACGCGCTTGATGAACACGTCAAGTTCGCGCGCCGGGCCTAGTTCCTGAGTGATCCACTTGAACTGGGTCTTCATCTCCTCCGTCTGTGGATCAACAAGCATGTCGGCAAACAGCGAGACCGCCGCCCGCAAACGCCGAAGAGCGACCCGCATTTGGTGCAATCCCTCGGGATCCCCGCCTAGTGTGGCGGGTTGATTGGCGACGAGTTGGCGCAGACACGCCCTGGCAATGGCTTGAAATGCGGCTTGCCGGCTGCAGTCGGGCGTGAGCGCGACCGGTGCCGCCTTTACCGGCTGGGGCGCCTCGCCGGCGATGAGCGTGTACCCGCGCTCGGCCTTGCTCTTGACCGCAAGCTGAACTGGCACTTCCTCGGCGAGCATGCGCGCGAGCTTGAAAAGCTCCGCGGATTCGCCGCGCTTGAGTTCCAATTCCACCTCGCAAAGGGGCGAAGACTGTCGACCCGCCTCGACCTTCCCCTTGTCGACGGTGAGTTCGATCTCGCTAACTCCACTTTGGATCGGATAGACCGTGCGGCGCACGCGCGTCTCGAATATCGGCTTCAAGCCGCGCCGCACCTTCTTGCCAAACACGGGTCCGAGCGCGGCGTCCTGCGCCACGTCGAGGTCGGGCTGCCTGCCGCTGATCGGGTGCTCCCATTCGTCGCGCGCAAATAGCGCGGCCGCCGTTTTCCCGCTTGATTGTCTGAACGTGGCGGCGGCCGATGCGCCGCACTCGCAGCGATAAACCCTTGTTGCGCAGCTTCAACTTGTCGGTGTCGAAATAGACCGACACCAGGGTTGCTGGCTTAGACGACGTCTTCCGCGCCGTCCGCAGCAACGAGCTGCGAGCCAGGCGATAGAAGCTATGGGCCGGCACTTCGAGCTTGAGCTCGACTTCACGCGCAGGCGACATGGGAAAATCAGCTGAATTCGGTATCTAATTTAACATAATTGCCGATTTTGCCCGCAATTTCTAGAGGGGCCGTGAAATCTGGATACCCGCGACGGCTGCGGCTCTGCCCGCTGCGCACAACTCGAGCCGCTTCGAGCGATCGTTCGTTTGGACCGCCGATTACGCTCAATCGAGCTCCTGCGTCTTCTCGCCATCGCCGGCCGATGTACTCCAAGACGCCGTGCGAGAACCACTGAGCGGTCTCCGAGCGCGCGATTGTAGTACGGGGCCTATCCATGCGTTCTGGGCCTCCCACGTATGCATTTGACCGCAGGCCGGGCAGCGCACTGGAATAGGGACGCGTGGAAGGCTTTTGAGTAGAACCCACTCAGTTCTCAGACCCGTTGAAATTGGTGTACCCGTGCGCGGGCACTGAACGAATATGTCAGCCACCTGCGACCCCTTGGTGAGAGGACAAACGTTCGCCGCTCAGTCGCCTGCGCGCATTTGCATCGCGTACGACATTGCTTACGCACGATCGTGATCGTGCCGTGCAAAATTTTCCCGCTGATTCGATTTGAGGGCGCCGAAAGAGTCCAGCAAATTTTTAAGGCAGTGGATAACTCACGCAAACTTCGGCCGGCGCTGCACAAGGCCGCGCAATCGTAGTACTGCCATCGATCCGCACGGCGCACGAAGTGGATGAGAAGATCATGCGTCGCCGCTGGTCGCTTGAAACGCCAACGCGATTGCGTGCGGCCCTTCATCGTCATCGCGCGGACATCGAACCAAGATAAAAGGACCTTTCGCGTCGTGTGCTCACTGCGGCTTGGATTGGTCCCGCCACAATGGTTCATTCAAAACACACCACCAAAGTCTTCGACTCTGACCTGCAGGAACTCGCGCGGGCAATCGCCGAGATGGGTGGGCTGGCCGAGCGGCAGATTGCCGAAGCGATCGAGGCACTGACGACGCGCGACAGCGGTCTTGCACAGCGGATCGTCGCCGCCGACGCGACGATCGATGCCATGCAACGCAACATTGAGGAAAGGGCGGTTGAGACCATTGCACGTCGGCAGCCGGTAGCCGGTGACCTTCGCGAGATTGTTGGCATCTTGCGGATTGCGAATGAGATCGAGCGCATAGGCGATCTTGCCAAGAATATCGGCAAGCGGATCATTGCCATCAACGGTGAAGACGCGTCGCGGGGGTCGATGCGCGGGGTTAGCCAGATGGCTGCTCTCATGCTGGCTCAACTGCGGGACGTCCTCGACAGCTTCGCGTGCCGCGATGTCGCGAAGGCGGTCGAAGTTTGGACGAGGGACCAAGACATTGACCGGCTGTGCACGAGTTTATCGCAGGAGCTTCTCGCTTATATGATGGAAAAATCCGTCGCGATGTCCTTTGGCGCTCACCTGATGTTTTGTGCAAAGAATCTTGAGCGTATGGGCGATCACGCGACCAATATCGCCGAAGCCGTTCACTACATGGTAAAGGGCGAGACGCTTTTGAGAGAGCGACCAAAAGCAGATTTCACCAGCATGCTGACCGTGGCCACGGGGCGGACATGACAAAACCGACCCCTGTGTGTACGGAGAGCTCCGTCCTTATTGATTGCGCGACCGCGTCGCCCGACGTCAACGGCGATGACTGCCGATCATGTCGGTCTTGGGTTACCCGGATGCGGTCCACTTCGATGCCACGAGGATTAAGAGCTGTGACCTCCGGGCTTTGAAGTTGCCCCTTTCAGCTATCGGGGGCCGCCGGGCCCCAGGTTCGGCAACCCCCGCACCTGGGGCCACGATGCCCATTCGCATTCGATCATTGACCGGAATCCGCTGACGGCAAAAAATCTGCCCATGCAGATCCCGCGCGGTCGGCACCCCCCGGTTGGCGGGATCGTCAAGGCAAAAGCATTGCGCAATGCGGGGCTACACGCCATCCTTCTAGCGCATGCCAGATTTGTTGCTGACACCCAACCTCATTCCTCTGCATGCTTGGCTCATCGAGGCCGGGACTAACGACGTAGCGACGGAAACGCTGTTCGACGGGTTCTGCGGGCGCTTGGCCGCGGCGGGCGTGCCGATCGCGCGGGGGTTTCTGTCCATCGCGGGGCTGCATCCGTTGCGGCGGGCGTATTCGCTCACGTGGAGTGACGGGCGAATCGTCGAAGTCACCGATTTCGGTCATGCGACCATCGCCACGGCGGTATGGCAGACAAGTCCGTTCCGTCACATGCTTGAGACCAAGACGCGGCGACTGCACCGACGGCTGGCAGGCGACGACGCCGTGCTCGATTTCGAGGTACTGCGCGAGTTCCGCGATGCAGGGATGAGTGAATGGCTAGCTCTCATGTACGGGTTCGGCTGGAGTGCTGCGCAGCCAGCGACAAATCAGTTCGGCGTCGTTTTATCGTGGACCACTTCCGCGGCCGTCGGACGCGGTAATGGCTGGAGTGCTATGGAACTGGCGGCGATCGAGGAGCTGTCTGGGACGCTGGCGCTGGCGATCAAGGGCAATACCGCGCCTAGCGCAGCGCACGACTTGCTCGCGGCCTATCTCGGCGGCGATGCGGCCGACCGCGTCAGTGCCGGGCAAGTGCAGCGCGGCTCCGTCAGCCGGATCGCTGCTGCCATTCTCTATGCCGACGTGCGCGGCTTTACCAACTTCGCTGAGGACACAGCGCCCGAGGAGGTAACCCGGCGTCTTAACGGCATCTTCGACTGTCTCGGTGATCCAGTGCGCGCGGCGGGCGGCGAAATCCTCAAGTTTCTAGGCGACGGCGTGCTAGCCGTGTTCCTGCCGCCAGACGGCGCAAACGTGGCAGTCGTGACGCCCGCGGCGCTGGCGGCGGCGCGCGAGATACTGGCGCGGGTCGAGGCGCTCAACGCCACCGAGGCAGCAGCCGGCAATCCAGCGCTCGGCTTGGACATTGCGCTGCACGCTGGCGAAGTCACGTACGGCAACATAGGCACCGCCGACCGCCTCGACTTCACGGTAATCGGCCCCGCCGTGAATGAGGCGGCGCGCCTCGAGGGATTATGCAAAGTGTTGGGGAAGCCAGTCCTGATTTCCACGTCGTTCGTGCAGGCCGCGCAGGGAGCGCGAGAGCTATTGTCGTCGGTGGGTCGGCACCCGCTGAGGGGCGTGCGCGAGCCGCAGGACGTGTTCACCATTTGCACTTGACAGTGCAGATAATGCCGCGTGCCGTTCAGACCATGACCGCCCCGCCAGCGACGTCCAGGGTAATGCCGGCGATCCACGCCGCATCATCGGACGCGAGATAGAGCGCCGCGTGTGCGACGTCCTCGGGTGCGCCGAGACGCTTGATCGGATGCAAGTCGATGAGATCTTTTCGCTGACCTGAGGGTATGCGCGTCTTGTTTCGCTCGGTCAGGATTGTTTCAGGAGCAATGCAGTTTGCCCGGATTCCGTAAGGACCGACCTGCCCGGCGAGGTCCTGCGTCAGAATTTCTATACCGGCCTTGGCGGCTGCATACGCGATCGGTGCCATGGGATAGGGCCTGCGCGCCGCGGCCGACGAAATCGTAACGATGTTGCCGGTTCTGCGCTCCTTCATGCGGGGCAGGAAGCTTTTGATCGTGAGGAAGGTCGCGGTGAGGTTGCCGTCGATCGATGCTCGCCACTCCTCCTCGCTCGTCTCTTCGATCGGGCCCGGGGTGGTGAAGCTGCCGCCGGCATTGGCGACGAGGATGTCGAGCGGCCCGAATTCCCGTTCAATCCGGCGGCGCATGGCTTCGATATCGCTGAACTTGGTTACGTCTGCGGTCACATCGATGGCTTCGCCGCCAGCCCGCACGATGTCCGCCAGCACCGCGGATAGCGCGTCCACATCCCTGCCGTGCAGCGCCACCTTCGCTCCTTCGCGGGCGAACAGGGCGCCAATCGCGGCGCCGATGCCGCGCGAGCTGCCCGTCACCAACGCGATCTTGTCCTTCAAGCGATCCATTCTCGTTGCTCGCAGTCAGCGGCAATGGCGCCCCATCAAGCGTAGCGTGCCGCCGCCATGCACGTGACAGTGATCATCAACAGGGCTGCGGCGATGCGCTGGCTCCTCGCCACGCGATGGCGCAATCGCGATCCCTCGGACTCTATAGGCGTGGAGAGTTTGCGCAGGGCCGACCCGCTCACCATGCCTTGAATACCGGCGGCGAGGACTGCGCATAACGCTCCGATGGCCAGGATGTGCCCTTGCAGCCCCAGAGGGCCGTCATGAAGCAGGAACCACAGCAGCCCGCCAGTTGCGACCGCAACAGCGGCAGCGCCCATCTGCGGCCGGAAGAACAGATCTGCTTGATTGCCGGCTGTGCGCGCTAATGCGAATGTCGTACCCGCCCAAAACACGCCGGACAGAACATGCAGCACGAGGGTGACGATCAGGGTGACTTGCATGGCGCCGATCTTTCCGGCCGAGCGATCGGATATACATACTGTATATCCAATTATGGCATTCGCGTGACGTGAGCCCGCGCGCCTACAACAGCCCCCGTCGCATCGTCGCCGCGACCAAGACGCGTCAACGGATCGTCGCTGCCGCGGCGGCGATTCTCGGCACGGCGGAGGGGATCAGCGGATTCTCGCTGCAAGCCGTCGCCGACAAGGCTGGCGTGACGCGGCTCACCGTTTATAATCAGTTCGGGTCGCGCAGGGCTTTGCTGGAAGCCGTGTTCGACGAAATGGCGGTCCGCGGCGGGCTGCATCGCATACCCGCAGTCATGGCAGGTTCCGATCCGCAAGCCGGATTGCTACAGGTCATCGGCATCTTTTGCGACTTCTGGAGCTTCGGTTGCGATGCGCTGGGTCCCTTGCACGCCGCCGGCGCAAGCGATCCGGAATTTGGGGCGAGTGTGCGCGAGCGCAATGAGCGGCGTCGGCGCTTGTTGTCCGTTCTCGTTCGCCGCTTGGCGAAGGACCGCAAGCTGCGCCCTAAAGCGCCGGGCGATCTGATCGACGTGCTGTTTGCCTTGACGAGTTTTCCATTTTTTTCGCAGCTGACTGCGGCAGGGCGGACCACGCAAGCCGCGTGCGACCTCATCCAGGGGCTTGCGACGGACGCCGTGGGGCGGGCGATGAAAGAGGAAATGCCTGTCGGCGCTGATTGAGTTCGCATGCACCTGGCCTGCCCGCGCGTTAAACCGGCATGGACTGCGGTCCCTCTCGACGCGTTCGCCGGGCCAGCATCCGGCCTATCTGTCTCAGAGTGGCCGCGAGTTCTTGCGGGTCGATCCCGTCCGCCTCCATAACGGCCCGGTTAATGGGGTCGGACAACATCTCCTCGAGCGTCGGTTCGCCATGACGGGAATTCATCGTGGGACTCCTCACGGTCGGCCGGAGGGTAAGAGTGCCGCGACCCGAGCGCTCACTCGGCGGCGATGCGGATGGGTTCCAGGTCGCCATCAAAGGACTCCATCCGTTGCGGGTGGAACGCGGGTGCATCGATGGTCCCGTCGCTGCGCACTCGGAACCACAGCGCGTACAGCGCCGGCACAACGAGCAGCGTGAGCGCGGTTGCAACGAACAGGCCGCCCATGATGGTGATGGCCATTGGGCCCCAGAAGATGCTGCCGGCGAGCGGGATCATTCCCAAGATGGCGGCAAGGGCGGTGAGAATCACCGGACGCGCACGCCGCACGGTGGCATCGATGATCGCGCGATGGCGGCCGTGGCCTGCCGCGATATCGCGGTCGATCTGATCGACCAGGATCACGGTGTTGCGCATGATCATGCCGGCGAGCGCAATCAGCCCGAGCAGAGCTACGAAGCCGAATGGCCGATTGGAGACGATGAGCGCGCCGGTTGCGCCGATCAGCCCGAGCGGCGCGGTCGCGAACACCAAGGCCAGCCGCGAGAAGCTCTGCAGCTGAACCATCAAAATCGCCAGCATCGCGATGGCCATCACCGGAAACACGGCGAGCAACGCGCTATTGGCCTTGACGCTCTCCTCGATCGATCCGCCGGTCTCGATGCGGTAGTCGTAGGGCAGGGCGTCCTTGATGCTTTGCAGCTTGGGCTCCACCGCCTTGCTGACATCCGGCGCCTGCACGCGGTCGACGATGTCGCCGCGCACGGTCAGCACCATGTCGCGATTGCGCCGCCACAGGATCGGCTCCTCGTATTCGTAGTGGAGCTGCGCGACCTGCGAGAGCGGCACGGCGACGCCGTTCCTGGAGGTGATGGTCAACGCCGGCAGCCGGTTGAGCTCCAGGCGTTCGGAGGCGACCGCGCGTGCGACCACGTCGATGTGCTCGATGCCTTCCCGATATTGCGTGACGGTATAGCCCGAGAGCAGCGTCTGCAGCGTCTGGGCGACGTCCTGGGGGGTCAGGCCGAGTGCGCGGGCACGGTCCTGGTCGACCTCGAGCCGTATCGACTTCACCTGCTCGCTCCAATCGAGGTGCGGGTCGACGATCTTGGCGTTTGCCGCCATGACTTGCCGCACTTCTTCGGCGATCGCGCGCACCTTCATCGGGTCGGGCCCGACCACGCGGAACTGCACGGGGAACCCGACCGGCGGGCCGAACAGGAAACGATCGACCCGCGCGCGAGCTTCCGGCAGCGCGCCGTCGGCAATTGCGCGTTCGAGCCTGGCCTTGACGCGCTCGCGCGCCGCAAGATCCTTCGTGACGATGACGATCTGGGCGAAGTTCGGGTTCGGCAGCACCGGGTTGAGGCCGAGCCAGAAGCGCGGCGAGCCCTGTCCCACGTAGGTGGTATAGGTCACGATATCCGGATCGCCGGCGAGGAGGCGCTCGGCCCGCTTTGCACTCGCGTCGGTCACGCCGATCGCCGTGCCTTCCGGCAGCCGCATCTCGAAGAACAGCTCCGAGCGCGTCGAGGTCGGAAAGAATTGTTGCTGGACCAGGGCGAACCCCGCGACCGAGCCGACGAACATCAGTACCGTGAGGGCAACGACGGTCTTGCGCCAGCGCAGGCACCATCCGATCACGCGGCGCAGCACGCGATAGACGCGAGTGTCATAGATCGCGTCCGGGTTCTCGTGCACGCCGAGCTTGGCAAGATTGGGCAATAGCTTGAGGCCGAGATAGGGCGTGAACAGCACCGCGACGATCCAGGACGCGATCAGCGCGATGCTGACGATCCAGAAAATGCCGCCGGCATATTCACCGGCGCTCGACTTGGCGAAGCCGACCGGCAGGAAGCCCGCGGCAGTGACCAGGGTGCCTGTCAGCATGGGGAACGCAGTCGAAGTCCAGGCAAAGGTTGCAGCCCGCGCCCGGTCCCAGCCCTGCTCCATCTTCACGACCATCATTTCGATGGCGATGATGGCGTCGTCGACGAGCAGTCCGAGCGCGATGATGAGGGCGCCGAGCGTGATGCGGTGGAGATCGAGTCCGGTCGCGTACATCACCAGCAGCACGATCGCCAGCACCAGCGGCACCGACAGCGCAACCACGATGCCGGTGCGCCAGCCGAGCGACAGGAAGCTCACGACCAGCACGATGACGAGCGCTTCGGCGAAAGTCTCGACGAATTCCGACACCGACTCCTTGACGATGTGAGGCTGATCGGCGATTTGGGTGATCTCGATCCCGACGGGAAGCTCGCTGACGACGGCGTTCATCGCGTCCTTGAGGTTTTTTCCGAGCGTGATGATGTTGGCCCCATCCTGCATGGAAACGCCCAGGCCAAGCGCCGGCTTGCCATCCTCCCGCACGAGGAAGCTGGGCGGATCCTCGTAGCCGCGTTTGACCGTTGCGATGTCGCCGAGCCGGAAGATCTGTCCGTCCGCCTGGACCGGCACGGCGGCGATCGCTGCGACACCGGAGAAGGCGCCGGTCACCCGCAGATTGATGCGGTCGGCCGAGGTGTCGACCGAGCCGCCGGAGACGACGGCGTTCTGCCTGGCGACGCTGTCGAAGATCTGCTGGGGCGTGAGCCCGAGCATCGCAAGCTTGGCGTGACTGAACTCGATGAAGATTTTCTGCGGCCGCTCGCCGATGATGTCGACCTTGTTGACGTCGGGAACGCGCAGCAGCCGCTGGCGGATGTCCTCGGCACGGGCTTTGAGCTCGGCGAGGCTCAGGCCCTGCGCGGTGAGCATATACAGCGCCGAATAGACATCACCGTACTCGTCGTTGAAATCCGGACCGGTGATTCCCGGCGGCAGCTCGTTCCTGATGTCGCCGACCTTCTTGCGGACCTGGTACCAGAGGTCCTTCACCTTGGCGGGCGGGGTCTTGTCGCTCAAAATGACGCGGATGAAGGCGCCTCCCGGCTGGGAATAGCTCTCGATGCGGTCGAGATAAGGGAGCTCTTGGAGCTTCTTCTCGACCTTGTCGACGGCCTGTGCCTGCAGCTCGGCCGCGGTCGCGCCCGGCCAGCCGACGTGCACGATCATCGTCTTGATCGTGAACGAGGGGTCCTCGGCGCGGCCGAGATTGAGGTACGAATAGACGCCGGCCGCGCCCAAGAGGATGATCATGAACAAAACAAGCGGCCGGTGCGTGATCGACCAGTGCGACAGGTTGAACCGCTGCATCTCATCACCCCGATTTACTTGAGGGTACGGACCTTCAGGCCAGGTTCGAGCTTCTGCACGCCGAGCGTCACAACCTCTTCGCCGTCGGCGATGCCGTGGGTGACCAGCGCCGCATCCTCGGCGAACGACGCGACCGTCACCGGCCGTAGCGTCAGCGTGCGGGATGTGTCGACCACATACACCGAGGCGCCGCTGCTGCGATTGAGGATCGCCGAAAGCGGCAGCTTCGCCACCTTTGCATCGACCGCCGGCGTGAGCGTGACGGTCGCGGTCATGCCATAAGCGACTGCCTCATCCGCGTTTTCGATGGTAAAGCGCGCGGCATAGGTACGGGTCGCGGCGTCGGCCTGCGGCGAGAGCTCGCGCAGTCGCGCCTCGAAGCTGCGCTCGCGATCCGCCCACAATCGCACGAGCGCCTTTGACTTGCGTGCCTCGTTAAGCCAGGTCTCCGGCAGCGCTACCACGGCTTCCTTCTCGCCATAGTGGGCAAGGCGCGCTACGGGTTGACCAATTGCGACCACCTGACCTGCCTCGGCGAGGGTGGCGGTGATCACGCCGTCGGCGTCGGCCTTGAGATCGGCATAGCTGAGTTGATTGCGCGCCAGATCGAGCGCGCGCCGCGCGCGGTCGAGGCGGCCCTGTGCTTCATCGCTTGCCGCCTTCTTGCGGTCGAAGTCGGCGACCGAGGCCCAGCCGTTGGTCTTGAGCTTCGCATAGCGCTCGAAGTCGGCAGCCGCCTGCGCGAGATTGGAGGTGGCGGCGGCGAGTTCGGCGTCGGCGCTTTGCAGCTGCAGCCTCAGATCCTCGGGATCGAGGCGCGCCACCACGTCGCCGACCGCGACACGGTCGCCGACATTGACGATGCGCGTGACGATCTTGCCGGCGACACGGAAGCCGAGATCGGTCTCGTAGCGCGGCCGCACCACGCCCACGAATTCCCGCGCGCGATCCGCATCCTGGAAGCTGACGCGTTGGATCTGCACCGGGCGCTCGGACTTGGGCGCCGGCGCCGTATTGGCGTCGCAGCCGGCGACAACGAGCAGCGCGGCGAGCGCGGCAAGCGCACGAACAGGGCGAGGGAGGATCGGCTGCGCCATGGCTTGTGTCTCGGATCGCGAAGATGTGATGACTGACGAAATCGTTCTATCGTCACATTTTGGACATGCTTCGGGATGGGAGGGGCGGTCTGTCGACATGGCTCAGCTCCGGGGGGTGATGCCGCGGAGAAGGAAACGGACCGTGGCGCGGGCGTC
>Ga0306920_100002946_pt1 | contig 21551 bp, 12 predicted proteins | sample flu12Cox44000170_FD_204666 | JGI IMG/M metagenome (GOLD analysis project Ga0306920, IMG submission 204666) | Lab enrichment of tropical soil microbial communities from Luquillo Experimental Forest, Puerto Rico - flux4day.12C.oxic.44.000.170 (v2)... | ecosystem: Environmental > Terrestrial >...
CGGACAGCGTCACCGCCCTGACCATCCCGCCGGCCGAGCAGCGCGATTGGGACCAGTTCGAGCGCGCGGCGCGCAAGCTCGTGGGACAAACCGTGCGCTGGGCGGCGGTGACCCAGATCGAGCGCGACGCGCGCTCGTGGTGGCAGGACCGCGGCCACCCCTATGCCCGGGTCGCGATGAGCGCCCGGATCGACACCGCGCAGACCGAGGCGCGCCTGCTCGCGAGGATCGAGCCCGGCGCCTTCGCGCGATTCTCGGACATCGACGTCGAGGGGGTGCGGACCATCAAGCCGGACGTGGTGTCGCGTCAGGTGCCGATTCGCCCCGGCGACCCGTACTCGGCGCGCCGCCTGGCCGAAGGCCAGCGCGACATCCAGAGTCTCGAGATCGTGCGCCTCGCGCTGGTGGACGCGCCGCGCGAGCCGGGCAACGACTCGACCGTCGCGGTGCGGGCGCGCGTCACCGAGGCCGAGCCGCGCCTGGTGAGCGGCGCGTTCGGGTACGTCTCGGACGCCGGGGTGTCGGCCGAGGCGAGCTGGGGGCATCGCAACATCAACAGCGGGGCGGTCTCGGTGACGCTCACCGGGGTGGCCCAGACCGGCTGGCTCGCGCTGGTGGAGAACCCCGACATCCGCTATCGGGCCTCGGTCGCACTGCGGCAGCCCTACTTCATCGAGCGCCGGTTGTCCCTGACGCTCGCGCCCTTCATCGAGAAGCGCGATGATTCCCAGGACCTCTCGCTCCAGTACGGCGCCGACCTCACACCGCTCTACCAGTTCGCGCCGCTGCGATCGATCGCGCTCAAGTACGGGATCTCGTGGAAGGAGATCTACGAGTACCGGTTCGGCGATTTCGCATCCGGCGACATCGACTTACTCACGCTGCTCCAGCAGCGCGCGCAGGCCCTGCTCGACACGCTCGGGACCGGGCTGCGGAAGAGTCAGTGGACGCTCTACGCCACGGTCGGCGCCCTGGACAATCAGGCCGCGCCCCACCGCGGCGTGCTGTTCCGCCCCGCCTTCGCGGTGACCGCCCCCGCGGGCTTCAACAGCACTCAGTACTCGCGCTTCGACGCGAGCCTCTACACCTACACGCCGGTCACGCGCCGCACCACGCTGGCGATCCGGCTGACCGGGGGCGCCCTGCTCCCGTTCGGCAAGAGTCTGCCCGGTCCCGGCGACGATCCCAGCGTCAAATACCTCCAGCTCAGCGACGTGGCGTTCACCGGCGGCGGCACCTTCGATGTGCGCGGCTGGGAGAACCGGCTGCTGGGCCCCAAGGTCCCCGACATCCGCGTGCAGCCCAACAACGGCGACACCACGCTGGTGTCGAACGGCTACGTGGCGTCGGGCGGCCTGGATCGCGTCTCGGGGACGATCGAGCTGCAGATCCCGCTCTCCAGCGTCGGGACCAATCTGGCCGCGGACATCTTCCTCGACGGCGGCCGGGTGTGGACCGCCGACCAGCGCTTCCGGCACGGAATCGACATCGAGGAACAGGAGCGCATGTTCTACGCCACCGGCGCCGAGCTCGCGCTGCGCACGCCGGTCGGGCCGATCCGATTCGGCGTGGGCTACAAGCTCAACCCCTCGACCGAAGATCTCGTGGACTCGACCGACCTGCTGCGCGCGCTGCAGTCGGGCCAGCCGCTCGACCAGCTTCCGAAGCACCAAAGCCGGCGCTGGCAGCTGCACCTGGCGATCGGATCGGCGTTCTAGGCCGGAGGCTTGACAGCCCGCATGAGGCGGCGGACGCTTGAGCCGTGAAGGCGCTCGCCGCGCTGCCCGTGCTCTTCGCGCTCCTCGCTTCGACGTCGGCCGTCGCCGCTCCGCACGCCGCGCCCCCCGCCGGCGCGGCCGCGGACTCGGTCGCCGCTCGCGATCGGTTTGCGGCCGTGCGCGCGCTCACCGCCGACGCCCGTTTCGCCGCGGCCGAGTCGAGCGGCAGGGCGCTGCTCGAGACCGAAACCGGGCGCGCCGCGGCCGACTCCCTGGGCGTCGCGCGCGCGCTCGACGTCCTGGTGGACGCGCTGATCGCCGCCCGCAAGACGCGCAGCGGCGAGGCGCGGGCGCTGGCGCGGCAGGCGGTCGACCTCCGGCAGCGTCACGGCCGCCCGGACGATCCCGAGCTGGCGCTGAGTCTCGGCAACTGGGGCAGCCTGCTCCACGCGCAGGGCGCCGACTCCGTCGCCGACCTGGCCTACCGCCGCGCCATCGCCATCGCCGAAAGGAGCCCGGGCTCCGGGGACGTGCCGCTGATCCGCGCGTTGATCGGCGCCGGGGTGATGCGGCGCGATGCCCGCGACTACGGGGGCGCCTCGAGCGTCCTCGAACGCGCGGTATCGGTATCAGAGCGGGCGCGCGGCCGCGACGACCCGCTGACCGCGCGCGCGGTCGGCACGCTCGCCGCCACCCGCTACCTGGCGGGCGATTTCTACGAGGCGCGCCTCCTGTTCGAGCGCGCGCTCGCCTCGGCCCTCGAGACCCTCCGCCCCGATCACCCGGACCTGGCGATCCTCTACAACAACCGCGCGGCGCTGGAGCGCGACGAGGGCGACTTCGTCGCCGCGCGGGACGACAACGCGCGCTGCCTGCGAATCCTCATGGCGTCGTACGGACCCGAGCACCCGGTGACGGCCACCAGCATGTCGTCGCTGGGCGTGGTGCTCGGGGAGCTGGGGGAAACCGACAGCGCGCTGGTGCTGTGCCGCCGCGCGCTCCACATCCTCGAGTCCGCCAATCCCGGGAGTCCGCAGGTGGCGGGCATGCTGATCAACCTCGCGATCGTGTACCAGAACGGCGGTGACTTCGTGTCCGCCGAGCAGCCGATCGAACGCGCGCTCGCGATCCGGCGCCAGCTCTCCCCGATCAGCCAGCCGGTGGCGGAGGCGCTCAACAATCTGGGCGTGGTCATGAGGGGCGTGGGCCTCGACACCGTGGCGCTTGGCCACCTGCGCGAGGCGGTGGCGATCGAGGAGCGGGCGGAGGGGTTGAACGACCTCTCCCTGGCGCTCTATCTGACCAACCTGGGCCGCACGCTCCACGAGACCGGCGCGTACGCGGCGGCTCGCGACACCCTCGATCGCGCGCTGGCGATCCGGCGCACCTGGCAGGGCGACGCCCATCCGGACGTGGCCTGGACCATGAGCGAGCTCGCGCAGGCACTGTCGGGTCTCCGGGACTCCACCTCCGCGCTGACCGTCGCGTGCGATGCGGAGCGCATCCATCGCGACCACTTTCGGCTCCTGGCCCGCGCCCTGCCCGAGCGTTCGGCGCTCGGCTTCTCATATGGCGGCGCGTGGGTCCTCGATCGCGTGCTGACGCTGGCCGCGGGGCGGCGGGACTCCGCCGCGATCGCACTCGCCTGGGACGCGCTGATCCGGTCCCGCGCCATGGTGCTGGACGAGATCGCGACCCGACACCGGATCGTGCTGGCGGCGACCGACAGCGCGACCACCGCGCTCGCGAGCGCGAGCGTTCGCGCGGGCGAGGGCCTGGCCACGCTGCTCACGCGCGGCGCGGGCTCCCGGGGACCCGGGGCGTACGCCGCGGCGCTCGACAGCGCGCGCCGCGCCCAGCGGCTGGCCGAGCAGGCCCTGGCCGAGCGCAGCGCCGGTCTGCGCGGCCAGCTTGCCCGCAGCGCGATCGGCTATCCCCAGCTGGCGGGTGCGCTGCCCCCCGGCTGGGGGCTCGTCGCCTACGCCCGCTACTCCGACGCCTCGGTTCACGGGCCCCGTTCACGGACCGGCGAGGCGGCGCGCTACGCCGCGTTCGTCCTGTCCGGCACGCAAGGGCGGCCCGGGGTCGTGCCGCTCGGCGGCGGTTCGACGATCGACTCGCTGGTGACGATGTGGCGCGAACAGGTCGAGTCGCCGAGCCCGAAGCTGGCCGCGCGCGCGCGGGCGACCGTGCTCGCGCTCGAGCGGCGGATCTGGGAGCCGGTGACGGCGCGTCTCGCCGGAGCGGACCGCGTGTTCATCGTCGCCGACGGGGCCCTGCAGTTGGTGAGCTTCGCCGCGTTGCCGAGCGGCGCGTCACGCTATGAGATCGAGCGCGGGCCCACACTCCAGTACCTGAGCGCGGAGCGCGACCTGGTGCCGGGTGATACGTCCGCGGCGCGCGGCCGCGGCCTGCTGGCGCTCGGCAACCCCGACTACGACGCCAGCCCGGAGAGGATGGCTTCGGTCTCGTTTCCGGGCGGGCACCCGAGCACGACCTCCGTCTACCGCGGCACACCGTCGGACTGCCCGGACTTTCGCAACGCCCGCTGGCCGCCGCTGCCGTCGACAGGCGTCGAGGCCAATGACGTTGCGGAGGCGTGGCGTCGCCACGCAACCGGCGACCGGACCGCCACGGCGGCCGTGGAGCTCGACGCGACCGTGCTGTCCGGCGCGGCGGCGAGCGAGGCGGCATTCCGGGCGCAGGCCCCGGGTCGCGAGGTGGTGCACCTTGCCACGCACGGCTTCTTCCTTTCCGGCTCCTGCGCCCTCGTCTCCGGCCGATCGCGAGGGATCGCCGCGATGGTGTCCGTGCCGAAGACGGCCCCACCCGCAGCGCCGCCCGCCGGGGGCCCGCTCCGACTCTCGGGGCTGGTGCTGGCGGGCGCCAACCGGCGCGATCTCGCTGCCACCAGCGCCGACGACGGCATCCTCACCGCCGAGGAGGCCGCGACCCTCGACCTGAGGTCGGTCGACTGGGCGGTGCTGTCGGCGTGTGAGACCGGCGTCGGGGACGTGAGCGGCTGGGAGGGTGTGCAGGGGTTGCGACGGGCCTTTCAGGTGGCCGGCGCACACACGGTGATCATGAGCCTCTGGCCGCTCGAGGATCGGTCGGCGCGCGACTGGATGAGGGCGCTCTACCGGGCCCGGCTGGAACGCCATCTCGACACCCCGGGCTCGGTACGGCAGGCGGCGCTTGAGGTTCTGGAGCGGCGCCGCTCGCGGCACCTTGACACGAGCCCCTTCTACTGGGGCGCCTTCGTGGCAGTTGGCGACTGGCGGTGAGCCGGGTTGACGTCTCCTTGAGGACTTGAACGCCCGACCTTGTGGTAGCTTGCCCGGGGTTGTGGCAAGGTGTGTCACGGCCAGGCGTGAACGCTGGCTGCGAGCGCTTCATGTTCGCAGGGCCGCACGCTGTGGGAATGACGAATGGGAGGTGTGACATGAGGTTGCTTCGGTTGGCCTTGGTCCCGCTGATCTTGGTCGCATTCACGTCGACTGTCTTCGCTCAGGGTGGAGGCATGGACAGCACGGCCAAGGCCGCGGCGCCGAAGACCGCGAGCGGGAAGTCGCCCGAAGAGATGGCCAAGGAGCAGCTGGGCAAGTGGAAGGACAAACTCAAGCTGTCCGATGTGCAGGTGCCGCAGTTCGAGCAGATCATGACGGAGTCGTACCAGAAGATGGCCGACGCGAGGACGGAAGCGGCGGGTGACAAGGAGAAGATGAAGGCCTCGATGGAGCAGATCCTGAAGGATCGCCAGGAGGCGCTCTCCAAGGTCCTGACGCCCGACCAGATGAAGACCTACGAGAAGCAGACCAAGAAGAACGTCAAGACCGCCAAGAAGAAGATGCCCAAGTCGTAAACGCTCGGCACCGATCGGGGCCGAGCGGCCCCGACTCCATGAGCCCGCGTTCCGGCGTCACCTCCCGGCGCGGGCTCGGTGTTTCAGGGGGGATAGGTGGCCGTTTCCGGGACCACCGCGGCGACCTCCTGAAGCCCCGGCCGGTGACATACCCCATTCCTACCGTAAGGGATCGGTGCTAGCATGTTGGCACGGTATTCCGCCGCCGCGTGGTTGTCTGGGCCGTTCACCGGCGGACCCGATGTTGTCGGCCTGATCCCCCGGAACGCCCCCCGATCGTTCCCGGCCGCCGCCGACACTCGAGGACGGATCCTCTGCTTGCGCATCGTGACCGAACGGACTCAGGACCGCTCCGCGTCGACATGGTTTCGCGCACGAGGGCCACGCCTTGATCGGGAAAGAGATCTCCCACTACCGGATCGTCGAGCTCATCGGCGGCGGCGGCATGGGCGACGTCTACCGTGCCGAGGATCTTTCGCTCGACCGCACGGTCGCGATCAAGGCGATCAAGCCATCCGAGCGCGGCTCTCCCGAAGCCGAGCGGCAATTCCTGAACGAAGCACGGACCGTTTCCAGAATCGATCACCCCAACGTCGTCATGCTGATCGAGGTGCTCGAGCAGGAGGGCACCCATTACATAGTCATGCCGATGCTCGAGGGCGAGACGCTCCAGTGCCGAATCTCGAAGGGTCCGCTCTCGCTCCTGGAGGCCATCGACATTGCCAGCCAGGTCGCGGCCGGGCTCGATGCCGCGCATCGACACGGAGTGATTCATCGCGATCTCAAGCCTGACAACGTCATGTGCTCGCCGACCGGCGTGTGCAAGATCCTGGACTTCGGGGTCGCGCGCCTGATCGACCGCTCCACCCGATCCGAGCCCGGCCACGTGGTCGGCACGCTCCGCTACATGGCGCCCGAGCAGTTTCAGAGCAGCACCGTCGATGCCCGCGCCGATGTCTACGGGCTCGGCACGGTGCTGTTCGAGATGGTCGCCGGACGCCCGCCCTTCGCGGCCGATGACCCTCGCGTTCTGATGCACGACATCATGAACACACCGCCGCCGTCGCTGCGCTCGCTGCGGCCCGAGACTCCCCCCAGCCTCGAGCGGGTGATCGGAAGGGCGCTGGCGAAGTCGCCTGATCAGCGGTACGCGAGCGCCGCGGAGCTGCTCCACGACCTCAAGGTCGTCCGCTCCGAGCTTGTCACGACCAGCGAGGCCGGGGGACTGCTGCCGTCGCCACGCACGCGCTGGACTCCGCGACGGCTGGCCGGGGTCGCGGCCCTGCTGGTGGTGCTGGTGGCGGGGGTCTACCTCATGGCCTCCCGGCAGCCCCCGCGCGTGATCGTGGTGAGATGGGAGAACCAGACTGGGCGGGCCGAGCTCCAGAGTCTCGAGGGCAGGATCATGGATGGCCTGATCCGCGCGCTGGGTTGGCGGGAAGGGCTGGACGTGGTCAGCCGGCAGACCGTCGCGGCGACCGTGGAGGCCCTCGAGCCGCAGGCGGCGGGGCTGGCGTCGTTTCAGGCCGACTTCGGCGCGCTCGGGCGCGCCGCCCGCCGCGTGGGCGCCACTTACATGGTCTCCGGGAGCATCGAGCCGGTCGGAGGCCTCATTCGCCTCAACTGCGAGCTGACCGACCTCCGCCGCGGCGTCGTCGTCCGGGGCTGGACACGCGACGTCGTCGATCCCGACAACGACTATTACGGCGCGATCGAGGCTTTCGCGGCCGACATCGCCACCACGATCGGCGCGCGCGGGCGCGCCCACGCCCGCACGGACCGCAGCATGGCCCAGCTCCTGACGCCCTCGATCGACGCGCTGACCGCGTACCAGAAGGCGCTCGAGGAGTCCGAAGTAGGCAACCTGCCGGCCGCCTGCGCGGACCTGCGGCAGGCCCTGGCGCTCGATTCCACGTTCGTGGACGCGCACCGGCTCCTCGCCGGCCTCACGCCCGAGTTCGAGGAAGCCCGGCGCCACTACGCTGCGGCGATGCGCCTTCGGGCGGGCGCGGCGCCCGTCACCCGCCTGCTGGTCGAAGCCGACGATCTCTTTTTCCGGAAGCAGTGGGACGCGGCCATCGACACCTACCAGAAAGTGCTGGCGCTCGATCCCGAAGAGGTGACCGCGCGGAAGCAGATTGCGGTGTCGCACAGGCGCCGTCGGCGGTTCAGTGATGCCGCCGCCGAGTTCGCGACCCTGCACCAGATCAACCCGTACGACTATTCGTATTACACCGAGTGGGGCTACACCTATGTGGAGATCGCGCGCGACGACCGGGCGTTCGGCATCCTGCGCGATTGGCATCGTCAGTTCCCGCTTCAAGTCGCTCCGATCCAGGCCCTCATCCGCTTTCATATCGATCGCGGACAATATGAAGCGGCGGCCGCGCTGTGCGACACGCTCGATGTCCTGAAGCCGGGAGGAGCGGGCGCATTCAGAGGAATCCTGTTTGCGACCCGGGGCCGGCTGCGTGACGCGGAGACGCACTTTCGAGAGCTGCAGCGCTCTCCGGATCCATTCCACGCCAGCACGCGGGGAGGCTCCTACCTCGCCTATCTCTACTCGATGGAGCAGCGCTATTCAGACGGCTTGTCGTTGATCGACACGGTGCTTCGCGTTCAGCCCGAGACCTACAACTTCTGGATCGGCGGGGTGCTGGCGGCGCGCAGCGGTGACACCCTTCGGGCCGAGCGCTACGCCCGCGACATCGCGGGCGGGCTGAGTCCCGTGAAGGCCGAGACCGCGTCGCCCGAGGCATTCGGATTGTGGCGCTTCTACTTCCACCTCCAGGGCTTGATCGCGGCGGCCGAGAAGCGCCCCGATATCGCCGTCCAGTACTTCGAGCAATCCGTGAGCTACTCGTCGCGACAGGATTCCCCCATGTTCCGGACGGAGCTGGGCCACGCTCTGCTGGAAGCGGGCCGGCCGGAGCGGGCGGTGCAGGAGCTGAGACAGGTGCTCGAGGTCAACCCGAGATATCCCGAGGCGCTGCTCTACCTGGGCCGCGCCTATCTGCTCGAGGGACGCAAAGCGGAAGCCCGCAGCGTCCTCGAGCAGCTCAAGACACTATGGAAGGAGGCCGACGCAGACTATCCCCTGAACATCGAGCTATCACGTCTGATGGCCGCGGCCCGAGCCGGGTAACACCGCTTGGTGCCGCGCGCCAGGTCGCCGCAGCGCCTCGTGGCGGGGGCGCCGGAGTCACCATTCGCCGCTGATAGGAGAACGCCATGTCAGAGAATCCCACGATGACCGATGAGAACCTCTGGGCCCTCGTCCGCGAAACGGAAAACGGGTTCCGCTTCCTCGGAGACCTGCTATTCGGGTTGCACACCCTGCAAGACGATCACAAGGCCCAAGGTGCCGCCCACAAGGTAGACTCGCGAGGCAAGCAGGGGTCCCCGGGGGATGAGCCGCTGGGACGCAGCCTGCCCGGACCCGGGTCGCTTGGCCAACAGGAGTGGCTCGAGGATCAACGACTGGGGCGCAGCGTGCCCGCGCCCGGGGTGCTGGGCCAGCAGCCGTGCGGGAGTACCATTATCTGTGGTTGCGACAGCCCACCCTGGTGCGAGATGCGCGTTACGTCGGTTCGAAGGCTCGCGACTGAACTCTCCATGAACGCGGCGGCGATTAGTGTCGAACTCGAAAGGCGCCTCGCGTCTCTACCCGACGACACGGAGATTTACCATCATCGCACCACGGTGCTCGATCTCCCCTGGCTGCAAACCAGGCCAGGCCAGGCCCCGGGTCCGGGGCGCTAGCGGCCGGGCGTGAACAGTCGGCCCGAAACCGATCCGCGAGAACCCCTCATGTCGTCCAGCCGCGTCCGACCGCAGCGGTCGCCACGACCAAGCGGCTCGCGCCGGTGGCGCCGCCAGGGAGGCGGCGCCACGGCGTCGGGAAAGGACCCTCGATGAGCACGCAGCCGGATCCAGAGGCCGCAGCTTTCACTGCTGGGGCTCAACCGGAGGAAGCCTTCGCGACGTTCTGCGGAGCCATCGATCAGACCTCGGCTCAAAGGATCATGACCGGGGTGACGGCCGCCATGGAAAAGCCCGTCCGGCGCCTGCACATTCTCTTCCAGAGCACGGGCGGAATGGTGGGCGACGGGGTGTGTCTCTACAACTTCCTCAGAACGTGCCCGCTACCGATCACGCTCTACAACTCGGGCGGCGTCACGTCGATCGCCGCGGTTGCCTATCTGGGGGCGAAAGAGCGTAAGGCCAGCGCGCACGCGCTGTTCATGATCCACAGGAGCACGGCCAGCCCCCAATTTGCCGGTGCCGCCCGGCTGAGGGCGATCGCCGATGGCCTGGCGATCGACGACGAGAGGACCGAAGCCATTCTGAGGCGCCACCTGAAGCTGCGGCCCGAGCGGTGGGCGGAGCTCGCGAACCGCGAGTTATTCTTCTCGGGCACGGAGGCGGTCGAGGTCGGGCTGGCCACGGAGATCGCAGAATTCGCTCCGCCGCCGGGTGCCAGGGTCACCACGATCTGACCGTACGGCCGCGCCGGTCAACGGAGGGCCGCTCGCGTGTAACCGTCTACGCCAGGAGGAACCCCATGGAGGTCTTGCTCTGGGTCGTGACCGGCGCCGTCGCGGGCTGGATTGCAGGGAAGCTGATGAGGGGGCGCAGCTACGGCCTGCTCGGCAACGTCCTGCTCGGGCTGCTCGGCAGTCTGGTGGGCGGCTGGCTCATGGACATGCTCACCGGAAACGCGGGCACCGCGTGGTGGCAGCGAGCGCTGGTCGCGGCGTTGGGTGCCGTCGTGGTGCTCGATGTCGCCCGCCGGTTGCACCCGCTGGTGCGGCCCTCGCCCTCCCTGGGTGAAACGTCCGCCGTCGATCTCGAGGCCCAGATCAACCGGCTGAATCCATTCGAGCGCCGCGTCGTCATGCGCCTGCTGCAGCGTCAGAAGCCGCGCGACCCGAACGAGACATTCGATCAGCAGATGACGTTCGGACAGCGGGTGGCGGATCAGGTCGCAGCGTTCGGGGGAAGCTGGACCTTCATCGGCCTGTTCCTGCTCTTCATGCTGGCATGGATGATCCTGAACAGCCAGGCGCATCGCCCGATCGACGCGTTTCCGTTCATTCTGCTCAACCTGATGCTGTCGTGCCTGGCCGCGCTCCAGGCGCCGGTGATCATGATGAGCCAGAACCGCCAGTCGGCGAAGGACCGCAACGACGCCAAGCTCGACTACGAGGTGAACCTGCGCGCCGAGAGCAGCATCGCGCGGGTGCTCGAGACGATCGCGCAGCGGGAGGCGGAGATCCGCGAACTGCTCGAGGTCAACCGCCGGCAGCTCGCGCTGCTCGAAAAGCTGGGACCCGCGGCAGATCGGGGCTGAGGGTCCGCTGGCCGTGTCCGACCTCGCCGAACGACTGAACTCCGCGCTCGCCACCCGCTACAAGATCGAGGCCGTGCTGGGTACGGGCGGCATGGCGACGGTGTTTCTGGCCCAGGACCTGCGCCACCGGCGCAAGGTGGCGATCAAGGTCCTCCATCCCGAACTGGCCGCGGTGCTGGGAACCGACCGGTTTCTGCGCGAGATCGAAATTGCGGCCGGGCTCAGCCATCCGCACATTCTCCCCCTCTACGACTCAGGCTCGGCGGACGGGCAGCTCTATTACGTGATGCCCTACGCTGGGGGGGAGTCGCTGCGCCAGCGGCTCGAGCGCGAGAAGCAGCTGCCGCTCGACGATGCGCTGAGGATCGCGCGCGAGACCGCCGACGCCCTGGATTACGCCCACCGCCAGGGTGTGATCCACCGCGACATCAAGCCGGAGAACATCCTGTTGATGGAGGGGCACGCCGCGGTGGCGGATTTTGGGATCGCCCGGGCGGTGGCGGCGGCCGGCGCGGGGACGCAGACGACGGCCGGAATCGTGATGGGCACGCCGGCCTACATGAGTCCCGAGCAGACCGCGGGGAGCCGGAACCTGGACGGGCGCAGCGACCAGTATGCGCTGGCCTGCGTGGTGTACGAGATGCTGGCCGGCCAGCCGCCGTTCAACGGGCCGACCGCGGAGAGCCTGGCGCACCAGCACCTGAGCGTGGCTCCGCGGCCCGTCACGGACCTGCGTCCCACGGTGCCGGAGCAGGTGTCGAGCGCCGTGTCCAGGGCGCTGGCCAAGACCCCGGCGGACCGGTTCCCGGGTGCCGCGCAGTTCGCCGCGGCCCTGGCTGCAGCGGCGGCGGGCCGTCCTGGGCTGGCCGAGGCGCTCGACTCGCGGAAACCGATGGCCGCGACTTCGCCCGCATCCGGCGGCCCTGCGCCCGCGCGACGCATGGCCTGGCGGTTGGCGGCGCTCGCCGGCGCGGCGGTGGCAGTCACCGCCATCGGGCTGCTGGTCGTGCGTCCCGGCCGGCAGGCCCGTGCTCCGGCCCCGGTCGCACCGGCACATGCCCGCAGCGAGATCGCGGTGCTGCCGTTCGAGAACCTGAGCGGCGAGGGGCCCCACGCGTACTTCGCACGCGGGTTGCACGAGGAGCTCCTGACCCAGCTCTCGAAGGTGACGGCCCTCAAGGTGATCAGCCGCACGTCGGTGATGGGGTATCAGGGCACCTCCAAGCCGCTCAAGACGATCGCGAGCGAGCTGGGGGTGGGAAGCGTGGTGGAGGGAAGCGTGCAGGTCGAGGGCGAGCGGTTGCGGGTGACCGTGCAGCTGATCGATGCGACGACCGACGAGCATCTGTGGGCGGAGCGCTACGATCGCACGCTGAACGATGCGTTCGCGATCCAGAGCGAGGTGGCGCAGGCGATCGTGGCGGCGGTGGGCACGGCGCTGACCAGCGCCGAGCATGCGCAGCTCGCGGCGGCGCCCACCGGGAACGCCGAGGCCTACCGGCTCTATCTCCAGGGACTCGTGTACGACACGCGGCCCGGCCTTCTCCAGTCGAATCTCAAGATCGCCCAGCATTTCTACGAGCGGGCGTTGGCCCTGGATCGCAACTTCGCGCTGGCACACGCCGCGCTCTCGGTCGTGCACGGCCGTCTGTATTGGCTGCGCTACGATCCATCGCCAGCACGAGCGGCCGCCCAGCGCAGGGAGGCGATGACGGCGCTCAGGCTCGCGCCGGACCTCCCGCGCGCTCACTTTGCGATGGGCATGTCGTACTACCAAGGTCGCCACGACTACCCGCGGGCGTTGGACGAGTTCTCGATCGCGATCAGAGGATTGCCCAATGACGCCGAGCTCTGGCAGTTGGTTGCAGCCGTCAACCGCCGGCTGGGCGACTGGAACAAGGTCATTCCCGCGTTCGAGAAGGCGGTGCAGCTGGACCCCCGCAGGGCGGACCTGTACATGGTCGTTCCCGGGTATACCTACGAGATGATGCGCCGTTACGCTGAGTCGGTGCGCGCGTTCGACCAGGCGCTGAACCTCGCGCCGGATCTGTACATCGCGGCGGTTTCGCGGGCATGGATCTTCGTCCGCTGGCAGGGGCAGCTCGACACACTGCGGGCGGCGCTGAGCCGCGTTCCGGAGGACGCGGAGCTCGGAGGCTTTGGGAGCGTAGCGGGCCAGCGTGCGGAACTCCTGCTCTGGGATCGGAACCCCGAGGGTCTGCTGAAGATGCTTCGGACCGAGCGCGCCGGCTTTTACAGGACGAACTACTTGCTCCTGCCCACCGCTCTGTACGCCGCCTGGGCGTATCAACAGCGCGGCGATCAGGCTGCGGCGCGGGCGGCGTTCGATGAGGCCCTCGTGCGATCGGACTCCGCACTGCGCGTCGGCAATGACGACTGGCGCCCGCATGCGGCGCGCGGCCTGGTGCTCGCTGGCCTCGGACATCGCGACCAGGCACTGAGCGAGGCGCGCTGGCTCCAAGGCACATTCCTGTACCGGTCGGATGCATTCGAGGGTGCGTTCGTGGCAGAGGATCGCGCCCGGATCCTGGCACAGGCCGGGGAAGCCGACGCGGCAGTCGACGAGCTCGAGCGGCTGATGGCGAAGCCATCGCGAGTGAGCATCCACACGCTGCGGCTCGACCCGCGCTGGGATCCCATCCGCCACCACCCGCGCTTCGAGGCGCTCCTTGCGAAATACTCTTCGTGACTGCTCGTGTGAAGCGCCGGAGACGAGGTTATACTCACTTTACATTAGGGGCGACCCCAGGGGGAGCGTTGACCCGGCGATGCGCGAGTCCTACCGTGCTCGTGCTGCCAGGGCCCATCCACCCGATACCCATGGGGAGATCGTCCATGAGAGCCCGACTGGTCGCCGCAGGAGCAGGACTCGGAGCGAAGCCCGCCGCCACACGAGCCGGGGCCCTTCTGCTCGTTCCCGCCCTCATTCTCTGCACGCCTTACGCCCATGCCGGGCTCATCCAGCAGGCCGTCGACAACGGCATCCTCATCCGCGGAACGGTGGTGACCATGGATGCGAATCGCGCCGTGCTGAGGAACGGCGGCGTGTTCATTCGCGGCAACACCATCGTCGCGACCTGGCGCGGCGGGCATGCGCCGGCCGCGACGTCGGGCACCGTGGTCGTTGACCTGGGTCCCAGGACCTACATCTTCCCGGGGCTCATCGACCTTCACGATCATCCGGCATACGACATCTACAGCCTCTGGCCCGCGCCCACCTCCCAGGTCCAGCCGCTGCTCGGTCGGCCTTTGGGGACCGAGCCATATGCGAACCGGTACCAATGGAATAACATGATGGGCAACGGTTCGCCCGAGTTGCGCCGTCTCGTCGAAGCGCCTGAGACGTTGCTGACGAACCCGGCAGGCCTGGGGTTGCTGACCCAGGTGGTGAAGTACGCCGAGGTCCGCGCGCTCCTGGGTGGCGAGACCACGATCGAAGGTGCGTCCGATCCAATCGCCGACCAGACCTTGATCCGCAACGTCGAGGCGGCGACGGCTTTCGGCGCCGCGAGCCGGGTCGCCGCGCGCGTCCAGCCCATCGCGAGCCTGTCCGGAACCGCGCTCAGCAGGCTGCTCGCGCGGATGAGGAACGGAGAGCTGGACGCGTGGCTGGTTCACCTCGCCGAAGGCGTGCGAGACGGGGAGAGGCGCCCGGGGGATCCTTTCTCCTCGCGGGCGGAGTTCGCGGCGCTGAGCTCGAAGGGCCTGCTGACCGACGAGACCGTCATCCTCCATGGCATCGCTCTCGAGCCCGAGGACTTCGCGGCCATGCGCGGCGCTCCGAGCCCGCGGCTCGACCGCTCCGGCGACGGGCTCGGGGCCAAGCTCGTCTGGTCGCCCCTCTCGAACCTGCTGCTCTACGGTCGCACCGCGGAGGTCTATCAGGCGCTGGCAGCGGATCTGCTGGTCTCTCTCGGGACCGACTGGAGCCCGAGCGGGTCGCGCAATGTGCTGGACGAGCTCAAGGTCGCCGACATCGCCCTGCGCGACCCGCGCGTGCTGGGAAGCGATCGCGACCTCGTGCCCGAGCTCTCCATCACTGGAAAGTCGGGCGACGCCCTCGATGATGCGGAGACGGCTCTCGACCGCACGCTCGTCGAGATGGTCACCACCAACCCGGCCCGGACGTTGCGGTGGGACTCGTACGTGGGATCCGTCGAGCCGGGCCGGCGGGCCGACCTGCTCGTGATCACGATGGCCGACGACGACGCCCGGCGAGGACTTCCCAACTCTCCGTATCGGGCTCTGATCGACGCCACCGAGCAGGACGTCCGCCTGGTGCTCGTCGATGGCGATCCGCTGGCGGGCGACGTCGATGTGATGCAGGCGCTCAAGCCGGGAGACTACGAGGTGGTGAGCTGCGCGGCCGGCTGCTTCTCCAAGGCCATCGACGTCACGGATCCCTCGGTCCCTGAGGGAACCCAGACCTTTGCCGATATTCAGGAACAGCTGCGGGACGCGCTCACAGCCCTGGGCGGAGATCACCCGCCGGCCGGCGGCGGACCCGCGCCGCTCACCAATACCTACAGCTACCTCAAGGCTCGAATCCCGGGAGCGGGTGCGGCGACTGACGCGGAGTTCGCGCTCGGGCTCGCTTCCCACTTCGGTCTCACGGCCGACGGGCTCCTGAACATGGAAGCGATCCAGCTGACGCCGCCATTGGTCGCCGACGATGACTTCTTCTTCCACCTGGTGGGTGACGAGACCTTCGCCGACACCGGCCTGATCGCCGACGACACGCCCCCCTTCCGGCTCTATCCATCCAACTTCAACCAGGTCGGAACCGGCGGCGATCCCTTCTCCGCTCCGGATTTCCGCGACCGTTACTTCGACTTCTGCGATGCCGCGACCAGCGCCGCTCGGAAGGCGCCCGTGGCCGCTCGTGGCGCCGCCGGCGGTGAAGCCGTGGTCCTGGCGATGCGGCCGAATCCCGCGCACTCGCAAGCCCAGTTCGTTGTTGACGCGCGTCACGCCGGCAGAGTCGAGCTTGGCATCTATGACGTGGCCGGACGGCGCATCAGGACTCTGACCGAGCGCGATCTCGCGGCCGGGCACTTCACGCTCGACTGGAACCTCGCGGACGACTCGGGCCGCCGGGTGCGATCCGGCGTCTATCTGGCGCGACTCCGCACCCCGTCCGCCGAGACCCTCACGCGGATCGTGGTGCTGCGGTAACGAGGCCGCGCCGAGGTCGCCGCCCATTGAAGGAGCGGGGCCACATGAGACTTCTCCATCACTGCGCGCGCACGATGTCGGCCTTCATGGCGGCGGCCTCACTAGTCGCTCTAATAGGCACACCGTGCTCCGCGGACGTTCCTCCACCACCCCCACCTCCCTCGCCGCCGCCAGGGCTCGGTACCTCGGGGGGCCAACAGGCCGCTCGCGACCTGCGCACGGGGACGGCCCCGTCGAACCGGATTCTCCTCACACTGGGCAACGAGGACACGGTCGTGGTTGATCCGACGGTACAACTTAGCGGGGTTGGGAATGTCGTAGAGATCCCAGCGCCTGCTTCGGCGCTTCGATACGCTCTGGCCTCGGGAGACACTCTCCGTGTGGATGGCAGCACGCCGCCGGGGGCATATGAGCTGGCCGACGGTCGCCGGGTGACGCTCGGGGCGGCCCTCGGGTATCCGCGCATCTACACCATCAGCCCCAAGCCGCACTACGCACTTTCCTTCTCGACTTCTTCGCGCCGACGCATAGGGGTGCTCGTGGCCTCGAGTCTCACGTTGGCCTTCACCGCGCGGGATGACGGCTCGCTGGCGGAGACGTTCGGCTCCATGTGCCAATACCGCTCCTCGCGGGTCCGGAACAGCGAGCCCCTGGCCTTCGCCGTCCCGCGAGACTGGTATCGGCACGCGTGGGTCGAGCTGCCGGACACGTTGGCTGACTACCGCGTGCTGTTCTTCGGCTATGGCGCATCGGGCCCTGCGCCAAGCGTGACGCCGGTGACACGGTCGGGGCGGGTGCGATTCAACATCACAGCACGTCCGAGCGCCCCGGCTGTAGAACTGCCCGGGGCATCTCCGCTGCAATTCATCGGTGAACTTCGATTGACCCGGATCGCATCGGGGACGCTACGCGTGGAGAAGGTCCGGTGAAACTGCCGACGCGAAAACCCGTATGGCAAGCACAAGCGTTCCGGCGGCCTTCATGTCCTAAGGACTTTCGCGAAGAGAATCCAATGGCTGAGGAAGGGAGAGGTCTCGAATGAACCCGCCTGGGAGGTCGGAGCTCTCGGCCGACACTCCCGCACGTGGGCTGTGAATTGAAGGTCGGCCGACAATCGATCTGAGGCGCATGATCTCTCGCTCACAGTCCTTCCGCTGGATGGCCGGCACATAGTACAAATAGCCGTCGCCGACGAGCACGAGGCCCTCGCGGTCGAGAAACGCTGCCATATCGCGTCCCTCGTCGCCGTATACCTTCGCGAGGCTCGGGTGGGGCTGAGGCGGTGGCGGAACGTCGGGAGGATAAGAGATCAGTTCTTCACCTGGCCTTCCCCGCCACAGAACACAAAAGAACCCGCCCGAGCCGCTCCAGACCGAATCGGTGAGACCGGATTGTTGGTAGGCCCTACGCATGAAGGCATGTACCGAGTCGGGAGGCACGCCACGATCCCTCAAGTCCTCGGCCAGCTTGCGAACGGCTTGCCCAAGGAGGAATCTGCGCGCCGCACTCTCGGAATGGGGCGCATGGAGATACTTCCTGGGATCCCTGCTCGGTATTGGCCCGATGAGCACTCCATTGGCCAGCAGGGCGCTCTTGCTGAGAGTGAAGACGTACGGCGGCGAAAGCGTGTTGCCACCGACGATCAGCTGGCCATGCTCCGTGCGCGCGATGACCTGGTCCGCGCCGACAGCTGCAACGAGCGCCGTGAGCACACTGGCAGAGGTTGCCAGGGCCAGGACGAAGGCAACGCCTCTGTGACGAGCCTGCTCCATCGCAGCCTAACGCAGCAGCATCAGTTTCCTGGATCCAACTACGCCGCCTGCTTGCAGCCGATAAAAGTAGGCGCCGGCCGGGAGCCCGGTGGCGTCCCAACTTCTGCTGTAGACGCCAGCCGTGAGCACCTCATCGACCAGTGTCCCGACCTGGTGTCCGGCGACGTCGTAGATCCTCAAGACCACGTGGCCCGTCCGCGGCACCGTGAAGTCGATTCGTGTCGAGCCCCTGAACGGATTCGGTTTGCCGTCGGAAAGAAAACTCTCCCTCCCGCGAGCTGATGCCGGAACATCCGTTGTCATGCAAGGGCCTCCCGGCATTGCTGGGATCGTCAGTGATGGAGGCGCATTGGCGCAGAACCGCGACCGAAAGACCTCCCCGGCCTGATAGTGCCAGTAGGCGATGGTCTGGGCATCCGAGGGCGGTTGACACGATATCCCAACGTCGATGGTGCCCTCCAGCCAGTACTTGTTGAGGAGGTACTGAATGGCGTAGGCGGATGGATTCGAGTTGTCGAAGGTGTCGTCGCAGCCACCCGGGATGCCACAACAGGAAGAATGAGGGAATCCGTCGACGTGACGTGTCTCGTGCCCATACAGGGCGATGTTGCCCGAGATGCCTTGCCATTCCTTGTCGAACGAGCGATTGGCCGCGTCCTGGGCCGCGACGGAAATGAACGTCCGGCCGTCGAAGGATTCGCAGCAGAACGAAAGGGAGTCGTCCCTGATGTCGATGCCCCCGATCTTGCTGATGAGCCATTCGTACATGGGGCCAGGGGTCCACGACAAGTGCCCGGATTGGTCCCGGTCCATGTAGTAGATGGTGCGCAAGGCCTGGACGACGATCAACTCGTCGGTGTAGTCCGACACGGGCATCTGCGATACGGGAGCCGTGCAGGGAATGTCGCCCACCAGCACGCCGTTCCGGCGCAGTTGAATGTCTGATCGAAGTGTGTCGTAAATCGGATCGTCAGTCGGGCACTGGTCGAGGAAGGCCTTGATGTCAGTGATTTCGCCCGCGGCAGTCCGCGAGCATGCCAGCACCAGCATTAGCAGGGAAAGGGCCGAGGCCCGTGGGAGAAGTAAGCGGAGGGTCGCGCATCCGAAACGGCGCATTGTATTCCTCGCTGCACGCTGGGAGGACTATACGCCTTTGGTACAGTCGGAGGTGAGAAGAGACTTTCTACACTGGAGATCGGCCTCGGACACGTCGTAGCGGTTGAAGACGCCCCTAGTGCGATGCCCCTAGAGCGTTCCGAACTGACTCATGTTCAACCACCACGTCGCATGTGCCGACCTCAGGGATGATGAGAGCCCCAGGTGAGAAGCGCGTATCCAGGGCGCAACCGACGGTTTCCTTGCGACCTAGGTGGTCGACCGTGCTCACGGTCGTGGCACCAGGCAGCACGAAACGGGGTGACGCGCGACGGGTACAACGGCTTCCCCCGAATGCGTCCCGGCGCTCGCTCTGGGTGGTTGGGGCTCGTCACGATTCGCCTGGCTTCAATTGGGCTACAGCTCAGGGCCAGGTTTTTCCAGGTGGCAATGCTGAACACGAGACCGCTGGCGCTCGTCGGTCTGCTTGCCATCCTCGCGGCGGGACGAGCGACGGCGCAGGGTGCGCCGTCGGCGGCGTGCACATCGCGGAATAGCAGAAAGATGCGGCTTGATGGGCTGGTTCGGAAGGCTATCCTGTTTGCCACGGCACCAATTGGAACGAGGTCCAAGTGAACAGGTTCCTCATCACCGTCGTGGTTGCTTGTTCCGCGGAGTTGCTTACCAGCGCGCCCCGCGCCACAACCTGGCTGACTCCCTCCCGCTCCCTCACCGCAGACGAGAAGCTCGAATTGGCGGTGAGCGAATCCGACGCGGTTGGTCTGGGCTATGTGGTCGGCGTCCATGACACGATCGTCGATGTCAAGGATGGAACTGGGATTCCGGCCTGCTCACTCACGATACGTCCCACGGAGTGGCTGATGGGCGAAGTGAACGGGCCGGCGTTGGAGATCGGGCTCGCCGCTGGAGACAACTCACCGCTGTTCTCGGACTTGGTGATGACGCCGGGGCTGGAGTCCCGGACGGCACTATTCTTCGTTGAGAAGCAGGGCTCGGGTTGGACCTTGCGCTCTTACCCCGACCCAGCGCCACTGCAACTCATCGATCGCGACGCGCTGGGGCAGACGAGGGAGCGCGTTCTTCGCGCGGTCGGCCGTGAGAGCCCGGACTCCCTGCTGGCCCGGGCGGACGTCGTGGTCGTGGGCCGGCGAGGTGAGGCCGACTCCAGTTGCTCGTCCGGCACCCGCGAATGTGTGCCGGTCTCCGTGACGCAAGTGCTGATCGGCTTCGGCGTCGCGCGGTCGATCCGGGTTGCGAGCGTTCTGCTGGGCCATATCCCCCCCGGCGATGCTCTCTACCTGCTGCGCGCGACCCCCGGGGGGATTTACGAGACCATCGGCTTCCGGAACGGAAGCCTTCCAGTGCGCGCCGGAACCGTGGATCGCTGGGGTCTCTCCGTGGACAAGGTTCGCCAGAGGGTGCAGGCGGTCCGAGCCACCTCGCATCGCGAACAATGACGCGCCGCGTGCTCGCCACAGTGATCAGTCACGCGTTCGGACGGCTGAGCGTTCTCGTTTTCGTTGCTCACGCTGCGGCGCCTAAGGTTCGACTGTCTGTAGCGCCGCTCGGTGATCTCTGCCCTTGGGCAAGAGTTGGGCTACATCGCCGCAGCTAAGTTGGCGCGCCCTGGAGGATTTGAACCCCCAACCTTCTGATCCGTAGTCAGATGCTCTATCCAATTGAGCTAAGGGCGCGCGCTACCGCTGGTTCGGACCTGGCGGAGAGGAGAGGATTCGAACCTCCGGACCGGTTTTACCCGATCAACCGCTTAGCAGGCGGCTGCCTTCAGCCACTCGGCCACCTCTCCAACGCGAACACTGGCGGAGGGAGTAGGATTCGAACCCACGGAGCTTTCGCTCTCCGGTTTTCAAGACCGGCGCCTTAAACCACTCGGCCATCCCTCCGCGAGAGCGCCGAGTGTCTTGGGGACGGGGGACTATAGCCGGGCGCGGGCGGCGGGCGCAACCGGGGACGCGGATGAGCGCCTGGGTCGCGTTTCGCCCGCACCGGCCCGATCCGGGACACGCACGACCTTCCTAGGCGCTGACGGGGATTTCGATTCCGTGATTCGCGCGGATCGACGTGCGCACGAGCTCCGTGAGACTCCGCTCGATCTCCTCGCGATCAGGGAACAAGCTCCAGACGGCGTCCTCGTCATCGGTCGATCGCTCGAGGTCCTCCGCCGGCAAGGCGTGGACCATTGCGAAGCGGTCCGCGGGGCGCGGATGGCTGTCATAGGGTGACGGCTTCGCCGCCAGCACCGCCTCTACCGCCTGCTGAATCTCTGCCTCACTGGGACCTGTCGTCGGGCGGAACGCGTAGAGGTTTGCCAGCGGCAACTTCCCCTCGATGACCTCCCTGAGCGTTGCGTTCATCCGCGGCTCGAAGCGCACCGACGCCTCGATGACGTGGAGCAATCCCGCCTCGAACGCTGCTGCGCCGTAACTGAATGACGCCCAGCGGTCGGCCAGGATTTCCTGCAGCCGGGAAGCGCCCTGCGAGATGCGCAGGAAGACGCGATGGAAGCCTAAGAG
>Ga0306920_100002948_pt1 | contig 21541 bp, 22 predicted proteins | sample flu12Cox44000170_FD_204666 | JGI IMG/M metagenome (GOLD analysis project Ga0306920, IMG submission 204666) | Lab enrichment of tropical soil microbial communities from Luquillo Experimental Forest, Puerto Rico - flux4day.12C.oxic.44.000.170 (v2)... | ecosystem: Environmental > Terrestrial >...
CGCGAGTTCGCCGTGACGGGCCTCCGCGGGATCGCCGGCACGCAGGGCGTCGTGATCGGCGCCTCGGGCCTGGGCAAGTGGAAGGCCGGCTTCCAGATCGCCTCGCTGACGGCGCTCCTCATCCACTGGCCGCTGCTGGGCCTTCCGGCGCACGAGATCGGCCTGGTGCTGCTGGTGATCGCCACCGCGCTGTCCTCGATCTCGGGCTACGCCTACATGCGCGACTACTTCCAGCACTCTTGACGGCCCCCCTGCCGGGCCGTATGAAGTCGCCTTCCGCGCACGAGTAGCTCAGTTGGTAGAGCTCCACGTTGCCAACGTGGAAGTCGCCGGTTCGAGTCCGGTCTCGTGCTCCACGCTCGCGGTGGACGCTGCCGTTCTCGCAATACGACTTCGGCGCGAAGGGCGCGGATGCTTTGCGTGTGTTCCGCTCGGGCGCGCCTTCGCGACGATCCAGGTCTGCGCGCTGTCGCGCGACGCAGATCAGTGTCGTCGAGCTCGGGATTCTTTGAAACCGCCCGGGACGGCGCCCCGCGGTCGGAATCGCGCCAAATCTACAAAGTTCCAACGGACTGCGGGGCCCGGAGGCTGCTCCGCGCGTTTCATGGCTCGGCACGCATCGTGAACTGCGGTTTCCGGGGCCCTAGGGCGGGTCCCAGGGAGCCCGGTGTATCACCAGCAGCTCGGCGGGACGATGGTCGGGGCGGAGAGCCCATGGGAAGACGAGTCGGCTATCCTGGCCCGGTCGACGGCGGCTCTGATCCCACCCCCTGATCTCGACGGTCCTGGTCTAGAGGGCCGGACTGCCGGGCTGCCCCTCAGGAGCTCCATGCGGCTGGCGAATCTCGCGCTCTCGAGAACCCGCCGGATCTCGCCTCTGGCGTTCGTCTCCATGCTGGTGTCGTGCACCACGGCGGCGGTCGCGATCTACGCGTGGTCCAGCCTGGTGCACGGCCAGCGGGTGCATCTCCGCGCGAGCATCGGCGGCGTCGCGCGCGAGTGTGCCGATGCGTTCGAGCGCCGGGCGTGGAGCCAGTCGGTCGCTCTGCGCGACCTGGCGTCGTCCTGGGTGCGGTTCGCGCCGAGATCCGAGGCGGAGTGGCGCCACGACGCGGCGGCGCTCCTGGAACAGAATCCCTCGATCCGTTCCCTCGTCTGGTCGAATGGCGCGGAGCGGCGGGAAGTGACCTCCGAAGCCTCGCCCATCCGCGCGGAGTTCCGCGCGGCGCTCGAGGCGGCCGAGGCCGACGTGGCTGGCGGTGCGCCCCATGCGATGGTCTCGCCCGTCCGCTTCGAGAACGGAAGCTACGGCTTCGTGTTGTTCGTCGGCGCCGACTCCGCGTCCGATGACGCCGTTCGCGCGCCGGTGGCCGTGCTGCGCGCGAGTTTCGACTTCCCGAGCTTCGCCACTCGCGCGCTCGACGAGCGCGCCTCCGGCTACGCATTCGTGCTGTCGAGCGGCGACCTCGCCGTCGCGCAGAGCTCGCAGAGTCCCGCTCCCGGTCTCGATTGGTGGAAGGCCTCGCAACCGGCCTCGCATCCCTTCGGCGCGGTTTGGCGCGTGGAGCTGCGGCCCACCGCGGCGGTTGCGCGAGAGGAGCTCTCGATCCTTCCCGACATCCTTCTGGCCACGGGCGTGCTCGCGGCCGGGATGATCGGCGCGCTGGTGTTCGCGACGCGCGTGGCCTCGCGCCGGGCGCGCACCATGGCCGCGACGCACCTGGCGCTCGCGGAGCTGGCGGATCGCGCGCAGCCCCCCTCGAGCGCACGCAGCGAGCGGTCGGCCGATCCGGAGCGGGACGTGCTCGCCCGCACGGAGGAGCTGCGCGAGGTGGTGCTCGACCTCGAGGCCTTCAACGTCTCGGTCTCCCACGATCTGCGTTCGCCGATCGGCGCGATCGTGAACCTGACGTCGGTGCTGCGCGAGACGCAGGGCGAACGACTGGATCCGGCCGCACAGGAGCTGTTGCGCCGGATCGACAGCTCCGCCCATCGCGCACTCGCGCGCATGGACGGGCTGCTCGACTTCTCGCGACTCGGCCGCCGGCCGCTGCGGCGGGGGGCCGTGGACCTGCACCGGCTGGCCTGGCGGATCGCGCAGGAGATCCGCCAGAGCGAGGCCGGGGCGCGGGTCGAGTTCGTGCTCCATCCGGTGCCGGCCGCGCATGGCGACCCGGCGATGGTTGAGGCGCTGCTGCGCAACCTGCTCGCGAACGCCGCGAAGTTCTCCCGCGGAGAAGAGAAGCCGCGGGTCGAGTTCGGAGCTCTGCCCGCGGACGAGAACGCCGAGGCGGTCTACTTCGTGCGCGACAACGGCGTGGGCTTCGATCCGCGCTTCGCCGACAAGCTGTTCGGCCTGTTCGAGCGCCAGCACCACGCCTCCGAGTTCGAGGGCACCGGCGTCGGCCTCGCGATCGTGTCGCGCATCGTGCGCCGCCACGAGGGCCGGGTCTGGGCCGAGAGCCAGCCCGGCAAGGGCGCCACGTTCTACTTCACTCTGAGCGACGGCGATGGTTGAGGCATTCGACGCGCTCGAGCTCGACGGCCACCGCGACGTGCTCTTCGTCGACGACGACGAAACGGACGTCGAGCTGGCGCTGGCCGCGTTCCGCGCCAACGGGCTCGAAGACCGCGTCGCGGTCGCGCGCGACGGCGTGCAGGCGCTCGCCTGGCTCGACGGGCTGCGCACGATGCCGCGGCTGGTGATCGCCGACCTGCGCATGCCGCGCATGGGCGGGCTCGACCTGTTGCGCCAGATCCGCGAAGACCGCCGCTTCGCGCACGTCCCCGTCGTGGTGCTGAGCTCCTCGCGCTACGCCGACGACCTGCGCGAGAGCTACCGCCTGGGCGCGAACAGCTTCGTGCGCAAGCGCTTCGGCGCGGAGCACCTGTCGCGCTCCCTCGTGAGCCTCGCGAAGTACTGGCTCGACCTCAACGAAGCACCGCCCGGAGAACTCGAATGACCCTCCCCATCGCCCTGGTGGTCGAAGACGACCCGGATTTTGCGGCCGCGCTGGAAGGCCTCGTCAAACTCGAGGGCTTCGACGGGCGCAGCGCGCGTTCGCTCGACGCGGCGAGAAAGCAGCTCCAGGAGCAGCGCGTCGACGTGGTGCTGGTCGACCTCGAGCTGCCCGACGGCCGCGGCACCGAGCTCGTCGGCGACGAGGACGCTGCCAACGCGGAGTTCATCGTCGTGACCGGCCACGCCACCGTCGACTCCGCGGTGAACGCGTTGCGCGGCGGCGCGCTGGACTACCTGACCAAGCCCGTCGACCGCTCGCGCTTGCGCGCAGCGCTCGCGAACGTGCTGCGCACCCGTTCGCTCAAGGCCGAAGTGTCCGCGCTGCGCGGCGACCTGCGCCGGCTCGGCCGCTTCGGGCTGATGGTCGGCGCGTCGGACGCGATGCAGACGGTCTATGACCTGATCGCGCGCGTCGCGCCCACGCAGGCCACCGCGCTGATCATGGGCGAGAGCGGCACCGGCAAGGAGCTCGCCGCGCAGACCATCCACCGCCTGTCGCGGCGCCACAACGATCCCTGGGTGGCGGTCAACTGCGGCGCGATCTCGGCGGGGCTGATCGAGAGCGAGCTGTTCGGACACGAGAAGGGCAGCTTCACCGGCGCCGACCGGCGGCGCACCGGCGTGTTCGAGGAGGCCAGCGGCGGCACGCTGTTCCTGGACGAGATCACCGAGATGCCGGCGGACCTGCAGGTGAAGCTCCTGCGCACGCTCGAGGAGTCCGAGGTGACGCGCGTCGGCGGGCGCGCGCCGATCGCGGTCGACGTCCGCGTGATCGCGGCCACCAATCGCGACCCGGAGCTGGCGGTGCGCGAGGGGCGGCTGCGCGAGGACCTGTTCTACCGCCTGCACGTCTTTCCGATCACGGTTCCGCCGCTCCGCCAGCGCGACAACGACATCGAGTTGCTCGCGGAGCATTTTCTGGCCGAGCAGAACCGCGAAGCCAGCACCCAGAAGAAATGGACGCGCCCGGCCCTCGAACGGCTGCGCGCGCACAGCTGGCCCGGCAACGTGCGCGAGCTGCGCAACGCGGTGCAGCGCGCGTTCATTCTCGCCGACGGCGACATCGGCCCCGAGGCGCTGAACTCGCTGGTGGCGCCCGCGGCGCCGCGCAGCGCGGCACCGGTGGTGGCGGCGGGCGATGGCGTCGTTCCGATCGAGGTGGGCTCGACGCTCGAGGACTCCGAGAAGCGGCTGATCCTCGCCACGCTCGAACACTGCAAGGGCAATAAGAACGAGACCGCGCGGCTGCTCGGGATCAGCCTGAAGACGCTCTACAACCGCCTCAACGTCTACCGCGCGGGAAGCGCGGCAGAGCGCGAGGCTTCGTAGGCGGCTTGCCGCGGCGTTAGATCGGTGGCCGTCCGCGAATCGCGGACGCCGCAGCGGCGACCACCAGCAGCACCAGGAACACGAAGAACAGGACCTGCGCGACGCCAGACGCCGCGCCGGCGAGTCCGGTGAACCCGAACGCCGCCGCGATGATCGCGACCACGAAGAAGACGAGCGCCCAGTAGAGCATTTCGACCTCCGCAGCGGAGAGACCTCCGCTTTGTGGGGGAGAGTCGAGCAAGCTCCATGCCCATCGACCGGGCCAGCCCGCAGCTGGCGCGCCCGTGCGCTTCGAGTGACTCCCCGGGAAGATTGTAGACCGCACCCCTTCGGAGCCGTCGCACTCGCTGGGCCGCGCGGCGCGGCCGGCACGCCGTTTGCTCGACACAGAAATGCGTTCGCGGGCGCCGCGTGTGTCCGCGCGCCCGGAGGGCATGCCATGAGGTTCCAGGATATCGTCGACCAGCTCCCGCCGAAGCAGGACATGATCCGCTTCGCCCGCTACCTCTCGTCGCTGCGCCGGCCCTCGCGCGCCGAGGTGCTGATCTACGGGGTCAGCGGCGTGTTGATCGGGGCCGGGCTGGCGCTTCTGTTCGCCCCCGCGCGCGGCAGCGAGCTGCGCGGTGCGATCGGTGAGCGGCTCGAGGAGTACTGGGGCAACGGCTGGGACGCTGTGCGCGGCGCGAACGGCGGCGCGCAACAGGACCGCTGAAGGCCGGCGATGGCGAACGGCGTCGCCACCGGCTCGTTGGTGAGCGGTCTCTTCCGCGTGTTCGAAGCGGGAGAAAAACTCCTGGTCGAGCAGGTCGAGCTGCTGCGGCTCGACTCGCGGGAGCGCGTCGTGTCCGTGATGGCGCGCGCGGGTCTGTTGGCGCTGGGCACGGTGTTCATCTTCAGCGCGTGGATCGGGCTTTTGATCGCCTGGGTGGCCGCCTTCGACGAGGTCTGGACGCTGGGTGCCAGGCTCGCCGTCGCGCTCGGCGCACAGGTCGTGCTCGGAGTGATCTGCATCGTCGCCGCCCGGCGCGGCTGGACTTCGGATGATTCATCAAGCTCGACGTGAGCGACTGGAACGCGGGATCGAGGACCACCGGCGCGAGCTGCGGCGCGCGCTCCGCGACTTGTCGCTCTCTCTCGTGCTCACCAACCTGCCGCAGAGGATCCGCCGTCGTCCATGGGCGTGGACGCTCGGAGCCGTCGCGGTCGGCAGCTGGCTCGCACTGCGCGCACACCGGCGCAGGCTGGAACGCGAGCGCTTCTCGTGGAAGGGACGGCGTGGAGCGCGGGTCTGAGCCCCGCGTTCCACGCCGCATTTGCGAGCAGTCAGCGAGTCGCCTCGGCTCCGCGGCTGCGCTCGCTCGCGGTCCGCGCCGCGTCGCGGACGATTCCGCGAGCTCGTCGCTGCAGCCCGTCGAGCCGACGGCGCGCCAGCGCGCGGGTCGCGGCGCCGCTGCGCGGCGCCAGGCAGAGAGCCGCCAACGCTCCTGCGGCGGCCAGGGCCATCGCCGCGAGGATTCGCGGCAGCGCCGAGCTCGGCCGTTGCCGGCTTGGGAGCATTCCGCGGATCGCGCGCTCGAGCTCGGCCCGCAGCCCCGCTGATCGGTTCGCGAGAGTCCAACCATTCATCGCGCCGACTCCTCCGAGCTCTAGGGCCGCTCGTCCTCGTAGTCTTCGGGGTGGTGAAGCGTCTCGTCGACGCTGCGCTCGGCCTCGCGCCTGGCCTTGTGCACCTTGTCCTTCAGTTCCCCGATGGCCTGATCGCGCTTGCCCTCGCGCTCGAGCCGCCGGTTGCCCACCGCGTGACCGACCGCCTCCTTCGCCTTGCCCTTGGCCTTGTCCATCTTGCCAGCCATTCCGCTGCAACCTCCGTGTCTGTGCGCGCTGCGCGCGCCCACCCCGGTCGAGCAATCGGCATGCCAGTCGGCCCGTCTGGCTCAGCCGCGGTCTTGGTCGCCGGAGCCGGATCTGCGGCCGGTTTGTAGAGCCGGCTTCGACGGTCTCCGGGCCGTGCAGCGGGGACCGGCGAGGGCGAGGCATGCAGCCTGCACCTCCGGACCGGAGGAGGACCCACGCCATGAAGACGGAACAGCTGCACGACCTCTGCGAGGCCGCGCTCGAGTGCGCGCTGAACCGCGAGCTGCGCGACGAGTGGCTCGAGTATCTCGAGCAGACGCGTCGCCACGAGCAGATCGTGACGAAGCTGCTCGAGGAGCTGGGCCTCGAAGAAGAGGAGCCGGCGGGCCGCAAGGTCGTGCGCGCGCTCGGCGAGAGCCTGCTGGGCGCGCTCGGCGAGGTCGAGGACGTGGAGGAGGACCGGCACCTCTACCACACCCAGGGCTGGAGGCGTCCGCTGTGGATGCAGAACCTCGGTCTCGATGCGGTGCTGCCTCCGCAGACCGCGAGCGAACAGAGCGAAAAGCGTTCGCGCGCGAAGGCGCGATGATGCGCGAGAGCGCCGTCGCACTGCTCAGCATGCTGACGACGGTCGCGCTCTCGACGGTCGCGCCAGTCGCAGGACTTCGTGACCCGGGCAGCGATCGCGAGCCGCTACCAGCTCGAGGCCGGCGAGCTCGCGCGCGACCGCGGCAGCGAGCGGACGCGCACGTTCGCCGCGCGGATCGTCGACGACCACCGGACCTCGCAGCGCGAGCTCGCACGGCTCGCGCGGGAGCAGGGGCTGTGGCTGCCGAGCGACCTGGACGCCGACCACCGGGCGGCGCTCGCGCGCCTGGCGACGGCGAACGGGGTCGCCTTCGACCGGGAGTACGCCGACCAGCAGCTGCGGGCCCACGCGGACGACGTCGAGCTGTTCGAGCGTGAGTCCTCGAACGGCCGCGACACCGAGCTGCGCGCCTTCGCGACCGACTCCCTGCCGCTGCTGGAAGGCCAGCTGCAGCGTGCCGAAGACCTGCCGCGCTGACCGCGCTCAGGCGAGCGTCACCACCAGGTCGAGATCGCCGCTCTGGCGCAGCACGCGCAGGTCGACCTCGTGGTTGTTCCGCTCGCACAACAGGTCGAGCGAAGCGCCGCCGACCGAGAGGTCGCGGATGGTCACGTGGTCGAGGAACGACGGCAGCATCGGCCGCGAGAGCCGGATCTGCCTCCGGCGCGCGTCGACCGAGATGCGCAGCACCGACTGCAGCGCGAGGAACACGCAGCTCGCCGACCATGCCTGAGGCGAGCACGCGACCGGGTACAGGATCGGACAGTCGCGCGGCACGCGCGTGAAGCCGCACATCAGCTCCGGCAGCCGCGAGTCCCGGATCTGCCGCGCCGCATCGAAGAGCCCGTCGAGGATCCGGCCCGCCGCACCGATCGCCCCGTAGCGCGCGAGGCCGTGCGCGATCAGCGCGTTGTCGTGGGGCCACACCGAACCGTTGTGGTACGAGACCGGGTTGAAGCGCGCCGCCGACGCGGACAGCGTGCGCACGCCCCAGCCCGAGAACATCTCCTCCGACATCAACGTGGGGATCAGCGCGGCCGCGTGCTCGTTCGAGGCGATGCCCGCGAACAGCGCGTGCCCCGCGTTGGAGGCCCTCACCCGGCAGGGCTGCTTCTTGCCGTCGAGCGCGAGCGCGTAGGTGCCGAGATCCTCGCACCAGAACGCGCGCTCGAAGGCTTCACGCAGCGCCCGCGCCGAGCGCTCGAGCCGGTCGGCGAGCAGCTCCTTGCCCAGGTGGCGCGCGACCCGCGCGATTCCAAGCTTCGCCGCGTACACGTACGCCTGCACCTCGCACAGCGCGATCGGCCCCTCGGCCAGCGTGCCGTCCGCGTGCATGATCGAGTCGCGCGAGTCCTTCCAGCCCTGATTGGAGAGACCGTTGGGCGAGCGCTGCAGATACTCGACGAAGCCGTCGGAATCGGGGTCGCCGGGGCCGTCGATCCAGTCGAGCGCGCGCTCGAAATTCCCCCACAGCTCGCGCATCAGGTCGTCGTCGCCGGTCCGCTCGTGGTAGGCCCCCGCGAGCAGCAGGAACAGCGGCGTGGCGTCGACGCTGCCGTAGTAGTGCGCGAACGGGACCTCGCCGAGCGCCGGCATCTCGCCGCCGCGCATCTCGTGCACGATCTTCCCCGGCTCGGCGTCGTCCGCGCGGTGGTGGCGGTCCGCCTGGTGGGCGGCCAGGAAGCGCAGCACCCCGCGCGCCAGCCCCGGGTCGAGCCAGAGCGCCTGGAACGAGGTGATGAGCGAGTCACGGCCGAACGGCGTGCTGAACCAGGGCACGCCGGCGTAGGGGAACGGCCCGTGCGGGGTCTGCGCCGTCATCATCGCGAGGTCGAGCGCGGAGCGCCTCACCCACTCGTCGAACGCGGGGTTCGAGGACTGGATCAACAGAGCCGGCGGCGCCTCGCGGCGCGGTGCGCGCGGCAGCGCGAAGCTGCCCGCGCGCATCCGGTCGCTCTCCGCGATCTCGCACTCGATGCGCAGGCCCAGCGTCGCGCGCTCGCCCGGGCCCAGCTTGGTGGCGTAGTGCGCATAGTCCGGGCCGATCCGCAGCGGCGCGGCGTCGAAGGCGAGGCGGGTGCGGCGCACGATCTGATCCAGACCGGTGTAGGACAGCTCGACGCCTTCGGGGCGCACCAGCGGGGCGTTGATCGAGCCGCGCACCTCGCGCCGGGTCCCGCGCACCTCGAACACGTCCGCGTAGTCGGCGGCGAACCCGAACTCGAGTTCGAGGGTGACGGGGTGGGCGGCGTAGCTGCGCACGTCGAGCAGCAGCCGCAAGGCACCGTCGTGCAGCTCGATCGAGCGATGCAGGTAGATGCTCTCGCGGGCGAGCGTGATCCGGTCGCCCTCGCGCACGTCGGCGTTGGTGGAGTGGATCGACAGGGCGTCGTTGTCGGCGCGCGTGCCCGAGGAGAGCAGCAGCGGCCGGCGGCGCGCCAGCCGCAGCAGCAGCGCCGACAGGAAGCGGGTGCCGTCGAAGAACAGTCCGTGGCGGCCCGACGGCATCGGCCGGAAGTCACCGTGGCGGTCGAACAGCGCGAAGCTGTCGCCGCGGGTGAGGACGAGGGTGCGCTCCTCGCTGCCGCCCTCTTCGGCGAGGATGGGGAAGCCGGGCTGCTCTGGATTCATGCGAGGAGGCGCTCGTACACGGCGACATAATCGCGTGCCATGCGTTCGGAAGTGAAGCGCTTCTCGAAGCGCTTCCGGCAGCGCGCGCGATCGATGGCCTCGAGCTCCTCCACCGCGCGCACGGCAGAGTCGATGTCCTCGCACAGGAAGCCGTTCACCCCGGGCTCGATCACCTCGGGCACCGAGCCCTCGGGCCAGGCGATCACGGGCGTGCCGCAGGCGAAGGCCTCGATCATGATCAGCCCGAAGGGCTCCGGCCAGTCGATCGGGAACAGCACGGCGTCGGCCCGGCCGAGGAACTCGTTCTTGTCCGCGTCTCCGACCTCGCCGATGTAGTCGACCAGCGGATGCTCGAGCAGCGCGCGGATCTCGCGCTCGTAGTAGGCACGGTCCGCGGCGTCGATCTTCGCGGCGACGAGCAGCTTCCGGCCGGCGCGCACCGCGATCTCGATCGCGCGGTCGACGCGCTTCTCGGGCGAGATCCGGCCCAGGAACGCGAGATAGCCGTCGGTCTTGGGCGAGAAGCGGTACAGGTCCGCGGGCAGACCGTGGTGGATGGTGGCCTCCCACTTCGCCCAGGGCAGCGGGGTGCGCTGGGCGTCGGAGATCGAGACCAGGCGCTGCTCGCGGAACTCGCGGAACACCGGCTGGAGACAGGGCAGGTCGAGCCTGCCGTGCAGGGTCGTGACCACCGGGCACTTCGCGTGCCGCGCGAACGGAAACGCCAGGTAGTCGACGTGGGCGTGGATCACGTCGAAATCTTCCGAGCGCTGGAACGCCCGCTCCAGCATCAAGATGTGGGCGGCGATGGGATCGCCGGCCTCGGGATCGAGCCGCAGCGCGCGCGGCGCGCACGGCACCAGCTCGCCGCTCGTCTCGGAGTCGGCCGAGGCGAACAGCGTGACGCGGTGTCCGGCGGCGACCAGCGCCTCGCTCAGCCACGACACCACCCGCTCGGTCCCGCCGTAGCCCTGCGGAGGGACCGACTCGTACAGCGGGGAGATCTGCGCCACGCGCACGGCTAGCCCGACGCCTCTCGCGCAGCCGTGGCCGGCTCCCCCAGCCGGAACAGGCAATAGGCGGCGCGGGTGACCGGCTGCGCAACGTTGCGCACCTCGACACCGCGCTGTGCCGTGCCGCGCTCGCTGCCGCGGTGGGCGTGCCCGTGCAGCACGAGGTCCGCGCCGATCCGGTCGATCGCGTCGCCGAGGAGCTGGCTGCCCAGGAAGGGGTAGAGCTCGCGCGGCTCGCCGGCGAGCGTCTCCGGGATCGGAGAGTAGTGCAAGAGCACGATCCGCACGTCGGAGTGGAGCTGCGCCAGCGCGAGCTCGAGCCGCTCCGCCAGCCGCTTGCTGCGGCCCACGAAGGCCTTCATCTCCAGCTCCCCGAAATCCGTGGCACAGGCGCCGTCGAAGCCGCCGCCGAACCCGATCGTGCCCGCGACGCCGACGCGCACCGTGCCGACCCGCAGCTCCGCTGCACGGCCCTCGAGCACGATCACGCCGCGGCGCTCGAGGATCTTCCGGATCGCGTCCTCCGCGTTGGCGTGCAGGTCGTGGTTGCCGAGCACCGCGCAGATCGGCACCGACACGCCTGCAAGCGCCTCGACCAGCAAGTCCGCTTCGGACGCCACGCCGTTCTGGGTCAGGTCTCCGCCCAGCAAGAGCAGGTCGGCGCGGTCCGAGACGGGGGCGAGATCCTCCTTCCAGCGCGCCACGGAGTCGCGGTCGACGTGCAGGTCGGCCGTTGCGGCGATCCGCACCACGTTCAGTCCTCCAGCACCTGGTCGGCCAGCTGGCGGAGCACCCGCGACGGCACCAGCCGGTCGTTCGATGCCGCGTACAACAAGAGCGACAGCACCCGGCGCGGGCCGTGCCGTGCCCGCCCGAGCAGGTAGCCCCAGTCGAGGTCGTGGCGTGCGAGCAGCGCCAGCGCGTCGTGCCAGTGTCGGGGCGTCTCTTCGTCGTGCACCAGCGCCTTGATCACGATCAGATCCTCGGGCGCGACCACGCGCACCCGCGTGCCGAGAAACTGGTAGAGCTGCGAGCGCCGCAGCATCTCACGGTCCAGGTAGATGTCGCCGACGGTCCTGAACAGGATGTCGACCAGGATGTCCTGGGAGAAGGCCTTGTACAGCCAAGTGGCGTTGGTGATTTCGGTGCTGAAGTCAGCTCCCGCCAGCGCTGCGAGCGCACGCGGCGCGCACTCCGGTGCGACGAACAGGTCGACGTCGCTCGAGCAGCGGGGCCGGCCCAGGATCGCAGAGGCGAGACCTCCGATCAGCAGATACTGAACGCCGGCTCCGTCCAGCGCGCTCACCGCGAGCCGAAGGGCCGACGCGAGCGCAGTCGAGTCGCCGCTCGAGCCTTCGTGCGGGCAGGCTCCGGGCAAGGCGGAGATCATGGTCGGAACAGGAGCGAGCAAGAGCCGTGCCCGCATGCGGGCGTCGTTTCGGCAGACGTTCGCGGTCGTCGCCGAGAGCTTTGTAGAAGGGTCACTTGAAGGCGGGAGGCGAGCTGAACGCGATCCCCGAGCCGTTCGCGTTCAACACCTCCAGCACGGCGAAGTTCAGCTGCTCGGCGATCCTGAAGTATTCGTCGAGCTCGCCGGTGAGCACGTAGGCGGACACGTCGAGGTTGATCGAGTACGGACCGAAGCCGGTCACCACCACCCGTGAGCTGCCCGATTCGACCTTCGAATGCAATCAGCCCCTGCGCGAAGGTGCGCCAGGCGGCAGAGAAGACGCTCTGCTGGGTCGTCTTCTCGTTCGTTCCGACCACGCTGATGTCGCGCAGGAAAGGCTTCGCGTAGCCGTCGAAGCTCCCGTCCCGGGCGGTGACCTCCGCATAGAGGTCGACCCTGCCCTGGCTCGCGTCGAGCTTGGTGTAGGCGTGGAGGAAGTCGTTCAGGTCGGGCAGCGAGATGTTCCGCAGCACCACGTCGCAATCGAACTCGGGCGTCTTCGCGGCGGGATCCACCGCTGCCCGCATCACCAGCTGGCCCGAGCCAGGGAGCACCCCGCGCAGGTCGATGCTGGCGTGCTTGGCGTCGCTCGAGTGCCGGCTGTTCTGGACGTTCTCCACCACCAGATCGACGTGGTCCATCCGCACGTTCACCGGGGGATGGCTCTGGAAGTTCCGGAAGTGGATCTTGCCGTCGCGGACCTCCACCCGGTTCAGCCCGACCGGAAACAGCTTGCCGACGAGCGTCCACCAATCCCCGCCCGTCCCGGTCTGCCGCTGCTCCGGCGAGCCGCCGACGAAGTTCAGCTGCGGCGCGTCGAACTCGACTTTGCCGACGAGCTTGCGGTGGAAGAGTGCGCCCCACTCGATCGACAGGTCGACCGTGGGCACGGAGGCGAAAGGAACGGGAGAGTGCGCGCCGCGGCGTTTGACGTTCACCTCGTGGACCGTGTAGGCGCCCCGGTAGAGCGAAACGTCGACCTCGCCGATCGTCCCGTCGTAGGTCGGGTTCTTCGCCAGCACGAGGTTCAGGTCGTGGCGGATCGCGTACGGCATGGCGAGGCGCGCGCCGACGAGCACGATCGCCACCACCAGCACCGTCCAGGGGACCCAACGAAGAGAGCGAAGACGGGAATGCCGGATGGCCTTCGGCACGCGTGAACTCCGAAGCAGCGACACGAGAGCTGCCCCAGGCTCATCCCCCGACCTGCGACGGTGTGTCGCAGGCCGGGGCGGTCACGGCGCAGGGCGGCGGGGAGGGCCGCATGGGGTAGGGGGCGCCGGTACCCTCGCCGACCATGGTTGCCGCTCCACGATCGACGAGCTGAGCAAGCCAAGGAGTGAGCAAGCGGCATGCCACGCGCCGTGCAGCCGCGGGAGAAGCGGTGCGCCGCCGCGGCGGTTTTCCCGCTCCTGCAGAGCGGGTCTCGCGCCCCGGTCCGCTCCGCGTTTTGTAGACACGTCCATCCGATCCCGACGTGAGCAGCTTCACGATCCACCGTCGCGGAGGTCTCACTGCGCTCTCGTCGGAGGCGCTTCCCGCGGCATGAGCAATGCACGGCCGACAACGGGGATCCGGGATGGAGGGCTTGCGTCGATGCGAGGACCTTGGACGATCGTGCTGGCTGGAGGTGAAGGCCGCCGCCTCCGGGAGCTGACGACCACCCGCTCGGGAGTGACCGTCCCCAAGCAGTTCTGCTCGCTGGCGGGCGGCCCGAGCCTCCTGGCCGAGACCCTGCGCCGAGCCCGTGACATCTCCGAGCCCGCGCGCATCCTCGTGATCGTCACCGAAGCGCATCGGGACTTCTGGGGTGACGAGCTGCGGGAGCTGCCCGGCGAAAACGTGATCGTCCAGCCCGAGTCGCGGGGCACGGCTGCCGGGATCCTCCTCCCGCTGATGCACGTGCTCGAGCGCGACCCGCTCGGCGAGGTGGTGATCATGCCGTCCGACCACCACGTGGCGGATGAGGCGGTGCTCCAGCGCGCCTTCCTGGCCGCGCTCGAAGCGGTCCGACGCCAGCCCCGAGACATCGCGCTGCTGGGAATGACGGCGGAGCACCCGGACACCCAGTACGGGTGGATCGTCCCCGCGGGGCGAGAGCGCGGCGCGCTTCCCGGCGATCCGCGCCGGATCGCGCTATTCGTCGAGAAGCCCCCGCTCGAGACCGCGGAACGGCTGCTCGCGCGGGGCGCATTGTGGTCGAGCTTCGTGTTCGCGGCGCGCGCGCTGGGACTGTTCTCGGCGTTCAGCGACGCGCAGCCGCAGCTGGTCGGGGATTTCTGCCGCGCGCTCCCCGAGATCGTCCAGTCGCCCGGGGACGGCGCGAAGCTGCTCTCGCTGTACCGCGAGCTCTCGCCTCGCGACTTCTCGCGCGACGTGATGGAGCGCGCGACGCAGCGCTTGTGCGTGGTGCCGGTGCCGCCGTGCGGCTGGAGCGACCTGGGAACGCCCGACCGCGTCGCGACCGTGCTGGGCTTCGGACGCGAGCGGCGCCGCCCGCTGCGTGCGACCGCCGTGCGCTCGCGCCGGCCGGTGCTCGCGCTCGCACTCGAGTCACTGGCACAGCTGCAGCTGTAAGAGCGGGGGACGCGGCGCTAGCCCGCGCACCCCGCTCCGTCCGAGAGCGCCGTGTCGGTCGGTGCGCTCAGATCCGGCCCATCAGGGCCGCCACGACCAGCACGATCAAGATGACTCCGAGCGTGCCGCTGGGGTAGTAGCCCCACTCACGACTGTACGGCCACGACGGAAACACCCCGATCAGCAGGATGATCACGAGCAAGAGCAGCAGCAGGTTCATGACTCACTCCTGCTCCGAACCCGGCGCGCCGCCGTTGGGCTCGTTGTCGGCCCCCGACTCGGGCGTGCCGGACTCCGGTGTCTCGTTCGAACCCGAAGACGGCGGCGCTGCGTTGTCCGGCGCTGTCGCCGACGGCGGCGGCGAGCTCACGGCGACCTGGATGTGGTTGGTCACCTGCTTCACGCCGCTCACTTCCTGGGCGCGCTGCGCCGCGATCTGGCGCTGGTCTTCGGTCATCACCTGCCCCGTGAGCGTCACGTGACCGTGCTGCGTCTCGACGTTCACGGAGTTCCGCGCGAGCTGCGGGTCCTCGGAGAGCTTCGCCATGACGGCCTGGTTCACCGCCGCGTCGTGCCTCTCCGAATTGCACGCGAATGTCATTCCAGCGACGGCGGCGATCGCGATCCACTTGCCAAAACGCATTGCTTCTCTCTCCTCTGTCAGCGAGCGCTGCCGCTGTGGGGAATGCTTCCGCGCCAGGCGCCCGTCTCGTGGGACCGGTGCTCGATGAAGGTCTTGAAGCGTTTCAGGTCGCCCGTCGCGCGGCGCTGGACCACGCCGAGGAAGTCGCCGACGTTCTCGACCATTCCCTCCGGCTCGTACTCGAGGTCGAGCGTCACGCGGCAGTGCTGGTCGCCGAGCCGCTCGAAGCGCACGACTCCGGCGTTCCTGGCGCCGCTCACGCTGCGCCAGGCGATGCGCTGGTCGGGGACCTGCTCGGTGATCTTGGCCTGCCACTCGACGGCCTTGCCCCCGATCTCGGCCCGCCAGATCAGCTGGGCGTCGTCCAGCTGGCGGACCGACTGGACGCCTTCCATGAAGCGCGGGAACTCCTCGAACTGCGTCCACTGGTTGTACGCGGTGGGCAGCGCGACCTCGACTTCGATCGACTCCGAGATCCGCGACGGGGTCTTCTTCGCTCTCGTGGATTTCGCCATCGGCGACCTCCTGTCTGCCGACCCACGGAGCAAGACTGGGGCCCATCGCCCGTCGAGGGGCGGCGGGCGTTGCTTCGGCCCGGAGCCCGACTTTCGCCCCCCGGTCTACAATCGCTCGGAAGGAAGGTCGGGGCCCAGCACGACGAACAGGTCCCGCTCCAGCTCGACGCGGTCTCCCTCGATGCGGAAGTCGCCGCGCGAAGCGAGCACCGGCGCGCGCGGCGACGATGGATCGAGCGGGAGTGACACCCCCTCGCTGCCGAAGTGAGCAAAGACCTGCAGCGGGCCTCTGCGCAGCACGATCCAGCTCTCCTTCTCGCTGCAGCGCACGTCCGGACCGAGCAGGCGACCGGCGCCCAGCCAGCGCCAACGCCTGCGCAGCGCGATCAACGAGCGGACCCAGGCGAACATCGCCTGGTGTCGCCCGGCGCCGGGCTCCCGCCAGTCGAGCTTGGCGGAGAGGAAGGTCTCGCGCGCGCACGGGTCCGCGAGGTCGGCCGCTTCGCTCGCGCCCGCGCGCAGCGCGTCGCGGCGGCCGCTGCACACGGCGGCGCGGAGCTCCGCGTCGCGGTAGTCGCAGAAGAAGGGAAAGGGCGACGCCGCGGCCCATTCTTCGCCCTGGAACAAGAGCGGCACGAACGGAGCGGTGAGCAGGAGACCCGCGAGCACCTGCAGCCGCTCGAACGAAACGCTCGCCGCGATCCGGTCGCCGCGCGCGCGGTTTCCGACCTGGTCGTGGTTCTGCACGAACCCGACCAGCCGCGAGCCGGAGAGCTCGGGATCGGCGCGCCCGTGGCGGCGGCGGTGGAACGCCGAGTAGCGGCCCGCATAGACCATGCCGTGTGCGAGCGCGTCGACCACGTCGGCGCAGCTCCCAAAGTCGGCGTAGTAGCCGCTGCGCTCGCCCGTCACCAGCGCGTGAAGGGCGTGGTGGAAGTCGTCGCTCCACATCGCATCGAGTCCGATGCCGCCGTCGCGCCTGCTCCTGACGAGCCGCGGGTCGTTCGCGTCGCTCTCCGCGATCAGGAAGAGCGGCCGTCCGAGCGCGAGCGCGAGCGCGTCGACCGCGCTGCGGAGCTCCTCGAGGAACGGGAAGGGAGAGCTGTCCAGGATCGCGTGAACGGCGTCGAGGCGCAGTCCGTCGCCGTGATAGTCGCGCAGCCAGGCCAGCGCGCTGTCGATGAAGTAGCGCCGCACTTCGTCGGAGTCGGGGCCGTCGAAGTTCGGGGCCGGTCCCCAATCCGTCCCCGCGCGGTCGCGGAAGTAGGGCCCGAAGCGCGGCAGGAAGTTCCCCTCCGGGCCGAGGTGGTTGTGAACCACGTCGAACACCACCGCGAGCCCGCGGGAGTGACAGGCCTCGACCAGCTCCTTCAGGGAATCGGGGGGGCCGTAGGCCGGGTGTGGGGCGAACGGCGCCACGCCGTCGTAGCCCCAGCCGAACTCGCCCGAGAACGCGGCGACCGGCATGAGCTCGACATGAGTCACGCCGAGCGCGCGGATGTGGTCGAGATGGGCGATCGCGCCCGCGAAGGTGCCCTCCGCGCTGAAGCTGCCCACGTGCAGCTCGTAGAAGAGCGCCCGCGCGAGCGGCTCCGGCGAGAAGCCCCTGTCGCGCCAGTGGTGGCGCCCGTGGTCGAAGGTCCGCGATGGCGCGAGCACCCCGTCGGGCTGCCAGCGCGAGCGTGGATCGGGGAGCGGCTCGCCGCCGTCGAGGGCGAAGGCGTAGTCGACCTCTCCTTCGACCGCGGCCTCGCGCCGCCACCAGCCACCGTCGGCGCGCCGCATCGGCATGCGCTCCGTGCGCAGCACCAGCTCCACCTGCTCGGCGCGGGGAGCCCAGACCTCGAAGCGAGTCACTCGGTCTCTCCCTCGGCGGCGAGCAGAGCGACCGGGAAGTGGCGCCAGAGCGCCGCCAGGGGCAGGGCGCCGCCGTCGAAGCTCTCCTCGCCGAGCACGTCGCGGTAGCGCCCGGGCGGCAGCTCGAGCGCCGTCTCCCGCCAGCGCGGCGAGCGGCCGTACGCGAGCCGGGGAACCGCGCAGACGAGCCCCCGGCGCGCGAATGCCAGGACCGAATCCGCGGCGGGGCCGCGCGGGCGCAGCGGCTGGTAGCGGCTGCGCCGGTCGAAGCGCTCCGGGCAGGCGCGGCGCAGCGCGAGCACTCGCTGGATCAGCCACAGCTTCGGCAGACCGGTATCGGCGAGGTCTGCTGCGTCCCGGGCGTCGGCCCGCCGCGCCGCGGCCAGGAGCGTCTTCCGCGCGGCGAAGTCGACCGGCCCGCGGTTGTCCGGATCGACGAGCGCGAGGTTCCAGAGCTCGCACCCTTGATACAGGTCGGGAACGCCCGGGCTCGCGAGCGCGAGCAGCGCGAGTGCCAGCGAGTTGCATCTCCCGGGTGCGACGAGCTCGCCCGCGAAGCGCGCCAGCTCGGCGCAGAACCCGGCGTCGGCGTAGAGCCGCTCGAGGAACGCGTCCACGTCGGACTCGAAGCGCTCGGCGGGGGCGAGCCACGAGGTGTGCTCCTTGGCCTCGCGCGCCGCCTTGCGCGCGTAGGCGCGCACGCGCTCCAGCGGAAGCGGCCAGGCGCCCACCAGGATCTGATAGAGCAGGTACTCGAGCTTCGGATCGGGCCCGAGCGAACCGCGGTGGGGGGCGTTCCGCGCGAACCAGTGTGCCGCGAGCTCCGCCCAGCGGTCCGGGATCTCGGACAGCAGCGCCAGTCGTGCGCGCACGTCCGCGGAGAGCTTCGAATCGTGGGTCGAGGTCGCGAGCAGCGCGTCCGGCCAGCGCTCCTGCCGGTGGCCGTTCTCGGCGTGGAACTCCTCGGCCGAGACGCTGAACGCGCCGGGGTCGCAGCCGACGTCGGAGACCGCGGCGAAGCGCGGCCAGGCGTAGCTGGCGGTGTCCTCGACGCCCTTCGCCATCACCGCGCCGGTGAGCTGCTGCAGGCGCAGCGCGAGCTCGGTCTCGGTGACTCCGCGCAGCTGCCCGCGCAGCACCCCGCCGAGCAGTGCGAACACCTCGGGGTCGAGCTCCGACGCCCGCGCGGAGGCCGTCGCGAGCGCCTGCTCCACCATCCGGGCGTCTTCGGGCCGGAGCGGCTCGCCGCCCCGGAAGTAGCTGCGGTAGACCGGCCAGGCCACGACGAGCTCGCGCAGCGCCCGCTGCAGCTCGACAGACGTCAGGTCGCGGTACGCGCGCCGCTGCGTGCAGATCTCGCCCGCGAGCGCGGTGAGGCGCGCCAGGTCGCTCGCCAGGAGGTCGCGCAGCGCGAGCCGCTTACCGTCTTGGGCGGCCTCGCGCCAGCTCCGCGCATCGCCGGTGAGCTCCCGGTAGAGGGCGCCGAGCGGCGCCTCGCCGTTTGGGTCGACGAGCACTCCGGTCGAACGCCACAGGAAGTCGTAGCCGGTGCTGCCCGCGACCGGCCAGGACTCCGGCACTCGCTCGCCGCCGAGCAGGATCTTCTCGACCACCAGCCAGCGGCCGGGCGCCTGGGCGGCGAGCCAGTCCAGGTAGCCCTGCGGATCGCGCAGGCCGTCGACGTGGTCGATGCGCAGTCCGTCGATCTCGCCGCGCCGGACGTGCTGCAGCACCAGGGCGTGGGTCGCCGCGCGCACGCGCGGGTCCTCGACGCGCAGCCCGATCAGCTCCGAGACGTCGAAGAAGCGGCGGTAGCCGAGCTCGTGGGAAGCGGTGCGCCAGTAGGCCAGCCGGTAGTTCTGCCGCTCCAGCAACGCGTGCAGCAGCTCGGGGTCCGTGTTCCAGCAGGCCGTCGCCGCGCGCAGCGATGCGGCGACCTGCGGGTCCTCGCGCGCGAGCCGCGCCAGCAGCCCACGCAACACTTCCTTGTGTCGGTGGCGGCGCTGCGAGCTCTCGGCGTCGGCGGCGCTCGCGAGCGGGAGCGAGCCGTGAGCATGCGCCAGGAACTCGAGCTCCGGCGACTGCGCCGCGCCGGCTGCCGCGCGCAGCAGGCCGTCGATCGAGCGCGGCGCGATCGGCAGCCTGCGCCCGGCCGCCTCGACCACGAAGCTGCCCAGGTCGTCGGCGAGGTCGAGCCGGAGCGCGCCCTCCGCGAGCGCGCGGTCGTAGTGGCAGGGCAGGATCGGCAGCAGGATCCGGTGCGCGAGCTTGCGCTCGGCCGCCCGCCAGTCTACGTCGAAGAACGCGGCCGACTGGCTCGCGGGCCCGTTCTCCAGCACGTCCCACCACCAGCGGTTCTCGGGGGCGCGGGTCGCCATGTGGTTCGGCACCAGGTCGAGCAGGAGCTCGAGCCCGTGCTTCTGCAGCGCGTCCTGCAGCTCGCGCCAGCCGCTCTCTCCGCCCAGCCCCGCGCTGAACTCGCGCGGGTCCACCACGTCGTAGCCGTGGCTGCTGTCGGGCGCGGCCTGGAGCAGCGGCGAGGCGTACGCGTGGCTCACGCCCAACGCGGCGAGATACTCGGCCAGCTCGGCCGTCCCGGCGAAACCGAGCCCGGGGCCGAGCTGCAGCCGGTAGCTGGCGCGCCGCTCGCTCACCGCCGGCTCTCGCGCCGCAACAGCGCCGTGGAGCGCGGTGCGAGCTCGAGCTTCGCGCCCGGCCCCAGCTGCGACGAGTCCGCGAGCAGCCCGCCTTCGGTGTCGAGCTCCACCGTCCAGGCCACCCCGAACGCCTCGGGCGGCAGCGTGAAGCAGACCGGCCGGGGCTCCGCGTTCAGCATCCAGTAGAAGCTGTCGTCGCTGACGCGCTCACCGCGCGCGTCGGGGTAGGGGATGGCGTCGCCGTTCAGGAACACCGCGACTGCGCCCGCGCCCTCCAGCTGCCAGTCCTGGTCGCGCATCAATTCGCCGTCCGGATGGAACCAGGCGATCTCGGTCACGCTCCTCGAGGCCGGCGAATCGCCGAACCAGCCGCGCCGGCGGAACGCCGGATGGCTTCGGCGCAGCTCGATCAGCCGGCCGGTGAACTCCACCAGCTCGCGCTCCGCGTTCGCCCAGTCGAGCCAGTTCAGCGGCGAGTCGATGCAGTAGGCGTTGTTGTTGCCCTGCTGGGTGCGGCCGAGCTCGTCGCCCGCGAGCAGCATCGGGGTCCCCTGCGAGAGCAGCGTGGTGACCAGCAGGTTCCGCACCTGGCGCGCGCGCAGGCGCAGCACCACGGGGTCGTCGGTCGGCCCCTCCACGCCGCAGTTCCAGGAGCGGTTGTGTGACTCGCCGTCGCGGTTCTCCTCGCCGTTCGCCTCGTTGTGCTTGTGGTCGTAGGACACCAGATCGCGCAGGCAGAAGCCGTCGTGAGCCGTGACGAAGTTGATGCTGGCGTGGGGACGGCGGCCGCTGGTGTCGTACAGGTCCGAGCTGCCGGTGATGCGGCAGGCGACTCCGCCCAGCGAGCACTTCTCCCCGCGCCAGTAGTCGCGCACGGCGTCGCGGAACTTCCCGTTCCACTCCGACCACAGCTGCGGGAAGTTCCCGATCTGGTAGCCGCCCTCGCCGATGTCCCAGGGCTCCGCGATCAGCTTCACCCGGCTCACCACCGGGTCCTGCTGGATCACGTCGAAGAACGCGGACAGCCGGTCGACGTCGTGGAGCTCGCGCGCCAGCGCGGCGGCGAGGTCGAAGCGGAAGCCGTCGACGTGCATCTCCAGCACCCAGTAGCGCAGCGAGTCCATGATCAGCTGCAGCACGTTCGGGTTGCGCATGTTCAGCGTGTTCCCGGTGCCGGTGTAGTCCATGTAGTAGCGGAGGTCGCCCTCGACCAGCCGGTAGTAGCCCGCGTTGTCGAAGCCCTTGAACGACAGCATCGGGCCCAGGTGGTTGCCCTCTGCGGTGTGGTTGTAGACGACGTCGAGGATCACCTCGATGCCGGCGCCGTGGAGCGTCTTCACCAGGTTCTTGAACTCGTGCACGACCTGGTGCGGCCGGTCGCCCGAGGCGTACTGCGCGTGCGGC
>Ga0306920_100002949_pt1 | contig 21539 bp, 20 predicted proteins | sample flu12Cox44000170_FD_204666 | JGI IMG/M metagenome (GOLD analysis project Ga0306920, IMG submission 204666) | Lab enrichment of tropical soil microbial communities from Luquillo Experimental Forest, Puerto Rico - flux4day.12C.oxic.44.000.170 (v2)... | ecosystem: Environmental > Terrestrial >...
CATATGAGAATAATAGGGCCAGAAGGACGAACCGATCGCGCCCGTGAACCAATACAACCCAATATTCGCGAGAAGCCGATCCCGCGTGAAAACAGTTTCGATGTCTCCTGCGCAGTCAGACCACGCACGAAATTTCTCTACGATCCAGGCAGCAAGACCCGCCGGGGAGTCCGTCAGAGCAAAGGCGAGCGTCTGGGGCCGAGTACCTTGAATCCAGCCATAACCGGATTCCTCCTTCAGCCAGGCCCGAAGCTCCTCAAGGTAGCGGCTCTCCTCCGGCGTGCGAGCGGATAACCCCTCCGCGTTATGGCCCACCGGCATCATGTTAAGGTGCAATCCCGACATACGCTCCAAGTAAGCGAGACCAAGGCGCGCCGTGATCCTCGAGCCCTAATCTCCGCCCTGCGCACCAAAACGCCCGTAGCCCAGAACGTCTGTCATCAACTCGGCGAAACAGCCGGCAATCGCTTCGATCCCAAGGCGCGCCTGACCTGAAGTGAAGGAAAGACCATAGCCTGGAAGCGATGGCACGACGACCGTGAACGCATCAGCAGGATCTGCTCCGAACCGATCTGGATCAGTCAGCCTTGGAATCAGCTCAAGGAACTCGAAGACCGAACCAGGCCAGCCGTGGGAGAGAAGCAGCGGGTGAGGATCAGGGCCATTCCCAAGCACGTGCATAAAATGCAGGTCGATGCCTTGCAAGCTAACCTTGTATTGAGGAAAGGAATTTAGCCTCGCCTCTTGAGCACGCCAGTCGAAGCCATCTCGCCAATAGTCGACAAATCCTGCCATCCAATTGAGATCCGTGCCATAAGCCCATGGCTCACTGGGCGCTTGATCAGGGAATCGCGTCCGTGACAGGCGCTCTCGCAAGTCGGCAAGAGCCGCATCTGGAACGTGCAGGTTGAAAGTTTCGGGTTGTTTGCTTGCCATTGAGTTTTCTCCAATTTGCTATTTCTGCTGCCTGATGCTGCTTTCCAACGTTGTGAGGCGCCAGCCGAGATCAAGGCCTTTTCCTCTAGGAGATTCAGGTTTTGCTCAGGTCCTTACCCTTGAACTATTTTGAATGATGTCCGGCCTGCCGAAGTGAGAGTGAGCCTGTAATTTCTCGATCGCGTCGGTGACATCGCTCTGGCTGACGAATTTCTTGTTAATTTGAACTAGCCACAGACGCGCCGTAGTGTCCTCGCTGCCGGTCACAACCCAGCGACAGCGGTGGAGGGCGCGAAGCAGACGTTCGTGCGCCTTGCGGAGTTCCTGGCAAAAGAGTCGATCGTGTGCTTGAAAGGGTTTTCGACGCTGCTATGAAGCTCGTGTGGAACGCGATTACCAACCACCAGCATGAAGCAGTGATACTTTCCCATGGTGGAGTCGTTCAAGCCCGAAGTGGGTTTCGAGATCCAGTTCGACGTACCCCACAACGACAAGATCTATCAGCACCTGTGGAAAGTAACCGATGTCATCCCTGTCCGAAAGAACGCGTACAGTTGGAAATACGGCGGCCATTCCGGCGATTCGGTCGTGAGAGCTTCGAGCTGTTCGACGAAGGGGGGAAAGACCCGCTTGCGCCCGCTATTCGCCTGACTCCCCTGTGCCTGGAGACGTTCGCACCGGCGACGAAATCCAGACTTCGCTCCCAGCAATTTCCTCGCGGACTGACGGCCTTGACCGACTTGCTAAAGGATTTTTTGGCATCCGCCTAACTTGGAATTATCGAGAAAACTATGAATGAAAATGAATCGGCACCTACGGGAAAGGGTATGTATTGGACCGGCGTGGTGATGAGCGTGATACCGTCGTTGATGTTGCTGATGGCGTCCGTGATGTCGTTGTCTAAATCAGCGCAAGTCCTGCAAGGCATGGCCCAATTCGGCTACCCGGAAAATGCCATCACCGCAATTGGCGCGGCTTGCCTCGTCTCGACGGTCCTCTATATCATCCCGCGCACGGCGGTACTCGGCGCGATCCTGCTCACCGGCTATCTCGGCGGCGCGGTTGCGACGCACGTGCGCGTTGAGGCGGAGAAATTCACGTTTCTCATGCCGGTCGTTCTCGCCGCTTTGATCTGGGGCGGGCTATTTTTTCGCGACGTGCGCGTTCGGAATCTGCTCCCTTGGAGGAAATAGAAAGGACCTCGAACGAGCAACCGACGCACTGGGTCTCTTGGCCGGGGCCGACCACATGATTTCACAAAACAACCAACCAAGGGAGTCTCTATGCAATTAAATCCTTATCTTTTGTTCGACGGCCAGTGCGAAGCAGCGTTCAAGTTCTATGAAAAGTGTCTTGGTGGCAAAATCGTCGCCAAGGTCACCTACGGGGAATCGCCCATGGCGAAAGACACCCCGCCGGAACGGCACAACAAGATCCTTCATGCTCGTCTCATGGTGGGGGACAACGTCTTGATGGGATCCGATGCACCACCAGATCGCTATGAAAAACCCCAAGGCTTCTCCGTGACACTCGATGTCGATACCCCGGCAGAGGCAGAACGCATCTTCAAAGCCTTGTCGGAAAAGGGAACTTTGCACATGCCACTTCAGGAGACATTTTGGGCCGTCCGCTTCGGCATGCTGGTCGATCAATTCGACATCCCGTGGATGATTAACAGCGAGAAAGCGGCTAGGTTATGAGACTCACCAACCTAAAGACCATTGCTAAAAGCTAACCTCGCCGAAGAAGAACTGGATTAACAAAAAAGATATCTTTATGCTTCCACGCTCGAGAAACCTCCAAACCGGAAAAGCAGGACTTGGAACGTGAGTGGGCCAGCGGCGTGATCCCAACGCGCCCCAAACGCCCTCCCCTGCTCCACCCTCCCCTCTCAAGCAGGACTAAAGTTAGTCGAGGCTAATTTTGTTTCCATGTAAGTTTCCAAATTAATTTGACGTTTTTTTCCCACGCTATTGGCGTCATCAAATTGTCTCGAGCCTACCATTTCTGAGTAACGTGCTCCTATCCGATGCGCCAAATGTCGTTAGAAATTGACAAACAGTTTCCGATTCCATTTTACCAAAGCACCGCCACTGGATACCGGGCGAGTTCGGGATCATGAGTGACAAGATGAAACCCTCCGCGATTCGCCTGGGCGACGATGAGGCGATCGAACGGGTCGCGGTGAAGTGTGGGAAGCGCCGAAAGGGCGAGAACGTCTTCGAGCGTCACCGGCTCTAGCACTAATCCATTTTGTCGCTGCTGGTCACGAAGCACATCGGCGAGCGGGACACGCAGAGCGAGCTTGCCGAGCTGCATCTTGATTTGCAGCTCCCAGACGCTGGCGAGGCTCAAATGCAAGCTGTTCGCCGGTGACTGGCAGGCAACCAGAGCCGCGGCCGACAGCTTTGAATGGTCGCCGTCCCACCAAATGAATGCGTGCGTATCGAAGAGGAGCTTCACGCGTCGCGACCGAGCCAGAACTCATCCGGCAGCGGCGCATCGAAATCCTGCGCCACTTCCCATGCTCCCGCATGCAAACCCGCGTGACGCGCAGATGAGCTTGATGTTACGATGCCAATACTGTCCAAAGTCCATCCCAGCCTGGCGGCGAGGAAGGCAAGGAGTTGCTCTTTCTGCTCCTTCGGCAGTGCATCTGCAGCGGCTTCGATTTCGGTCAATGTACTCACGCCCTAAGTATAGCACTGTAACAAAGCCAGGCCAAAAAGGGCGCGGCCTCCAATCGCCGCCACCCGGGATCGGAGACGATCCAAAATTGATCCATTCAAAGCGAATCTTGCGTCGCAAAAATTCTAAATTTTGCAACTTGCCGCGCCGACGCCGCTTACGAAAATTGAGCCACCTGCGCTCAGAAGCTCTGCGAAATTGGAGACGTACAGGATTGTGAGAAAACGCTCGGAGCGTCCACGTCCACGAGATGGGCTAATTGAAAATCGGGGTGAAGTCACGGAAAAGAAGCCGCCCGCCTTAACTGAGCCAAGCCAAGTTACAGCCCACCAAAGGAAAAAGGCACCGTCTTTCGCCTGCTCGCAGATCACCCTTTTTCTTTTCTGTGACCTTTAATTCAGTTCTTGTGAGTTTCCCCTGCTCCACCCCTCCCCCTCTCAAGATCGTGACGCATCGCCGGTTTCTATTCTATATGATATAAATTGCATGAAGGTGATGTAATTACATTAGCATTTCATGTTATGACACTTTGCTCTAAAGAAATCAAGGCCGATAGACGATTCACCTTATAGGGTTGCTGCCGACTGTGGCATTTAATTTCTATGGGACCGTCCGCTGGGATCAATTTGGCTTGTGACAAGTCTGTCGTATAAGCCTGAAAATCTTTCAGCGGCACGACCGTTGCAAACGGCGATTGTGAGGGCCTTCCTCTGTCCGACGAGCACCACGAGTCGCCTGCCCCTCGTCATTGCAGTGTAAACCAGGTTCCGCTGCAGCAGAAGGTAATGTTGCATGGCCAAAGGCACGACTACTGCGGAGAATTCCGATCCCTGACTTTTATGGATTGTGATGGCATAGGCCAGCGATACCTCGTCCAGTTCATTAAAATCGTAAAGCACATCCCGCTCCTCGAAGCGGATTGCTAGTTCCCGCTCATCTGGATTAATCCTCACGACCTGGCCAATGTCCCCGTTGAACACTTCCTTGTCGTAATTGTTTTCGGTCTGGATCACCTTGTCGTGCAGCCGGAACTGCCAGCCGAATCGCTCGACCACCGGCTCATCGCCACGCAGCGGGCTAAGACCGTCCTGCAAAAGCACATTCATTGCGCGCGTGCCAAGGTTGCCACGGTTCATGGGACAGAGCACCTGAACGTCCAGAATCGGATCAAGCCGCAGCTTCCCAGGGATGCGTTCTTTGACCAGTTCGAGGATCGTTGGTTGGATGCTTTCGGGTTCCGTCACGCTCGATAAAGAAAAAATCTGATTCCTCTCCCGGTTGCTGCAACTGCGGCATCTGCCCGGCGTTGATGCGGTGAGCGTTGGTCACGATCCGGCTTGAAGCTGCTTGGCGAAAAATTTCCCTAAGGCGCACCGCCGGCACGACCTCGCTGCGGATGATGTCGGCGAGTGCCGAACCCGGCCCGACGCTGGGCAACTGGTCCACGTCGCCCACTATCAAAAGGTGGGCGCGTTCCGGCAAAGCCTGGATCAGCTTGTGCATTAGAGGTACATCGATCATCGAAGTTTCGTCGGCCACCAGCACGTCCCACTCCAAGGGGTGGGCGGCGCTCCGGGCGAAGCCACCCGAAGCAGGTTGAAACTCCAGTAATCGGTGAATGGTCTTTGCCTCCACGCCGGTGGCTTCACTCAGGCGCTTTGCTGCACGTCCCGTCGGAGCACACAGCAGACAACAGAGCTTTTTCGCTCGTAGGATCAGCAGAATCGAATCTAGGAGTGTCGTCTTTCCGACACCGGGTCCGCCAGTAATCACCAGCACCCGCGATTCGAGCGCTTTCTGAAGCGCCTCCTGCTGTGTCGCTGCCAGCTCCTTACCTGTCTTGCGCTGACACCAGGCGATAGCTTTCTCAACGTCGATTGGCGGCAAGCACGACGGCGCACTAGCTAACTTCCTCAACAGGCCAGCGATGCCATCTTCGGCTCGCCTCAAGTATGGTAGATAAATAAGATCGTGTCCGCCGATTGGCTCGTACACTAATTCGCCGTCGAACAGCAATCGCTCGAGTGCCTCGCGCACAATGGCGACATTGATCTCAAGCAGCTTGGCAGCCTGCTCGATTAACACCTCTTTCGGCAGAGCACAGTGGCCTTCGCCCGTGGCTTCCAGCAGCGCGTGCATGATGCCAGCCAGCGCCCGGATCATCGAGTCGCGCGCAATCCCAAGCTTCTGCGCCACGGTGTCCGCCGACTTAAACCCGATGCCATAGATCTCCTTGGCTAGGGTGTAGGGATTGGCCCGCACCGTCTCGATGGCGTTTTCGCCGTAAGCTTTGTAAATGCGGACCGCGCGGCTTGTGCTCACTCCGTTAGAATGCAGGAAGATCATGATGTCGCGTACCGCCTTCTGCTCGGTCCATGCAGCTTTGATCTTCTTCCGACGCCCAGGCCCGATTCCATCCACCTCTTCAAGTTGCACCGAATAGTGGTCGATGACTGTGAAGATTTCCTCGCCGAATTTCTCCACCAGCTTTTTCGCGTAAACTGGGCCGATTCCTTTGATCAGGCCGCTGGCAAGGTATTTTTCAATCCCCTCCCGCGATCTGGGAGGGCTGCACTTGAGAAACGTGGCTTTAAATTGCAGCCCGTGTTCTTTGTCCTGCATCCAGTTGCCCTGAGCTGTAATCCACTCGCCCGCGTTGACATTTGCAAGGGCTCCCACCACCGTAACCAGTTCCCGGTGGCCCTTCACTTTTATACGCAGCACCGCAAACTATGGGAGCTTCCGGCGGGCGGCCGAGGCGCTAGGGGTCAAGCAATCCACCCTGAGCCGCTGCATATCGCAATTGGAAATTCGTCTGGACGTCGTGTTGTTCGAGCGAACCAGCGGGGGCGTTCGACTGACCACGGCGGGGGCTGAAATATTGCGCACGTCCCGACACCTGGTCGAAACCGTCGATCACATGGCCACGACGGCCAAGGAAATGGGTAGGGGCGAGGCCGGCCGTCTCACCGTCGGATTCTACACCTCGCTTTCGGCGGGAAATCTTCGGGCCAGCCTGATCGAGTATGCATCGCGGTTCCCCAAGGTCGAGATCCGGACATATGAGGGCGCACGCGCTTGCCTCTTCGCCGGCGTCGACGCCGGCCGGCTCGACGTTGCCATCGTTACCGGTGATCTGGTTCCTGGCGAGGGGAAGGTGATGGGGCTCTGGAGCGAACGCATCATGGTCGCGCTGCCAGAGGGCCACCGGCTCGCCGCCAACAACATCGTCTATTGGACGGACCTCAAGGACGAGACGTTCCTGTTCAGCCAACACGATCCCGGTCCTGAGATCCAGGACATCCTTCTGGCGAAGCTTGCTGCGCCGGGCGAGCGGCCCAAGGTCATCAGCCACGATGTCAGCCGCGAGAACATCAAGAGCCTGGTCGGGGCTGGCTTTGGCGTCAGCCTGATGTGCGAAGCCTGCGTTGGCGCTGCCTACACGGGCGTGGTCTATCGCGAAGCGCGCGACGGCAACGGGCCGAGCAGGATCAGCTATGCCGCCTATTGGCAGCCCAACAACGACAATCCAGCGCTGGCGGGTTTCATCAGCCTGCTTCAAGAGCGCTATCCCGCGCTGCCTGCAGGTGATTGACGCTGCCGTCGCGCCTTCGCAAAGCCCCGATCGGTCGCCATGAAACGCTCGACCATGGGCACGATCAGCTTGGCCGGATCGGCTGCCGGATGTCCCGTTTCACGAGCCAGGATCTCGGCATAAGCGACCAAATCCCGATGCACGGCGGCAGGAAGCTCGATCGTGAGCTTGACCGGCTTGTCGTCTGCGATGGCTCCCAGCTTCAGCTTCGCCATATCAGCCTCCGTAGGGTGTAAGTTTCCAAATTATTTGAGGTGAAATTTTCCACGCTATTTGATGTATTCGCTGAATGGAGGAACTGGCGGAATCAGACCGAAACACTGCAGGAGCCGGTAACGAACACTGACTTCCAAACAAAAAATGAATTGACGATTGCATCTCAGTAGTGCATATACACACCATGTCCCAGGAACTGGATATGTTGGCGATGGAGAACTGTGTCTGCTTCAACCTCCGCTCGGTGAGTCGGGTCGTGACCCAATTTTTTGATGCTGAGATACGGCGGCACGGGATCCGCCCCACGCAGAGAACGATTTTGATGGCATTGAGTGCCGAGGAAAGTTGGACCATGGCGGCATTGAGCGATTGGCTGGGGATGGACCGCACGACCCTGGTGCGAAATCTTCATCCCTTGCAGCGGGATGGGATGGTGCAGACCGTCGGTGGCGGCCGCGGTAGCCGGGTGGAACTGTCGATTACTGCCAAGGGCCGAAAGAAAATCAAGGAATCCCTGTCGGCCTGGCAATCAGCCCAGAGCGCCGCGATCAAGACTCTCGGTGAAGAGCGTTGGTCTGCGATCTTCTCGGACCTCGAAACTGTGGCGCTGGCCCTGGACAAATAAACAAAACTGAATGCCGCTAAAAGCGATAAATTGAACCCAACTGTGTATATACACACCATGCTAAGAAACAAAACCACTTTAATCACCGGAGTCTCCTCCGGCATCGGTCGGGAAATCGCTCAGTTGTTGGCGGAGCGAGGCGCTCGGGTGTTCGGTGCGGTGCGCAATCCACAATCGGCCACCTCGATTCGCGACGTTGATCTGGTCCGTATGGACGTCACGGACGATTCCAGTGTGAGCGAAGCGGTTCAAAGCGTTGTGCAGAAACCTGGGCCGGTCCAATTCCTGGTCAATAACGCCGGTTACGAACTCATGGGGGCGCTGGAAGAAACCAGTGTTGCGGAAGCCAGACAGCAGTTTGAAACCAACCTTTTCGGCGTGCTGCGTGTGACCAACGCCATCCTGCCGGGGATGCGGCAACAGGGCGATGGGCGAATCGTCAACATCAGTTCCGTGCTGGGTTTTCTTCCCGCGCCGTATTCGGGAATCTACGCGGCGAGCAAACATGCGGTAGAAGGATATACCGAGACGCTCGACCACGAGATCAGGAGGTTCGGCGTGCGCGCGCTGTTGATCGAACCAGCATATACGAGGACGAAACTCAACGGCAACGCCAAAGCCGCAAAAATCTCTCTCCAAGTTTACGCGGATGAACGAAAGCGTTTGATCGCCGCAGCCAAACAAAACATCGAACGCGGAGACGATCCTCGAATGGTGGCAGAAGCGGTTTGGAATGCATTGACCGCAAAGTCGCCCCGGTTGCGTTATCCGGTCGGTAAAGGGGTCGCCTTTAGCCGAATGCGCCGCTTCGTTCCCGCCGGCATGTTCGACAAGAGTTTTCGCAAGCAATTTCAACTGGACTGACTTATGAACACACCAGCCAGGGATCATCCAACAGTCAACGCGGATCAGCAATGGCCGACGCCACAGAAAGCATCCGGACCGCAAGACGCAGTCTTGCTACGCCAATCATGTGTTGGAGTGGGCGCGGATGAAGTCAGTTTTGTGAAAATCGATCGTCGGCCGCTGATGACGGTTGGTCTGCTCGCAGGATGGCTGACGGTGTCTTTGATGGCGGGCGGGTGTTCCAAGCCAGCCCTGAAAGATGCGCGCCTGCAATCTCCCAGGGTGGAGGTCTTCAAGGCGGAAGCGGCTGGCTCGGAAAGCAGAACCTTCACTGGAATCGTAGAAGCCCGGGTGCAAGGCGACTTGGGCTTCAGAGTGGCGGGGAAAGTCCTGGAGCGCTGCGTCAATGTGGGGCAGCGGGTTCAGAAAGGTCAGATCCTCATGCGGCTTGATCCCGAGGATCTCAGACTCTCGGCCGCGGCCCAACAAGCAAACGTCGAAGCGGCTCGGGCCAAATACACACTAGCCAGCGCAGATGAAAAGCGATCAGCCATGCTGGTCAAAAACGGTGTGATCTCGCGCCAGGAATATGATCGAGATCGGGCGACGTTGGACAACGCTAGAGCACAGTTGGAAGCAGCGGAGGCTCAGTCGAGAGTTAGTAATAACTCCAGCGAGTATGCCGTCTTACTAGCTGATGCCGATGGGGTGATAGTTCAGACATTGAGCGAACCAGGTCAGGTCGTAGCAGCAGGGCAAACCGTGATCCAGTTGGCGCATGATGGTCCCCGAGAAGCCTTGATCAACCTGCCCGAGGGTGTGCGACCTGATTTGGGCACGATCGCCTCGGCTCGACTTTATGGGCAGGAGCAAACTTACCGGGCCAGGTTGCGCGAGCTCTCCGATGCTGCGGACCAGGCGAGCCGGACTTTTCAAGCGCGCTATGTGCTCGAAGGTGAAGCCGCCTCGGCGCCGCTCGGCTCGACCGTCACCATCACATCGGCCACCAAACAAAGCTCCGGCAATCCTCTCGTCCTGGTGCCAGTCGGGGCCCTCTATGATCGCGGTAGCGGACCGGGGGTTTGGATCGTGGACGACAAGTCGGAAGTGAAGTTCCGCTTCGTCAAAATTGCCTCAATCGGCCAGGAGGACGTCGTCGTGTCCCGCGGGGTCGATGCCGGCGAGAATGTCGTGGCACTCGGGGCGCATCTACTACACGAGGGACAAACAGTTAATTTAGCAAACGAGGAGAAGATTTCCGATGCGAAGTTTTAATCTCTCCGCTCTGGCAGTGCGGGAACGGTCCATTACCCTGTTCTTCATCTTTGCTTCGGCATGTGCGGGTATCTATGCTTATTTTCATCTGGGACGAGCGGAAGACCCCTCCTTTACGATTAAGGTGCTCACGGTAACTGCAGTGTGGCCCGGAGCAACCGCTCAGGAAATGCAGGATCTCGTGGCCGAGCCGCTGGAGAAAAGGCTGCAGGAGTTGCGCTGGTATGATCGGGTGGAAACCATCACACGACCCGGGCTGGCGTTGATGACGCTGCAACTCCTCGACAAAACTCCTCCTCAAGAAGTTTCCGAGCAGTTTTACCAGGCGCGAAAGAAACTAGGGGATGAGGCATCCAAATTGCCGCAAGGGGCGATGGGGCCTTTCGTTAACGACGAGTATTCGGACGTTTCCTTCGCCCTCTACTCGGTGGAGGCTTCCGGTTTTCCCCTCCGCCAACTAACCCGCGTCGCCGAAGAGCTTCGGCAGAGATTTCTGCATGTGCCAGGAGTCAAAAAGGTGGATATCGTAGGGGAACAGCAGGAAAGGATATTTGTCGACTTTTCCTATCCGCGGCTGACGATGTTGGGCATCTCGCCAGCGGAAGTCTTTTCCGCGCTCTCGCAACAGAATGCGGTGACTCCGGCAGGGTCGGTCGATACGAATGGCACACAGGTTTTTGTCCGCCTTGACGGGGCATACACAGACATTGATAAAATCCGCAACACCCCGATCGTGGTCGGAAAGCAAAGCTTCAAACTATCTGATATCGCGGGCGTCACGAGAGGCTACGAGGATCCAGCAACCTTTGTCATTCGGCACAATGGAGAGTCCGCCCTGTTGCTAAGTATCGTTATGAAAGAGGGCTGGAACGGGCTGGATTTAGGCGATGCCCTCCGGGCTGAAAGCGACAAGATCGCCTCCAGCCTGCCAGTGGGAGTCAGCCTGAAAAAAGTCACCGATCAAGCCGTGAATATCAGCTCGGCGGTAAACGAATTTATGCTCAAGTTCGCGATGGCGGTCTGCGTGGTGATGCTGGTCAGCCTGTTGAGCTTGGGGTGGAGAGTCGGGATTGTGGTGGTGGCGGCAATCCCGCTGACCCTGGGCGCGGTATTTGTGATCATGATGATTACGGATCGGGTTTTTGATCGAATCACGTTGGGAGCGCTCATTATCTCGCTGGGGCTGCTGGTCGATGATGCCATCATCGCCATCGAGTCCATGGTGGTGAAAATGGAGGAAGGAATTGATCGCATCCAAGCCGCAGCTTATGCCTGGAGCCACACCGCAGCGCCAATGCTAGCCGGGACGCTGGTAACCGTAATCGGATTTTTGCCGGTGGGCTTTGCGCGTTCGACCGCGGGAGAATATGCCGGAAACATCTTCTGGATTGTCGGATTCTCTTTGATTGCCTCGTGGATCGTGGCGGTGGTTTTCACACCCTATCTTGGGGTAAAACTTCTACCCGAGATCAAAGCGAGAAAAGGAGGCCATGCGGGGATTTATTCCACTCCTGGATACCAGCGTATCCGCCATTTTATCACCTGGTGCGTGAGGAGAAAGTATACGGTAGCCGGCATTGTACTGGGGGCATTCCTAGTGGCGGGAGGAGGGATGGCGGTCGTGGAGAAACAGTTTTTTCCGAACTCTGACCGGCCTGAATTGTTGGTTGAGGTCCAGCTTCCATTGGGGACCAGCATCGAGACAACCAGCGCAGCGGCAAAAAAAATCGAACACTGGCTGTCGGAACAACCCGAATCGAAAATCGTGACCTCCTACATCGGAGCGGGTGCTCCACGGTTTTTCTTTTCCTACAATCCGGAGCTGCCTGATCCCTCCTTTGCGAAGATTGTGGTTTTGACGCCGAATGCGGAGGCAAGGGATCATCTCAAATTGCGCCTGCGCCAAGCGGCCGCCGATGGCCTGGCGCGGGAAGCGAGAATTCGGGCGACACAGTTGGTATTTGGCCCCTACTCTCCCTTTCCCGTTGCTTTTCGGGTGATGGGGCCCGATCCGGCAAAACTTCGGGAGAGCGCGCGCAGTGTGGAAGAAATCATGCGCAACGATCCGGATATGCGCACGGTGAATGTGGATTGGGGAGAGCGCGTTCCTAAGTTGCACTTCGTGTTGGATCAAGCGCGATTGCAGCTCATCGGGCTTTCACCCGAAGAGGCAGCACAGCAGTTGCAGTTTCTCTTGAACGGTCAAACCATTACCCAGGTTCGTGAGAACATTCGAGCGGTAAACATTGTCGTGAGAAGTGCGGGACCCGAACGACTAGATCCGACCAAGCTGGAAAATTTCACCCTCATGACCCGGAATGGAAAGCCGATCCCTTTAAGCCAGATCGGACGGGTCGAGATCCAACCAGAAGAGCCACTCATCAAGCGGCGGGATCGTGTTCCCACCATTACCGTGCGGGGTGACAATATTGAGACGACCCAACCGCCGGATGTCTCTTCTCGGATTTGGGCCAAGCTCGCTCCACTTCGAAAGGAGCTCCCAGAAAACTATCGCTTCGAGATGGCCGGCTCGATAGAGGAAGCAAATAAAGCCAACTCAGCACTGGCTCCCCTTTTCCCTATCATGCTCCTATTCATGCTGGCCGTCATCGTCATTCAGGTGCGTTCTCTTTCAGCCATGTGGATGGTGATGCTGACCGGCCCGCTCGGACTGATCGGGGCAGTGCCGGCACTACTCATTTTTCAGCAGCCTTTTGGATTTAATGCCATTCTCGGTCTGATCGGCCTGTCGGGTATCTTGATGCGGAACACACTCATTTTGATCGGCCAGATTCATTCCAATCAAGCAGATGGCCTTGATCCATATCATGCGATCATCGAGGCCACCGTCCAACGGTCGCGACCAGTCATCCTGACCGCACTGGCCGCAGTGCTGGCATTTATTCCGCTCACCCATTCGGTGTTCTGGGGATCCATGGCTTATGTGCTGATCGGAGGCACCGCTGTTGGCACGGTTTTGACGCTTGCCTTCCTTCCCGCGCTCTACGCCATCTGGTTCCGCGTTAGCTATGCCGAACCGAGTCACGCCGGACATCGGGCAGGTGGGCGAACTCCATTAGCAAAGACCGTTGGCGCGGCGTTGTAGCGAAGGCGAAACGCGATTCGGTGATTCTTCGAGCAGCATTTAAAACCGGCAGCCTGCTCTGTTGGGCTACGCCAGCTTATTCCGGTAAAGTGTGGATCGGGATATTCCAAAGCGGGCCGCCACTTCTTGCACAGAAATCTCCGCTGTATTTAACAAAGCGCGGATTGTTTTGATTTCTTTAGGTTGCAGTTTTCTAGGTCGCCCGCCTTTGCGTCCACGAGCTCGCGCAGCTTTCAATCCGGCCATAGTTCGCTCGCGAATTAGGTTGCGCTCAAACTCGGATAGTGCGCCGAAAACATGAAACACAAGTTTTCCGGTTGGCGAGGCGGTTTCTATTTTCTCAGTGAGCGACTCTAACTCAGTGCCGCGAGATTGAAGCTCGTTGGTTAGACGAATGAGATCAGCAAGGCTCCTTCCAAGTCGATCAAGCCGCCAAACGACGAGCGTGTCGCCTTCTCGTAGCGATTTAAGGCAGGCGTCGAGCTCTGGGCGATTCGCGTTCTTACCACTGGCATGTTCCTCGTAGATCTGACGGCACTTCGCTTGTTTGAGGGCATCCCGCTGAAGGTCGAGCGTCTGATCGTCAGTTGAGACCCGGGCGTAACCGATTCGCATGTCGCAATTCGAAAAACCAGCACGTTTACGCATCATAGATTGTGAGATGCCTTTTGCAACACTTAGAGCATTCGAAACTGTGAATTTTAACAACCCAAGAAAAGTGTCGCAAAAAAGAAGGTTTTTGAAATCCAATGCTGACCTTTTGAAACTGCAATCTATGCCTGCGGTAGGAACACCACGAATAAAATCAGACCGCACTTTGTCCTGTAGTTCCCTACCGGTCAACGCCCAGACATCACTCGCGCTCCTGGTTACTCCTGGTTCTCGCAGCCCCACGGTTGTGGCAGGCACCGCCGCCTCCCTTTCAAATGCAAGCTATTCTCATTAATGTAGCTCAGATACTCTCATCGGCGTCGCCGCATCAACGGACCGCGCCGAAGAAGGGGCTCGGTCGAGGCTTCTCAACCAAAATCCATCGGATGAATCGTGATATTCTAATGAAAATACACACCCAACTATCGATATGCGCGGCATTGGCAGCCTTCATCGCTGTCGCCGCCAGTTCCAGTGGACAACAATCAACCGGTTCCAGCCGGGAATTCGCCGGTAGCGTCCAGGTCGCCGGTAAACCCGTCACCGGAGCTACGGTGACCCTGTACGCGGCGGGCGCAGCCGCTCCCGCCAAGCTAGCCGAAGTCAAGACCGACGACCAGGGCACGTTCAAGCTGGATGCCGGAACGGCAACCAGGGAGACCGTGCTCTATTTAGTCGCCAAAGGCGGCACGCCCAAGGCCGCGGAAAGCAAGGGCGCTAATGACGCCATCACACTGTTGGCCGTGCTCGGCTCGACACCGCCCAAAACCGTCACGGTGAACGAACTCACCACGGTGGCGTCGGCGTTCACTGCCGCGCGGTTCATCAACGGGGAAGCGATTTCCGGGAATCCGCTCGGGTTGCGGATCGCCGCCGGGAACGTGTCCAACCTGGTGGATCCTGTGACGGGCACGTGGGGCAAGGTGCTGGTCGATCCTCTTAACAGCTACATGACCGCGACTCTGGCAACGCTGGACACGCTAGGCTCACTTGTCACCGCTTCGTTCACTGTAGCGGACGACAATTGGCGGGCGGGCTTCTACAAAGCCGCGACCCCGTCCGGCGGTGCGACTCCGACGAACACGCTGGAGGCGGTTGCAGGAATCGCTCGGGAACCGTGGGCTGCGCCAAAGGAGCTCTACGCACTGTTTGACCGGGCCTATCCGCAGCCGAAGGACGGGTCGCGTCGCGCCGCACCTTTTGCGCCATATCTGGCTTACGTCCCCCCCGATTTCGCGCTCAGCCTCTGCTTCAGTGGGGGCGGCAACTATGCCGCTGGGCGACTCATGTTCGATAAGGATGGGAACCTGTGGAGCGGACAAAACTGGATGCCCGGCTCGCAATCAGGCGTCAACACCAGCATCGGTGGTGGTGTGCTCAAAATGGCTCCTAACGGAACAGCACTCTCGCCAACCATCAATGGGTTCACAGGCATGGGCCTGGACGGTGTGGGCTGGGGTACTGCGGTCACCAACGACGACAAGGTTTGGGCTACCGGTTTTAACGGAAAAATCCTGGTAATGGACTTGAACGGCCGCCCGCTTGGGAAGGAGGACGATTTGCCGTTCAAAGAAAAGCTCTCCGGCCTGATGGGCATTGGCATCGCCCAGAACGGTGACGTGTGGGTGGCCGACGGCCCCGATGATCAGCTGTTGTACTTTCCCGGCGGACGGCTCAAGGACGGGAAGATCGTGAAAGTCAAGGGTCTGGCCTCTCCGTTCGATGTCGTCGTCGATCCGCAGAATCGGGTCTGGGTCAGCAACTCGCAATCCGACACGCTGGTGCGATTTCCCGCCGATGATCCGGCCAAAGTCGAGACGTTTCATGCCGGCATAAGCGTTCGTGCTCTCGCCTTGGACCAGAAGGGCAATGTCTGGGTGAACAGTTTTGCCTCCCCAGACTTCCCAATGCCGAAAATGCCGGCAGGCGCCTCCATCATGCAGCAGTTCAAGATTCTGGCACACGCCTTCCTGACCTATCCGAAACCCACTGGAATCGTCAGCATGTTTCGCCCTGACGGGACGCAGCCGGTCCCGGGAGGCTTTACCGGAGGCGGGTCGGTCTGGAATCCATGGGGCTTGAACATTGACGGCAATGGGGATGTCTGGGTGGTTAGCGGGGGCGGGGCCGGATCCGTCTGGCTACTCGCCGGAGATGACACAAAAGGCCATCCGCCAGGTACGAAGACCGGCGACCTCATACACAAGTTCACCGGCGGCAGCATCCAGAAGGTTCTCACGGATGCCTCGGTCGACCCTGCGGGAAACGTTTGGATCGCCAACAACTGGAATAACCTTGAAGCAGCAACGGCTGAGAATCCGCCTTACAACATCTCGACTTGGGGGGGAGGAATGGGCATCACCGTGATCTACGGAGTGGCCAGTCCAGTGAAGCCGCCGCGCATAGGTCCGGTGCGGACGTACTGACCTCGGGCCGCCGGTGCGCCCGACCGTAAGCTTGAGTCAGCCGGGCCGCCCTGTTTAAATCGGGGCGGCTCGGCACGGATGGCGGAACGAGCAATAGCCGTAAACGACGCGGAACGACTATAAAAAAACGAATCGATGAAAGCTGCCTGGATAACTCCGGTTTCCTACCTTTTCTGCGCAGTTTTAGTAAGCGTTGCAATGAACGCCGGAAACGCGGCCGAGCCGGCCAGTGACCCAGAGTCCAAAAGCGCCGAGGAACTGGCTAAGGAGACCCAAAATCCCGTCGCAAATCTCATCAGCGTTCCTTTTCAGAACAACTTTAATTTTGGCCTCGGTCCTAATGACGCCACACAGTGGATCCTGAACGTTCAGCCTGTGATTCCGATCACTTTGAATAAAGACTGGAACCTGATCACACGGACCATTATGCCAATAATTAACCAGCCTTCACCCGCTCCTGGAATCCCAAGCGCGTTCGGGCTGGGCGACATCAATCCCACCCTGTTCCTCTCTCCGGCGAATTCAGGCAAACTGATCTGGGGTGTTGGCCCAACGCTGACCTTTCCAACAGCTTCCGCCTCGGTGCTCGGTAATGGCAAGTACGAAGCCGGGCCCGCGTTGGTGCTGCTGACTATGCCGGGACACTGGGTGATTGGAGCGTTGGCGAATAACCAATGGTCGTATGCGGGATGGGGCAAAAACAACGTCAACGCGCTGCTCATCCAGCCTTTCATTAACTACAACTTCCCCGATGGCTGGTACGTGACGAGTTCGCCGATCATAACGGCGAACTGGCTGGCTGCCAGCAACAACCGTTGGACACTGCCGATTGGCGCCGGTGTCGGCAAAATTGTGAAGTTCGGTAAGCTCCCGGTCAATTTCCAGTTGCAGGCCTTTGACAACGTTGTAACGCCGCAACAGGGTGGCGCCGACTGGCAACTGCGCTTTCAGGTGCAGCTTCTTTTTCCGAGATAAAAAACCGCCCTGGCGAGATTCAAACCCGTGTTACTTATCTCTTAAGCCAGTTTTGCTCCGTTGCTCCCCAACACCAAATTTCGGGCTTCGCTACCTTAAGGTCTGATAGAGTGTACGGGCCTCCAATCTCCATCTGCGAATTGTTCCACGTAGATTTGCCATCCTTTGATAACAAGCTCCAAGGGCGATTCATCGGTCGGCACAGCGAATAGCGGACGCACTTCGCACAAATAAGGAAATCCTACTCCTGGCTTGGTCTCGAGATTGTATCTTATAGTTAATTCCTCGAATTTGTTCGCGGTGCTTTGCGCTACTGCCCTGGACGGGAACTTCCACGCATGAATAGTCTGCGCAAGATATTCAACGCCCCTGGTGTCGATCTCGCGCCGGCAGTGCCAGAAAACCAGATGTTCGAGAAACGCTTCGGGAGTCGTTTGCAGCAAGTCTGCGATGATCTTCAGGGCACCCGCGTTTTTCTGGGCTCATCATGCTTTGCACGTTGGCTTTCTGTTCTTTGCCGTTGAGCTGAATAGTCAAAAGCATCTTGATGAGTTCAGCGGAGGATTGGGCGCCCATTTTCGCCATTGCGCGCCCACGGTGTGCTTTGACGGTGCGTTCAGTGATTCCTAATTCGCTTGCAATTTCTTTGTTGAGAAGACTTGAAACAACACAGTTCATGACCTCGTGCTCACGCGGAGTCAATGTTTTCATGGCATTAGAAATCCTTTCCCTGTCCATTGCGCGCTTTGTACCTGTGCATACCTGGCAGACCAAGACAAATTTTACGCAATATGCTTTACGCGACCAACTTAAGCGTCAGATCCAGAGTGGCATCAAGTAGAGGATGCCCTGGGCAGACGAACGCCGCGAGGGGTCGTCCTTGCGGAGCGCGCGGCAGGACGGGTTCGCCTGTCCCGATCATACGGTCGCGGTTGCGTATCGGCGCCGGGACATGGGTGACTTCGTAACGGCGCGTCTCGCGCTGGCGAGTTGTGCCTCCAAGGTGTTTGAATGCTTCGACGAAGAACGACTCGATGTAGTGCGGTTGCAGGCGTCGCGCTTCTGCGCGTTCCATGTCCTCCCGAACCCGAGCGACTCGGCTAGCGTCCATCACGTCGTGAGCAAGAGCACGCTCTTCGAGCAACTCTTGCAGGTGCGGCCGATCGACAGCGTTGACGATCGCTTGCGTGAGTCTTGCGCGCACATCAGGGCGTTCGCCGTAACGGATCGCTTGAATTAGCAAATCCCGGAGTGGGCGGCCTTCGAATTGGATTTTCCCGAGGACATCGAAGACTTGCCCGCCGAGGGTTTGGCGGGCCTGCTCCAGCTTTTCAAGCAAGGTGCGGTAAACGTCCCCTTCCCTGGTTTCCTTCGCTACCAGATTCCAGAGATGGCATACCTCCGTCTGGCCGATGCGGTGGATGCGACCAAAACGCTGTTCAATTCTGTTAGGATTCCAAGGAAGATCATAATTGACCATCAGGTGGGCGCGCTGAAGGTTGATCCCCTCGCCCGCCGCGTCGGTGGCAATGAGCACCTGCACCTCTGGATCATGTTTGAAAGACTCCTGCGCTTTCATGCGTTCCTCGCGGCCCATGCTGCCGTGGATAACTACCACAGCTTCTTTGCGGCCAAGCAGAGTAGCGACACGCACCTCCAAGTAGCTCAACGTGTCGCGATGCTCAGTGAAGACAACGAGCTTCTGGCTGGGCGAAGGCTTAAGGCTCCGGACGGCGCTGGAATCTTCGTCCGGGCTATCGTTGCCAAGTGCAGCCGGTTTAAAGATTTCCCCCAGCAGGCTGGCGAGTTCGCGCCACTTGCGATCTTCTCCGCTGCGGCGGACGGCAAGTGCCAGCGATTCAAGTCGACCGAGCGTGGTTATCTCGGCTTTCAGTTCACCGATGCTACGCGCCGCTGTTGCTTGATCAAGGATTTGCTCCTCGACTTCTTCGACCTCGTTATCCGGGGCCTCCTCGAGGTCCTCCAGGTCATCACTATCAAGCGCCGGCGTTGCGGCGGCGATTGCGTCAGGGAAAGCGCCGCGTTGCAAGAGTTCGAGCTCCCCAAGGCGCTTTTGCAAACGTTCGCTGCGCCGATGGAGCGACTGGTAAATAGCTTCTGGCGAAGATGCAAGGCGCCGTTGTAGGATAGTAAGCGCGAAACCGACTGTTCCAGCGCGTTTATCGTTGGCGAGGGCCTCGGCGCGGTTAAACTCCTCACGCACGTAGCCTGTGACTTCTGTGTAAAGTTGCGCCTCAGCATCGGAAAGCCTGTACGGTCGTTAGTGAGGATTTCAAAGGGTAGCTGAAAGCGGCGGTAGAGCTCATCCTGCCACTGTTCGGTCAAGCTGCCAGGACACACGACCAGACAGCGTTGTAAGTCGCCGCGTGCAACCAATTCCTTGACGAATAATCCCGCCATGATCGTCTTGCCCGCTCCAGGGTCATCGGCTAGCAGGAAGCGTAAAGGTTGACGCGGGAGCATGGCCTCGTAGACCGCCGTGATCTGGTGCGGTAGCGGTTCGACGAGTGAAGTATGAACGGCAAGCACCGGGTCGAACAGGTGGGCCAGGCGGATACGATGCGCCTCCGAAACTAGTCGGAACAAATGTCCGTCGCCGTCGAAGCTCCAGGGGCGGCCGTGTTCCACGACTTGGAGGCGCGGCTCGTCATGGCGATAGAGCAGCTCGTTGGCAACGCGCCCAGTCGGCCCCTTGTAGGTCAACTCCAAAGCCTCCGAGCCAAACCACTGTGCGCTGACTACCGTAACTACTTGGTCGCGCAGAATGCCTCGGACTGCGGCGGTAGGTTGAAGGTCTTCGAGCCGAGTCATATTCTTCGTGTTTGCTCTCTTCTATTTTGTGTTGGCCTGATGAGAGATAAAACTAAAATCAGAATATATAGGCCTTATAGTATTTAAAGAACCACTACAGAGAAACGGAATTTTAGCACGTTCGGCTCGCGCCGGCAGTCGCGAGACCAGCTTCGATGAAGGCGTTTATGTCCTCAATCACTCTCTCTTGGAACACTTGCTCGAGTAAGCAGTCCTTCGCACCTTTGTCCGGGCGCACTCGGACAAAGGTGCACCCGTGACGGAAGCGCTGGTCACTGAAATGATCATAGCGAACCTCGACCACCTTGGTCGGAGCCACGGGTTTCCACGGCCCAGCGGCTTCTCCGCTCCAGTGTGACTTTTCTCCCGGCTGCCTATCGTAGAAAGTCGTCGTCTTCTTCGGTCTGAGCATACCAACCTGCTGCTTTTGCTTTGCGTCGATGCCGACGGAACTAACGTATTGAAGATGTCCCTTCTGATCGTAGAGCCCAAGCAAAAGCTCATTCCGAGCGCTCCCGATAGAATGATCCCGGAAACCGCCTATTACACAATCCGCACTCCGATAATTTTTGATTTTAACCGTCGAGTGATCATCCCCTGGTCGGTACGGCGCATCAGCGCGCTTGGCAATAATACCGTCGAGCTGCTGTCCGATGTGCCCGACCCACTTCTCGACTTCGCTCAAGTTCCCTATGCTGGCCGATAGGTAGAGTGGCGAGGACCGAGGAACCGAATTCTCGAAGAATCGTTCAAGAGCTTTCCGGCGCAGCCGGAAAGCCGAACCAAGTAGGTTTTCAGAATTGGCCAGCATATCGAACGCGATGTAGATGGCCGGCGAATCCCTGACCTCCAACGCAAGGCGCGGACTGCCTATACGTAACCGATTCACTAAGCCATCAAAGGAAAACCCATCTTCTGTCGGCAGAGCCAGTTCGCCATCTAGGACAAACCTCTTCGGGCTAAGAGCTCGAAAAGCTGCGACGATTTCCGGAAAAGCTCCAGCAAGGCTCTTACCCGTTCTGGATTGCAAGAAGATGTTTTCCTCATCCCGGAAAATGAGACAACGAAACCCGTCCCACTTCGGCTCGTACATCCATTCTTTGCCGATGGGAAAGCTTTTCACAGCCCGAGCCTTCATCGGAGTAATCGGCGGAGTTAGAAATTTGTCGATCGAGCTTTTGGAGGTCACCACACGAAACGAAATTTTACTTTATTTGATGTAACGAGCTTCCTCCCCTGCCAACGACATCGTTTTCAAGCTTTGCTCAGTTCTTCTAAGCTAATCAATTTCACCTAAATCCACTCCGCAAGAAGGTCTCGACTCCGACGGTGTCGGATATGGTTCCGAACCCACGGTCGGCCTCCAAG
>Ga0306920_100002950_pt1 | contig 21535 bp, 18 predicted proteins | sample flu12Cox44000170_FD_204666 | JGI IMG/M metagenome (GOLD analysis project Ga0306920, IMG submission 204666) | Lab enrichment of tropical soil microbial communities from Luquillo Experimental Forest, Puerto Rico - flux4day.12C.oxic.44.000.170 (v2)... | ecosystem: Environmental > Terrestrial >...
CACCCATGGGAGTTCCACCTGTACTTCGATGTCTGATCAGAGCGCATCCCGTGCGAGCTCGTCCGAACGATCCGCACGGGTCTTCGGTACGAGGACGTGCTCGCTGCTTTGTCCTTCGCTGCGTGCATAACGTCCAGGGCAAACTGCGGGCGTATACTTCACGATCGGTTCTTGCAAACCTCGGTCCAAGTCTCAGTTAAGTCCTGGCCGCAGAATACCGGCGGAGGTGCGCAATGCATATAGAAGCCTTTTCCTTCGGTTCTATCCGCATTGATGGCGTTACATACGCTCATGACGTGGTGATCGACCGCGGCCACATCCGGAAGCGCAGGAAGAAGCCATCCAAGAAGTTCCGCGATGACTTTGGGCACACACCGCTGTCACTGAAGGAAGATATTCCCTGGAAATGCTCGCGGCTTGTCATCGGCACTGGTACCGGACGATTACCGGTCATGGACCAGGTGAAATTCGAGGCCAAGCGACGCCACGTCAAACTGGTGATCCTGCCGACCGCAGAAGCCATCGAGGAGTTGAAACGGCGCCCTGACGAATTCAACGCGATCCTGCATGTCACATGCTAGCCCGTGCGCTCGGAGCGCATTGAAGATGAATGCCGCATGCCAGCTTGCGCGTTTCGGTTCGGCAGAAGCTCATTTCGACGCAGTGCGAGATGTTCCAGCGATTTCGGTTGCCGGAGCAGCCAGGCGCACCGCGGGTTGCGAACCGCGATGCGCCATGTCGGGACGAGATGGAGAGAACGGGGGTTGACTCGTTGATCGTGGGCTGGGCCTGGGCGTGTCGACTATGCGACCCGAACCCTGACGCCGTCATCGGCTTTCTGAGTTAAGGGTTTAGGCTTGTCGAGGAGGGCGCCGCAAAGCCCTCACGGTTTTCTTGTCGCGACGAACCCGTGGTCTACGTTGCGTCGGCACTAAACGCTCGCAGCTGCCTCACTGACAGGCCGTGATATATCGCGCGATTGTTTTCGACTTCAACGGCGTATTGCTCTGGGACGCCGATCTACAGGTGAAGTCCTGGCAAGCGCTCGCCCGTGAGCTGCGCGGATACGATATGACCGAGGAGGAGCTCGCCACGCACATGCATGGCCGGCCGAATGCCGACGTGCTCAGTTACCTGGCGGCTCGCAATCTTGCAGGCCGAGAGCTGCTCGATCTGATTCAACGCAAGGAGTCGCTCTATCGGCAGCTGTTGTTGGCGAACCCAGGCCAATTTGTCCTCTCGCCGGGTGCGCAGGAGCTTATTGAGGCGCTGGTGTTGGGAAGTGTTCCGCGCACGATTGCCACGTCCTCCGAAATTACGAATCTCAATTTCTTCATTCAACATCTGCGCTTGGCCCGATGGTTTGATGTTGCGAAAATTGTTTACGATGACGGCAGTCGTCCCGGCAAGCCCGCGCCCGATGTGTACCTGGCCGCCGCTGAGAATATCCACACTGAGCCTGGCCAGTGCATCGTGGTTGAGGATGCGGTTTCCGGCCTGACGTCTGCGTATGCCGCAGGAATCGGCTGCATCATCGGCCTTGGTGGCCCCACGGTGCGCGCAAGGCTACTGGCGTGCAAGGGCGTGGAGCTCGTCATAGAGAGTCTCCGGGATTTTCCACGCGAGCTGCTGTTGAACCACGGATAGCACAGGGTCCTGCTCATGTGGGTCCCGGCTTTGAAGGCATTTAGAACTGCACTAAAGTAGCTCTACCAGTCCGACAGTCAGGTAGACATTTGGTCAGGGAATGACCGATAGAGCCAATCAATTGATAGCGCATTCTACATGCGTGGCCCCTATGATGGACTGGACCGACCCTAGTCGATTACGTCTTTTAGGTCAGCGACTTAGACGCACTGAGAAAGGCTTGTCCCCTTTACGGCTCCTCGAAATGTCTCGTCACAACCAGGAGCGAATGAGAGCCAGCCAGTCTTGATGTGCTCGATGGATTCAGAAGTCTTCCATCATCCATATGTTCGAGTCTTGCAGATAATCAGTGATTGCCAGATGACGCCCGTCGGGAGAGGGAATACCGGTGCCCCTGGGCCCCTTAAACGTCCATAAGCCCGTGACTCCACCATGCATGTCCACGCGCAACAGCTCTGCACCGCCCTGGACGTGCCGGTGCACCATCACGCCGTGTATCGAATCGTAGGGTCGGATGCTTGCGTGCGCGTATCGTTGCCATGGCACGCTGAGCGAGGAGCGCCGACTCAGCAGAGCCATGGCAACCGCTGGGCACGATTGCCCGAGCTCGCGCTTGCTAGGTGCCTTGATGCGCAGCGCCCGCCGCCGAGCCCTGCCCGCCGCCGTCAGTATTCGAACTGGTACAGCAGTCCGACGCTGCTTCCCGGATCGTTTTCCGGCGTTGTTCCCTGGGTGGTCGCGGTGCCGTTGCCTACGCGCGTCTCGAGCTTCAGGTGCTTGGAAAGATCCACGTCGACCTCCACCTGGCTGAAGCCCGTGGTGCTCTCCTTCGCGCTGACGAAAACCCGGTTGGTGACGTAGCGCCCGGCCTCGACCGTCGTGCCGGAGCCCTCCCCCGACGCACCCGTTCCGTTTCCGCTGCTCACCGACAGCCGGTCGAGTCCCAGTGACTTCTGCACCCGGGCAAGCGGGTTGAGTCCGCTTCCGCCCACGCCACTCAGCGAGGCGAGGGCGGCGCTGATCTGCGCGACCTGGAGTATGGTCAGCTGTGAGGCACTCTCGCCGAAGAGCAGTCGCGCCAGGATCTCGTCCTGCGGCATGGGCGGACTGCTGCTGAGCTCGAATTGCGGCGAATCGGCGAGCCCGATGACATGCAAACTGGCGGTCGCATCGGTGACCGTCGTCTCCGCCGTGAAATCCAGCGACGGGTCGATCTTGCCCTTGAGTCCCGCGCCATTGAAGCTGACTCGCCCGCTGGTGAATTTCAACTGCGAGCTCGCGAGCGAGAACGTCCCGCGGATCATCTCGAAGCCACCGCTGACCGAAGGGTTGGCAGTGGTGCCGCCGAGGTGCAGGTCGCCCCCGAGCTCGGCGTTCAGTGCTCGTCCCTGCACGAGGATTCCCCCGGAGGCGTGCAGTTTCAGATCGAGACCGATCACGAGCTTGCGCTGCGGCGGTGAGGGCGGCGCCTGGCCCGGGCGGCGCACGTCGAGCACCGCGACCTCCGGGGGCAGGGCGTTCGGAATGCCGATCACGGCATGGTTCAGGTCGATCGTGCCGGAGAGGTCGAGGCGCTCGCGGAGGTTTCCCTCGGCTTTGAGATCGGCATTCAGATTCACGTTGAGGATGTCGCTCGTGATCGGCTGTGCCTTCTTTGCAGTCAGCTGAAGGCTGAGCGGCAGTTTGGGCTGCAGGACGCCGATCGTTCCGGTCATCGAGAGCTGGCCCGGTCCCGCGTGCGCCGTCAGGCTCTCGACTCTCAAGTTGCCCTGGCTCGCCACCAGGTGCGCCTTGATGCCGGAGAGATGCACTCCCTGCGGGTAGTCGCGCAGATCTCCATCCGTAAGATCCAGCGTTCCTCCAACCTCAGGCGAACGCGGGGCACCCGTCACGCTCGCCTCGACCGCGAGCGTACCCGAGGCGCGTTCACCGCGGGCTTCCAGCAGGGGATTGACGAGTCCCATATCGAGTTTTCCGCTGATCTTGAGATTGAGTGTGCCATTGGCCCTGAGCGGGGCATTTCCGGTAAGCATGAGCTGCGAGGCGCGGCCGGCACTCACGTGCGCATCGAGCTGCGCGGTATCTCCCGTGAGCCGCGCGCTAGCGTGCACATCGAGTGCCTGCAGATCTCGCGCCGCAGGGCCCGCCGCCTGGAGCCCCGCTCCACTGAGCGTCACCAGGCCCGAAGGTGCCGAGGAGGTTCCCCGGAGCCGCGCATCCACATCGACGGTGCCCTGGGCGAGAACGTCGGGCACGAATGCGCTGACCAGGGCCGCGTCGAGGTGGTGCACTGAGGCCTGCAGGTCGAGTGCCGGCGACAGGCGGCCGTCGAGCTCGATGACCGCAGTCTGCACTACGAGCTTCAGCTTGCTGACGGCGACGCCCTCGGCAAATGTCACCACCGAGGGCGCCAGCAGCCTTAACGTCTGACCGTGATAGTGCGCTTCGGCGCGCGTCAGGCGCAGCTCGCGGGCGGCGAAGTTGACCTGCGCCGCAGTGTCGAGGCTTCCGGGCTCACCGCGCAGGTCGGGCGATTGCACGTTCACTTGTAGGACGAGGGCATCCAAGGGCCCGGAGGCGGTCAGCCGGGCATTGGCCTGCAGCGCACCCGCGACGATGTCCTTCGCATCGAGCCGCAATTGCGCGTGCGTACGGTGCTCGACTGCCCGTAGCGCGAGGTTCGCCGAGACGCTGCCCTTGAAGCCCGTGCCGAACAGCGGCTCGAGATCCTCGAGTCGTTCCATGAACACGCGCAGCGTGCCATGCCCCGGTGTCGTGTTCGCGGCGGTGGTCAGGTCGCCTTCCACCCGCGCACTTTTCCACGCGGCGCGGCGCACGGTGAGGTGGAACGCACCGCCCGCCTCGCGCTCGAGCGCAGCATCGAGCTCGAGCGGCGCCCCGCCCAGGCGACCCCGCGCGTGCAGCGTAGCGCTCGCATGTGAGGGCAGGCCGCGCGCGGTGAGGCTCGCGTCGATCGTCTCGCGCGGCGAGTGCCGGATGGACAGGCTCGAGGTCAGTTGTGCCTGGCTCGCAAGGGATGTGATGGGTCCTTCGATCTGGCCGTTCAGCTTCAGCGTGCCATCGAGCGCCGGTGAGAGCACCGCAAGGTTTGCGACACTCGCTTCATAACGCGCCCGCAGCGATTGCAGAGCGCCGGCAGCGTCCGTGGCCCCGCGCTCGGCAGTGCCGCTCGCGAAGGCGGAGAGGACACGCCCGTCGAGCTTCAGACGCTCCACTTCGACGGTCCGCTCCGTCAACGTGGCCGCGAGCTGCAGGTGTGAGGCGCCGGCCAGCATCGAAGTCAAAAGCGTCTCTCCCTCCGCCAGCTCGGTGTTGGCATCGAGGTCGAGACGGGTTGTTGAAGAGCTCGGCTTGAGCGTGCCTTTGAGCCCAGCCTTGCCACGGACTGGCTGACCGGTGACCGCAGCGAGCGGGGCGAGATCGGGCAGACGCAAGTCAAATGTCGCGCTCAGCGCCCCGGCAGTGACAGCGTGGGCTTGCAGTGAAAACAGGCGATGACCGGCCGTCACCTGCAGCGGACGTGAGGCGTCGCGGAGACGCATCGTAGCGTCGACATGCAGTGGAGACTCCGCCAGCAGTCGCGGCTGTGACCCCGGAAGCGTGAGACCTGCCGCCGTGGCATGCACCGCGAGATCCCCACGGTCGGCGCTCAAATTGGCGCTCAGCGTTTCGACCCCGGCGCTGCCCGGAATCCGCAGCCGCTCGATGCGCAGTTGCGCATCGGCATGCGGAGCGTCGGGCGTGCCCTGCCAGCGCCCTTGCATGGCGATGCGCTGCCAGGAGAGCCCCTCGCGCGGGCGCATCGCCGGGGCATCGAGGCGGTAGACGAAATCCGCGGCGGATCGTGTGAGATCGACGCTGCCCTGGGCAAGAGCGCGCAGTTCTCCCGCGCGCACCGTGACCTCGAGGCGCTCGGCCTGTCGCGGCCCGTTGAGGTTTGCATCGACCGACAGCGTGCCGAGCCCCGGCAGCTTGAGGAGGTTCCCGAGCGCGCCGCCGGCGGACTCCTCCAACCTGAGAGTCGCATCGACTCGCGATGGGTCGCAGCGCAGCCTGATCTCGTAGTCACCCGGGGCGTCGGTGCGGCGCGCGGTGATGCTGGCGGCTGCTTCGGTGAGCGATGCCACGTGCGTGGTGCCCACGATGGACAGCCTGGCGCGCACGCCCGTCAGCTCGGGGCCCAGCTCGAGGATGTCGATCGACAGTTGCCCGATATCGATGTGGGGCAGCCCTGTGCGGCTTCCCGCTTGAGATGTCTCGCTCACCGGCCGCCGCTCGATGGCGAGTCGCGCGAGCTGGAGGCGTTCTACCTTCAGGTGGCGTGCGAGGAGCGCCAGCGGCGACCAGCGCAGCGAAATGCGCTCCGCGTTGAGCCACACGCCGCGATCGTCGGCCAACTGCAGTTGCTCCAGATCGATGGCCCCCGGAAACGAGCCGGAAAGACCCGAAAGCCGTATGTGGCCGTCCGACAGATGAGCCGTTGCCCGCTCGATCCACACACGCCCGCGCACCGTGTTGCCCGCGAGCAGCACCAGTGCACTGAGTGTCACGATGACCATCAGCAGCGCGCCGAGGGTCCAGGCGCCGATTCGCCAGGCGCGCCGCATCAGAATGCCTGCCCGAGGCCGATGTAGACCTCAAAGCGGTCGTCGTTGGGGCGGCGGAAGGTGGGCACACCAAGATCCAGCCGCAAGGCTCCGAGCGACGTGTAGTAGCGGACACCGCCCCCCACTCCCAGCGCCCAGCAGTTGGCCGTGCTCTGCGAGGGTGTGCTGGCGCTGCAGCGACCACCTTGAAACAAGCCCGACACCCTCTCACCCACCGCGCCGGCGTCGGCGAAGAGCGCAGCTCCGAAGTTTCTACCGAAGCGTTGCCGGAACTCGACGTTGAGCGCCGTCAGCGCCGTGCCGCCGACCGGATTGCCGTCCGGGAATTCAGGTCCGACGGACTGATAGCGAAAGCCGCGCACGGTACCGCTGCCGCCGGCATAGAAGCGCTGATCGGGCGGCAGGTCGGGAACCGTTACCTGGACCCCGTCGACCGTCTCGACAGACTCGGTGGCACCGAACGCACTGGCAACGAGCGCCCGCAAAACAAGGACACTGCGTCCCGGTTCGGTGGGGAAGAGCCGGTGCAGATCGAGATAGTCGGCAATGCTGAATTGCGTGACGTAGAACGTCGTGTTGTGTTGCCCGTAAGACCCGGTAGGAGCGAGAGTGAGCGAGGCCCGCAGGCCATGGGTGGCATCCAGGAGCGGTGAGGGCAGATCCGTGGAGTCATAGAGCACACCGAGCGGCAGCGCGAATAACGTGTAGACCTGCGTGATACCTTGCTGAGTAATGGTCTCGTGCATGGCAGAGATCCCGACGCTCGCACTCCAGATGGACGACAGTTTGCGGCTCAGCGTAATTCCGGAAGTGACCGCCTGCTGCTGGTAGGCCTCCAGCGACTGCTTGATGGCACCCACGGCAAACTGCAGCGCCTGGTCGCGATGGGCGAACTCCGGAATGATGTATTTAGCGCTCGTGTCATAGCCGACACCCGTGGTGGCGGTGCCGCCGAGGTTGATCACCGTCGCGGATAGATTGAGCTGCTCCGCGTTACCGCGCACGTTCCGATCGCTCCAGGTCACGCCGGCGCTGCCACCGAGATCGCTGGAATAGGCGCCGCTGAGGCTGACGGCATGCCGCTGCCGCTCCCGCACCTGGAAGGTGATGGGCAGCCGTCCCTCGCTGTCGGGCGAGTCCGCGAGCTGCACGCTAACCGAGGCGAACACCCCAAGCGTCAGCAGATCCTTGCGGGCCCGCTCGACCGCCAGCGCGCTGTAGGGTTCTCCCGTATGCAGCAACAGGCGCCTGCGTACCAGGCGCTCGTGCACACGCTTCAGCCCCTCGAACCGGATCTCCCCGATCGAAACATGCGCCCCAGGCACGACGTGAAAACTCAGGTTCAGCACTTGTTTGTCCGGGTCCTCATGGGCCACCGGCGGATCGACCTTGGCGAACGCATAGCCCTGGTTCTCGAGTGTCGTCAGCAAGCGCGCGCCTCCGGCCAACACATCGGCGGCAACGGCGGGCGCGCCTGGCGAGAGCCCGAGACTGCCCCGCGCAGAGTTCGGGACGGAGCCATCGATCTGGATGCTGCCGAGGTGGTAGAGGGGTCCGAGATTAAAGGACACCCTACAAAGCGCCTCGTTTCCTTGCGGCAACGCAATCAGGACATCGCCGAGTCGCGGCTCATCCAGCGCGAGTCCGTTAATGGTGATTGAGACCGAGCCCTGGTAGTAACCGAAGCTCTTCAGAACGGTTTTGAGGCGATCGACGTCGCGCCGTGCGCGGGCGATCAGGCCAAAGGGATCGACCGGTGCCGAAGCCCGCAGTGTTTGCAACTGCGACGTTGCCTTGAGCGTCGAATCGACCGCACCGTTGCCGGTCGACGCGAGCTCCACGCCGTACGGTTGCGGATCAGCGGCTCGTGCGAGGGACATGACACTCGCGAGCAGAATCAACGCGCAACGCGAGCTCGACTGCATCCCTGGAGCACGGCTGAGTTTCGACCTCAGCAGATCTCTTGAGCCGTTGCCGATCCCATTGCCGCTAAGCCCCGGAGCGAGCACGACTGTCCCGAGCTGCGTTTTTGCCTGTGACCATCGCCGCGGTAAGCTGTAGCCTCCCCCCGTCTCATTCACGGCGTTCCTCAGGAACTTGTCGCAGGAACAGCGCGCGATCCACTGATAACTGAAACGCGGCAGTTAGCCGCGAAAAACTCCGACAGACCATGAACCGCGCATTAATGGCAGCTCATGGTTAATGGCCCTGATCCTATGAGTAAGGTCACTGGCGAGGCAAAGAATGAATGATGCGGCTCCCGGGGCCGGCCCAGCAGCTCATGGACGCGGCTAAGCCGCGAGCGCAAGAGTCCGCCGCCGCTGACCTGCGCCGAGCGGTGCTGCGCGCGGCGGTAGCTCGCGGTCGACTCGACGCCGATCATGGGTGCTTCGGCGAGAGTAGAGAGCCATTTCTCGAGATCGCATGCGTTACGCGTCGGAGGTGTTGAGTTTGTGTGCAAAGAGGGAACTAATGCAGGATAGCCTTTCGGCGGCTGTTTGAGTCAAATTGGGTTGACGCGGGCTACACCAACCCCCTGCATCTAGTGCTGCAGCTGGCCCTGTTGATCAAATGTCGTAGTTACGACGAGGCATGCGGGCTTGCACTCGCATTTCCGCCCCTTCCCTGACAACAGCAAACGGCTGGCCGTAGGATCTTTCGCGCCCGATGGCCGACAGCTCGGCGCGCCCCTGTCCCAGGCCGACAGCAACTTTGACCCAGTGGCGCACCGCCTGAGATGTTGCTGCAACTGCGCGAAGCGCGAACGTCTTGCATTCCTGGTGGACGAGGATCTTGCCCTTGCGGATGCGGACGATCGCGGTGTATCGAGTCGATCCGTCAGATTGCTTGCGTGCGCGTATCGTTGCCATGGTGGGTTTGGAGGTGACAAGCTATTCATGTCACCTTTACGTCACCTCTGCACCTCATAAGCTCCCCGGAATGCCCACAAATCCCGCAGAGACACCTGAGTCCGGAGAGCCTGCAAAAATACGCATTTCGGACGATTTTTCCCAAAAAAAATCGACCGGCACATCTCGGTGGCTGCCATGATGGACTGGACCGAGTGAGTCGATCAGGTCCATCGAGTCAGCGACTTGGACGCACCGAGAAGGGCGTGTCCCCTTTACGTCTCCTCGAAATTTGCGCGGCCGGTTTCGTGCGCGGATTTCGTCGGTTGCACTTGTAGTTATAACGCGTAATAATTTTGCCATGAAGGTTCCTCTGAGACGCAGCGGAAATTCCCTGGGAGTCATCCTGCCGAAAGCGACCCTCGAAGCTTGGGGCGCAGGGGAGGGGGATGAGTTGGAGCTCAGTGAGCACGAGCTGCGACCCCCCGCGCGGGGAGGGTTTACACATCAGGAGTTGGATCAACTCAGACACACGCTTTCACTTGCGGTGGTGCGACGTTGTACGCCACGGGAGATACGCGCGCAGATACTTGCGAATCTCCACCGCTGGGAGGCCAGGGTGTTTGGCTAGGCGCCTACGACGAGTGGCGCAGGATCGCGCAGAACGACGACGATGGGGTGCTATTCGCAGCGATGCTCGGACGCGATGAAGAGGCCGTGCGGCTGCGGCAGTCGATGCCGTACGTGGGACTATTGTCGCAGGCGTGGGCGCATTACCGGCGAGAAGCAATTCATAATAATCGGCAGCCAGTCTCTTCACGGAAAGTATCCGGATCTTGCCGACGACATCGTCAAGTCCGCGGAGGTGTACTTGCTCGCTGCAAAGCGGCCTGGGCGAACCGAGTGGCTGAACTCGATTGGCGTCTACTCGAAATTCCACGAGACGTTCGGTTACTACGCCGATCCGGTCGACGAGAGGACCGCCACACTTCCCAAGGGCTGGAAAGGCCGACTCGTCAATTTGCCACCTGGAGACACAGAAGGAGTCAAGGGACTCTGTCTGGAACCTCATGACCTGGCGATCGCCAAGTACGTCGCGTCTCGGGAGGGGGATCTGGTGTTCACCCGTGAACTGGTCGGGCGTGGGATCCTTTCCGAAGAGCGATTGCTTTCCTTGCTCGACCAGACTCCGGTCGATGAGCATGTGCGCAATCGAATCCGCGACCAAATCGCGGCAGACTTCCAGGCGGTGAAAGCCCGCAACTCTGTCCGAGAGCGCGAAACGGCAATCGGCCAACAATCGGCCACCTATGCACATGCCGCGGACGATCTGGAGGCAATCAAGGCCCAGGGACGCGCGGAGTGGTTGAAGCTTCGGCGGCAAGCGAAAACACCGTCTCCGACACGAAAGCCAACTCCGGCACGCGATTTACAACCGCGGAACGAGTTGGAGCGTGACTCCGGCAAGAGTTTGGATGACGACGACTCCGAGTAAGAGCTCCATCGGCTTGTCCATGTTAGATCGCCGCATCTCCGTGGCCCCTATCATGGAGTGGACCGACGAAGCGGAATTCGATTACTGGCTCAACGACTTAGCCGCGCCACAAAATCGCCGTAGCCTTTACGTAGCCTCTCGCTGGCAATTTTCGTGGCCGTCAGCGCATCTCCGGGGGCTACGGTGTATGCGCTCTCGTTCCGTCGTTCCAACCAGGACAGGACGAGACACTCTCTACAGAAAATCCGGATAGGCGACTGCCGCTCGCGTGCCTCCCATCGTCGCTCTGAACAGAAGGAGCCTTGATGGATTGGGGTTGCCGTAGTGTCGCTGTGGACGTCGAGACTCTGATCTGGGGGGCCAGCCAGTGCAAAATGGGTAGGTCGCCCGCTTCGCAGACACACCGCTCGGCATACCGTATCCATAAGCCGCAAAGGGTCCGGCACTTTAGGAGATACGTGTCATGCCCCGCATTCCGAACATGAAAGCCGCTGTCTTCGGCGCGCTGTGTGCATCCCTGGTAGCTTCACTGAGCCTGCCCGCGAGCGCCGGTGAGCCGACCGACCCTCCCCGCCGGATCGTCAAGTTCGCTGATCTCGACCTTACGCGCAGCGCAGGAGTCGCCGCGCTGTACGTCCGGATCGAGTCGGCGGCCAAAGCGGTTTGTGAGCCGCTGATAGCGCGAGACCTGCGATCAATGCTGCGAGCACGAGCCTGCGCGGCGCAGGCCATCTCGAGAGCCGTCGCCGATGTGAACGCCCCTCTGCTGACGAGCTACTACCTGGCGAAGTCCAAGGCGGGCACGATCATCCTGGCGCAGCGCGATTGAGTAAGTGGGGCGAAGGGCGGTGGCGGTCCACCGTCCTCGCGCACAGCCCGCCTCAGGGCGGCCTGGCCGGAGGATCCGCCATCGGCAGCGCTTGGGTCGGGCCTAGTGTGGGGGTCTTTGCGCCGCAATATAGGGGAGTCTCCCGTTTTGGCGCTGCGCGGGCATGTTTACCGTGCGCGATCAGACGGTCCTGAACCACATCATGGAATGCACGCCATGCCACGCTACATCGTCGAGAGAGAGTTTCCGGACGGACTGCGGATTCCGGTCGATGAAACCGGCGCGAGGGCCTGTCTGGCCGTGGTGGAGAGCAACCTCACGGACCAGGTCATGTGGGTCCACTCGTACGTGAGCGCGGATAAGAGGAAGACCTTCTGCGTGTACGACGCGCCGTCCCCCGAAGCCATTCGCCGCACCGCGAGCCGTAACAAGCTCCCCGTCGAGCGCATCACCGAGGTTCGGGTCCTCGACCCTTATTTCTACAAGTAAACCAGCACACGCCCCCGAAGGGAGACAACCATGAATGCCTCAACGAAGAAACTGATCCAGCGTGCACTTGCCGCAGCACTCGTTCTCCTGCAACCACCCCTGGTGGCCATAGCAGGGGACGGTGCAACACCCCTGATCGACAAAGTACGCAACGCCACCGCGCAATACTTGGAGATCAGCAATGCGCTGGCCGATCACTTCGTACCGGCAACACCGTGCGTCAGCGGACCGGATACCGGGGCGATGGGTGTGCATTTCGTTCGTCTGGATCGTGTCACGAAGCTCGTGCTCGACGCGCAGCAGCCGCAAGCGCTCATCTACGAGCCGATGGCGGACGGTGCCATGCGTCTGGTTGGCGTTGAGTTCATCGTCCTTGATGCCAACTGGTCGGCCGCGCACCCGGGCACCGTGCCGGCGCTGGAAGGGAATCTCCTGAACTACATCGGCGCACCGAATCGCTATGGGCTGCCAGCGTTCTGGGAAATCCACGTATGGGCCTGGGAGCAGAATCCGAAGGGAAGCTACGCTGACTGGAACACCCATGTCACCTGCGCCCACCAGCCTCTGCCCCTGTAACCAAGCAGACCACCGCATGCTTCCGTTACCGCACTGAAATTCACGATCGATTCATCGTTCGGGAGAACATGCATGAAGACTCTGACCGCCATATTGGGATCGTTGCTCCTTGGGGCCACTGCTGTGGCGAGCGCAGATGGCGCGTCCGCCCTGGCGAACGGCGGCATCCACCGCTATGTCGTCGAGCGCACTTTCCCGCCGGGTGCGCTCGACGGACTCGACGCAGCCCTCAAGGCCAAAGTGAATGCCAACAATGCAAGATTCGGCGTGCATTGGGTAATGTCGTACGCCAACGCCGAGATGACCAGGACTTACTGTGTCTACGAGGGTCCGAGCGAAGCGGCGATCCGACAGGCAGCATCCGCCAACGGGCTGCCAATCGATTCCATCACCGAGGTTCCGGTGACATTGCTGCCGAAGTAAATGACGAGTGTTCGGCCGCCGGCGCGGATGTTGTGGTGGACCGGCGGCCGGACCGTCTCCTGCGCTTGCGCGGTACGACCTCGTGCGGTTCGAGAGTTCGGGGAGTTGGCTCCGACCGATCAGTTTCCACTCTCGACGATCCCGAGGCCGAAGGCAGCAGCGACCGCCTCGGTGCGCGAGTGGACATCAAGCTTCTCGAGAATGGAGGAGACGTGATGCTCGACCGTCTTTGCAGACAGGTGCAGCTTGTGGGCAAGTTGCGGGTTCGTATGCCCCGAGACTAACAGCCTCAGCACCTGAACCTCGCGCTGCGTAAGCCCCCCAGGATTACCGCGCGTCGCCGCTCGGGGCCCGCGCGGAACCCCGCGTACGCCGAGTTTGCGTAGGCGCAGCCGTACCATCGCTGCCAGCGGGCCCGCTTGCAGCCGGTCGAGAATGACAAGCGCGTCGAGCAGGGCTTCTGTGGGGCCTTCCGCGAGAGCAAGCGCCTGCTCGTACGGCATACCAATGCCCTCCCACGTCTTCGCCGCCGACCGCCAGTCTCCCGCAAGCATGAGGCGGTAAGGCTCGGCAACTCCGTCCGGAATAGTGCCGATCGGTTGTGCGCGGGACTGCCAGAACAGAAGCTCGCCGTGGATCCACGGAGCAGTGTGGCCGCGGACGTGCGCGAGGCCGATGGCGGCTTCGCGCGCGACGTCTTCGAGTCTTCCCGCATACCACGCTTGTTCCGCGCGAGCCGCTACGACGCGCCCGATGCGATTGAGTTCATGAGTGGGTGAAGCCAGCGCGAGCGCCTCGTCCAGCAACTCATGGGCGCCGGGATCGCCGCGGCGCAGTCGTACCGTCGCAAGTGTGGCGAGAAGCGTGATGCGTTGTTGCACTCCGGTGAATTCGGAGCTGCGCAGCAGCTCGCTCGCCATGCGCGCGGCGCTGGTCCACTCGCCACGATCGAGCTCGAAGGCTGTGTAGTACGCGCGGATGTACGCGCTGTGCGAGAAGATTCCCCGCTCTTCGCAATACTCTACACCCTGACGGAATACCTGCTGGGCACGGTCAAAGTCGTGTATCAGCACCGCATAGAAGAGCAGCGTGCGGTACGCCCGCGCGGCGTGGTCTTCGAGCCGTTCGTCGAGCGCCAACGTGATACTGCGGTCGAGAGCCTCGTATCCCCCGCGATCGCCGGTCCCCAGAATCGCCCCGCCGATGTTACACAGCGCATGCGACTCGGCTGCGCGGTCGCCGATTTCGCGGGCGAGCTGCAGCGCGCGCTGTCCATATTCCAGCGCTTCCTTGTCCCAGCCACGATGAACCGCGAGGAGAGATCGCCAGCTGTAGGCCATTGCCAGAGCCGAACCGCGCGGCAGGGCCTCCAGCAGGCGAATGGCGGTGGACACGCAGTCATCGGCATTCGCCTTATCGCCTACCGTGCGGTATTCCTGCGAGAGCAGGCTAAGCATGCGCGCCTGTGCCTCGACGTTGCCGAGCTCGCGCCAGTAGCCGGCCGCTGCCCTCGCAGATGCAATGGCCGCGCGTGTCTGATTCGCCAGGCTACTTTCCTGGGCATGGCGTTCGAGCAGGTCGGCCCGCAGTGCCGTCCCTGCCGACGAGGCGTGCTCCAGGGCGCTGCGCAGGTGCGCAGCGGCCTCGCGGTGAGCGCCGAGCCGCGCGGCCTCTTTGGCCGCGCGCGGCGCAAATTCGAGAACGGCCGCTCCCAGCCGCGCGAGCGTGGCATGATGCACAAGTCGCGCCGGATCGGCACCCTTCTGTATCAGCCGCTCCAGCACCTGAGCATGCAGCGCGGCAACACGTTCGGGCTGGATTGCATCGAGCACTGCGAGGCGTGCGAGCTCGTGGCGGAAGCCGATCGCGTGAGTCCGCACCTCGAGCAAGCCGCGGGCACCGGCCTCGTCGACCGCCGCCTGCTGCGCGCCCAATACCGATTCGATGAGCCAGTTCTCCGTCCCTTCGGGCGATATGGCGACAAGCTCGGCGAGCTCGCGGGTGGCAGCGGAACATCGTGATAGTCGCGCCATGACCGCATCGCGCACGGTCTGCGGGACGGTCGCGCCGGGACTTGCCAGCACCTCGCGCAAGAAGAACGGATTGCCACCCGTGATCCGATGGAGCAGACGCGCGTCCCACCCGCTCTCTCCGGCCAGCACTTCGACTGCCGCACTCGAGAGCGGTGCGGGGCGCATGCGGATCACGTGATCGCCGGTGAGTTCCCCCAGCGCCAGCCGTACGGGGTGAGTCGGGGAGAGCTCATCGTCGCGATATGTGGCCAGGACGAGCGCACTTGTCCGCTGAACACGCCGTCCAATGAATCGCAGAAAATCGAGCGTAGCCGCATCGGCCCAGTGCACGTCCTCGAGGACGACCACGCTAACGCGTTCGGGCCGGATGAGATCCTCGAGCAGAGCCCGGAAGAGCGAGTCACGCGCTTGATCGTCGCGAATCCCGCGGCCGGTGAGCACCGAGGTCTGTGCCGCAACCTCGTACACCGGAGCCAGTGCGCGTGGGGTCGAGAGTGCGTCGCACGCACCCCATAGTGTGCGCGCGTCGCGCCGGTGACCGGAAACGAATTGCTCCACCAGGGAACTCTTGCCGACACCCGCCTCTCCCGAGATGAGTACCAGCTTGCCCGAAGCCGCACGTGCCTCATCGAAGCACCGGTTGAGTTGTGCGAGTTGCTCCTGGCGCTCGAGCAGGTGCATACGACTGCTATTATCCGACAATCGTGCATTGCATGCATTGCGGCCCGCAGACTCACAATCACCCGTGAACCGCGAAGCGATGTCATTCGAAATGATTAACGATGTGTCGGGAGCTGATTCCGGAGCAGATACGGCCGATAGAGCCCGTCAATCGATTTCTCGAAAGATATCGGTTGCGCCGATGATGGACTGGACCGACGATCTCTAAAGATCTTTGCCGATCAGGTGCTTACAGATCGCGGGAGATGCTTGTCTCCTTTACGTCCCCTCCGCACTAGGCCTTTTCGCCGTCTGGTGGGCGTTATCCGAAACTCAAAATAATCCTCGGCCACCTGGCAGAGGGCACGCGCGGCACGCCTCACTGCAGGACGCGCAGGCCCAAATGTCGCTGCATCGAGTCGAAATCCCGATCTGCATGCAACAGCTCGTGGCCGTGTTGGATGCAATACGTGCCTATTAAGACATCGATCGTCTTGCGGACAGTCACACCCTGTTTCCGCAGACGGCGATAGTAGTCCGCCGCTCGCAGCGCGTTGTCGCGACCGACGAGCTCAGCGCACGGCAGCTCCAACAGCAGTCGGCGCGCGGTGCGGTAGTCAGCATCCTTGGCAAATCCTCGCAGGAGCTCGGCCAGAATCAGGTCGCCTGTCAGCAGGCGACCCGACCCCAGAAGCTGATCGAGACGGTCGGTCCGGGGAGTCTCTAGGCCGTTGAAGTAATCCACCCAGACGGACGTGTCGACGAGCACCATGCGAAGCGTGGGTCAATCGAGCCGCATGGATTCAAGGTCGCCTGTCCATTTGAGCTTGCCTCGCACCTTGCGGATACGCTCTTGCTTCTTAATTTGGATGAGCAACCTCAGAGAGTCCTCGACGACTTGACGCTTCGTCGGCGCTCCGGAAAGCCTCAGCGCCTCGCCCATCAGCTTCGGATCGATGACAATATTCGTTCGCATGATTCGGATGCCGGTAGTGTGTATACTTAAGTTGAATTATACACATCGAGGTGCGCCAATGCCAAACCTCCGATACTCCGCATTAAGCGTTGCGTTGATCAAGAAATGATCGATAGAGAAAACAAATCGATATCGCGAAAGATATCTGTGGCCCGTATGATGGACTGGGCCGACGATCCGCAAACATCTTTGGCGATCAAGCCCTTACGAGTCTACGGAAACGCTCGTCTCCTTTACGTCTCCTCGGCGCGCCGCCGTTTTCACGTTTTTGGCCCCGCCGTTTGCCGCCGGCAATGCAGCTGGGTAGGCTTGCTCCACGATGACCTCACGTTCCATTGAGCGCATGTCTTGGGAAGAAAAGCTCCGCACGCTTGAGGAGCTCTGGGACTTCATTACAGCCGATGAGGAGCATCCACCCGCAGGATTGGCAGCGCCGATACGGAGATCAGAGCAGACCGGAAAGACCTGAGTCGACCCCGAACGGAAGTTGGCACCAGGCGAAAGCCGTCATCGAAATCAAGGAGAGCGGACACCGGGCGAAGTCTCGGCTCAGCGAACGCCAACCCGTCTGCGCACCGATTCGATGAGCAGGCGACAGTCGTAACCGACGCCACTTCGAAGACGATCTCGACGTTCTCGATGTCCGAGAGGTGTGCCGCCGGATCACCCTTGATGAGCGCGACGCCGGCGCGGTTACCTACCGCAACCGTTCCAATCTTGGCCTCGAGCCCGAGAAACCGGGCGCCGTTCTCGGCCACGATGCGGACGGTCTCGATGGGCTGAAACCCGCTTCGACCGCCAGCTCAACTTCGCGCTGATTCCCGAAGCCCGGCAGGACGCCGGTCGGGTCGAAATGCTGACCTATCGCCAAGTCTCGCATCCTTCAAGGTCTTGGTGCATCTCGTCGCACGGGAAGGCTACAAATCCCGGACCGGCGCCGGTGACCAAATCTATGGCAGCGCCTGCAATTTCGCCGCGATCGTTAATGTCGTTTGCTATGAACAGTTGGAGCGAAGAGTTATGCGGAATCAGGTCGTTGAGGTCGGTCATCACGCCGTTTTGCCAAATGAAAGCATGGCAATTGGAGAATTGAACATCGACGCACGAGGTTCCTACCACCTGACCTTTGTTGTTCATGCCGTTGCTTTGGCTCATCACGTCTCCGGCGAGAACGCCGAGGTCGCGCATCACCCCATTGTTCCAAAAAAACGCGTGCCACGTCGCGTCGCCAGTCACACCCGCAGCGCCTGCGACCTGGCCGCGCTCATTGATGGTAATAGCCCAGTTAAACCGTTGGCTTCCGAGATTCCCTAGGTCAATGGCCGAGCCATCCTGCCAGAGCACCGCATGCTGTATCTGGGTAGAAAGGGCTGAGCAAAGCCCCGTCGCGCCTACTGCTTGTCCGTGGTCGTTAATTTCCTGGGCGACCCCGACAGTGTCACCTGCATAGGGTGGGAGTTCCTGGATCTGGCCTGATCGCGGACCCCAAACAACGGCTTCAAAATCCAGAACCTGAGGAGAAGGGCAGGCTGGGTCCTGCGCGGAGTTCTCGGCAAACCCTGCTATTTGGCCGCGATTGTTGACACCACCAAAGGCAAAGCCGTTGTTTCCGCCGAGCGTGGGGAGTGCGGTCATCACGCCGTCCTGCCAAACGAATCCGAGACAGATCAATGGCTGCCCTGAAAACCCAAATACAAAGGTAGTGCAGACCGTTTCTCCGAGGGGATCCGGATTGGCAGTTTCCGATCCGCCTGCCACCAATCCGTGGTTGTTCTTCACCCCACCCACCACCCTGCTACTCGGGCCGCCGAGCGTACCCAAGTCGGTGATCCGGAGATCGCGCCACAGCGCGGCATGCTGGGTGGTGTCGTCCTCAAGGTTGGCAGCACCGCTAATCCAGCCCCTCTCGGTAATAGCTTCTCCGACGCTTTGCGTGCCGCCCAACGTGCTCAGTGCTTTCACGATGTAGTGCGTCTGCTCCCTGTTTGCACCGCTTCGATCCTGTGCAACGAGTTGAGGAGCAACCAGAACTACGAACAACGTCAGGCCAAGACTACATTTCACTTTTTCTGATCGCATTCTCTTTCCTCGGTCAAGACGCTCGGCGATGTGTTCACCGCAACATCCCAGGCTCGATGTCCAAACAGACTGAAATCCTGCGTCGCTCGAGCGGCTTGCGGCGATTTAAGTGTGGTGGACGTTCTGAGTCTCGTTTCGCCTCCGCCTTTTCGGTATCTCCAGACCAACAAGCAGAGAACCAAGCAGCGCAGCGAGAGTAAGCACTTCCATGCCGCCACCACCCCCAGAGTTGCCAACAGGTTTCGGATCCCCGCTAGAGACGACAAGGTTCACGGCGGAGCCCGGAGCAACGCTCGTGCCCACCGCCGGACTCTCGCTGACTACGGAGCCAACGGGAATGTTGCTCAATTGCTGTGTCACCGTACCCAAGACAAGCCCCGCGCCCGTAATTGCCGTTGTCGCTGCCGTCTGCGTCAGCCCAACCACTCCCGGCACTACGACCGGAGAACTGAAGGTCGCGATAACGAACTGATCCTGGTTGATCGCGAGATCGCATGAATTAGTCCCTGCGCAAGGGCCACTCCAGCGCGAAAAGTAGGATCCGGAGGCGGCGGAGGCAGTCAGCTTTACGGCGGTTCCTAAAGCGTAGCTGCCTTCGCAAGCTCCTCCTCCTCCGCAGTCAATACCTCCAGGGCTGGCTGTGACCGTTCCGCTGCCACTCAACACGACCGCAAGCGTGTGGTTGGTTGCGGTGCCACCACCGGCGAGGACCGTGAGGTTTCCGCTGATGAAATTCGCAACGTAAATCTCGTCGGTCGACGGGTTCGCGGCGACGGCATCGGGGTCCTTTCCGCTGAGGTTGATGATGGTGGTCACGGAATTGGTACTTCCGTCGATGACAGTGATGCTGCCCTGGTCGCTACCCGGAGCGCATAGAAAGGGGCCGCCATCGCAGCCCTCGTTGGCGACATAAACAGTGTTTGTGGTCTCGTTTACGGCTCCCGCCACGGGACGCAGTGCGCCGATCCCGCTCAGCGGCGCAGAGTTCGGATCGGTGACCGTGATCGTGGAATTCGTCGCACCGTCAATGACAGTGACATTCCCACCGGCGTTGGTCACGTACACCTTATTGGTGACCGAATTCAACGCAACGGAGGTAGGCAGCAATGCATTGGGATCCGCGACTGTGGTGATGGCATTCGTGTCACCATCAATCACCGTGACATTCCCGTGGTTCGCGCCGCCATCCCCGTTGTTGGCAACGTACACTCTGTTCGTCACTGCGTTGACCGCAACACCGGCGGGATCCACTGCGCGGGGATCGTTGATCGTCGTGGCAGAGTTGTCCGCGCCGTCAATAATGGTGACGTTGCCCGTGCTGCCTGAATATGATTCCCCATTCGCGACATAGATTTTATTGGTCGTTGGATTGACCGCTACCGCATTGTGCAGTTGTAAACCCCCTGCATTAGGTTCGGTGACCGTCGTCGTCGCGTTAGTGGCGCCATCAATTACGGTCACATTCCCGCTGCCGATGTTCGCTACATATGTCTTGTTCGTTGAAGGATTCACGGCAAGGGCGCATGGAAACTTCGCGTTTGGATCGACGACCGTAGTAGTCGCGTTAGTAACGCCATCGATCACCGTGATACTGCCGTTCCCGAGGAATATTTCTCCGTGATATAAGCCTCCCGAGTTCGTGACGTAGATCTTGTTCGTCCCATCATTGATGGCGACCGCGCAAGGTCGCGGTCCGGCCGGCACGCTTGTGATGATGGTATGCGTCTTGCCGTCGATTACGGTGACGACTCCGGTCTTATCGCCGCTTGCGGCATAGATTTTATTAGTGGCTCGGTTGATCGCAACGGCATTTCCGGCCGCAGGAAGAGTAGCGGCAATGCTTTGTGACCATCCGTGCCCCGGCCAACCGAGGAACAACCCGACGGCGAGAAGTGCGGAGACACCATTTCGCGGTAGACGATGCGCTGGCCTCATAACAGAACCCCTTTTTCAGACTGTCTCCTGCCTCGATGACCAAATTTGACCGAGTCAAGAAGCTCGCGAGCTCCGGTGGCTCGCGACTTAACGTTCCTCGAACAGCTCCCGGGCCACGTGTCGCCCGGACGCAGAAGAAGGTCCCAGGTTCACGGCTCTTTAAAGGACAAGAGTCCTTTTTTCCTCACCGCGGGTACGGCAGCCCTCGTCTTTAGTGCATATCTGCCGTCCGCTTGCTGCCGATCGGGCCCGACGCTCCGCGACTTCCGAAGAGAAGCCCGGCGCCGTACCCGAACGCTCCGCTGTGGCACTCTATAAGTCTTGAGAGCCCGAGCCGGTTAGCAGGTTAGCCAAGAGGGTGATGAGCGACCCGAAGAAGCGGTTCATCGCGAAGCTATTTGCAGAGCACGGAGGTGCCCTGCAGCGGTACATCTATCGGCGTATACGGACCAAATCCGATGCGCCGGATCTCGCCCAGGAGGTGTACGTCCGGATGCTCCGGGTAAGCGATACAGAAGCGATCCGCAACCCCCAACTTTACCTGTATACGGTGGCCAGCAATCTCGTGAAAGAGTACGCCGTCCGGCAGTTACGGCTGACCACAAGCCCGGAACTCGATGAGACAAGTGTGGCGGAGCGACTCGGCGAATTACCTGCGTTGGACAACCAGCTCGAGAGTTCTCAGATGGTCGAGCGCCTCGGCACGGTGCTCGAGCAACTTCCCTCCAGGTGGCGAACCGCGCTCATTCTGCAGCACCGCTACGGCCTGACTTACCAGCAGATCGCCGAGCGACTGGGAGTGTCCTCCAATATGGTGAAGAAATATCTCGCCCAGGGGCTGGCGCACTGCCGACGCGACATGGCGCAGTGGGAATGAACGCGTGACGCCCAGCGACGAACAGATCCGGTCAGCGCT
>Ga0306920_100002951_pt1 | contig 21533 bp, 22 predicted proteins | sample flu12Cox44000170_FD_204666 | JGI IMG/M metagenome (GOLD analysis project Ga0306920, IMG submission 204666) | Lab enrichment of tropical soil microbial communities from Luquillo Experimental Forest, Puerto Rico - flux4day.12C.oxic.44.000.170 (v2)... | ecosystem: Environmental > Terrestrial >...
CCGCGATCACGAGCGTGAACCTTTCGGCCAATTGCGGCGCCACGCGATGCCACATCACATGGGTTTCGGAAAAGCCATGCAGCAGGAGAAGCGGCGGCCCCTTGCCGCCGACGCGGGCAAAAATGCTCCCGGCCCTGGTGTTGATCCACTCGGAAGCATAGCTCGGAAAAAGATCGGCGAGATCAGACATCGTCACTCCCTCCAGCTCGCTATTTCGGCATCTTGTCCTGCTCTATTGCCTGCCAACCGATATCGCGCCGGCAGAATCCATCCGGCCATCGGATCCGGTCGACCGCCGCGTAGGCGCGCCGCTGTGCCTCCATAATCGTTTTGCCGGAGGCGCAAACATTGAGAACCCGCCCGCCGTTGGCGAGAATGTGGCCATCCCTGGAAATGGTGCCAGCGTGAAAAATCTCAACGCCCTCGATCTGGGCGGCATCATCAAGCCCCTCGATGCGACTTCCCTTCTTGTAATCGCCGGGATAACCGTTCGCCGCCATCACGACCGTCAGCGCGGATTCATCGAACCAGCGAAGATCGAAATTTTTCAATTGGCCGTCGCAGGCTGCCAGCATCGCCGGCACGATATCCGACATCATGCGCAGCATCAGTACCTGGCATTCGGGGTCGCCGAATCGGACGTTGTATTCGAACAGTTTTGGTCCATCGGCCGTCAACATCACGCCGGCATAGAGCACGCCGCGAAAGGGCGTGCCGCGCTCCTTCATGCCCGCCACGGTGGGAAGAATGATCCTCTGCATGATCTGCTTGTGAATTTCCGCTGTCACGAACGGCGTCGGCGAATAGGCGCCCATGCCGCCGGTATTCGGTCCCTGGTCGTGGTCGAACACGCGCTTGTGGTCCTGGGCCGAAGCGAGCGGAATCGCGGTCTCGCCGTCGGACAGCGCAAAGAAACTGATTTCGCGCCCCGTAAGATATTCCTCGATCACCACCTCCGCGCCGGCCTCGCCGAATGCGCCGTCGAACATCATGGCGACCGCCGCTTCCGCTTCGGCCAACGTCATCGCGACCACGACTCCCTTGCCTGCCGCAAGCCCGTCGGCCTTGACCACGATCGGCGCACCCTGCCCGCGCACGTGAGCGAGCGCGCCGGCGGCGTTGTCGAAACGACCATAGGCGCCGGTCGGAATGCCGAATTCGCTGCAGAGCGCCTTGGTGAAACCCTTCGAGCCCTCGAGCAGCGCGGCCTGCCTGCTCGGTCCAAAAGCCTTGAAACCGGCGGCTGCGAGATCGTCGACGATGCCGGCGGCGAGCGGCGTTTCCGGACCGACCACCACGAGTTCAATCGCATGATGCTTGCAAAAATCGATCACCGCGGCGTGGTCGGCGATGTCGAGCACCACGCATTCGGCTTCGCGCGCAATACCGGCATTGCCGGGCGCGCACCAGAGTTTCGTCACCAGGGGCGAAGCCGCGATCTTCCACGCCAATGCGTGTTCTCGGCCGCCGGAACCAAGCAAAAGAATATGCATCACAAAGCCAACAAGAAGTGCCGCGGAAAATACGTCGGTCGCACAAAACGCCCTCTGGCCGCAAGGGATTTGAGGCTAGTGTGGCGTCGAGGCCGCGATGATCTCCTGCAGGGTTGCGACGTGGCGGGCGAACGCACCGCGCCCGGCTACCGTGGCGCTCACCGTCGTCTGCGGCTTCTTGCCCACAAAAGCCTTTGCGACGGCCACATAGCCCGATTTCGAAAGCGTCTCGATGTGGGCGCCGAGATTGCCGTCGGTCGCACTCGTCAGCTTCTTCAGGCGGGAAAATTCGAGTCCTGCGCCAGGCGGTAGCGCATTCAGCGCCGCCATGATCTTCAGCCGCAGCGGCTGATGGATGACATCGTCGAGCTCGGCCATGCATCACATCCTGCGCATCCAGAGCCCGCCCAGGATCAACCCGCCGCCATTGACGGCCGCCATCCACAACAGAAAAGCGCCACCGCCGACGAAGAAATAGCCGATCAGTGTCAGCACGGTGATGCCGAGCCCGATGGCAATGAAGGCGCGACCGAACCACAATCCGGCCAGACAATAAAAAAGCATGAAATAGATCGGCCAGAATGCCCCCAATTCGCGCGGCCCGAAATGGCCAAATACCACGCTGGACAACAGACCGAAGGCGAAGAACATAATGAAGGCCGCCGCCATCCGCACGTCGAAGCCGGAGCCGCTGGCTCCGGGAAAGCGGAACATGCTGATCGCAATCGCCCCCAAAGCGCCCACCGCGTTGACACCGATCCAGATGTAGTTGCCGTTGCGCGGCCAGAGCAAGGTCGCGATGTTGCCCGCGAATACCAGCACGCCCCACAGCATCATCATCTGGCTGGCGAAGTCATAGGTTCGCGACTGGCGAACGCGTTGAACGATCTCCTCGATGTCGGTCAACGCCTGGGCGGCCTCCTTCGGATCGATCCGGGTCACGATCCGACCCGCGCCTTTGCGACCTCGTCCGCGATCGTCGAGACGGCCCTGGCATCGCTGACGATCCCCATGTGATCGACGCCGTCGATCAACCTGACCTCGACCGAGGGCGCGACGACGTGCACGGCGTCCGCATATTTGTCGGACAGCATCAGTTCGTCGCTGGAGCCGGAGAAGAGCGTAACCGGGTTGCTCGTGGCAGCAAAATCGCTTTTGTAGCCGCGTGTGGCGAAGTTGCGCATCAATCGGTAGGAATAGTTCGGCACAAGTATCTGCTCGGAATTTGCCGGCACCGCAAAGGCAAGCGTCGGCAAGGCCTCGCAGCAATCGATGCCGAGCCGGCGCAGTGCCATGAGCCCGAGGACGCGTGGAATGTCGGCGCGGGCCCAGCCGCCGGAATCCGGCCGGTTGGTCGGCGCGTCGTAGCCGAGATAGGGCGCCAGCAGCACGGTGCGCGCGAACTTGCTTCCGACCGGCGAACTTGCAATTCGAAGCGCAAAGCCGCCGCCAGCCGAATGACCCAGCAGGATCAGGGGCTCGTTGGGCGAGCTCGTGCGGACGGTCGCGACCAGGTCTTCAAGATCGTTTTCGAGCTGGCCGATGAAGGCAATGTCGCCGCGCGTTCCGGAGCCGCCATGGCCGCGAATATCCGGCGCGTAGGTTTCAACGCCCCTGGCTGCGAGAGCATCCGCAAGCGCATGCACCGCCGGGCTCGACCCCGAGGAGCCATGCACGAGAATGGCGATCTTGCCGCTCGCGCTGCCTCGTGCGGCATAGTGCCGATACGCCAGTTGCGTGCCGTCGCGAGCGGAAAAACGCGTCGGAGCCGGCATGGTGCTGCGGTCGACGGCGCGCGCGGCTTTCGACAGCGAGCCCAGTTCCGGCAGGCGAGAGAGCGGCGTTGCGACCATCGCGGCGAGCACCAGGGTGACAGCACCGACGATACCCAAGCCCCACCCCACGAGTTTTAACGGGAACTGAACCAGCGATCTCGACATTACCTAGCTCCGGTTTTGAGGAATAGAGAACTCTATAGTACAGAGTAAACGATGAGGCAAGGTCTGGATTCGCAGTCCGAAGCGAAACTCCCTACCTTGGACGAGGCCTCTAACCCCGAATCATGTTTCGAGATGACTGCCACCGAAGCCCTGATCAATGCACCGGAATTCACGGTATCCGAGTTGTCGTCCGCGCTGCGCCGGACCGTTGAGGACGCCTACGGGCACGTCCGGGTCCGCGGCGAAATCTCCGGCTTCCGCGGGCCACACTCCTCCGGCCACTGCTATTTCGCGCTGAAGGATGATGGCGCCAAGATCGAGGCCGTGATCTGGAAGAGCGCGCACTACCGCATGCGCTTCAAGCCCCAGGACGGTCTCGAGGTCATCGCCACCGGCAAGCTCACGACCTATCCCGGTTCCTCGAAATACCAGATCGTGATCGAGGCGCTCGAGCCCGCCGGCGTCGGCGCGCTGATGGCGCTGATGGAGGAGCGCAAAAAGAAGCTCGGCGCCGAAGGATTGTTTGACGAGGGGCGCAAGCAGTTGCTGCCATGGCTGCCCGAGGTGATCGGCGTCGTCACCTCACCGACCGGCGCGGTGATCCGCGATATCCTGCATCGGCTGGAAGACCGCTTTCCGCGCCGCGTACTGGTGTGGCCGGTCAAGGTGCAGGGCGAAGGTTCGGCCGAACAGATTGCGGCTGCGATCCGCGGCTTCAATGCATTGCCGGAGGGAGGCCGAATCCCGCGGCCCGATCTGGTGATCGTCGCGCGCGGCGGCGGCTCGCTGGAAGATCTCTGGTCGTTCAACGAGGAAATCGTGGTCCGCGCCGCTGCCGAAAGCATGATCCCGCTGATCTCTGCAGTCGGCCACGAGACGGATGTGACGCTGATCGACTTTGCCGCCGACAAACGCGCGCCGACACCGACGGCTGCGGCCGAAATGGCAGTGCCCGTGCGTGCTGAACTGTACCTGGAGGTCGCGGCCCTCGCGAGACGGACGATGCTGTGCTGGCAGCGCGGCCATGATTTGCGCCGCAACGAATTGCGTGCAGCCGTGCGCGCGTTCCCTGGACTGGCCGAGTTGCTCGCCATTCCGCGGCAGCGGCTGGATGGCGCCTCAAGCGCCCTGCCACGTAGCTTAAGGACCAACACGCACGCCCATTTCCGCCGCTTTGCGGCCGCCGGCGCGCGCTTGACCGTACGGGTGCTGCGTGCGCAACTCGCGCAGGCCCGGCACGGGATGACAGCGTACGGAGAACGGATGGCGTACTCGGCGCGAGGCCTGGTGCGCAATAGACGCGATCGCTTCGCCGGACTTGCGATCAGGCTGAAGACCTCAAAGTTCTCCAACGCGCAGGCGCAGCGCGCAGCCATTGCGCGCGACCGTGAACGGGTCTCGCGCTTGTCCGAACGCGCGCGGCGCGCGCTTGCAACCTCGACGCAAAAGCTTCAGGCCCGCGTCGCCCATAGCGGCCAGCTGCTGGGCGCGCTCTCGTACCGAAGCATCCTTGCCCGCGGCTTTGCGCTGGTGCGCGATGCGCAGAACCATCCGGTGCACTCTTCATCTCAGGTCGATCCGGGCGCGCGGCTGAGCGTGGAATTCGCCGACGGACGCATCGCGGCCACCGCGGATCGGCCGGCGACGGCCTCAGCCGCGGCGAAGCCGGTCGGTGGCGAGAAGCCGGTCGGCGGCGAACCGAAGCCGGCTGCACCCAGGCGCGTCACCAAGCCGGTCGACCAAGGAAGCCTGTTCTAGAGCGAGCCTGTGCTGGCTGCTCAGCGCGCAAGCCATTCCGCGACTCGCTTTTGCGAATCGACACGTGCTTCGGCGTCGGTGCCGATGTGACCCTTTTCAGGATCGGTCGCATCGCTTGTCGGACCGAGCGCGTGAAGCGGGAGATTGGCGCGGTCGAAGTCGTGATAGGCGCTCGGATAGACAACGATCCGCGCCAGCGCGCTGCGGCCATGAGCGCCGTCGACCATCTGATGGCAAGCCGACGGCGAATTGACGTCGTCCTTGGCGCCGATGAGGACCAGCGTCGGAACCCGCGCACTCCATCCGAGCCCGGATGACAAACGGCAATCCGGGTAGAACGCTATTGCCGAACGGAAATCCGGCTCAACTTGGCGTGGCGATAATTGCGGACGAACCGCCCACAGCACCGCGCTCGCGCCATTGCCCCAGCCCATCGGGCTGATCCTGTTGTGCTCGACCCAGGGCTGCTCCACCAGCCAGCGTCTCGCGGCAAAAATATCGGCCACCCGCTCGCGACGGGCATGGATGCGGCGTTCCTTGACGTGACATTGCGGGCCGAGTTCGCGCGAACCATAGCTGTCCGGGAACAAGACCGCCTTACCCTCTTTCACCAGTTGCTCCGCCCAATCCCGATATCGCGCCTGTATCGGCTCGGAACGGCCTGTCAAGCCACCGCACCCATGCAATGCAATGACGACCGAAAACGGACCCTCGCCATCAGGCTTGAAAAGCACCGCGTGCAAAACCCCGCCCTCGAAGGGAATCTCCACCTGATGCGGAGCGGGCGATGGTGCAGCATTCCCCGCACAGGCCACGGCAAAGGATGCCAGCAGGATTATGGCAGACAAGAAGCGCATGAGATTTGCCGGGTCGTGATGCTGCTTTCCAAAACAGCGATCCATTCAAACGAAACTATCATGCGAAAAATTCCCATTTCATCACAAATCGGTGGGTTTAACCGGCGGACACCCGATCCTATCTATGGTAATTTCATCCACCGGCGCCAACCGGCGCGACGCCGTAACCAGCGGAGAACTTTAGCGTGCTGAATAAATTCGGCCCCTCCGGCCATGGCGAGGCAAGGCTGCAATATCTCGACGGCGATTTCCGCGTGGTCTCGCCCGGAACCTATGTGCGTTGCGCGGTGACCGACATGCGGATTCCACTCGATGAATTGAAATATTGGAGCGTCGATCTCCAGGAAGCTTACGCCACGCCCGGCGCGGTGCTGCAACGGCATTTTCCTGGCGCGCTGAAAAAAACTTGATCATTGATCACGGGCGCGGAATTTTTTCTCACGCGCCTTGAAGAGCCAGTTCGATACGAGTGTCCTCAATTCCGTCCCGTTGTCGATCTCGAGCGTCACTGCGAACGGCACAATCTCAGGCAGCCCGAGAGGCGACCCCTCTTGGCCGCGTATCCGCGCCAGATCCTTTTCGGTCGTGACCAGCGTCAGCGCGTCGCGGTTTGCATCGGCGATCAAGCCTTCGATCTCGCTTTTCGAAAACGGATGATGATCGGCGAAGGGCCGTTCCCTGGCGACTTCAATTCCGCAAGCGCGCAATGTCCGGAAGAACCTTTCGGGATCGCCGATCCCCGCAAACGCCAACACGCGCTTGCCTCGAAGCGAGGCCAGCGATGCTTCGCCAGCCTTCAGGTGGGCCGACATGACTGGCCTGCCGCGCGCGGCCACTGCAGCAGCGGCTGCCTGCGCCGCGCGTCCCTCACCCACAACGATCAGGGCATCGGTACGGTCGACTTGCAGCGGCAGAGGCGCGCGCAGGGGCCCTGCGGGAAATACCCGGGCGTTGCCCAGGCCTCGGTTGGCGTCGATCACGATCAGCGAGGCGTCCTTGGCGATGGCCGGATTCTGAAAGCCGTCGTCCATCACGATGACGCTAGCGCGTTGCGACCGCGCCAATGCCAGCCCATCGATGCGATCACGCGAGACCACCACCGGAACCATCGGTGCCAGCATCAGCGGCTCGTCACCGACATCGAGTGCGGCATGGCGGCCAGAATCGACCATGACCGGTCCGCGCAGCCGTCCGCCGTAGCCGCGGCTCAGCACGACCGGCATCTCGCCGAGCTCGCGCAAAAGCTTCACAAGGGCGAGCACGGTCGGCGTTTTGCCGGCGCCGCCGAGGTGATAGTTGCCGACGCAGAGCACGGGAATGCCGGCGTCGAATCCTTTGCGCTGCAATCGACGCCCGGCGATCGCGCCGTATGCGGCAGCGAGCGGCATCAACAATCGCGAGGTCCATGATGATGGCCGGTACCAGAAGGCCGGCTCATGCATCCGCCGCCCCCTTCTCCAGGCGCAACTGCAACAGGTAGGGCTCGAGCGCCGCCAGCGTGCGCTCGAGCGCGCCACCGAGCTGCGAGACTACGCGCTCGGCTGCCGTAACCGACAGATCACGTGTTGCGGGATCGGCCAGCAATCCGCCGAGATGCTTCACCAGAGCTTCCTGCGTTTCGGCCTGTTTCGCTCCGCCGGCGCCATCGAGCGCTTCGTAAACGTCGCTGAAGTTGAAGACGTGAGGTCCATGCACGATCGCCGCGCCGAGCTTCACCGCCTCGATCGGATTCTGCCCGCCATGCTCGACCAGCGAACCGCCCATGAAGACGACCGGCGACAACCGGTAGAACAGCCCTAACTCGCCCATGGTATCGGCAACGTAAACGTCGATGGCCGCCGTCGGCAACTCCTCGCGCGACCGCAAGCCAGCATGCAGACCGGAAGCAGCGATCATGCGGGCGATCGTCTCGCCGCGACCGGGATGGCGCGGCACGATCACCGTCAACAGCGAAGGAAAAAATCCGACCAGAGTGCGATGGGTCCCAAGCAGGATTTCCTCTTCGCCAGGATGGGTCGAGGCCGCCACGACGATCGGGCGACCGCGCGTGACCGACGTCAGGCGTTCCAGCCTGGTGAAATCGGCCGGAGGCGCCGGGACATCCAGCTTCAGATTGCCTGTGACGACGACGTTGCGGCTGCCCAGCGCCGCAAAGCGCTCCGCGTCGACCCGCGATTGGGCCAGACAGACGTCGAATCGGGAAAGCAGAGCCGAGATCGTGCCGCTCACCCTGCGCCAGCGCGGAAACGAACGATGCGACATCCGGCCGTTGATCAGAACCATCGGCAGGCGCCGCGCCGCGCTCGACAGGATCAGGTTCGGCCACAGATCGGATTCGATGAAAAGCGCCAGAGACGGCCGCCAATGATCAAGAAACCGCGCGACATAGCGTGGAGAATCGTAAGGTACATATTGATGAATGATGTCGGCGGGAAATCGCTTGGCCACGATCGCCGCCGAGGTAACGGTGCCCGAGGTTAGCAGAATGCGGACGTTGAGCGCGCGCAATCTCTCGATCAGCGCCGCCGCTGCCAGCACTTCGCCGACGCTCGCGCCGTGGATCCATACCAGCGGCCCATGCGGGCGAACGTCACCGCTCATGCCGCGGCGCTCGCCGACCCGCTCCGGATCCTCCTTGCCCTGCCTCAGCCGACGCTTGATCAACGCCGGCGCCAAAGGGGCCACCGCCGCCGACAGCCGCTGATAGACACGCAAGGTCATCGGCAGCGAGCTAGCCATGGCCCGCCTCTTGCACGCGGCCCACCTGCGCATAGGCGCGCTTCGTCGCCTCGTTCAACGTCGCTTCCAGGCGCGCACGAAGCTGTTCCATCGCCGCGGCATCTGCATCGGGTGGAACCATGATAATTTCGCCTCCCACCAGTGCCCCTCGCCCGAATGGCAGATTGATCGTGGTTCGGTCCCAGTTCTTCAGGCGCCAATAGCGGCTGGTCGCCATCGCGAACGGCATGATCGGCCGTCCGGATTCGCGCGCCAGCATGATGATGCCGAGACCAGCTATTCGCGAGCGCTTGGGCACGTCGGCGGTCAGCGCGACGTTATAACCTTGTTCGAGCGTGCGCACCATCTCCTTGAACGCGCCGACGCCGCCTTTGCGGTGAAACGCCGAGCCGTGATCCCCGGAGCCGCGGATCGTACCGATCCCGAGCCGTTCGGCCGCAATTGCATTGAATTCACCATCACGATGTCGCGAGACGAGCACCTTGACGCGGTGGATATCCTTGGTCTTGATGAAGGGGGTGAGGAAATGCTGACCGTGCCAGAACGCGAAGATCGCCGGCATCTGTGGCTCGACGATTTCGTAGACCTCGGGCGGGTCGAAGGTGAAGCTGTTGGTCGACCAGACCAGCCGCAGGAACCCGGCCGTGAGCCCACCCACAGCACGCTGCAGCCAGCCGCTGCGCAGAACATTGCGGACCAGCCTTTTCAACGGGCGGGCTTTGTGTCTTGACCTGGATCGAGCAGCCGATGCAGGTGGACGATGAAATATCGCATATGCGCGTTGTCCACTGTCTGCTGCGCCTTCGCCTTCCAGGCCGTGTAAGCGGTAGCGTAATTCGGGAAAAGACCGACGATTTCTACCTGGGAGAGATCCCTGAACGTGTTGTACTCAAGGTCGGCCAGCTCGCCTCCGAGCACAAGATGGAGCAGTTGCTTTGGCGCACTATCCGGCATGACTTTTCTTCCCAATGCGTGGCTGTTGAGCAAGATTTCCGGCCCGCATCAAGCCCACGTTCGACTCGAATCACCTCCACCAGGGTGCATTTGAAACATGATTCTTCCGGAAACCCGCTTTTCCGGGTCATGTCTCAGGAGCGTCTGCGAAAATTCTCGACCATGAATGCATGACGATCGCGCCCCGCCGCCATCAGCATCCCGTGCGTCACCTCGCGGCGGTTATATTGGATGGCTTCCCCCGATAGCGACGTCATTTTGCCGTTCGCTTCCTGCACGATCAAATCGGCCGCGGCAAGATCCCAGTCCCGGCTTTGACCGCCCGCGAAGGCTACGTCAAGCCTGCCGTGCGCGACCCGGCACAACCGGAGCGCCAACGACGCGATTCGCGGATGGGGAGAAATTTCGCCGGATGAGCGGACAAGCCGTTCAACCAGCGGTTTGGGACCGGTGACGCGGGAGATGTCGATTGCAGTACCGGACGTCGCATCCACCGGCGTGCCGTTCAGCAGCGTGCCCCGGCCTTGCTCGGCAAAAAAGAATTCATCGCTGGCGGGCGCAAACACCGCTGCCAACAGCGGCCGCGTGCCTTCGACCAGTGCCACGCTGATGCACCAATCCTCGCGACCGGCGAGATAGCCGCGGGTGCCGTCGATCGGATCGACGATCCAGACGCGCTGCTTGTCGAGACGTAGTTCGTCGTCGACGCTCTCTTCCGACAGCCAACCATAATTAGGCGTCGCGGATCGCAGCCTGCCGGAAATCAACTCGTTGACGGCGATGTCGGCCTCGGAGACGGGCGACGAAGCGCCCTTGGTCCAATTCTTCAGTTCGGTCCGGAACAAGGACAGCGCCAGTGCGCCGGCTTCCCGCACCGTGTCCCTCAACAGAAGGGCGTCCTGCGTCGGTTCGTTGCTTGTTGCAATCGCGGCGCTCACGCCGTGGGAACTAGCGTCCGCCAAGCGTCAATCCTTCGATTCGCAACGTCGGCGCATTGACGCCATAGCGAAACTCCAGATCATTGGCCGGCATCAGCGATTTGAAAATATCGAAAAGGTGACCTGCGATCGTCACCTCGCTCACGGGATAGGCGATCTTGCCATTCTCGATCCAGAAACCGGAGGCGCCGCGACTGTAGTCGCCCGTCACGCCGTTGACGCCGGAGCCGATGAGGTCGGTCACATAGAAACCCTGGCGGATGTCGGAAATCAGCTCGGTCGGGGAAGGTTCGCCGGCTTCGAGATGAAGGTTGTAGGCTCCCGGCGATGGCGAGGAGGACACGCCGCGGTGAGCGTGACCGGTCGTGGTCATTCCGAGCTCGCGCGCGGTTGCACAATCCAATAGCCACGAGGTGAGAACGCCTTCATCGACGATCGCAAGCTCCCTGACCTTGACGCCCTCGGCGTCGAACGGCTGCGAGCGCAGTCCTCGCCGCCGCAACGGGTCGTCGATGATGCGGATGTTCCTTGCGAACAGCTGCTGGCCGAGCCGATCCTTGAGAAAGCTCGTCTTGCGCGCGATCGAGGCGCCATTGATCGCCCCGACCAGGTGGCCGACCAGCGAGCCGGACACACGCGGGTCGAACACGACCGGCACCTTGCAGGTCTCGACCTTGCGCGGATTGGCACGCGCGACAGTGCGCTCGCCGGCGGTGCGGCCGACGCTTTCGGGCGAGGCGAGATCTACGGAATGCGGCGCGGAGGTGAAATCGTAATCGCGCTCCATGGCAGTGCCTTCGCCGGATATGGCGGTCACCGAGATGCCCTGGCTCGAGCGCAGGTAGGAACCGTGAAAGCCGGTGCTGGTCACAAGCACCATGCCCCCGATTCCGGTCGATGCCGATGCACCGCCGGATTTGGTCACGCCCTTGACGGCGATCGCGGCGGCTTCGGCCTCGAGCGCGCGGCGTTCGAGTTCCGCCGTCGTTGGAACACCGGAATCGAGCAGATCGAGATCGGGGATTTCGCGCGCCAGCAACGAGGCATCGGCAAGACCGACATATTTGTCTTCAGGCGCGACGCGCGCCATTGCCACCGCTCGCTCGGCAAGCCTTGCCACGCCATCGCCGCCGACGTCGTTGGTCGAAACCACCGCCTGGCGCCGGCCCACAAGCACGCGCAGCCCGACGTCATCGCCTTCAGAGCGCTCGGACTCCTCGACGCGCCCGTCGCGCACCTCGACGCCCTGCGACACACCGCGCACGGCGACCGCGTCCGCGGCATCGGCGCCAGCCCGCTTTGCAGCCTCGACGAGACGCTGAGCCAGCGTGCTCAAGGCGGATTGATCGAAAAGATCTGAGTTGTGGGCCTTCGGCGAAAGGGACGATGCGGCCATTGGTGAAGAGATCACGAACAAAATCCCGGAGAATCAACAAGGAACGAAAGAGGACTCGAATACACGCCGCCAAACCACCAGATGTGCCCGATTCTCGGGGATTTCAAGCATTTTGGGGCTACAAAACCATAGAATTTTCAGAAGCCGTGCAAGGTCTCGTCAATCATGCGGGCCAAGGTGTTGTCAATCATGCTGATGAATGCCGGGCCGGTGACAACGGATTAACCAGCCTTTTTAAGCGGATTCGGACGCGGCTCTGGCAAGCTCCTGCGATCGACCGGGGAACATAATCCTGGCGTGGAGACAAGGCCGTGAGGCGTCAAGCAAAAAGCGGGGTAAACTCCGCAGGGTCGAGCCGTGCATTGCGGCTCGACCCTCTCTCTTTGCCAGTCAGCTTCGATGCGCACGACGTTCGCGCGGACGGCGGCATACGCAACGTGGAACTCCACCGCGAACGTGTCGTGCTGCGCCGTGCCGTGCAAGGCATGCGAATGGCGATCCAGGTTCGCGTCAGCGATTTCCGCGGCATTGCGCTTCGCGGCATCGACGATGCCCAGATGCTGGCGCTGGTTCACCGCGATCCATCCCTGACGGTCCCGCTGTGCGTGAGTTCGGACCGCGACGAGATTGCGGCGGCATGGCAGGTGTGGAGCGACATCTTCGCGCTGCCGCAACTGCCGGAAGACAAGCCTTGCGAGCCGGCGGCGCGACGGCGGCGGCGCAACGCGATCTGCTCACGGCGTCCAAAATTCCTGATGCGCCGGCGCGGCGGCGGCCCGCTCGATGCGTCCGATGTGCATCGCGGCGAGCGCGAAATCAGCGCGCGAAACTAACCGTCCTGTTTCTTCAGCTTGCGCCGGTCCATGCGTTCACCAGCAGCCCCGCGAACAGCAATAGGCCGGCGTCGCGATTGGACTTGAAGACGCGCAAGCACAGCGCTGCATCGTCGATCTTCAGGCGAGCGATCTGCCAAGCAAGATGCGCGGCAAACGCGACAAGTCCGAGCCACGCCGGCAAGCCGCCGCCGACAAGCCAGATCGCACACCCGATCAAAGCCACCGCCACCCCATAGAATGCGACGAGCGCCTGATGGGTGCGCCGGCCGAAAAGGCGCGCGGTCGATTTGACGCCGATCAGCGCGTCATCTTCGGCGTCCTGGTGCGCGTAGATGGTGTCGTAGCCGATCACCCAGGCGATTGATCCGGCATAGAGAACAAATGCGGCAGCGTCGAGCCGTCCGAGAATGACGGCAAATCCCATCAGCGCGCCCCACGAAAACGCCAGGCCGAGCACGACCTGCGGCCACCAGGTGATGCGCTTCATGAAGGGATAGACTGCGACAATGACGAGCGAGGCGATACCGGTCGCCACCGCAAAGCGATTGAATTGCAACAGTACCGCCAGGCCGATCAACGCCTGCCCGATCAGAAAGCCGAAAGCTTGCGGCACGCTCACCTGTCCCGCCGGGATTGGCCGCGAGCGCGTGCGTTCGACCATGGCGTCGAGATCGCGATCGGTGATGTCGTTCCACGTGCAGCCGGCCCCGCGCATGGCGAAGGCGCCGACGAAGAACAGCGCGATGACGAGGGGTAGCCGGCTCAAATCATGGGCGAGCCCGGCGGCAAGCGCCGACGACCACCAGCACGGTAACAGCAGCAACCAGGACCCGATCGGCCTGTCGAGACGGGCGAGCCGCAAATAGGGCCGCGACCATGGCGGCGCCAGCGTATCCACCCAGTTGCCGGTCGCGTCTGCAACGCGGGCCGCAGCCTCGGTCATTTGGGCGCATCGTCCTCTTTGCGAAGTTGCCCCGCCTCGGCGGCGCGGCTCATCTTTGCAAGGCGTTGCCGTTGAGCGTATCGAAAGTACCGCCCTTCTTCGCGGCAGCCACTTCGGGAAGCGCCGTTGAAGAACCCAGCAAGTCGCTCAGGGTCGGACCCGAGGGTCCCTTTTGCATCTGCGCCGCTGCGGCACAGACTTTCTTCTGCAAATTCTCGGTGCCCTGATGGCCGCGCCTGAGCTGCTCGCCGATCTGCGGCGGAATTCCGCATCTCGCCGCGTTTGCTTCGACGTATTTCAGCATCTTGACTTCGGCCTGGGCAAAGTTGCCGATCAACTTGCAAGCCTCGTCGGGGGTCGCATGTCTGTCGCTGGCTGTCTTGATCAACTTGCCGCGCTTTTCCGCCTCTTCGCGCATCGGCAGGAATTGCTTCATGCATTCATCGGCGGCACCGGTCTGCGTCGGGGGAGCCGCGAAAGGCGACGGCCCGAACGGCGCACCACCGGCACCTGCGGGCGGAAAGGCACTGGTGGGCGGTGCAGCGGCAACGGCGGGCGGAGCTCCGTTCACAGGCGGAAACGGCGAAGCGCCGGTCTGCCCCGGCAGCGGCGCTGGAAATGCACCTTGCGCCAAGCTCTGTCCGGCATGGAGCGTAACGATCGCCGCGGTAAGCGGCACGATGAGGCGGCGGATCATCAAAGCTGTTCCCTCAGGCAAGGTCTTGATGCGTCTTCCCGACAGAAGAGCGACTCCGATAGGTCATTTTACGATTGCAGCCGGCCCTTAACAACCCGTGGAATTTGGCAACAGCGCGGCGTTGAGCAGGCCCGAATGGCCGATAATCGCGCATTTTCTCATCCTTTGGGCTAAAAGGCCCGCGGATTGGAACATTGACGATGCCGCAAATCGATTTTCGCAGGCCGCGCTTATTCGTCGCGGGCGCCCTCGCGCCGGACCTGACTGTCACGCTCACGCGCGAGCAAAGCAACTATCTCGGTAACGTGCTGCGGCTCGCCGCCGGCGAGACCATCCTGGTGTTCAACGGGCGCGACGGCGAATGGGAAGCTTCGATCTCGGGGCGCAAACGGCCCGACAGCCTTGCCATCATGGCCAGCACCCGGCCGCAGGATCGCTTGGCAGATCTCGCTTACGTCTTCGCGCCGCTCAAGCATGCCCGGCTCGATTACATGGTGCAGAAGGCCGTCGAAATGGGAGCTTCCTTGCTGCAGCCGGTTCTGACGCGTTTCACGCAAGTTTCGAGGGTCAACGGCGATCGGATGCGAGCCAACGTCATCGAGGCGGCCGAACAATGCGGCATCCTCAGCATCGCCGACGTTGCAGAGCCTCTGCCGTTCGACCGCTATCTGGCGGTGCGCAACCCCGGTCGCCTTCTGATCTTCTGTGACGAGGCCGCGGAGGTCACGGACCCGTTGCAGGCGCTGGGAGGCAGGCAAGGTACGGCCGACGGGATCGATGTCGTGGTCGGGCCCGAAGGTGGATTTGCCGAGGAAGAGCGCACCCTGTTGCTGCAGCAGCCACGGACGTTACGGCTTTCGCTCGGACCGCGAGTCCTCCGCGCGGACACCGCCGCGGTCGCGGCCCTTGCCGTGGTCCAGGCCGTTTTGGGTGATTGGGCCGCCCGCGGCGCCGGCGAATAAGAGCGGGCTCTGTCCGCTCGGCCGCCTTGGCGGCGGCTGTCTTGACACGAATTTCCTGGCGCGACTGGTTATTAAGACACTTGGCCGATGGCGGTCGAAACCCCGCCTCAGGCGTGCTAAGGGCTGCGGCCGGCTTGGGCGAAAAAGGTATTTTTGCGCCGGGGTCAAGACCAGATCACCCAAGAAGATACTTTTAATCAATGACTTACACATATTCTCAGGCTAAGAAGCCTTAAAGCGTGAGAACCCATTTTCGGGGATTTGGACTGTGAGATGACCGTGACCGCCGCCCATCGTGCGACCGGATCCGCCGCCTGGGCGGACGCGCTGCTGTTGTCGTTCGCCAAGGCCGGTTACACCCTGGCCGAGCCGGCGATTCTGCAGCCCGCCGAACCTTTTCTCGATCTGTCGGGCGAGGACATCCGCAAAAGTCTCTATCTGACCACGGACGCCAGCGGCGAGGAGCTGTGCTTGCGGCCCGACCTGACGATTCCGGTCGCGCGCGACTATCTCGCCTCCCCCAAGGCCGGCAAGCCCGCGGGCTTCAGCTATCTCGGTCCCGTCTTCCGCTATCGGGGCGGTCAGCCAAGCGAATTTCTGCAGGCGGGCATCGAATCGTTCGGCCGGCTCGATCGCGCGGCGGCGGATGCGGAAATGCTGGCACTGGCACTTCAAGCCACCAGCGCGTTCGGCGTGAACGATGTCGAAATTCGCACCGGCGACGTGGCCCTGTTCACGTCCCTGATCGATGCGCTCGACCTTTATCCGGTCTGGCGTCGCCGGCTGATCAAGGATTTCAACCGCAAGATCAGCCTGGAGCAGGATCTGGAGCGGCTCGCGCTCGCAACCGCATCGACCCGCAACGAATATGAGGGCGTGCTTGCGGCGCTCGCCGGCTCCGATCGCAAGGCGGCACTGGCGCTGGTGACCGATTTGATGTCGATTGCCGGCACGACCAATGTCGGCGGGCGCACGGTTGCGGAGATCGCCGACCGCTTCCTCGAACAGTCGACGCTCAAAGGCGGCGCGTTGCCGCGCGATGCGCTCGAACTGATCAAGCGTTTTCTTGCGATCTCGGGCGATCCCAACGATGCGATCTCGCGGTTGCGGGCGCTTGCTGCCGATGCCAGGCTCGACATCACCGCCGCGATCGACGCGTTCGAAAGCCGTGTCGGCTTGATGGCCGCGCGCGGCGTCGACGTCGGATCGACGCGCTTCTCCACCTCGTTCGGCCGCGGCCTCGACTATTATACGGGTTTCGAGTTCGAACTGCATGCCAGGGAAAGCGGCATCGAGCCGCTGGTGGCGGGCGGACGCTATGACGGGCTGATGACCCGGCTCGGCTCCAGAACGCCGATCCCGGCTGTCGGATTTTCGGTCTGGGTGGAGACCCTGACGCGGCTCGGCGGCAAGTCTTCCGCCAAACGCAGCGGCGGGAGCGCGTCATGACAACGCCTTTCGTACTCGCGGTTCCCTCAAAGGGCCGGTTGCAGGAAAACGCCGAAGCGTTCTTCACGCGCGCCGGGCTTGCGCTGACCAAACCGCGCGGCGCACGCGAATATCGCGGCTCGATCTTTGGGCACGACAATGTCGAGATCGCCTACCTCTCGGCAAGCGAGATCGCATCCCAGCTCGCGCGTGGTGCCATCCATCTCGGCGTCACCGGCGAGGATCTGGTGCGCGAGAGCATCGTCGATGCCGACCGGCGGGTGCTGTTGATCGACAATCTCGGATTTGGCAGTGCCAATGTCGTGGTCGCGGTTCCGCAAGCGTGGATCGACGTCCGAACCATGGCCGATCTCGACGACGTCACCACCGGCTTCCGCGCACAACATAACCGACGAATGCGGGTGGCAACCAAGTACATCAACCTGACACGAACGTTCTTTGCCTCGCACGGCATCGTCGACTACCGCATCGTCGAAAGCGCGGGCGCCACCGAAGGCGCGCCGGCGGCAGGCACCGCGGAGATGATCGTCGATATCACGACCACGGGGGCGACGCTCGCCGCCAACGGCTTGAAGGTGCTCGACGACGGCGTGATCCTGCGCAGTCACGCCAATCTTGTCGCCTCGCGCGATGCCGACTGGTCGAACGAGGCGCGGGACACCGCACGCGTCATTCTGGACCATATCGCCGCCCGCGCCCGCGCCAGCAAATACCGGGAAGTCCGCACCCGCTTCGCAGGTTGCGACGCGGCGCTGCTTTCCGAGGCCCAAAAGCGCTTCGGCGTAGTGTCACCATTCGGCGGCCCGACCTCCTCAGGCATGGTGACATTGCACTGTCCGCCGGCGCAACTTTACGCGCTCGGCAGCTTCCTGAGGGATCGCGGCGCGGAGACGGTGTCGGTGGCGTCGCTGGACTACGTGCTTGACCGCGAAAATCCGCTGTTTGCCAGGCTGGAGGCGTTCCTGCGGCGCTAAGGTGAAGCCTCGCAGCGGCAGTGGATGTGCTTTGACATTCGCTGCCGCAAAACTGGCTGCCGGGACGGGATGCGAATGTTGCAATCGAACCGCTCGCTCGTGGCGACATTCGACCTCGATTGTCATATGTTGCTCATCCGGATGGTTGGAACCTGATCGATGATGCTGGGTACGGACGTTTCGAGCCTGTCGACGACCGCGGCAAACGCCGCGGCACAAGGGCTGTCGATTGTCGTGCCCCTTTACAACGAGGCAGCCGGGCTTGCTTCGCTGCATCAGCGGCTTTGCGGCCTGGCGCGCACACTCCGAGACCGTTATCGCCTCGCCAGCGAGGTCGTCTATGTCGACGACGGCAGTGCGGATGCGACGTTAGCCATCGCGCGCGGACTTGCCCCTGATGCACTGGATATCCAGGTGGTGGCGCTATCGCGGAATTTCGGCAAGGAAGCGGCGCTGATGGCGGGATTGGATCATGCCAGGCGCGGTGCCGTGCTGTTCATGGATGGCGACGGTCAGCATCCGCCGGCCCTGGTCGAGCAGCTTGTCGGTCACTGGATCAATGACGGCTACGACGTGGTCTATACCGCCAAGGCCCATCGCGACAACGAACCACTGCTGCGGCGGCTCGCCGTGCGCGGCTTCTATTCGCTTATCAATTGGGGCGCACGGCAGAAGATCCCCGAGGATGCCGGCGATTTTCGTTTGCTGTCGCCGCGCGCAGCCGCGGCATTGCGGCAGCTTCCCGAGCGCAATCGTTTCTTCAAGGGCCTTGCAAGCTGGATCGGCTTCCGCCAGATCCGCGTCGACTATGAACCCGCGCCGCGTGCGCACGGTATCACCACCTTCAGCGCGAGCCGGCTGGTCGGTCTTTCGATTGAAGGCCTGACCTCCTTCTCGGTCGCACCGCTGCGTTTTGCGAGCCTGCTCGGCGTATTGCTCGCCACCGTAGCCTTTCTGTTCGGGCTTTCGATCCTTTGGGAAACCTGGACGACCGGCAAATCGGTCCCCGGCTATCCCTCGCTCGTTGTTGGCCTGATGACCATTGGCGGCGTGCAACTGATCATGATCGGCATCGTCGGGGAGTATATTGGCAAGATCCTTTCAGAGCTGAAGGCACGTCCGATCTATTTCATCGCCGAGCACAGCGAGAAACGAGCCGAGGCGAACGCCGATGCTGCGCCCGGCGAGCGGACCGCGGCCGAATGAACGACGCCCGCCTCTAAATGGCAGCGAACGTAACAAGCATCTGGCTGTGTGCCGACGACTACGGAATCAGCCCGGGCGTCAACCGTGCGATCCGCGATCTGATCGAGCGCGGCCGTCTCAATGCAACCTCGGCAATTGTGGTCGGTCCCGCCATCGGCCGCGACGAGGCGAGCGCGTTGAAGGCAGCGGCCGCAAGCAGCCCGCGCTGCGCCATCGGATTGCATGCGACGCTTACAGCGCCGTTTCGGCCTTTGACCATGCATTTCCGGCCGATCGACGGCGGTATGTTCTTGGCCTTTCCGCAACTGCTGCGCGCGGGCCTGACGGGAAGGCTTGATCCCGAACTCATCCGCACCGAACTTCTGGTGCAATTGGCGAGCTTCGGCGACCTGTTCGGCCGCGCACCGGATTTCGTTGACGGCCACCAGCACGCTCAGCTTTTTCCAGGCGTGCGCGATGCCTTTCTTGCGGCGGTGAAACAAGCGGCGCCGAAGGCCTGGGTTCGCCAGTGCGGCCGCAATCGACCGTTCCTTGAGCGCCTTCGCGCGCCCAAGGCGTTGTTTCTCGACCTGTTGAGCACGCAATTCCGCCGCCGCGCCGCGCGCGCCGAGGTCGCGTTCAACCCGAGCTTCGCGGGAGCCTATGATTTTTCCGCAGAGCCCGATTTCGCGGCGCTGATGCAACGATTTCTTCAAGGCGTATCCGAGGGCGGCGTGATCATGTGTCATCCGGGTTTGGTGGATGACGTCCTGATCAGCCTCGATCCGCTGACGGTGCAGCGCGAACGCGAATACGCCTTTCTCGGCGGCGAGCAATTTCCATCCTTGCTGGCAGCGAACAAAATAACGCTGGGCTAAAGTCTTTGCGGGAATGGAGGCGCATTTTCTTGCCTTCGATCAATCATTTGCATCCCGTTCAGGCCGACCGGCGATGGATCCTTGCCCCTGCCCAAATTTAATTTCCGCACCACTACTGGTGTTGAAAACGGCGCATACATTTGAGCCCACGCTCGGCCCAAGCGAGGGAGAAGCTCCATGACACCGCAAGAACGCCAATTGGTTGACGACCTGTTCGACCGGCTTTCGAAAATGGAAAGCGCGCCGCGCGATCCGCAGGCCACCGCCGCAATCGCGGAAGGTCTGCGCAGGGCACCCAGCGCGGTTTACGCGCTGGTGCAAACAGTTCTGGTCCAGGATGAAGCGCTCCGGCGCGCCGACGACCGCATCCAGGAACTGGAGGCGTCAGACGCGCCCCGACAGGAACAGGGCGGCGGATTCCTCGACACCATGCGCGGCGCGCTATTCGGACAAAATCAGCAGCGCGGCTCGGTGCCGAATGTGCGGCCGCCTGAAGTCAGCGACCGTCCGGTCTGGAACAGCGGTCAGGCCATGCAGCAGACGGGATATCCGGGTCGCTACGATCAGCCTCCTTACGGGCAGGCTTACGGCGGTGCGCAGCCCGGCGCGGGCGGCGGCTCGTTCCTGGGCACGGCGGCTGCGACCGCGGCCGGCATGGTCGGCGGTTCGCTCTTGCTCAACAGCATCCGATCCATGATGGGAGGCAACCGCCAGGGCTTTGGCGATGCTGGCACGATGACCGACCGGGGTTCTTCGGGACAAACTCCATGGGCCGATCAATCCGGAAGCGGCCTTGCGCGGGACGCCGGGATCAACGACGTCGGCTCGTCGAACGAACGGCACGACGACAAATCGCACGCAGGCTTGTTCGACACTGCCTCGATGGATGAGAATCACGACGACATGGACGTCGACCCGGACGATTTCGATGGCGGCGATTTTGGCGGCGGCGACGGCGACTACGCCTGACAGTGATTTTCTCGCGCAAAAAGAACGGCCGCCAGGATCTGGCGGCCGTTCTTTTCGACGGGACGGCCAGTCAGATGACGATCACCCTGGTGCCGACGTTGACGCGGCCGTAGAGGTCGATCACGTCCTCATTGCGCATCCTGATACAGCCCGACGATACATTGGTGCCGATCGTCCAGGGCTCGTTGGAGCCGTGAATGCGATAGAGCGAGGAGCCCAGGTACATCGCGCGCGCACCGAGCGGGTTTTGCGGGCCGCCCTCCATGTGTCGCGGCAGGTCCGGCCGCCGCGCCAGCATTTCGGCCGGCGGCGTCCAATCCGGCCATTCCCTCTTGGCGGAAATTTGCTTGACGCCCGACCAGGTGAAACCGGGGCGACCAACGCCGATGCCGTAACGCATCGCTGTGCCATTGTCCTGCACCAGGTAGAGAAACTTGTTGGGCGTATCGACGACAATCGTGCCGGGACTTTCCTTGCCGCGATATTCGACGATCCGTTTCTCGTATCTTGGATCGAATGCGGGATGTGCAGGCTCGCCAAGATATTGGGGGGCATATTGCGGGCC
>Ga0306920_100002952_pt1 | contig 21521 bp, 23 predicted proteins | sample flu12Cox44000170_FD_204666 | JGI IMG/M metagenome (GOLD analysis project Ga0306920, IMG submission 204666) | Lab enrichment of tropical soil microbial communities from Luquillo Experimental Forest, Puerto Rico - flux4day.12C.oxic.44.000.170 (v2)... | ecosystem: Environmental > Terrestrial >...
GACGAATCTTCGCAACTACTTTCTGTTTTACAATCACGAGCGGGGTCATCAGGCCTTGGGCTATCAGACGCCGGCGGCGATCTACTTCGGCAAGCGGAAGGCCGCCCCACGAAGCGAAAAAAGGAGAGTGCTACAGGTCGACCGACGGAGCGATCGTCGTTCCTAGGCGATCCTGGCGCAAACTTTTCTTGTGGAAAACGTCCAGAAAGAAAAAAGGAGCAAAAAAGAAAGAAAAACCAAGGCGGCGATGCACCTTAAGAAGGACGATTTCCTGTCCGAAGAATGGGGAGCACGTCATGAATGCGTGGCGACCAGACAGCTCGCCTTGCGATGGTACCTCTGCTCTGGCGGATGCTTGGATGTCGGTCTGGATGTCAATGAGCGGCAGGGGGTGCATCGATGGAAAGACTGATCCAGCGTCTTTGCGATTCCCAAGGTTTAGCAACACTGGTTGGCAAGGCCCCGGCTTTTTTGGAAGCGATCAGGAAGCTTCCTGTGGTGGCCAAGAGTGACGCTACGGTCTTGATCAAGGGGGAGACCGGTACCGGGAAAGAACTGGTGGCCAGGGCAATTCACTATCTGAGCGATCGGGCTTCGCATCCCTTTGTGCCGGTCAACTGCGGCTCCCTGCCGGATACCCTGCTGGAAGATGACCTGTTCGGACACGAGCGGGGTGCCTTTACTGGTGCCCTCGTGCGGAGGAAGGGTCTCATTGTCCAGGCCGAGAGGGGCACCTTGTTTCTCGATGAAGTGGATACTCTCCCGGCTAAGGGGCAGATCGACCTGCTTCGTGTACTGCAGGACAGGAGATTTCGCACGCTCGGGTGTAGCGTTGAGCAGGAAACGGATGTGCGGATCGTGGCTGCCACTAATGCCCCGCTCGAACTGCTCATTCAGTCCGGGAGCTTCAGGGCGGACCTGTATTACCGACTCTCTGTTTTCTCCATATTCCTGCCTGTACTTCGCGATCGCAAAGAGGATGTTCTGCTGCTAGCAGCCCATTTTCTCGAGAAGCATGCTCCCGCTGGCAAGGCGAACTTGAAACTCGCTCCTGGAGCCCGGGCAGCGTTGCTCTCCTACGACTGGCCGGGCAACGTTCGAGAACTTGAAAACGCCATCATTCGGGGCATACATCTTAGTCAGACTGATTCGATCGAAGACGATGACCTAGGTTTGCTCTCCAGGGATGCAAGTCCACTTGTTACTTCCTCGTGTGCCCCTGCCGAGCTGCGGCCCCTTGGGATTATCAAACGAGAGGTTATTCAGGCATTTGAGAAGGACTATCTTACTCGTCTGATGTCGCTACATCAGGGTAACGTCAGCCGAGCTGCCCGCACGGCAGGAAAAGAGCGGCGTAATCTCGGCAAGCTCCTGAAGAAGCATCGACTTGATCCCAGGCTATTCCGTCATGCCGCTGAGTCACCGCGATGAACAACGCCCTAAAGGCCGGCAACCGCTCGGGCGATAACTGTCATTAAGATAAGCCACTGGTTCGAGTCCGCCGTGAAAAGGCGCTGGTCCACAGCGGTTGCAAGCCTCGCCCGGGGAACTGGTTCGCTCCGTCCAATAGCAACCGAAGCAGCACGGACGTAAACGAAGCTGCTGGAGCCTTCGGTGTAAAAGGGGTCGCATGGGACTGACTGAGTTAGGGGCTGTGACTGAGTAAACATCGGGCAGGCCTCGAAACGACTGATGAAGGGGCTGACCCGCCTTGAATCCGGGGAAGGCCGATGACGGTGGGACAGTACGAGCGGACAGGTTCCATCGGACCTCCCAGGGTAGTGGCAACGGCATGCTAGCCAATCCGCCACCACATCCGCGAACAAGAAGGAGCGGATGGAAGAGGCGGAGCCTTTTGACTTCGTGAACTAAGACGCGCTTCAGCGCGACGCCTAAACCAAAGATGTGCCCGCCTCTCAGGCGGCCCACTCCTCAAGCCACCCGCTTGCGGGTGGTATCTGACTACCCGCGTCCCGGGGCAAGAAATACCCACAACCTAAGTACCAGATTCTTAGTCACGGGTTGGGCCAATTGACCCGGGGCATGCGCGTACTCCTTGACCCGTCTTCCGGCCGACTCATCCCCGGACAACGTTACAAGCTTTTTTGTACGAGTCATATGCAGTTGCTACCGGGCTTGGCCTTCCAATTGCGCGTGAATATTCCACTCAGGGGAAACCGAAGGTTGATGGGCTTATCGAGCGAACAGAGTGAGGCGGGGCGACATGAAAAGGAGTTGGCCGAAGCCATCGTGGGTTATCTCAGGGAGCATCCACACGCTATGGACACGCTCGCGGGAATCGCGGAGTGGTGGATCATGCGGCAAAGGATTCGAGTCGATGTCGAAACACTGGGTCGAGCCTTACAGCGGTTAACAGATCAGGGTGTCTTGGAAAAGGTCGGGTCCGGGGAGAGTGCACGCTATCGGCTGAGGGACGACAGGGTTTGAAGGACTCTTAACTCGTCTTCCCACGCCCCGGCTGATTCAGTCTGTTCGGAGGAGAAAGCAATGGGAAGGACACCCATTTCACCCGTTGAGAGCGGGGCTGGCCCGGACATAGGGCACACAAGGCGCCGATATAAAAGTAACTCCATACGGTTCTGCAAGTCAGCGACTGGCTGGCGCTGTTCACGTCGCTTGTGAGGCTTACCATTCGTGGCACGCGAAATGCCAGAGCGACAACATACTGTCGTTAGCAACCTTGGGACCTGCCAAACGATCACTTTCTGCTGTAGCCGCGGCCGGCTTCAGCCTAACACAGTTGGATTCTCAGGAGGCTGCACCGAATAAGGCTAATGGTCGGTGCTACCCTCGCCCGTGGTAACGGCACTTAGGCGAGTTAAGCGATCATCGGTCGAATCGAGAGGAGAACCCTACGCGAAGGGGAGAGAGGGTATGTTTTCGTTTATCAGGCGTTTTTCTGCCAATTGCAGAAGAGCTGTTTCCGCCCCTCTCCCCTGATGGCGAAGTGGAAGGCACGATTATTGATTTTTCCGACTCCGGCTCCCACCCACGAGCATTCGCGGTCGTTGAAGTCGTGAGTAGCCAAACGATGGTTGTCCCAGTCGAAGGCCTAGAGTGGCTTCCGCCCGTAGCGTCCGACGACAGGCTGTGAGATCACACAGCTTCATATTGCGCACTGCGGCAGCACAAGAAGGAGACTTCCATGCCAGAGCTTCTGCATCCAGGAGTGTACGTCCAGGAAATTCCGTCCGCGGTGCGTCCCATCGAGGGGGTCAGCACCTCGACTGCAGCCTTTATTGGTGTTGCGGACAAAGGCCCCGTGCCTGGAACGATTTTGCCTTCAGGACGGATGGCTCAACCCGACATGGTTACGAGCTTCACCGAGTATAGCCGCCATTTCGGTGGTTTTCGTGACGATAGTTTTCTGACCTACGCCGTGCAGGCCTTCTTCCAAAACGGTGGGAGCCGGTTATACATCGTCCGTGTGGTTCCACCCGCTGCGACAAGCCCTCCGTCGAGTCCCCCGACAGCCGGCGCGGCGACGGCGAGTGTTGTGGTGGGTTCTGGGGCGGGAGCTCTTAGCATTTCAGCCGCTAACCAGGGATTGTGGGGTAACAACATCTGGATACAGATCGACCCTAGCTCGGACGGCAACACCACCGATAACTTCAAATTGTCAGTGAAATATGGCAGCACGCAGGCCGAAGCGCAGGGTAACACGGTCGAAAGCTACGATAACGTCACTTATAATTTAAGTCCGACGACACTGCCGGGCTCAATTCATCCGGCGGAGTACGCGCGCACGGCCGTGAACAGCCGGTCCGAATACATTGCCATCACAAGCGACTTTACCAGCCGGCCACCGATCCCGTCCCCACCTCTGACCCAGCTAGAGAACGGCAGTGACGGCGACACCAGCACGGTCGACTTCATCGGCGCTCCCGCCACGAGCAACACCGTAACAGGGACTGGGCTTAACGCCCTGGACAAAATCACCGACGTGAATCTGATCGCCATCCCTGGCGAGGGCGAGGTCGCCACGGTTAATGCCGGTATCGACTACTGCAAGAACGAGCGCCCTCTACAAGACTGCTTTTTTATTGGTGATATGGGCATCGTGGGGACAGGAGGCGTAACAGACGTAGCCCTCGCCCGGCGCGATGATGCCGTGCCAGACGTGCGCACGATTGCAGACGCTCGCGCTTTCGCCACGACTGGCATTGGAGGCGTCTTAATCGATAAAGCGGCAGGAGACTACGGAGCCATTTACTTTCCCTGGGTCTACGCGACCGATCCCATTGGCACGGGCCGAAATCCCAGGATTCTGTTGCCCCCGTCCGGCTTCATGGCTGGCATCTACGCTCGAATTGACAATTCGCGCGGTGTTTTCAAGGCGCCTGCCGGTACAGAGGCGGGCGTGGCCGGCGCACTGGCACCGTTCGTTACCACCAGCGACACTGAGCAGGACCAACTTAACCCCATCATGGTGAATGTGATTCGCACCGTACCGGGGAGTGGCCTGGTCGTGTGGGGAGCGCGCACCATCGGCAGCGACGCCTCCTGGCGTTACATTCCAGTGCGACGCATGGCCATTTTCTTGCGCGTGAGCATCTATTACGGCATCCAGTGGGCGGTGTTCGAACCCAACGATGAACCGCTCTGGGCTAGCCTGCGCCTTAACATCCGGGCGTTCATGCTCACGCAGTTCCGCTCCGGCGCCTTCCAGGGCAGCACGCCAGATGACGCTTTCTTTGTCAAGTGTGACAGTACCACGACCACGCAACAGGACATCGACAACGGCGTGGTGAACATCCTGGTGGGCTTCGCGCCGCTCAAACCGGCAGAGTTCGTTGTGTTGAAGCTGAGCCAGAAGGTGAATCAACCTGCAGTGTAACCAGAAGGAGGAACGGCCGCGATGGCACGCATGACCCCCCAAACAAACCGCTTCGATCCCTATCGTAACTTCCGGTTTAAGGTCAAGTGGGATGGCCAGTACGTAGCTGGTCTGAGCAAGATGGGCGCGCTCAAGCGGACGACCGAGATGGTGGAGTTTCGCGAAGCCGGTGAAAACATCACCAGCCGCAAACTTCCGGGTAAGACCAGTTACGGGGACGTGAGCTTGGAGGCCGGCGTGACTTACGATACGGCCTTCGAGGACTGGGCCAACCTGGTGAATGACTTTGCCAGTCACAGCATCACCAGCCTCGGCGAGTTTCGCAAGAACATCACCGTGGATGTGTTCAACGAGGCTGGCAAGAAAGCCTTGTCGTACAACCTCTACCGTTGCTGGGTATCGGAATACCAGGCGCTTCCCGACCTGGATGCCGGCGCCAATGCTGTGGCCATTACAACCATCAAACTTGTATACGAGTGGTTTGAACGCGATACGGCCGTGACCGAATCTCAGGGACCGGCGCGCATCGGATAATCCATGCTGGCAGGGGCAATTGCCGGACAACACTTTCCTATTACCGGGCGGATTGGTACTTGATGAAAGTACCCGACTAGGCCAGGCTGCGCTGCGGCCCCTGACCGGTCGTGAAGAGGAATGGCTGGCGCAGCACTCTGCAACGCCGAGCGCGTTGGCAGTTACGCGTTTGCTTACCAACTGCCTGGTATGGCTGGATGGCGCTGAGATCACGGGCGACCTGGTTCGGCAGTTGCTGGTGGGCGATCGAGACTATCTCATGTTGCAACTCCGGCGTTTGACGCTTGGCGAGGAGTTCCAGGCGGTCTTTCCTTGCCCTGCTTGCGGCGCCAAGATGGACCTGAACTTCAGAGCCAGCGAGGTTCCCGTCGATAGCCGTCCGCAAACGGCTCGGTCTTATAACCTGAAGCTTCGAGAGCCGCAGCCCTCTGGCCGAACCGCTCGTTTTCGCCTTCCCACGGGCGGCGACCAGGAGGCTTTGTTGGGAATGGATCCGGAAGTTGCCGTCGGGGCACTCATAGACCGCTGCCTGCTCGACGATGGCGGCGAACCGTTGTCACACGGGGAGCGGAGCACCGTGATGGAGGCCATGGAGCAGATGGCGCCGCAGGTCGAACTCGAACTTGATCTGACCTGTCCCGAGTGCAGCCTACCGTTCGTGGCGCCCTTCGATACCACCGCGTTCTTCTTTGACGAAATGAGAATCAATGCTGGCAGGTTGCTCCGCGAGGTGCACACTTTGGCGTTTTATTACCACTGGACCGAGGCCGACATTCTGCGCCTGCGACGCGAGCGCAGGCGAGAATACCTCGCGCTCCTGAGCGAAACATTGCGGCAGGAGTGAACGGTTTGAGAAATGGCGAATTATCTGGAAAGAGTCTTCATGGCCGGAGCTCGGACGAGCGCACAGATGAGACCGGCGACGACAGCGCCACCCCTCATGCCAGGATTAGTCTGGCCCTCCTTGACGCCTCCTAGCAGTCTGGAGCTCGGAGAACAAGTAAATATTCCAGCCGAGTCAACTCCGCCAGAGCTGATGAAGGCATCTTCACCGGGGGACCCTTCGGCAGGCCTGGAGAAGGCAGAGGTGGTGGCGCCGCGCGCCGAAACTGGCGCCGGCCAGACCCTCCTTGCATCGTCCAGGCTGTCTGAAACGAGAGCTAAACCAGGTTCCGGGCGGTGGTTGGGGCGGGGGGAGCAAGCCGGCTTCGAGCCCGGCCTGGTGATTGGGACCCCAAAAGGACTCAGGGCTCACACCACGTTATCCCCGGGGCTATCGAACTGTGAAGTACTCCCGCCGGCGCCAATTAGGCATATGACTTTAGTGCCGGCCGCAGGTGCCGTTTCTCCTGCTTTGTCTCAAACCATCGGACAGTCGCACGAGACTCGTGAGACGCAGGCAGCCGGTGGTGAAGGTTCGGCGGCGGCCTCGGTTCCGGCTTTGAGTCCGCAGAGCGGCTTCGAGCTGACGGCCAGCGAGCTCCACCTTCAGCCAACTGAAAAACTCGAGCGACGCGTCAGAACTTACGAACAGCCGTCGAAGCACGGAAGCTCTTCCGGCCCTGCCAGTCTAGTGCAAACTACGACCGACTTTGGGCAGCCCCACCCGATCATGAGGCAGGCCGGGCCGCTAGCGGAGGAGCACACACTTGACAGAGGCACCCATCTGCAGCTTGCAAGGGGAGCAATGACTTCCGAACCCGATCGGAGCGCAGCGAGCGACCGAGCCAGTCGTGCCTCCGTTCCTGTGCAACCGATGAAGCAAGAGAGTGCTTTCCGGTCAACTGTGAGGCCGGTGCCGGCGGGGCAAGCAGCACGCGCCGGTGCCACTGCCGCCTTAGGGCGCCAAAGCCGAATCACGATCGGTCGGATCGACGTGCAGGTGAACAATCACCCTCCGGTTCCGGCGAACGCACCGCCAAGGCCGTTAGTGGCTTCGCTTCCGTCGGATATTTTGGAGGCGCATTTTCTGAACCGCTTTTGCATGAGGCCCTGAGGCGCGCAGTTCACTACGGAGGCTATGAGCAATACCGCCGTCAAGGACGTTACACGGGCCCTGCAGATGCTGCTTCTGAGCCAGCTCACCAATGTAAGCTCAACCGCAGTGGTGAGCCTTCTTCCTCCCGGGGACGCCTTGCCGACCGGGCTCGGGGTGAATCTGTACCTGTACCGGGTTATGGAAAGTCCGTTCACGAAAAACCGAGATTGGCCGGGTGATCGCGCCACTCCACCTGCACAGGAGCCGGCGCTGGGTCTGCAGCTTTCCTACCTGCTTACACCCTTCGCGCCCGCGCCTGACCCCACGAGCTCGGTAGGCGACGACGCCCATAGCATGCTCGGCGCTGCGATGCTGACTCTGCATGAGAACCCCATCATCAACAGCGTCCATATTCCAGGCTTCGACGCCGACGCAGTTCTGCCCTCCTATCTGCTGAACAGCTACGAGCAGATCAAGATCACCCTGGCGACGACCAGCCTCGATGAGCTATCCAAAATCTGGGCTACGATCAACCAACCGTATCGTCTCTCCGTAGCGTATGAAGTCTCCCTGGTCGAACTCACTCCTACACCTCCGCCGCCCGTAGATGGCGGCATCGTGCTATCAACTGGCGTTAACGTCCTCGCGCTGGGCGCGCCACGCTTGGATGGATTGACCCCAGCGGTAGGCGCACTGGTCCACGTGAACGGTAGCGGTGCGCTCGTGGCTAACCAACTGGCGATCACCGGCGCTGGTTTCAGTTTTCCAGGCCAGGCCCCCACAGTGCTGGTGGGCGGTCAGGCGGTGACGATCAGCAGCACGCCTGCACCGACGGACTCCGCGCTGACCGTTACCCTGCCTAAGGATCTGGATGCCGGCCCCGAAGCCGACGTTGAAGTGACGCTCAACAGCCGCACTAGTACACCGCTGAGTTTTGTTGCCACGCCTTGGCTGGCCAGCCTGACGCCGATTCGCACCCCGCTCGACTCAACGCCGGGCCCGCCCGCGCCCACGCTAGTTTTGAAGGGCCAGGGATTCACTCCGACCCCACAGGCTGTGCGCTTTGATGGGCCGGGCGGCACCACCAATGTGACGTCATTCGCGGGTGGCGTCACCGACCGGCAGGCCACGGTGACCGTTCCCACGACGCTTGCGAACGGCATCTACAACATCCGGATTGTGCTGAGCGGCCCCGGCAGGAACGCATCCAACTCGCGTACTCTGGAAGTCATCCCGCGCCTCGATAGTCCCATCGGAGTCGCCGTCGTGACGGTGTCCGGGAAGCAGGTTCACCGGCTCACTTTGAAAGGGGCGCGCCTGAAGGGTTCCGATGTTCGGTTATTGATAGATGGGGTCGGCTATCAGGCAGGCGCCAACACGAATGCCACTCAGTTGGTTTACACCCTGGGCCGGCTGCTGAGCGCGGGCCCGCATAGCGCAGCGGTGAACGTCGATGGCAGTCTCTCCCATGTCGTCAACGTCGAGGTCTGATCGCGAAATGACTACGACCTGGAACAGGATGGAGTTCAACCAGCTCAGTCTGACTACGGTGCTCGAAGAACTGAGTAGCTTTTTGCAGTAACGTGCCAGGTGGGATGGACATAACCCGCCCGCCGCCCGCAAGAAGTTGTCTCGCGTGTGTTGCCAAGACGAGCGCGCGTTGGCCGCATCGTTGGTGCGGAAAGCCGGTGGGTCAACCGATCAGCACCGGCCACGATGGATCGACCTGTGCCTGACATGAGTGTTGCCAGCAAATCCTCTTCAGAAGCTTCCTGGCACCGGGCCAACTACGAGTGCCTGCTGGCGGCGCTGGATCGCCTGCGCCTACTCGCGCGGCGCCGCGTCCTGTGGCTGCGCCGGTGCTGGGGACAGGATCCCCTGCGCGACTACCGGGGACTCGTCACCAGTGACGCCCAGGCCCAATGGCTGCTCGCCGGTGACGATCGCGGCGAGGAGGTCGCCTTCTGGCGCGAGGACCCCGAGGCCGCACCCCTCACGCAGGCGATTCAGAGCGTGCTCCAGGACTCGGCGGCGCGCACCCAGGAGATGGCCCAAAGAGGCATCGTGACACCGCTCGATGCTCTGGTCAGCCAGTTCGGACTGACGACATTTGAGCGCGACGTTCTTTTGCTTTGCTTGGCGCCCGAGCTCGATACCGGGGTCGAGCGGCTCTATGGGTATATCCAGGATGATGTGACGCGGAAGTTCGTCACGCCCCACTTGGCATTGAGTCTGTGCGGTCAGGATGCCGGCGCGTGGTTATCGCAACGGGACAGCTTTCTGCCCGGAGCTCCGTTGCGGCGCTTCCGCCTAATCACCCTGGAGCCTACGGCGGACGCAATGGCTTTGCGTCCGTTGCGTCTCGACGACCGCATGGTCGACTACCTGCTGGGTGTAAACCGCCTCGACGAACGCGTCGCTACCCTGCTGGTTCCAGTTCCCCCCGCTTTGCTGGCGCCGTCGCAGCGCGTCTGGATCGACCGGTTATGGACATCGATTGAAGCAGGAGCCGGGGACGGAAGCCGCCCAGTCGTTAACCTGATAGGGCCGCCGCGCTCCGGCAAGCAAGCAGCGGCCCGCGCATTGTGCGACCGGGCAGGGCTCGACCTTCGCCGGCTGGACCTTAAGCGACTGCCCGCCGCTGGCCCCGAAAGGCAAGACTTACTGCGTCTCATCGAGCGCGAAGCCCTGTTGCTCCAGTTCGCACTTTATGTGGACGTGGCCGCGCCCGAAGACTCGCCTGAAAGCGCCGCGGCACTGGTTACGCCCGAAGAACTGGATTTCCTCCAGGCCCTACTCATCGTGGGCAGTTCCCAACGATGGCGATCGAAGCATGAGATCCGGTTCGTCCCTCTGCGGAAACCGGACACGCAAACCCAACGGCAGCTCTGGCGGGAAGCTCTGAACGGAGCGGGCGAGCGGGCTACAAGCCAGATCGACGCCCTGGTACAGCAGTTCGACTTGGGGCCCAGTGAAATCGCCCAAGCCGCAGCCTTCACGCGGGCACAGGTCCTCTTGCCGGGCTCCGCTGATTCCGCGCCTGACCTTTGGAGCGTGTGCCGCGACCAGTTCTCACGCGACCTGGAGGAACTGACCCAGCGCACTTGGCCTTGCTACGGCTGGGACGATATCGTCCTGCCGGGAGATTCGTACCGGCAGTTGCAGGAGATCGCCGCCCAGGTAGAGCACCGCTCTCAGGTTTATGAAACCTGGGGCTTCGGCGAGAAACTCAGCCGCGGGCGGGGTATCAGCGCGCTGTTCTCAGGTCCCAGCGGCACGGGTAAGACCATGGCCGCCGAGGTGCTTGCCGCCCACCTGCAGCTGTCTCTTTATCGCATCGATCTAGCCGGCGTCGTTAGCAAGTACATCGGTGAAACGGAAAAGAATCTGCGCCGTGTCTTCGACGCTGCCGAAGAAAGCGGCGCCATCCTGTTCTTCGACGAGGCTGACGCGCTATTCGGCAAGCGGGTGGAGGTCCGCGACGGTCACGACCGCTACTCCAATATCGAGATCAACTACCTGTTGCAGAGAATGGAAGACTATCGCGGGCTGGCCATCCTGGCCACCAACAAGAAGTCCCATCTGGACGAGGCGTTCCGTCGCCGTTTGCGCTTCCTGGTTGAGTTCCCGTTCCCTGATGCCGGGCAGCGCGAGCGCATTTGGGAGAAGTCTTTCCCTTCCGCTGCCGAGACAGGCGGGCTGGATTTCACGTTCCTCGCCCGGCTGGAAATCACCGGCGCGAACATTCACAACATCGCGCTGAACGCGGCTTTTCTGGCAGCGGCCGAGCGGTCGCCCATCCGCATGGACTACGTGGTGCTCGCCTGCCGACGCGAGTACGCCAAGATCGACAAGCTGGTGACAGAGTCAGAGTTCGGGCCTTACTACGCCGTGGTTCGGAAATGAGGGAGTACTTTGTGCGCATCGAAGGCTCAAGGTTGGGAGGTCAGGCGCAGCCCCCACGCTACCGGTCCGGCGCGCGACTGGTGAGCACGGTCGGGAAGTCAGGGAGGCAACTCCGGATCTGCGTCAGGCCGGCTTGTGGTACCGCGCGCTCGGCGTGACGCACACGTCTCAGGATTCGAGATATGAGTGAGATCACAACAGAACGGCTCGATCGCTCCACGCCTCCTTTAATCCCCATGGGGCGGGCTCTGTCAACTGCTGGCCTGCGGCCGGCTGGGCGCGAGTTTGAGGCTCAGGGTTCCCGGAGGCCCGTACCGATTCGGGTGCCCGTTGCCCCCGCCCTTGGGCCAGCGCTCGCGAAATCACCGCGCGATGTGTTGCGGCACGATGTCTCCCGCGGTCTACGCTACACGCATTTGCGGGCCAACCTAAACACCGCGGAGTTGATCCAGATCGCTTCCCTGGCTCAGGCTACCCGCGAGGTCCTGGAGGAACAAAAGCTCATTGCCAGTCAGGAAATCGAGCGCCGCCAGGCGGCAACCGCAGAGCGCCTGTCGAAGGAGTATTCCTCCAAGGGGATGGGAGTCTCCTTTAACCACTCTGACGCTGACAAATACGACCACAGAAGCGAGGTGGTCATCGACTGCGAAAACCGCATTCACCTGTGCAAAGCCGCCTGTTGCAAGCTGCGCTTCGCCCTCTCGCGCCAGGACGTTGAGGAAGGCGTCGTCCGCTGGGATTTCGGCCGTCCTTACCTGATCGCCCAAGGTGCCGATGATTATTGTGTTCACCTCGATCGGGGGCGCAAATGCTGCGCAATTTACGACGCCCGCCCCTGTACCTGCCGCGCTTACGATTGCCGCAAGGACGATCGCATCTGGGTCGATTTCGAACAGAAAATCCCGAACCCGCACCTCAATGATCCTGATTGGCCTCATAACCCGAACGACGCTACGGTGAGCGAAGCGCCCGTAGACCGAGCCGGTCTGCCCTGGGCTACACGGTGCGAAGCCAGTCATCTGAGCCGGCTCCTTCAAGCTCTGGCGGACCGACCTGTCTTCTATCGTTTTCGTTGCTGGTACATATCGGCGTACGGTGCGTTTCTCAGCCTCGGCTTCAGTCTGGGCATTCTGTATTGGATGGCCAGTATCAGTCTTCGTTTCGGACAGCCTCCGCCGCCGTTCTATTTCGTCGCCGCTATTGTGCTAGCCGCCTTTTCAGGATCTCGACTCCTACGGCAGCTCGAGAACCTGGCCGCTGTACGATTCGGCCAAGCTGCCATCGCCACGCGCGGGTACACCTTCTACGGTGGGCTGCTAGGAGGTTTGTTGTGTAGCGCGGCTCTCGCCTGGACCCAACCGCGGGAAGTATTCCTCTATGCGGATTGTGCTCCGGCGGCCCTGGGTCTCGGTTATGCACTTGCCAAGATAGGGTGTCTCGCTTCGGGCTGCTGCATTGGCTGCCCCACGAGAGCCCGATTGGCTGTTCGCTACACTCATGAAATGAGCAAGGCCGTGGCTGTCTACGGGTTGAAGGATGAGCCACTGGCTCCACTACAGCTGTACGAAGCAGTGGTCGGGCTCGGCCTGTTCGCCTCATTCAGTCTGCTGCCTTCGAGCTTTTACGGCCAGGGGCGCGCCATCGGCCTGTTCCTGGTATTTCTCGCCTTGGGCCGCTCGTTGTTGTTGCCATTCCGTTTCCGATTTGCGGATGAGCGAGCCGCCCCCTTGGTCAGCAGCGTGGCTCACTTGGGCTTGGTGGCGGCAGGCGTGCTGTTGCTCGCCCCGCGAGGCCCCTCGACTAAAGTGGTACGGGAAACAACCGTCCCACCGTCGCTCCTGGGGATCATTCTGATTACATGCGCCGTGTCGATGGCGGTCCTTTACCTGTTTGGTGTGCACCGTGCTGAGACTCGGACCGCGACTGGTGTTTCGTGACGTCGCAGGGAGTGCTGGCAGAGATGAGGCGGAGAAATCGCCATGGGTAGATCGCTGTGCGAGGACACGGCTGCAACCGGGCTCCGAGGATACCGGTCGCTATGGACTCGCATCTTAGGGGCTGCCCACGAAGACCGCGGCAGGTCGCGGACAATGATCCCGCGAAGTTCCGATGGCTTGGCCCATTGGGCCGGTCTGTTTGGCAACCATGCTGTCCAGTCGCTGCTTGCACCCCGCAGCACGGGGCCGAAGAGCTGCTCCTGTGGCGGGACGTGCTCCTCCTGCTCGAAGGAAGAGGAAACTTACCCAGGAAGCGACTTCTGGCAGCGAGTGGGTTGCAGTACGAGGCGCGAGACTGTCGCTTTGCTGCACGCAATGAGTCGACCGCCCGGAGAGGAAACCGAAGAGCCGGACGAACAGCTCTTGCCCGGCAGTTGCGGACGTGGGGCATCGTCGCTAATCGAAGAACGCCTCGGAGAACAGCCTGAGCCAGGGCCTCACGCGGGCAGCGCCACGATTGTCTGCAATGGCAGCGGGGGCTACAGGACTAAGCTCGCCGGAAGCTGGGTGGACGAGGGTAATTGGAATAAATGTGGAGTATGGATGTGCGTAGAGCAACACGAGCAGTCGCACGTCAAAGACTGGGAAAAGCGCTTTCCGGACGGCTGCAAGAATGCGGACGGCACGTTCAAGAAAGACGGCACACCGGTTCCTACAGGCGGCGAAGGTTACGACGATTTCCTGCGCCAGTCGGAGTGCCAGGCCTACAAGATCGAACTGGCCTGCGAGCAAAAGCTGCAGGAAACGGCCAGCAAGGATTGCAAGCCAGACATGGACACAATCGTTAAGGATCGGCAAGAGCGGGTGAAGAACTGTGGAGGTGGGTGCTGAAGACCCGTGAGGGAGCATAGACGTGGAGGCGAAAGAGTGGCTTCCGTGGAACTGGTTTCGCAAAAAAAGCCTTGGTCGAACCGCGTTGATCAACGCAGCCACAGCTTATGCGCGGACCCAGGGATACAGTGTGGACAAAGACTACGTGATCACGTCCGCTCGCAAGAGCAACGGGAATTTTTGGGTGCTCTTCGAGGGCAAGAGCAAGCTGCCCGGAGACCACTTTTCGGTCCTAGTGGATGGCAGGACTGGGAAAGTCATTCGCTTGTTTCCAGGCGCCTAGGCGAGACGAAATCTCAAGCTTAAGCAGCTCCTAATGAAGAACTGCTCAGTATGGGCCAGATGGCATGAGAAACGCACGAATCAGTGATAGCGCCGCGGAGCGTGCCTTCAGGGGGATGGCGAGAGGCCCGCAAAGATTACGCCGTTCCGTATCCGCTGCGAGGGAACACACGGCAGAGCTGCCAGATTTCCACGCGGTCGCCCTGTCCGGTGGGAGACGGTTTCGGCCGCAGCTTGGCAATCAGGCGTTTCAAGCTCTGCTGATGCAGAAGCTGCCCTGGCATGTAGCACCGGGTGGAGATGAGAGGGAGGAACTTCAACTCCTGGGGGCTCCCGTGCACCCGGATGCCGGCACAATCGTTTGCCAGGGCGGCGATTACGCCGTGGACCTCGGCGCATGGCACGGCGCACCGTGCGGAATCGAGGGCTGCGTGCGTAAGCACGAGGAGTCGCATGCCCAGGACTGGCGTCGCCGTTGGCCGAATGGCTGCAAGAATCCGGACGGCACCCCGAAAGCAGGCAAAGATATTCCCACGGGCGGCCCAGGCTATGACGCGTTTTTGAAAAAGTCCGAGTGTGACGCGTACACCACCGAGATCGCGTGCCAGGAAGCCAATCTATCTACGGCCTCGGCCGACTGCAAAGGCAAAATCCAGGATCACTTGAAGGCTGATCGAGAGCAACAGAAACACTACTGTGGAGGTGGTTGTTAAAGGAACCGTGTCCGACACATCTTCAGCTGACGGCCCGACTCGAATCCAGACTCCCGCAAAAACCGTGCCAGCCCGAAGGCATGCCGGGTATCGCGCACAGTTCGCTACGACGAAGTTTGCTCAGTTTCTCGGCCAGGGTTGGCTTCCGGCCGAGCACTCTGACCTGCTTGGTTTGCCACTGTCCATAGGGAATAGAGCGTTGCAATCGATCCTGAGCTCGACCGCCACCCCAACAAGCCCGGTACACAGCTGTTCCTGTGGTGGTGCGTGTGCTATGTGCTCTCAACGGGAAGAGGGCTTGAGTTCAGCTCTGGCCGTCCGCACCGAGCCGCTGGAGGAGGAAGAAGAGGGCGTCCCGCTCATTCCGGCGGTTCCGGTCGACGCCAGCAAAGCCGGCGGCTCGGTCGTCTGCAACAAGGGTAACTTCCTGGTTTGGATTAACCCGACCCTCGATCCGTGCGTTACCACGTGCGCGAGAAAGCACGAAGAGAAGCACATTGCAGACTTCACGGCGGATCCAAACTACAAAGACATCTGCAAGGGTATTCCGGACGGCGAAACCTTTAACTATAGGAGCTGCGGTGATGCCGCCCGGTTTGAGGATGCCGCCAGTGACCTTGAGATCGACTGCCTCGCAAAAGCAATTCCCGGTGCAAGCGCAGGATGCCAGAAAACCATGCAAACCCGCAAAGATGTCACGCTGCCAAATTACAAGAAGCAGGTTCGTTCTTCATGTGGTTGTTAGTTTGTGGGATTCGGATCGTCGAAAGGGGGCTGCTACAGGTCGAGCCCAATATGAAGAAGAAGCAAATCTCCGTGTCCTGTGCAGCAACCCAGGAAGCTTACTCGGTAGGAGCCCACATTTTCATACGAGTGGAAATCAAGAACCTTTCCGGCAGAGAAATTGAAATTCCGGCTGTAGGAGTACCTTGGCAGTCGTTCTATGCCATCGAGTTCAAGGTGAGGAACAGCAGGGGCTTTCGTCCGCGGCTTCCAGAGGTGTTGCCTCTTGAACTACCCGCGGCCCATATTCCGGCGGGCGGGTCCATCAGCGGCGAAGTCGACCTTGGCGCATATTTGCTGGATGAGACCGGCAAGAGTATCGCGAGCCGGCCTGGAAATTATGTCGTGGAAGCCACAGTCAAGACGTTCCTGGGGAGGCGCGGTTCTGAGCTGTACAAGGTGAGCTCCGAGCCGTTCGCCGTTAGGATTCGGCGTTGATAGAGAGCGAAATCGGAGGGAAGACGGATCGTGGCCTCGAACAAAACTGACCTCTGCCAAGGTTCAGACCGCTTGGGGGGTTGAAATGTCTAGTTTCAGAATTAATGTCCTTGGTCTGAGCATAGAGAACGCAGGCGGACACGAGCACCGCGTTCAGCCTATCGCCGCCCGCGCAGCGGCGCTGTTCGCCGAACGCCTGGAGAAACGCTTGGCAAGAAGGGGCGGGGCGCCCGGAGCAGCGGTGCTCGACAGCGTAGCGGCCTCGTCTCTCGACCTGCACCTGGGCAGCATGAGCGACCAGGACGCTGCAAGCACGATCGCCAACGTCTGGCTCGAAGCGATGACATTGAAGGTCAAATTGCGAACATGGAAATAAAAAGGACATCGGCCTTATGGCAGCACTGAAAGGAGCCTTCATCAAACTCGGCGCGGGCTTACTCGGCGCTTTGCCCAATATCATCGTGTTCCAATTCAACCCTGACCGGGTGACACGGACGCCCAGGCTGGTCCAGCCGCCGGCGCCAAGCAGCGGTGCCGGCACTACCAACGCGGCGCAGCAGCCGAGCCTTCCCAGCGAATCAATCAGCTTCAGCTTGCGCCTGGATGCAAGCGACCAGTTGGCCCAAAGTAATCCCATCGCCGCGTCCAGCGGCATTTTGCCGGCATTGTCTGCTCTGGAACTCCTTATGGTACCGAAAGGCTCGCTCCCCTTCGATCTTTTCGGCCTCAGCGGTAGCCCGGGCCCCTTTCAGCTGTCGCCTAACAGGCTGCCGACGGTTTTTTTCTTCTGGGGGCCTTTCCGCATTTTGCCGGTGACGGTCAACAGCTTGAGCATTACCGAGAGCGAGTATGATCCGCTCCTGAACCCGGTGAGGGCTGAGGTTTCCGTCAGCCTGCAGGTGCTCACGCCGATCCAGCTTAACGACGACAAACTAGCCATCGGCGCGTACCTATATTCGCAAGGGGTGAAGGAGGTCATGGCGGCGCTGAACCTCGCCAATGCCGTTCAGCTCGGTGTGAGCGCCAGTCTTTCACTGTCATTGTAGAAACACAGGTGGCACATGATTTTCAAGGGCAGCCGCTACGCAAAAACACTGACCTATCCGGTAACCATGCCAAACGGGCAAGTGGTGACCGCGCTGCGGATACGGATCATCCCGCCCACGCCTGCCGGCTTGTTCCACACCCTCAGCGCTGATGAGCGCCTGGACCTGCTGGCGTTCAAGTTCTATGGGAATCCGGAGAAATTCTGGCTGATTGCTGACGCCAACACCGAGATGGACCCGGAAGACTTGCTGGAACCAGGGCAGCAGTTGCTGATTCCACCCGATCGGACGTAAAGCCATGGCCGATACGGCATACCAAGTTACCTTGAACGGGAGCGCAGTTGACAATGAGTTCTACGCCGACGTCGTATCGCTAACGGTGGAGGAAAACACGGCTAGTGGGAACACGTTTCGCCTGCAACTAGCCACTACGCTTCAGGACGATGGTTCTTGGAAGTACCTGGATGATGACCGGCTAGCGCTCTTCACCAAGGTATCCATCAAGATTGGCTTTACTGGTGGCGGAGGGCTGGCCGGCGCGCTGGGCAGCCTGCTCGGCGGCGGTGGGAACGACGGGCTGGAGCAGCTCTTCGATGGGTACATCACGGGCTTTCAACTGTCTCTCGGCAGTGAACCCGGCAAAACCGACATCGATGTGAGCGGAATGGATACCAGCGTCTTGATGAGCCTGGAAGAAAAGATTTCGACCTGGCCGGACATGGCGGACAGCGACATTGCCCAACAGATCCTGAACAACTACGTCGCCGAAGTTCAGGCCGATACCACGCCGACGGTGCATCAAGAAAACGAAACCACAGTGGTCCAGCGCGGCACCGATATCCAGTTCGTGCGCGACCTGGCCCAACGCAATGGCCTGGAATTCTACTTCGAGACCGATAAAGACAGCGGAAACGTGGTCGCCTATTTTCGGGCGCCGCAGCTCACCAGTACCCCGCAGCCGGACTTGGCCATCCAGTTTGGCGACCAGAGTAACTTGAAGAGCTTCTCGGCCCGGCTGAGCGGCCAGCGGCCCCTGAACGTAAAGACGCAGCAGATGGACGTGAAGGCTGACAGCCCCAATGCGGCCCAGGTGAGTGACACCCAACTGCCGAAACTAGGCGATAACGATGCGAACACGCTGATTGGCGACCCCTTAGACAGCCTGGTGACACCGAAAGATGCGCAGGCCCAGATGCTGGTGCTTGGGCCACCGACAAGCGACTCCACCGAGTTGCAGAGTATTGCGCAGGCCGCACGGGACGAGGCCGGCTGGCTCATTACAGCCACCGGAGAGATCAACAGCGACGCCTACGAGACCGTGCTGCGGCCCCACCGCCTCGTTTTGGTTAAGGGCGCAGGGAAGGCATACAGCGGCAAGTATTACGTCACACGTGTCGTGCATGAATTGAAAGGCGACGGCAGCTACACACAAAAGTTCGAGGCCCGCCGGAATGCGCGCGACGTTGATGGCAGCGAACAGTTCGGCGATAGCGGCCTCGGCCTGCCCATACCGGGGATGTAAACGATGCTGAGCACTCAGACTGATGACGTTCTGGCCCGCCTGATCGAACGGGTCGAAGGACGTTATTACGGCAAGTATCGCGGCCAGGTGACCGACAACAATGATCCGGACAACCTGGGCCGCATCAAGGCCAAGGTTCCACGCCTGCTGGGCGACGAGGAGACCGGCTGGGCGCTGCCTGCCTTCACATATGGCGGAGCCAGCGAACAGGGCCTATTCGCCGTGCCCGACACTGGAGCCGGGGTGTGGATTGAGTTTGAGGGCGGCGACCTCAGCTATCCCGTCTGGTCCGGAACCTGGTACACCACAGGCGCCATTCCCGAGTCAGCTCAGCCTGGCAAGAAGGTCTTCAAGACTAAGAGCGGGCACAAAATCGTGCTCGACGACGACGGCGGAAGTCTGGAGATTACGGATAGCAATAGCAACACCGTGACCATGGATTCCAGCACTGTCAAAATCGCCGTGGGGAGCGCCGTCAAGATCGTTGTCGACGCGCCCCAAATCGAATTGATAGCGAACGCCACACATCCGTTGGTCTTCGGCGATCAGTTACTGCAGTACCTTAACCAGGTTGTGCAGATCTACCAGTCGCACGTCCACCCGGGTGAGCTGGCGGCTGGCATGTTCCCCGTCACGCCGGCGCCGCCCGTTCCGCCCCTTCCACCACCGACGCCGAGCCTGTTGTCAACCAAAGTGAATACGGGATGAACTGAGCTCGCAGTGGAGATTCCGATGCCGTCACTTGACCCCAACAGTTTGGCTGATGCCATTGAGGCCGCGATGCCGCAGGCCTGGCAGGACGTGAAGAAGGTACCCTTCCCCGGCGGCGACCCCAACGATCGCATGCCACTATTCCTAGCGATATCTCGCGCCCTGCTGAAATATCTACATGACAATCAAAGCAACCTGATCAACACCATGGATTTGAGCGTTGGAGGAGCCACCCCCGTCACCAACACCGTTACCAACGTAACGTTGAACATCACCGGGGTTTGAGGCCAGGAGGAATCGAATGGCGAACCAAATTCAAACCGATCCGCAGGAGCAACGGTTCCTCGATTACCCCTACGGAGTCAGCGGAACCGGCGCGCCGAACACGACAAACCCTGATAACCACATGCGGGACCTGATTCTGCAGGTCCTGTTTACCAATCCTGGCGAGCGAATCAACTTGCCCGAGTTTGGAGTGGGCGTGCAGCGACTCGTCTTCGAGCCCAGCTGTGACGCGTTGCGCACGAGCGCGCAATTTCTTATTTCCACCAATTTACAGCGCTGGCTGGGCGACCGCATTGACGTTAGCCAGGTGACGATTTCGAGCGAGCCGGGAGATGAGCAAACGGTGACCATCGAGATCGTCTACACCGTGAAGGCAACGCAGCAACGCCAGAGCGTACAAGTGCAGGTCTGAGACCGTGACGCAGAACTCTATAACGCCCAGCATCCAGTGCCCGAGCCCGGTGTTGCGTCCGGGCGCGCAGGGAATTGCGCGAGTGGCAGTTGATGATGTTAACGCGCAATTGATCGTCGCCTTCCGTGCGCCGATCACGTTGCCGCAGCAATCCTACTTGTTCAACCCGCTGAGCTACACTCTGACCGGAGGCCAGCGCCTGTTCCCGCGCGTACTGAAGGCCGACCCCTATAATGCGACCAGCCCGCCCGGCCCGGATGGCGGAACCGTGCTGGTGACGCTTGACGGGGAGGGCGATTTTTCGATTTACACGCTGACGGTCAGCGGCCCTGACATCGATCCTTTCTTCAGCAGTGCCAAGTTGCGCTTTCGGCTGGCCTGCGACGACCGCTTCGATTGTCGCCCGCCAGCCGAGCAGCCCGCTCCACAACCGCAACTTCCCGTCGTCATCGATTATCTGGCTAAGGACTATTCGAGCTTCCGGCAAGCGCTCCTGGATTTCATCCCTACCCGTCTGCCTGGCTGGACTGAACGCAGCGAAGCAGATATCGGCATGACCTTGCTGGAACTGTTCGCGGCCACCGCCGACAATCTCAGTTACCTGCAGGACCGGGTCGCCACTGAGGCCTTCCTCAATACTGCCACCCAGCGCCGATCTGTTGCCGGCCACCTGGCCTTGATCGGTTATCAAATGGACGAAGGCGCCTCAGCGTACACCTGGCTCCAGTTTCAGGTCGATGCCATCCAGGTGCTGGCCGGCGATCCCGGATTCAAGGTTAGCAATCGACCTAGTACGAGCGATGAGCCGGTGATTGTGTTCGAAACGCTGGGCGGGACGACACTCGACCCCGCGCACAACCAAATGGTCCTGTATGACTGGGGCAACAGTAACTGTTGTTTGCCAATCCAGGCTGTGAATGCGGCACTGGTTGGCAAGTACGACCGTTTGAAGGCGGGAGACTATTTGCTGTTCGACGACGGCGGCCATCGCGACATAGTGCGCCTGACCAATACGCCGGAAATTGTCCCGGCCGAGCAGCTCACATCCCCTCCCACAGCGTCTCCGCCAATAGGCTCTCCGTCCTCGGGGCTCATCACCCTCGTAACGTGGTCCGCAGCCACGCCACTGCACTACGATTACTGCCTTCCCACTACCATAGTGCGCGGGAACGTGGTGCCCGCAACCCACGGCGAAACGATTTTTGACGAACCGTTGCGTTCCCTA